>Ga0080027_10000126_pt1 | contig 33550 bp, 32 predicted proteins | sample OrgsoiDNA2013046_FD_70962 | JGI IMG/M metagenome (GOLD analysis project Ga0080027, IMG submission 70962) | Permafrost soil microbial communities from the Arctic, to analyse light accelerated degradation of dissolved organic matter (DOM) -... | ecosystem: Environmental > Terrestrial > Soil >... | reverse complement strand
GGGTAGTGCGAGAACGCGAACTTCAACGATGAAGGGTGGGTTTGCAGGTCGGTCAGCAGCCACTGGTATTCGGGGGTACCCGGTGCGAAATGCGCAAGGGCGTCGTTGGCGTAGGGGGTGGCGCTACCGCCGTTGCTGTCACCCCATGCGGAGTCAAGGACGTAGAAGCGGGCCGGCCCCGCGTCAAAGGCATACCACTCACTTCCGTAGTTGGACGATGAGCTTCCATTGACGCAGCAATAGACGTCGTTTTGATAGCGACCGTGCGAATTCAACACGGCGGTGTCTTGAGTCCAGGTGTTGATGTCGGTGTGCGTCGGGCCGCTCAGCCCATGGTTTCCGGCGGCGGTAAACAGCGGAATGCTGCTGCCGGCGACACTCCAGAACGACGGACCGAAGATGGCGCTGACGTCTTTGCCTGTTTGGTGCAGGTCGCCGTAGTTTGTCTCATTGCCGTTCGGGTAGCCGTTGTCGCCGACGGTGACCGCGAAACGGGCACCACTCGCTGCTACTTGAGCAAAGAGGTTGGTCTGGTCGGCACTGTTGCCACTGCCGTCGACCTGTCCCCAGTCCCCGAAGACATCGAAGCTGAACGGGGTGGTATCACCCGCCGCTACCTGGGTCTGGAATTGAGGAGATGCGTTGGTGCCGAGCAGGTCGGTCGCACCCAGTAGCGGGCGGTAACAATAGCGACCTTGGCCCGGCAAGGACAGCGACACCTTCCATTGATATTCGGGCACGGGCACCACACCCACGGTGATACTCGATCGGGTCGCCGTCTGGGTCTGGCTAAGAGTGCACGTCCCGCCACTGACCGGGCCCCATTGCAATGACCCAGTCGACGCCGACTGATCGGTTGCCCAGTTGACATTGACGTGGGTGAGCACGAGGTCGGTCAGGTACGGCGCGCGATCCAATGCGGGGCTAAATGGGGTGCCCGCTTGTGCGCCGCCCGTGCTGAGAACGGTACCGGCGACGAGCACAGCAGAAACGATGGCGGCGGCTCGGCTCAGGCGCCTGCTCTGAGACGGCACTAGCCGGTGCATGGAACGATGCACAGATTCCCCCCCGGGTCTTGCTTCCCCTGCGCCGGGATGGTAACCGAAATTTTGCCAAAGTGGTATGCCGGCGGCAAATACGCGACCACTTTTGCGCAAACCCAGCTGCGCTCCCCTGGGCAGATGGCCCAGACTCAACCCTCGTGGGTCACATTGACGTCGTCCAGATCAAGCACACGTTGCCGAACGGGCGGGTACTGCTCGACGACGTGAGTTTCCGCGTCGGTGACGGCGCGAAGGTGGCGTTGGTCGGCGCGAACGGTGCGGGCAAGACCACGCTGCTTCGGCTGATCGGCGGTGACGACAAGCCGCAGGTCGGCAGCATCGGCCGCAGCGGCGGCCTCGGCGTCATGCGGCAGTTCATCGGCTCCGTGCAGGACGATACAACCGTACGAGATCTGCTGCTGTCGGTCTCGCCACCCGGTGTGCGGACGGCGGGCGACTCGGTGAACGAAGCAGAGCTCGCGATGATGGAAACGGACGACGAACCCACCCAAATCCGCTACGCGCACGCGCTCGCGGGGTGGGGAGATGCCGGCGGCTACGACGCTGAGGTTGCCTGGGATGTCTGTACGGTGCAAGCACTCGGACTCACCCTCGACAGGAGCCAATACCGCCCGGTCTCCACCCTTTCCGGTGGTGAGCAGAAGCGGCTCGTGCTGGAGGCACTACTGCGTGGCCCCGACGATGTGCTGCTGCTCGACGAGCCCGACAACTACCTCGACGTCCCGGGCAAGCGCTGGCTCGAGCAACGCCTCGCTGAATCGTCGAAGTCGGTGCTCCTCGTCTCCCACGATCGCGAGTTGCTCGACCGGGTCGCGAACCGCATCGTCACCATCGAGGGCGGGACGGCGTGGACGCATGGCGGGGGTTTCGCGTCCTATCACCAGGCCAGGCGTAACCGGCACGACCGGCTCGACGAAGTCCGTCGTCGCTGGGACGAAGAGCACAAGCGGCTGATCGAGCTGGTACGCACGCTGCAGCAACAGGCGAAGATCTCGCCTGATATGGCGAGCAAGTACCACGCGATGCAAACGAGGCTCGCAAAATTCGAGGAGGCCGGCCCGCCGCCGTCCGCCCCACCACCACAAAAGGTGGCGATGCGGTTACGTGGCGGACGCACCGGCCTGCGTGCGGTGACCTGCCACCAGCTCGAGCTCACCGGGCTCGTGCAGCCGTTCGATGTCGAGATCTTCTATGGCGAACGGGTCGCGGTGCTCGGCGCGAATGGCTCGGGAAAGTCGCACTTCCTGCGGCTGCTGGCCGGTGAGCAGGTGCGGCACACCGGCATTGCGAAACTCGGTGCTCGCGTCGTGCCGGGCTGGTTCGCCCAGACCCACGATCACGCCGAGCTGTCAGGGCGCACGTTGGCTGATGTGTTGTGGGCAGAGCATGCCCGCAATCGTGGCCAGGCGATGAACGTGCTGCGCCGCTACGAACTCGACGGCCAGGCCGACCAACCGTTCGACACGTTGTCAGGGGGTCAGCAGGCGCGGTTCCAGATTCTGTTGCTCGAAATCTCCGGCGCCACGCTGCTGCTGCTCGATGAGCCCACCGACAACCTCGACGTGGCGAGCGCCGAGGCGCTGGAGGATGCGCTCGAAGCCTTCGAGGGCACGGTCATTGCGGTCACTCACGACCGATGGTTCGCGCGGTCATTCGAGCGGTTCCTGATCTTCGGCTCAGAGGGCGCGGTCGCCGAATCGTCGGAGCCGGTCTGGGACACCGTGCGGGTCGCGCGCTAGGCGAAGGAAGGGTCTGGGGCTTCGACCGCCCGGACGACGTCGCCGGCGCGCACCGCCCGGCGTCCGACGAGAACGACCGCGAAGGCCATCGCCAAGGCCGCGGTTGCGACGCCGTATCCGGCGCTCGGGCCGTGATGGGTGATTGCGAAACCGGCGGCCGCAGACCCCAGCGCGGCACCGATGAGGGCGCCGCTGGTGATCCACGCGAACGACTCGGTCGCTGCGCCGGGCGGAGCGATGCGCTGCACCACCTGATTGATGCAGGAGAAGCACGGCGCGTAGTTGAGGCCGCCGATGAACAGCACCGCGCCGAGCAGTACCAGGTTGGTGATCGGGATCAAGGCCGCGGTGAAGATCGTGATGGCTGACACGAACACGACGATGCGCGTCGACATGCGACCTGGCCAGGTGCGCACACCAAAGGTCATGCCACCGAGCAGGCTGCCGATGCTCCAGACCGCGATCAGGATGCCGACCGCGCCGTTGCCGGCGGCGCGTCGGGCGGCGGCAATCGTCGAAACGTCGATCGCCGCGAAGCCCACGACCATCGCGAAGACGGTGAACACCAGGAATCGGACGCCGACCGAGCGCAGCGCGGCGTGCGACGTGCCGGTCTTGCGCGAGCCGCGTGTCTGCCGAGACGCCTTGCTCGAGGCCATGCCGAGCGCGCCTGCGCCCGCGAGCAGACCCGAGGCGGCCACGGCGGCCGATGAGCCGAGCCCTGCGTTGATGGCGACGGTGGCGAGCGGACCGACGATGAAGACCAGTTCGGTCAGGCTCGAGTCGAGGCTGTAGGTCGTCTCGAGAAGCGTGGGGTCGGTGACCACAGCAGGCCAGAGGGTGCGCGCGCAGTTGAGCGCAGGCGGCTGGAAGAGCCCCATCAGCGCCGACGCGATGATGAGCGGCGCGATCGCGCCGCGCGGGGGGAGCACGGCGAGGAACACGCCGGCACTGGCGACCGCGAGCGAGGTCGGCACGAGGACGACGGTTTGGCCGCGCCGGTCGACGAGGCGCGACAGCACGGGGGCGCACACGCCGACGCCGAGCGCCCCGACAGCGCTCACGAGGCCAGCCCGGGCGTACGACCCGCCGGATTGGGTGATGCGCAGCACCACGGCAAGCCCGGTCATGCCGGCGGGCAGCTCGGCGATAAGCGCGAAACCGAGCAGCCGTGGGATACCGCGAACGCGCACCACCTGGCCCAGCCTCGACTTCTGCACGGACTCAAGACTGTCGGTTTGGCGGCCGGACGGCGAGTCGGTTACTCGGCCCCTCACCAGGCCGCTTTGACCCTTTCGCAGGCGGCCGGGTAGTCTACGAGGTCGTTGTGCCTGTACGGATTCGCTCCGGAAGCGACTTGGGCCCGACGCCAGTCTCGACTCATGTCAGCCGTCCCGACCCGAAGGCCATCCTGTGCGCACGTTTTCTCCCAAGGCCGCCGATGTACAGCGTCAGTGGCACGTGATCGACGCCAACGACGTCGTCCTTGGCCGGCTGGCCTCGCAGGTGGCGATCTTGTTGCGCGGCAAGCACAAGCCCACCTTCGCCCCGCACGTCGACACCGGCGATTTCGTGATCGTGATCAATGCCGACAAGGTTGCCCTCACCGGTAAGAAGCGCGAGCAGAAGTTCGCCTACCGCCACTCGGGCTTCCCAGGTGGTCTGACGGCGAAGCCCTACGGCGAACTGCTCAACGAGCGGCCCGACCGCGCGGTCGAAAAGGCGGTGCGCGGCATGCTGCCGCACACCAGCCTCGGCCGGGCGATGCTGAAGAAGCTCAAGGTCTACTCCGGCCCGAACCACCCGCATGCGGCGCAGGCGCCGGTGCCGTTCCAGATCACCCAGGTCGCCCAGTAACCGTGGCGATACTTATGAACCACGCTGTCGGCGCCGGCGCGCATGGCGCGCCCGCCCGAGAAACGAGTTGAGGAATTCCGTGGCAGACACCCTGGTCACCGACGACGACAGTGTCGACACCGAGTTTGGTGGACCGGCCGACGTCGACGGTCTTGCCGCTGGCGCGGCCGACACAGCTGAGACGCCGGCGTCGTACACGAGCGAGACGTCGTACAGCAGCGAGACCGCGACGGTCCGTCGCCGGTCTGCGAGCGGGTCGGGCAACGCGACCGGCCGTCGCAAGGAGGCCATCGCGCGGGTGCGCCTCGTGCCCGGCACCGGTCAGATCAAGGTCAACGGTCGCACGATCGAGAACTACTTCCCGAACAAGGTCCACCAGCAACTGGTCAGGAGCCCGCTAGCCGCCCTCGACGGTGTCGAGCAGTTCGACATCATCGCCCGCATCACCGGTGGTGGCATCAGTGGCCAGGCGGGCGCGCTGCGGCTCGGCATCGCTCGCGCGCTCATCCTCATCGACCCCGAGAACCGGCCGACACTGAAGAAGGCTGGCTACCTCACCCGCGACGCCCGCGTGATCGAGCGCAAGAAGTACGGGCTGAAGAAGGCACGTAAGGCTCCGCAGTACTCCAAGCGGTAGTCGGTGTGGTCAGCGAGCTGGAGAGTGGGCCAGGCCCCGCCGACGTAGCCGAGTCGCGGCCGCCGCGCCTGTTCGGTACTGACGGTGTGCGAGGCGTGGCGAACCGGCATCTGACGGCCGAGCTCGTTCTCGAGCTTGCGGTCTCGGCCGCACACGTACTTGGCGAGGTCGGTGCCTTCGCCGGCCACCGGCCGGTCGCAGTGGTTGGTCGCGACCCGCGCGCATCGGGCGAGTTTCTCGAGGCCGCCGTGGTCGCCGGACTCGCAAGCGCAGGCGTCGATGTTCTCCGGCTCGGTATTCTGCCCACGCCAGCGGTCGCGTACCTCACGGCGCAGCTGAGAGCCGATGTCGGGGTGATGTTGTCGGCGAGCCACAATCCGATGCCCGACAACGGTCTGAAGTTCTTCGCTCGAGGCGGTCACAAGCTCGCAGACGACCTTGAGGACGCCATCGAAGCGAGGTTGCTCGAGGACTGGCAGCGGCCGACGGGTGCCGATGTCGGCCGGGTCCGCGATTTCCCCGAAGCCACCCAGCGCTACGTCGAGTACCTGGTATCCACGCTGACACATAGCCTCGAGGGGCTCAGCGTCGTCGTCGATTGTGCGCACGGCGCCGCGTACCGGGCGGCGCCTGAAGCGTTGCGCCGGGCGGGGGCGACAGTCACCACGATCGGGTGCGAGCCCGACGGGCTCAACATCAACGACGGCTGTGGCTCAACCCATCTGGAAAAGCTGGTCGCCGCCGTGGTCGAGCGCGGAGCCGATGTCGGTATCGCCCACGACGGCGACGCTGACCGGTGTCTCGCGGTCGCGGCCGATGGTTCGATCATCGACGGTGATCAACTGCTCGCGATCCTCGCGGTGGCCATGAACGAGGCAGGGCGGTTGGCCAAGGGCACTGTCGTCTCGACCGTCATGTCGAACCTTGGGTTCAAGCTCGGGATGGAGGCAGCCGGCATCGTCGTCGTGGAGACCGCGGTCGGTGACCGCTACGTACTCGAACAGATGAACGCCGGTGGGTACACGCTCGGTGGTGAGCAGAGCGGGCATGTCGTCATGCTCGAGTATGCGACGACCGGCGACGGAATCCTGACGGCGTTGCACGTGCTGGGCAGAGTTGCAGAGACTGGGCGCTCGCTCGCCGAGCTAGCAGCCGTCATGACGAGATTGCCGCAGGTGCTGATCAACGTGGGCGGGGTCGACAAAACGCGCGCGGACTCCGACGCCGACTTGTTGGCGGCGGTAGCCCGAGCGCAGTACACCCTCGGTGCGACGGGGCGGGTGCTCCTTCGACCGAGCGGTACCGAGCCGGTGGTGCGGGTCATGGTCGAAGCGACGACCCGCGATCAGGCTGACGCCGTCGCCGGTGAACTGGCTGCTGTCGTTCTCGAGCGGTTGGGTTAGCGCATGTGCGGAATCGTGGCTTACGTCGGACCCCAGTCCGCGGCGGATGTCGTCCTTGGTGGCTTGCGCCACCTCGAGTACCGCGGGTACGACTCGGCGGGCATTGCGGTCGTGTCGGCCGGTGTCGTGCAGTTGCGCCGCAAGGCCGGCGCGTTGTCCGTTCTCGAGGAGCTTCTTGCCTCTGATCCGCTGCCCGATAGCCGTACTGGGTTGGGTCACACTCGATGGGCCACCCACGGCGGTCCGACCGACGAGAATGCGCATCCCCATCTCGATTGCGACGGCCGGCTGGCGCTCGTTCACAACGGGGTCATTGAGAACCACGCGGCATTGCGGGCGCGATTGATCGACGACGGTCATGTGTTCCGATCGCAGACCGACACTGAGGTGGCCGCGCACCTGCTCGAAGAGGCCTTCGACCGATGCGGCGACCTCGCCGACGCGCTGCGTGCCGTATGCCGAACACTAGAGGGCTCGTTCAGCTTGGTGGCCCTGCACCGCGACTCGCCAGGTCAGATCGTCGGCGCGCGGCGTAACTCTCCGCTGGTCGTCGGATTCGGTGCCGGCGAGATGTTCCTTGGCAGCGATGTATCAGCGTTCATCGCGCACACCCGCGACGCCATCGAAATCGGTCAGGACCAACTTGTCACCATCACAGCGGGTGGGGTCACGATCACGACCTTTGACGGGGAGGTCGTCGAGGGCCGTCATTACCACGTCGACTGGGACGTCTCTGCCGCCGAGAAGGGCGGCTACGACTCCTTCATGTTGAAGGAGATTGCGGAGCAGCCCGAGGCCGTCGCCGCGACGCTCCTCGGCCGGCTAACCCATGACGGCGCGTTGATGCTCGACGAGATGCGCCTCGATGAATCCTTGTTGCGCGACATCGACAAGATCGTGATCGTCGCCTGCGGCACGGCCTACCACGCGGGCATGATCGCCAAGTATGCGGTCGAACATTGGGCCGGGCTGCCCTGCGAAGTCGAGCTCGCGAGTGAGTTCCGCTACCGCGACCCGATCCTCGACAGTCGCTCGCTGGTGGTCGCGATCTCGCAGTCAGGAGAAACGCTCGACACGTTGATGGCGGTTCAGCACGCGCACGAGATGGGCGCGCGGGTCTTGGCCATCTGCAACACCGTCGGTTCGACCATTCCGCGTGAGTCCGATGCCGTGCTTTACACGCGTGCGGGCCCCGAGATCGGCGTTGCGGCGACCAAGAGCTTTCTGACCCAGCTCGTGGCGGTCTACCTCGTGGCGCTGTATTTGGGCCAGGTGCGCGGCACGCAGTACGGCGACGAGGTAGCCGTTATCGTTCGTGAACTGGCTGCGATGCCCGACCAAGTTGCCAGGGTGCTCGACACCATGGAGCCGGTGCGAGCGATCGCGCGGTCGCTCGTCGATGTTCCAACCGTGCTCTTCCTCGGCCGCCACGTCGGCTATCCGGTCGCGCTCGAGGGCGCTCTGAAACTGAAAGAACTCGCGTACATGCACGCCGAGGGATTTGCGGCCGGTGAGTTGAAGCACGGCCCGATCGCCCTGATCGACGCCGGCATACCGGTCATCGTCGTCATGCCGTCGCCGCAAGGGCGATCGGTGTTGCACAGCAAGCTGCTGTCGAACATCCAGGAGGTGCGAGCCCGCGGGGCTCGCACGATCGTGATCGCTGAAGTCGGCGACGAGGCAGTGATCCCCTACGCCGACGACCTCATCAGCGTTCCGGCCGTACCGACGCTCTTGCAACCACTCGTTTCGGTGATCCCGCTTCAGGTGTTCGCGTGCGAACTTGCGGCCGCGCGCGGCAACAACGTCGATCGCCCACGCAACCTCGCGAAGTCCGTCACGGTCGAGTAGCCCCCGACATGGGTTCGAGCGGATGAGACTGGCTCACGACGTCGCGACGATTCGTGCCGCCGAGGCGACATTGAAGGCGTCCTTGCCGCCCGGCACGCTGATGGATCGCGCTGCTGCGGGTCTGACAGCCACCTGTGCAGGCTTGTTGAGGAAGGTTTACGGAGCGCAGGTCGTCGTGCTCGCCGGATCAGGCGACAACGGGGGAGACGCGCTCTTTGCGGGGGCAATGCTGGCCCGCCGTGGCGCCGTGGTCACCGCACTCCTGCTCGGCTCGCGAGCCCACATCGGCGGACTCGCCGCGTTGCGTTCCGCCGGTGGGCGCGTCGCTGATGCGAGCGCACTCGCCACCGCCGATCTGGTGATCGACGGCATCGTCGGCATCGGCGGTTCGGGTGGTCTACACGAGAGTGCTGCTGCGGCCGTTCGTGAGATCGCGGCTGCAGCGACGGTGGTAGCTGTCGACGTCCCGAGTGGTGTCGATGCCGATACCGGCGTGGTCGAAGGTGTCGCTGTTCGAGCCCACGTCACGGTGACGTTTGGCACCTGGAAGCCGGGCCTACTCGTCGACCCGGGTGCGCAGTACGCCGGTGCCACCGAACTCGTCGACATCGGTCTTGCGCCGCATCTCCCAACGGCATCGGTCACCGCATTGCAGCCAGGCGACGTCGCGCACCTGCTGCCCGCGCCCACTGCGGAGTCGGACAAGTACCGCCGAGGTGTCGTCGGCGTCGTCGCCGGCAGCAAGACCTATACCGGCGCCGCGTTGCTCGCAACCGGCGGTGCGTTGCGCGCCGGCGCCGGGATGGTGCGCTTCGTATCTGTTGCGCACCCGGCTGAGCTTGTGCGCGCGCGTTGGCCCGAGGCCGTGGTGACAGAACTCAAGGGCACGCCGGACGACGATGTGCTGGCGGCTGGCCGGGTACAGGCGTGGGTCGTCGGCCCGGGGATTGGCACGGACGCGTACGCCGAGCAGCTGGTGGCGCAGGTACTCAGTGCCGATGTGCCGGTCGTCGTCGATGCAGACGCACTTACGGTGCTCGCGCGCAACCCGTCACTCGTGTCGAGGCGACGGGCACCGACGATCGTGACGCCGCACGCGGGAGAGCTCACGCGGTTGCTCGGGCTCGATCCGAGCGCGCGAGCTGAGGTTGAGGCGCGCCGGCTCGAGTACGCGCGCGCTGCTGTCGACCTGTTGCGGGTGACGGTGCTGCTCAAGGGTTCGACCACAGTCATCTGCGCACCCAACGGCATGGTCCGGCTGAATCCGACGGGCACTTCGTGGCTCGCCACCGCTGGCAGCGGCGACGTGCTCTCCGGCATCACGGGTGCGTTGCTTGCCGGTGGGCTTAACGCACTCGATGCCGCCTCCTGCGCCGCTTATGTTCATGGCGCGGCTGGTCGCGCAGCAGCGCAGGGCGCACCCATCGTGGCCGAGGACATCATTGCCAGCCTCGCAACCGCGATGCGCTCGAGGAGTGAGACCTAGAACATCCCGTTGCTATGCGCGAATTTATCGGGAACAACCTGAAGAACGTCCCAATGCTCGACGACTTTCCCGGCTTCATCGAGCCGGAAGATGTCGACGCCGGCGTAATCATGGTCGCCGGGCCACGTCTGATGACAGTGCAAGACGACGAGATCGTTCTCGGCCACGGCCCGGACGAACTCGACGTGCTTGCCCGGGTAGTCGGCTGCCATTCGCACGAAGTAGTCGATAAAGGCTTGCTTGCCATCAGCGACGTCAGGGTTGTGCTGGGTGTAGGTATCGCCTGCGTAGCGTTCGATTGCTTCCGCCGGTCGAGACTGGTTGAACATCAGGTCATAAAAGGCCTTGGCGTTCGCCTTATTGCGCTCGGAAATTTCGGCCGTCGACATGGGCGTCCTCTCGGGTCGGTCGGCACATAGTCCCAGTGCCCGCCACTCATTCCACATTGAGGTCGGCGGCATAGGCTACGGGGGTGAGCTTTGAGGTCAGCGCCGACGCATATGCACAGTTCATGGGTCGTTACTCCGAGCCGTTGGCCACCCACTTCATGGCGCTTGTCGGGGGCCGGAAGGGGCAGCGCGCGCTCGACGTCGGGTGCGGCCCAGGAGCGTTAACCGCGCGGCTGGTCGAGCGGTTCGGTTCGGCGGCAGTATCGGCCGTAGACCCGTCGGAGTCCTTTGCCGAGGCGGTGCATGAACGTTTCCCGCAGGTCGACGTGCGGTGCGCCGCTGCCGAAAAGCTGCCGTTTCCCGACCACGGTTTCGACTTTGCCCTTGCCCAGCTCGTTGTGCATTTCATGACCGACGCCGTCGCCGGGCTTTCGGAAATGGCACGCGTCACCCGTCGGGGTGGTCTGGTCGTCGCATGTGTGTGGGATCACGGCGGTGATGCCGGTCCGCTGTCGTTGTTTTGGCGCGCCGTTCGTCAGCTCGATCCGCACGCTCAAGATGAATCTGGGTTGGCCGGTGCCCGCGACGGTCACCTAGCGGAGTTGTTCGGTCAGGCCGGCTTGCAGAAGGTGCAGTCGTCGGTGCTGACCGTGCGAGCTGGTTTTGCCACGTTCACCGACTGGTGGGAACCGTTCACGTTCGGCATCGGACCAGCTGGCAGCTACGTCGCCGGTCTTGATACGCAACGACGCCGCGACCTTCGGGCGCAGTGTGCGGCGATGCTGCCACCCGCACCGTTCGAGATCACCGCGTCGGCATGGGCTGCAGTCGGTACCGCTGGCTGAGATCGGACCGGGTCAAACCTCGACGGAGTCAGCTGCGGCAAGGCGCGTGTACGTCGTTGCGTACATCGCCGAGATGCGGCCGACGTGGGTGTCGACCAAGCCCGACCCGCGGTCGTTGAGCAGCGCGTCGTGAATCTGAAACGCCCGTGGCGCACGGATCGCGGCCACGAAGTCGAGAACCTCGCCGATTTTCGACCACGGCGCGTGAACCGGCACCAGTAGCGTCTCGACGGGTGTCGTGGGAATCATGAACGAGTCCCCCGGGTGGTACACCGCGTCGTTGACCAGATACCCGACATTGGCGACGAGCGCGCCCACGAGCGGGTGGATCAGGGCGTGCAGCCCACCGAAGGTGCGGATGCCGAATCCGGCCGCCTCGAACGACTCGTCGGCGCCCACGGCAGTGACTCGGTCACCGAGTTCAGCAAGAGTCGGGACGACGGCTGCGGGCGCCCAGATGTGTAGTGCCGCGTTCGATCGGGCGGCTCCGAGCAGCGCCGGCGCGTCAAGGTGGTCGGCATGCTCGTGGGTGATCAATACCGCCTGCGCACCATCGAGAGCGGTCGCCGACTCGCTGAAGACGCCAGGGTCGATGACAAGTGCGCGGTTGCCGTCGTCGAGCCGCACACATGAGTGGGTGTACTTCGTGAGCCGCATGACGGCCATCCCATCACACCGATGGCAAGATGGCGGCCGTGACGTTACGCGATCCAGAGCTCGGCGCGGCCCGATTGCGAGCCGCCGCGCACATCGAGCTGGGTGCCATTTCGGCCAACGTCTCACGGATCAGGGAGATCGTCGGACCGGCGCAGGTGATGGCGGTCGTCAAGGCCGAGGGTTACGGCCACGGGCTGGTCCAGAGCGCGCGTGCGGCCCAGGCAGGTGGCGCTAGTTGGCTCGGCGTTGCGTTCCTCGAGGAGGCGCTCATGCTGCGGGCCGCCGGGATCGGGGGCCGGATTCTGTGCTGGCTTGCGGTGCCTGGCGAACCACTCGGTGAGGCCGTCATGGCGGACGTCGACCTGTCTGCCTCCGCGCCGTGGATGGTGGCGGAGATCGCGAACGCGGCGCTGACCGTCGGCCGGGTGGCGCGAGTACATCTCAAGATCGACACCGGACTTTCGCGTGGTGGCGCGGTCGCCGCCGACTGGTCGGAACTCGTGGTCGCCGCGCTCAGTGCTGAAGCCGAGGGGTACCTCAAGATCGTCGGCGTCTGGTCGCACTTGGTGCACGGTGACCAGCCGACGCATCCGACCACGGCCCGACAGATTGCGGCCTTTTCCGAAGCTCTCGACTTCGCCTGGCGCGAGGGCGCGCACCCCGAGGTTCGGCACCTTGCGAACTCCGGCGGGTTGCTGTGCGTGCCCGATGCCCGTTTCGATCTGGTGCGCGCGGGGCTCGCGGTCTACGGCCTGTCGCCTATTCCTCATGAGCGGAGTTCCGAGGCATTCGGGTTGCGCCCCGCGATGACGCTCACCGCGCGACTAGCTCTGACCAAAGAGGTGCCTGCGGGCACAGGGGTTTCGTACGACCACCGCTACACCACGACGGAAGCGACCAAGCTCGGGCTCGTGCCGATGGGCTATGCCGATGGCATCGACCGGAAGGCTGCGAACGCGGCCGACGTTCTGATCCGGGGCCGATCGGGCAACATCCGGCGCACCATCTCCGGCACTATCTGCATGGATCAGTTCATTGTCGATCTCGGCCCTGATCCTGCCGACGACTTCGCCGCCGGTGACGAGGTGGTGCTGTTCGGTCCGGGGGACCAGGGCGAGCCAACTGCACAAGACTGGGCCGATGCGCTCGGCACGATCTCGTACGAGATCGTCACTCGCATCGGGGTGCGGGTGCCGCGGGTGTACGAGGGTGCTTGAGCCGGCGTGGGATCTCCTCGCCGATGAGATCCGCGGCTGCGTCCGGTGTCCCGTACTCGCCGCGAGTCGCACCACCGTCGTTCCTGGTACGACGCCCGCCGGCGGCGCGAGGGTGCTGCTCGTTGGCGAGGCTCCCGGTGCCACCGAAGACGAAGTCGGGACGCCGTTCGCAGGCAAAGCCGGTCGGTTGCTCGACGATTTGCTCGCCGAGGCAGGCCTGCCTCGATCGACGGTCGCCATCGTCAATGTGCTGAAGTGCCGCCCGCCCGGCAATCGCAAACCGGCCAGGGCCGAGGTCGTGAACTGTCGCGGCTGGCTGACCGCGCAGATCGAACTCGTCGATCCGCGGGTGATCTGCGCACTCGGTGGTACCGCATCAGAGTGGTTTTTCGGTGCGGGCGCAAAGATCGGGCAGCTGAGGGGTCAGCCGCACGTCGTCCAGGGGAGGCAGGTGGTGTCGACCTATCACCCGTCGGCGGCGATCAGGTTCGGCCCGGCTGGCATGCCGCGCGCCGCGCTGCGCGATGACCTGGCTCTCGTGGCCCAACTCGCGGCTGACTTTGAAGCAGCCGACCGGTGACGATCGACCTCGACATCGCCACCGCCGCCGACATGCGGCACCTCGGTGAGCGACTCGCTCAGGTGCTGCGGGCCGGCGACCTGGTGGTTCTCGTCGGCGCCCTGGGGGCAGGGAAAACCACCCTGGCCCAAGGCATTGGGGTCGGCCTCGGCGTCCGAGGTGCGGTGACATCACCGACGTTCGTGATCGCTCGAGTGCACCCGCCGACCGGCTCCGGTCCGTCGCTCGTTCATGCCGATGCGTATCGCATCGACGGACCGCTCGAGATCGACGACCTCGATCTCGATGCGTCGCTCGCGAATTCGGTGACGCTCGTCGAATGGGGGCGTGGCCTGGTCGAAGGGCTCGCCCCTGACCGGCTCGACATCGACATCTCCGCGGCAACCGCGGGCGACAGCCGCCAGGTACAGATCACCGTGCACGGTTCGCGCTGGGACGACGTCGACCTCGGCGCTCTCGTCGGCGGGTACTAGACCGGGGTCCGGTTACGCTCTTCGGTGTGCTGCTCCTCGCCTTCGACACCTCGAGCCCGGCGATCACTGTCGCTTTGCACGACGGCGATCAGGTGCTTGCCGAGCACACGGTGATTGATGCGCGCCGAACTGGCGAGTTGCTTGCACCGGGCATCGCGTATGTCCTCGAACGCACCGGCAAAGCGGCGTCCGATCTCACCGACATTGCTGTCGGAGTCGGGCCAGGGCCGTTCACTGGGTTGCGGATAGGGCTGATGACTGCACGTGCGTTGGCCGATGCGTTGCCGGTGCTGCTGCGCGGTGTGTGCTCGCTCGACATCGTCGCGGCATCCGTGGTCAGTACCGCGCCCTACCTGGTGGCGAGTGATGCGCGCCGGCGCGAGGTCTACTGGGCCACCTACGACCCGCACGGCGTGCGCATCGATGGGCCTTACGTCAACAAACCGGCGGACGTCGAGTGGCGCGGGCCGTCCTTCGGCGCCGGTGCGGTGATGTACAAGGAGGTGTTTGCCGACGCCCAGCTTCCGGACGTACCGAACGCAGAGTTGCCGAGTGCCGGTGTGCTTGCCGCGATGGTGGCCACGGGGAAGGCCGCCGTGTTGCCCGCCGACCCGCTGTACCTGCGCAGGCCCGATGCCGTCGAACCGCCCGCGCGCAAAGTCGTCACCCCCGCATGAGCAAGCCCAACACCACGCCAACCGTGACGTTGCAGCCGATGCGTTGGTGGGACGTCGACGGTGTGATGGATCTCGAACGCGACCTGTTCGGTGACGAGTCGTGGACGATCGCGATGTTCTGGTCGGAGCTTGCCGAGCCCGAGACTAGGTACTACGTGGTCGCGCGTGACGGCACCGACATCATTGGCTACGCAGGGCTTTGCGCGTATGCCGACGAGTCATTCGTACAGACGATCGCGGTGAAACGCGAGCGCCAGGGCACTGGCGTCGGCGCACTCATGCTCACCGAACTGATCGACGAAGCGCGCAGGCGAGACGCACCGATGGTCGGCCTTGAAGTGCGGTCAGACAACGAGGGTGCCCAACGGTTGTATCAGCGGTTCGGCTTTGTGCAGGTGGGCCTTCGCAAGGGCTACTACCAGCCCAGTGGCACCGACGCCGTGCTCATGGTACTCGACCTCGCCGGCGTCGACGTCACCCAATGGGCACCGACAGGTGGCTCCGGTGACTGACGAACCATTGGTGCTCGGCATCGAGACATCGTGTGACGAGACGGGCGTCGGCATCGTTCGCGGCACGACGTTGCTGGCGAATGCGATCGCGAGCAGTGTCGACGAGCACGCCAGATTCGGTGGGGTGGTTCCCGAGGTTGCGAGCCGGGCGCACCTCGACGCGATGGTGCCAGCGGTGCGTCGTGCCCTTCACGACGCGGGCCTCAAGCTCGGCGACGTTGATGCAATCGCGGTGACGGCCGGGCCAGGTCTTGCCGGTGCGCTGCTCGTCGGGGTAGCGGCAGCGAAGGCCTATGCGCTTGCGGCCGACAAGCCGTTGTACGGCGTCAACCACCTGTGCGCGCACGTCGCGGTCGATGTGCTCGAGCACGGACCGCTGCCTGAGCCGTGCATCGCATTGCTCGTATCGGGTGGGCACTCGTCGTTGTTGCTCGTCCGAGATGTCACTCGCGATGTGCACTCGCTGGGCTCGACGGTCGACGACGCCGCGGGTGAGGCGTTCGACAAGGTGGCCCGCGTACTGGGCTTGCCGTTTCCCGGTGGCCCGCACATCGATCGGGTGGCGGCAGCCGGCGATCCGCGATGGATCGCGTTCCCGCGCGGCAAATCCGACGATGGGTCGCTCGATTTTTCGTTTTCCGGCCTTAAAACGGCGGTGGCCCGATGGGTCGAGGCCCGCGAGCGGGCGGGAGAGCCGGTTCCGGTAGCCCAGGTGGCGGCATCGTTCCAAGAAGCGGTGGTCGATGTTTTGACGATGAAGGCCGTTGCGGCGTGCCGCCAGCTCGGCGTCGACGATCTTGTCCTCGGCGGGGGTGTCGCCGCGAATTCGCGGTTGCGAGCTCTCGCGGAGGAGCGGTGCGCGGCCGCGGGGATTAGGTTGCGAGTGCCGCGACCAGGATTGTGTACCGACAACGGCGCGATGGTCGCCGCGCTCGGCGTCCGATTGGTGGAAGCTGGTAGGGCACCGTCGTCGCTTGAGCTACCGGCAGATTCGTCGTTGCCCGTCACGGAGGTGTTGGTGTGATCGCTCGGATGTGGGAAACCGCAGTCAGGCCGGGTTTGCTCGACGAGTTCTGTGAGTGGGTGAAGGCGGCCGCGTGGCCGCAGTTCGTCGCAGCTCCCGGCTTCGCGGGCGGTGAGGTCTACCGCTCCGATGAGCATGGCCGAGCGGTCATCGTGACGCGGTGGTCGAATGCCGACACCCTGGCCGCAGGAAATGCGTGGTTCGACCTCGGTGCCGAGCGGTTCACTTCGCGGGAGCCTTCCGCTTGGCAGTTCACCCCCGTCGATCTTGACTGACGGTGGCCGAGTGCGCCGGTAGACAGGAAGACCGCGACAAAGCTCGGCGTGCAGCCGATTCTTGATCGTGTGAGTCAGCGCGAGGCCGGTGCCGCGATCACGGCGTGATGCCGGCCGGCAATCAGTGCGAGGACGACGACGGCTTGCTGTTGTCCCTTGAGTCGAAGGTCACGCCGTAACTGTTCGACGTCGATCGCCGAACCGCGCTTCATAATGGTGACGCCGCCGACGTCGGCATCACGTAGTGCGGCCCGCAGTCGCTTCAGCGAAAACGGCATCACCTCGCTGATCTCGAACGCCTGCGCGAACGGTGAATCGACCAGGACGTCGCTGGTGATGTAGGCCGTGGAACGGTCGAGCAATACGCCGTCGAGCGTTCGAGCCAGATCGCCGATCAGGTGGGCCCGCACCACGGCGTCGTCGGGCTCGTAGAGATAGCGCCGAGCAGATCCCGCGGACGCCGGCTCGTCGGCGTCCGCTATCGATGTCATCGTCGCCCCGGTGGGCAGCAGCGTTGCGCGACGACGGTTGTTGCCGTCGCGCAGGTCGCCCGCCCACAGCACGGCTTCTTTGAGGCTGCCCCCGACCGACACCCATTCGGTTTCGACGCCGGTCGGGATGACGTCGTGCGGGACCCCCGGGGCCACTTTTGCGGCCGAGGCCGACATGCGTGCCAGGAGCTGGGTGACGAATGACCACGGAGGCGCGTACTGGTGGACGTCGAAGGTTCGGCGCCCGTCCGCACGGCGAGCCGGGTCGATGAAGACGGCGTCGTAGCCGGTGAGATCGACGGCCTCGACGTCGTCGCAGAAGAGGCGGGCTGCCGGTGCGTTGGCGCGGGCGGCCAAAACCGTGACCGGGTCGCGATCGATACCGGTGACGTCGCAACCTGCGGCGGCGAGTGCGCGCAAGTCGCCGCCGATCCCGCAGCCAAGGTCCGCGACCCGTGGGTGTCGTTCGAGTTGATCGGCGAGGGCCGCGAATCGGGTCGCGCGGTGCTGAGCGACAGCGTCGCTCGTCGCCTGCTCGAGCCCGTCGGGGGTGAACCACAGGACGTCGGCGTCCGCTCCGAACTTTGCGCGGCCGCGGCGGCGGAGCGTGGCCTGGCTGATCGCCGCGGCGGCCACTGGCGGTGACAGCCCGGCGAACTGGCGCCGAACCGTTTCGCTGACCTGGAGTGCACCGAGCCCATCGTCGAACAGCGCAACCGCGGCGGCGACAGCGGACCGCCCGGGCTCGCTGATGAGCGCGGCGAATGTATCGGCATCCATCGGTCCGGGCGGGCTCCTTCCGGATCCGAATCTGGCGGCGCCTCGTCCTGGCACTCGGGTTGACGGAGTGCTAAGCCCGGCATAGTCTTCGCAGGGAAGTGCTGGCACTCTCGACCTGAGTGTGCCAGCCGGAATGAAGGCAACGCTGATCAGCCTGACCCCCGCGACGGCAGGCCGATCGACTGATCTACCCACCGACATCAGACACCACAACGCAACAGCTGTGGTTCCGACTAACAGAGGAGGGGGAGTCACACAGTGACGACCGCCACCAAGTCCAAGGTTGCCATCAGGCCGCTCGAGGACCGCATTGTCGTGCAGGCCGTCGAGGCCGAGACCACCACCGCTTCCGGCCTCGTCATCCCCGACACCGCGAAGGAGAAGCCCCAGGAGGGCATCGTTCTCGCGATCGGCCCGGGCCGTTTCGAAGATGGCCAGCGCGTTCCGCTCGACGTCAAGGAGGGCGACCGCGTCCTCTACAGCAAGTACGGCGGCACCGAGGTCAAGTACAACAACGAGGAGTACCTCGTGCTGTCCGCCCGCGACGTCCTCGCGGTCATCGAGAAGTAGTCACTCCAGAAGTCAGCCGCTCGTACGCGATGCCGCCCCGGAGCCCACGAGGCGCCGGGGCGGCATCGCGAGCACGTGTCTCCGCTGTCTGTGAATTGTCGAGAGGACCTCTAGCGCATGTCGAAGATCCTGCAGTACGACGAGACTGCCCGCCGTTCGCTTGAGCGCGGCGTTGACGCCCTCGCGAATGCGGTCAAGGTGACGCTTGGGCCGAAGGGCCGCAACGTCGTCATCGCGAAGGGCTACGGCGTCCCGACCATCACCAACGACGGTGTGACGATCGCCCGCGAGATCGAACTCGAAGACCGTCACGAAAACCTAGGTGCACAGCTCGCCAAGGAAGTCGCGACGAAGACCAACGACGTCGCTGGCGATGGCACCACCACCGCCACCGTCCTCGCACAAGCGATGGTGCACGAAGGCTTACGCAACGTCGCGGCCGGCGCCAACCCGCTAGCCCTGAAGCGCGGGATCGAAGCGGCCGTCAAGGCCGTTACCGACCGGTTGCTTGAGACGGCGCGCGAGGTTTCCGGCAAGGCCGAGATCGCCCACGTCGCGGCCATCTCCGCCCAGGATCGCGAAGTCGGAGCGTTGATCGCCGAGGCATTCGACAAGGTCGGCAAGGACGGCGTGATCACCGTCGAGGAATCGAACACGATGGGCCTCGAACTCGAGCTCACCGAGGGTCTGCAGTTCGACAAGGGCTACATCTCGCCCTACTTCGTCACCGACAACGAGCGCATGGAAGCAGTTCTCGAGAACCCGCTGATCCTCGTCAACCAGGGGAAGCTGTCGTCGGTCTCCGACCTGTTGCCGCTGCTCGAGAAGATCATCCAGGCCGGCAAGCCCTTGCTGATCATCGCCGAAGACGTCGACGGCGAGGCGCTGTCCACCCTGGTGGTGAACAAGATCCGCGGCACGTTCTCGTCGGTTGCGGTGAAGGCACCTGCATTTGGTGACCGCCGCAAGGCCATGCTCGAAGACATTGCGATCCTCACCGGCTCTCAGGTGGTCGCGCCCGAGGTTGGGCTGAAGCTTGACGATGTCGGTCTTGAGGTGCTCGGCACCGCTCGCCGCGTCACGATCACGAAGGACGACACGACGATCGTCGATGGCGGCGGCTCGTCCGACGCGGTTGCCGATCGGATCCGTCAGCTGCGCGCGGAGGTGGACCGCACCGACTCCGAGTGGGATCGCGACAAGCTCCAGGAGCGGCTGGCGAAGTTGGCCGGCGGCGTCGCGGTGATCCGCGTCGGTGCCGCCACCGAGGTCGAGCTGAAGGAAAAGAAGCACCGGCTCGAAGACGCGATCTCGGCCACCCGCGCGGCGGTCGAAGAGGGCATCGTGGCGGGCGGCGGTTCGGCACTTGTGCACGCTGCGTCCGCTCTCGAGAACCTCGGCCTGACCGGTGACGAGGCAACCGGCGTCTCGATCGTGCGTAAGGCGCTCGTTGAGCCGTTGCGGTGGATCGCTGAGAACGGTGGCCTCGAGGGTTACGTCGTGACGCAGAAAGTGGCCGGGCTTGCTTTGGGCCACGGGCTCAACGTGGCGACCGGCGACTACGGCGATCTGATCGCTGACGGGGTCATCGACCCGGTCAAGGTCACCCGCTCGGCGCTGGCCAACGCGGCGTCCATCGCAGCCCTGCTGCTCACGACCGAGACGCTCGTCGTCGAGAAGCCGGACAACTACGAGATCGACACCCACGGAGCGCACCACGGCCACACGCACGGTGCCTCCGCGATGAACGGCCACAGCCACTAGTCGTTGGCCCGCCCTTTAGCGTTCGGCCACGGCCAGGCACTTGTCCCGCGAATCGAGCGGTCTACCGCTCTATTCGCGGGACAAGTCGTTGAGCGTCAGGTGCACGGGGCTCCGCGATTCGTGGGGCCCTGGGCTGTTTGCTCCAGTAATCTCCGGCTGAGGCCTCGGCGCGCGCGCCTGGGCAGGTCTGCGCCCGGGGAGTGCTGCGGCATTGGATAGTGATGGCGGCAAGACTCCTGACGCCGACGCGCCCGAGCGGGCAGACGCGCCCGAGCGGCCCGAGCGGGCAGACGCCCTCGCCGGGTTGCTGGCGAAGGGCGAGCGAGCGGCATTTCACGGGCCGCCAGGCACCGCGGTTGCCGCCCTCGAGGAGGCGGTGGCGTTAGCGACCGGCAGCGACCGGGTGGCCGAAGCGATGGCAGCCACCTGGTTGCTCGGTGTTGCTCAGGCATCTCGCGGCCTCTACGGCACGGCTTTGACCTTGCTCGGTGGAGTGATGGGCCCGTTGCGCTCGGCGCTTTCCGGCGTCGAGACCGCGCCTGAGCTGCGGCTTTTCGGTGCGCTCGCGGCAGCCACGGTCGCCAGCGTGCACCGCCAGCTCGGCCGGCACACGGTCGCCTGGGAATTCGACGCGCTCGGGTTGACCGCGGCTGACGCGATCCCCGGGCTGGACGAGGCAGTTTTCGATTGCCGGCTCGGGCTCGCTTCCGACGCCGTCGGTCTTGGCGAGATCGACATTGCCCGGACCGAACTTGGGGTCGCGGCCGGTCTGGCCGAGACGCATCCGGACTGGTGGCGCCAGCGAGTGCGGCTCGACTGGGCCCGCGCCGAGATTGCCCTGCTGAATGACGACCCGGCGGGCGCCCAGGAGGCAGCGGCGGAGGCGGTCGACCGGGCCGAGTTGGCCCGCGCGCCACGCCATGTGGCGAAAGGGTTGCTGTTCCTGGGCGTCTCTCAGGCCCAGCAGGGCAGCGCGGACACGGTCATGACGTTGCGCCGCGCGGCGACGCTGGCGGAGCAACTCGGCACGACGCCGCTCATCTGGCAGGCTCGGGCGCTCGTTGGCGCCTTGCTCGCCGACTCCGATCCAGCCACCAGCGCGCGAAGCTTGCAAGCTGCCCGATCCGCGGTGTTGGCGATCGCCGGTGACCTACCTGATGACGTTCGCGAAGAATGGCTCAATCGCCCTGATATCGAGGCATTACTCTCGGTTTAAGTGCCCTGGATGTCCTACAATTGGGCCATTCGGAGTAAGGGAATGATCGCCGAGCGGCTCAGGGTTCCGCGGTTGTCTGCCGATGAAATGCCGATGGCCCAACGCGCGACATGCGTCTGGGCGCGGTACGGACAGGGAACAGGCGGAAACCACTGGTGACGACCGTGCTCATCTGTGACGATCACCGGCGCTTTCGCGAGCACTTGCGCCGGTACGTCGCCGCGGTGCCCGGCGTTGACCGTGTCATGACCGCCGACACCAGCGCAGAGACCTTCGTGCGGTACGCCGCCGAGTTGCCCGCGCTCGTTTTGCTCGACGTCGGGATGCCTGACCTTGGTGGCCCGGAGACCGCTCGCCTCCTCGTTGCCGCTCATCCGGGCGCGAACGTCGTGATGCTCGCCGGCAACGCCGACAGCGACAATCTCGCCCGCGCCATGGCCGGTGGCGCCCGTGGCTACCTGACCAAAGATGTCTCCGTAGAGGAGTTGTGCGCGGCGCTCGCGCACGTCGTCGTCGACGCCGGGGTTGCCCGCGCGAACAACGGCCACGGCCCGGCCCAGATCATCGACCCGCCCCTCACCGAGCGCGAACGCCAGGTACTCGATGGCATGAGCCGAGGCAAGACCAACAACGAGATCGGCCGCGAGCTGTTCTTGTCGGAGGACACCGTCAAGACACACGCTCGCCGGCTGTTCCGCAAGCTCGGCGTGAACGATCGCGCGCAAGCGGTTGCGTTGGGATTCCGGAGCGGCATCGTCCGCTAGGCGGCCCGATAGGTAGTCCGCGAGGTAGTCCGCTAGGTAGTAGAGCGCTAGCGCAGATCGATCGTCGCAGGCCCGTCGTCGTCCGACTGATCGTCGTCGTTCTCGGACGCCGACAGCACCCCCTCGACGAAGCCGGTGGCGTAATCCCAGGCGACATAGTCGGCCGGGTTGGGATCGAATGCGGGCTCATGTGCGCGCACGTGACCGACGTCGAGCAGCTGGCGCAGATTCTGCCGCAGCAGCTCCCAGGCGAAATAGTGCGGCGCCTCGCAGTCAGCGCAGTCGACGACCAGACCTCGGACGCCGCGTGGCTCAAGCAGCGTCTGGAAGACCTCAAGATCTCCGAGGTCAGTAACAATCTCCTCGCGGTCCTGCGGCGACAGCGGCTCACTGGTGGCCTCGTGCATGTGCCGAGGTTAACTCACCGCGCATCGGACAGTTCGCCTCAATCCCACAACACGCGATGCCAGCTACGATGGAGTCTTCGCGAGACGCTGGAAGCACGACTGTGCCTGCCCGGAGGGAAGCCGTGACGGAGTCGGTGCATGAGTCCGGTTCGATGCCCGAGAAGTTCGCGACGCTTGGCCTGACGTATGACGACGTCTTGTTGCTGCCGGCCGCATCTGACGTAATTCCGAGCGGCGCCGATACCACCACCAAAGTGACCCGCAACATCTCGCTGCGAGTGCCGCTGCTGTCGAGTGCGATGGACACCGTGACCGAGGCGCGCATGGCCATCGCGATGGCGCGCCAAGGCGGCGTCGGCGTTTTGCACCGCAACCTGTCGATCGAGGAGCAGGCCGCACAGGTCGACTTGGTGAAGCGCTCCGAAGCCGGCATGATCACCAACCCGGTCACCTGTGCGCCCGACGATACGTTGGCGGACGTCGATCGGCTCTGCGCGCACTACCGCATCTCGGGTGTGCCTGTGGTCGACGACTCCGGTGTACTGGTCGGCATCGTCACGAACCGCGACATCAGGTTCGAGACCGACTACTTGCGGTCAGTGCGCGACGTCATGACCGCGATGCCATTGGTCACCGCGCCAGTGGGCGTCTCGGCCGACGACGCGCTCGAGCTGCTGCGCAACAAGAAGATCGAGAAGCTGCCGCTGGTCGACGATGCGGGTCGTCTGCGTGGGTTGATCACGGTGAAGGATTTCACCAAGCGCGAGCAGTTCCCCGACGCGTCGAAGGATCACGCTGGCCGGTTGCTCGTGGCGGCAGCGGTCGGTGTCGGCGAAGAGTCGTACAAGCGAGCCCGCGCGCTCGTTGACGCCGGGGTCGACATTCTTGTCGTCGACACCGCGCATGGGCACTCGTCCGCGGTGCTCGAGATGGTCAGCCGGCTGAAGCGCGACGTCGGTGTTGACATCATCGGCGGCAACATCGCGACCCGCGCGGGCGCACAGGCGTTGGTCGACGCCGGCGCCGACGGAGTGAAGGTCGGCGTCGGCCCGGGCTCGATCTGTACGACGCGCGTCGTTACCGGTGTCGGCGTACCGCAGGTCACCGCGATCTACGAATCCGCACAGATATGTCGCGCGGCCGGCGTGCCGGTGATCGGCGACGGCGGCTTGCAGTATTCCGGCGATATCGCGAAAGCTATAGCGGTTGGCGCCGATGCGGTGATGGTGGGCAGCTTGCTCGCCGGTGTCGAAGAGAGTCCAGGCGAACTCATCTTCATCAACGGTAAGCAGTTCAAGAGCTACCGAGGTATGGGCTCACTCGGTGCGATGCAGTCACGCGGTGGCCGGGCGTCGTATTCCAAGGATCGTTACTCTCTCGATGACGTGCTTTCCGACGACAAGCTCGTACCACAGGGCATCGAGGGTCAGGTGCCCTATCGCGGTCCGCTCGGTCCGGTCGTGCACCAGCTCATCGGCGGCTTGCAGTCGGCGATGGGTTTTTGCGGCGCGGCAACGATCCGCGAGCTGCAAGGCGCCAAACTCGTGCGCATTACTGCGGCTGGCTTGAAAGAATCGCATCCCCACGACGTCCAGATGACGACAGAGGCTCCGAACTACCACTCGCGCTGAATCCGTTTTCTCTTTGACAGAAGGATTACCTGGTGGCCGAGGTCCAGATCGGAATGGGCAAGACGGGTCGCCGCGCCTATAGCTTCGACGAGATTGCGATCGTGCCTTCGCGTCGCACTCGCGACCCCGAGGAGATTTCGGTCGCATGGCAGATCGACGCCTACCGGTTTGAAGCACCGATCATTTCGAGTGCCATGGATAGCGTCGTCTCGCCCGACTTCGCGATCGAGATCGGCCGGCTCGGTGGTCTTGGCGTACTTGACCTCGAGGGTCTCTGGACACGCTACGACGACCCGCAACCGATCCTCGACGAGATCGCGACCTTGCCCGAAGGCGATGTCGTTCGGCGCATGCGCGAGATCTACTCCGAGCCCATCAAAGAAGAGTTGATCGGCGCGCGCATCAAGCAGATCCGCGACGGCGGTGTGGTCACCGCTGCCGCATTGTCGCCACAACGAACGGCGCAATATCACCAAGCCGTGCTCGAAGCAGGCGTCGACCTGTTCGTCATCCGGGGCACGACGGTGTCGGCCGAGCATGTGTCGACGCGCGCCGAGCCCCTGAATCTCAAGAAGTTCATCTACGACCTGGATGTGCCGGTCATCGTGGGTGGGTCGTACACCTACCAATCCGCCTTGCACCTCATGCGAACCGGCGCGGCCGGCGTGCTCGTCGGTGTCGGCGGCGGTGCGGCGCACACGACGCGTCAAGTGCTCGGCATCGGGGTGCCGATGGCGACGGTGGTGTCCGATGCTGCTGCCGCACGTCGCGACTATATGGACGAATCTGGTGGTCGGTACGTGCACGTCATTGCCGACGGCGCGATGCGCACCGGCGGCGATATCGCGAAGGCGATTGCGTGCGGTGCCGACGCGGTGATGATCGGCCTGCCGCTCGCGCGGGCCGCCGAAGCTCCGGGTGGCGGTTGGCACTGGGGCGCTGAAGCCCGCCACAACGACTTGGCCCGAGGGCAGCGGTTCCGGGCTGGCACGGCTGGCACCTTGCGCGAAGTCTTGTACGGGCCATCGACCGACTCCGAAGGCACGACCAACCTGGTGGGTGCGCTTCGGAAGGCACTGGCCACCTGCGGATACTCCGACCTGAAGGAGTTCCAGCGGGTCGAGGTCGTCGTCAGCGGCTAGACTGGCGGAGCGGTAAATAACATGCTCGCGTCGCCGGTGTGGGTCGGCGACAATCGCGGTATGAAGCACCTCGCCCCAGAGCAACTGATGGCCGGCCTTGACCACATCTGCGAGGCCCCTCGCGACCGCGGCGAATTGGTCGCGATTGTTCGCCGTCCGGCGGCTGGTGAACGCGAGGTACTGAGCCAGGCCACGCTCGACGACGCCGTCGGCCTCGTGGGGGATAGCTGGCTTGATCGCGGAAGCACCAGCACACCCGACGGTTCGGCGGCGCCTGAGAAGCAGGTGACGGTAATGAACGTGCGAGTCGCAGAGCTTGTCGCCGGGGGAAGGGAGCGCATGCCGCTGGCCGGTGACCAGCTCTACGTCGACCTCGATCTCAGTGTCGCCAACCTCCCCGCGGGCTCCCTCATCCAGCTCGGAACTGCCGTGTTGGAGGTCAGCGCCGCGCCGCATCTTGGCTGCGCGAAGTTCGTTGACCGCTTCGGCGCTGCCGCCATGCAGTTCGTGAACTCTCGTCTCGGCCGCGAGCTTCGGCTGCGTGGGGTCAACACCTGCGTGGTGGTGCCGGGTGCGATCCGGGTGGGTGACGTCGCTGTCGTCGTCAGTGCGACGTGAGCAACGCGGTGATGTCGTCACTCGGCATGGGTCGGCCGAGGTAGTACCCCTGCACGCGCGTGCATCCGAGTGTGCGCAGGATCTCCAGTTGCCCGACGGTTTCGACCCCTTCGCCAACGGTGTCGACGTGCAGAGCTTTCGCCATGCCGATGATCGCGGCCACCACGGCACGGTCGTCAGCATGAATGTCGAGCCCCTCGACGAACGAGCGGTCGATCTTCAGTTCGTCGACCGGAAAGCTCCGCAGCCTCGCAAGGGAAGAAAATCCGGTGCCGAAGTCGTCGATCGACAACGACATCCCGAGTTCCTTGAGCTCGGCGACGAGTCGCCCGGACGTCGCCGCGTCACCGAGCGTCGATTCCGTCACTTCGATGCGCAGCTGGCCCGGTTCGAGACCCGACGCCTGCAGCGCACCGGTCACGGTGCGCAGAAAATCCGCCGGGCGGCCGAACTGACGGGCGGACGCGTTGACCGATAGCAGCGGTGACCACCCTCGCGCGGCCCGCCAGCGCCCCGCTTGCGCGCAGGCTTCGTACAACACCCATTCGCCGATGCTCATGATGAGGTCAGACTCTTCGGCCAGAGGGATGAAATCTGCGGGACCGATGACGCCGAGCCCGTCGGATGTCCACCGCAGCAGGGCTTCGACCCCGACAAGCTGGCCAGACGCAAGGTCGACCTGTGGCTGATAGACCAGATGCAATTCGGATTTATCGATCGCTCGCCGCAACGCCGACTCCATATGCAGGCGGTCCCGCGACTGCGCCCGCATCCGTTCGTCGAACGTAATGACGCTGGCCCGACCTGCCGCTTTGGCTTGATACATCGCGGCGTCGGCGTCGGCGACGAGTTCGTGCGGCGACTCCCACCCGGCGCCCCGAGCGATACCGATGCTGACCGTTAAGAAGAGCTCGCGGTCGCCGATCTGTACCGGCCCCTCGATGGCTTGCCGTAGTTCCTTGGCCAGATCTTCTGCTTCGGTCGCGCTGCTCAGGCCTTCGCAACAGATCGTGAATTCGTCGCCACCGAATCTGGCCACGACGTCGTGCGGGCGCACCGCGAGTTGAACCCGGCTTGCCACGATGCGCAGCACTTCGTCGCCGATGAGGTGACCCATCGAATCGTTGACCACCTTGAAGTGGTCGATGTCGAGGAACAGCACGGTCACGTCGGATCGCCGTCGTGGCGCTCGGCCCAACGCGGCGGCGAGTTCGTCGAGAAAGAGCCGACGGTTCGCCAGGCCGGTGAGAGCGTCGCGCAGGTTCGCGCGCCGCAGCTCGCCGTCACTGTTGTGCCGTTCGAGGGCGATGGTGGCCAGTGCGGCCGCGCGGGTCACCTCGCTTCGCTCGTCGTCGGTTGGACGTCGCGGCGTCTCGAAGTACGTCGCGAACGTGCCCAGCACTTTGCTAGCGTCGTTCTGGCGCACCGATGACATGATCGGGACCGACCAGCACGCCCGGAGCTGGTGGAGCAGGGCGACGTCACGCCAGGCCGCCCAGTCAGGGTCGGCCGCAATGTCGTCGCTGACGACGTCCATCCCGCTGAACGCGGCTCGACCGCACGCACCCACATGAGGGCCGATGCGGGTTCCGTCGATCGCTTCGCAGAACGCCGACGGCAAGGTTGGCGCCGCAGCCGTATACAGGCGACCACCGTCTGCTTCGTCCAGGATGAGCACCGAGCAATGGACGCCGGTGCGGCCGGCCTCGACGGCACTGGCTAATACGGTCAATACCTCGGGCAAGGAGTCGCCACGGGCGATCCGGGTGAGGGCGTCGGTCTGGCGGGCGAGAACGGCGGCGGCATCCTGGGGTCTCACGTCGCTCACAGCCGCACCCGCGGTGGCGGTTTCGGCATCGGGGCGCTCCGGCGCTGCGCTCACGTCGCCATCCCTCCCGCGATCCGGACAAAGAGGCATTCTCCGCGCACGCTCACCGTACGCGTGATCTTGGTCGGAGCACAGCCTTTTCAGGCACGTCCTCGGCACAGTTCGAGCAGGGTCAGCGCCAGCTGACTGCCGCCGCGCCCAAGACCGTCGACGTAGGTGTTCACGATCTTCAGTTCGCGCGAGTGCTCGCGGCGCCGGCCACCGTGCGCCATCCGGACCGCCTGGATCTGTTTCGAGAGCGCGATCCTGCGCTGGACGATGCCGACGAGCTCGGCGTCGACTTCGTCGATCTGCTCACGGAGGCGGATGATCTCGGCGTCCGCGGCAGTGTCGGCGTCCGCGGCAGCATTGTCAGCGTCGCTCGTGGTCGGAGTCATGGGATGGACCTTCCTGTGGTTCGCGCCGTGCTGGTCGCCGGAGACGAAGAAACGCCCCGGGCTTCAGCCCGGGGCGTCGGTTGTCTGTCGGATCAGACGGCGGCGACGGCTACCGGACTTCCGGAGCCATAAAAGAAGTACACCAACCGCGTCATGCCGACAGTGTGCGGCGACGGGGCTCTCGGCGTCCACCTCAGTCCACATCCTGAGACGCCATGCCCAGCCGCGGCGACTTGTCAGCTCGTCAGCGCTCAAGAGAGCGTCACCGCACTGACAAGTTGGCAGAATCTGGAACCGTCGGGCCGGAGGTGCCGGAGTCGCCGTGCCATGAGCCCCAAAGGTCGGCGTAGCTGCCGCCCCGTGTGATCAACTCGTCGTGGCTGCCGAGTTCGACGATGCGCCCTTCGACCACGACCGCGACCCGGTCGGCGTCGTGCGCCGTGTGCAACCGGTGGGCGATCGCGATCACCGTGCGGCCTTCGACGACTGCCGCCAGCGAGCGTTCGAGTCGCCGAGCCGCGCCCGGATCGAGCAGCGAGGTCGCCTCGTCGAGGACCAACGTGTGCGGGTCGGCCAGCACAAGCCGGGCGAGCGCAATCTGCTGGGCCTGCGCCGGCGTCACGATCTGACCGCCCGATCCGACGGCGGTCTCGAGCCCGTTCGGTAATGCACTCACCCAATCGAGGGCGTCGATCGACGCAAGCACAGACCGCAGCTGATCGTCGTCCGCTGTCGGTTTTGCCAGCCGCAGGTTGTCAGCGACGGATCCGACGAAGATGTGATGCTCCTGGGTGACGAGCGCGACCTCGCGTCGTAGCTGGTCAACCTCGAGATCGACGAGCGGGACGCCGCCCACGGTCACCCGACCTGAGCTCGGGCCCTGGATGCCGGCGAGCAGCCGACCGAGTGTGCTCTTGCCCGCGCCGCTCGGGCCGACCATCGCGATGCGCTCGCCGGGTCGGATGTCGAGATTGATGCCGTGCAGAACATCGCGGCCGCCGCGGTAGGCAAAGTGCACGTCTTCGGCCCGCAATTCCTCTCCGTCGGGTGCCGCGCCAGTCGCCGTGCGGTCGGCCGAAACGCGGCCGACGCCGACGAGACGCGCGAGCGACGACGCACCGATCTGAAGTTCGTCCAGCCAGCCCAGCAGACGGTCGACGGGGTCGACGAGTTGCTGGAAATAGAGCGTCACCGCAGTCACTTGAGCGAGCGACGCGCGGCTGTGAATGGCCAGCAGTCCACCGACGAGCAGCGACGCGACGACGGGCACGACATATGCGGCCTCGGTGCTCGGAAACCAGACGGTGCGCAGCCGCAGCGTGTATCGCTCGGCAACAAAGGCGCGTCGCACGTCGTCGTCGCCGCGCCGAATTCTCTTGTTTTGCAGCCGAAGTGCGTCGATCGTGCGGCCACCTTCGAGGGTCTCGGTCATGCCGGCGAACATGTGCGAATACACGCGGCGTTCGCGCAGGTACCCCTGCGGCGCGCGCTTCAGATACCACCGCGTCGAAAACGCGAGCAACGGAAACACAATGATGCACGGCAAGGCAACCAGCGGTGCCGTGATGAATGCGGCGACGAGAGTGAGCACCGCGGTCGCGACGGCGATCATTGTCTCAGGCACCGCGAACCGCACACTGCGCGACATCGCATCGACGTCGCTCGTCATGCGGGTCAACAGGTCGCCGGTGCCCGCCCGCTCGACGGTCGACAACGGCAGTGAGATGACCTTGCGCAGGAATTCCTCGCGTAGATCGGCAAAAATGCCTTCGGCAATGACGGACGACGCGTAGCGCGCGAGTCGTACCAGCACAGCTTGTGCGACGACGAAAACCCCGAGGACCATGGCGACCCGGTCGATGTGCGCTCGCGTCGTCCCGTGCTGAACTGCTCCGACGATCTCGCCGAGCAGGCGCGGCCCGGCCAACCCGGCAACGCCGGCGAGTGCGTACAACGCGAGCACCCCACCGGCAGCCCGTCCTTGTTTGCGAATGAGGCCGCCTGCATATTCCTTGACTTCCCGGCCGTTCGCGACCGGAAGCAGGGAAGAATTTGGCGTGCTCACGTGGATTCCTCGTCACGCGTGACGACCGATCGATATCGCGCGTTGGTCGAGATGAGGTCACGGTGGTGGCCTTCGGCGACGACCCGCGTGCCGTCGAGGAGAACCACGCGGTCTGCGCGGTCGAGCAGCAACGGGCTTGTCGACATGACCACGGTGGTCTTGCCGGCTCGATACGCCGGAAGTGCCGCGGCGATTTGCGATTCGGTGTAGGCGTCGACTGCGCTCGTCGGTTCGTCGAGAATCAGGATGCGCGCATCGGTCAGCAGCGCACGCGTGAGCGCAAGGCGCTGCCGCTGGCCCCCTGAGATACCGAGCGCGCGTTCGTCGATCAGGCCGTCGAGGCCGGCGGGCACCGCCTCGATGGCGTCGTGCGCCACGGCAGTGTCGATGGCCTTTTGCACGCCCGCCTCGATTGCCCGGCGATGCGGATCGAGTTGGTCGCGCAACGATCCGGCGAACAGACGCGGATCTTTGTCACTGACCAGAACCGCTAGCCGAACGTCGTCCAACGCCATAGCCGTCAGCGGCACCCCGCCGAGCACGACCTGGTTGCCGTTGGTCGGGTCGAGATGCCGGCCGAGGCGGTCGGCGAGCGCACTGGCATCGACCGGATCGTTCGCGGCGATGACGACGAACTCGCCGGCGTGCACCGTTAACCCCGACGTCGTGTCGGTGAGATCACCGTCGGCCGGCACCGGTACGGGGTGCGCGGGTTGCGGCAACAGTGGCGTGAGCTCGAGCACTCGGATGATGCGCTGTGCCGCCACCAGCCCACGGGTGAACTTGTCGGCAACCTCGGTGGCGATGCGCATCGGCGAGAGCAGGAACGCCGCGTATCCGTAGAAGGACACGAGCTGCCCGACGGTGAGTTTGTGCTGAAGGGCCAGCCGCGCGCCAAGCCAGGTGAGCAGCACCACGAAGATGCCGGGCAGCAACACCTCGGCAGCGTCGAGAATCGAGCCGACGGCCGCGACCGCGACACCTTTGCGCCGCACGTCTTGCGATCGGGCCTGGTAGCGGGCCAAGAACTCGGCCTCACCGCCGATCCCACGCAACACTCGCAGGCCCGCAACGGTGTCGGCGCCGAAGTTGGTCAGCTGGCCTACCGATGCGCGCAACTCGGTCTGCCGATGGTGCAGCGGGCGCAGCAACGGCCCGATCAAAAGCATCAGAACCGGGACGCCGATCAGCACCACGAGTCCGAGCAGCACAGAGGTGCGCAGCATGATGATAGTGACGACGGCGAAGGCCACGATCGAGCCGGCGAGCCGGGCCGTGATGTCGAGGCAGTTGCCGACGTATGCGGCGTCGGACGTCGCGCTGCTGACGACGTCGCCGAGCTGAATTCTGTCGGTCAGTGATGCGCCGAGGTTGGCGGCCTTCCGGGTGAGGAGCTGTTCGATGCGGAAGGTGGCCGTCATCCAGTTCGTGACGGCGAATCGATGCCGGCCTAGACCGGCTGCGGCTTGCACGATGCCGATCGCGAGCAGCACTGCACACCATTGAACTAGTGCCGTGGCGTCGTTTCCGGTGATGCCCTTATCGATGCCGCGGCCGACGACGAACGGCACGGTGGCTTGGCCGCACATCCAGACAATGCCGAACGCCATGCCGCCAGCCAGGGTGGCCCGCTGGCCCTTCACAACCCAGACGATGAACCGCATCGGTGACCGGAGATCGGGGACGCCGGGGTCGGCCAAAGGGAGGACGCGCACGTATAGCCACGCTAACCATTGCCGACCGACGCGGCATCTTGGTTTCGCCAGATCCGGGTTAAGTCACGCGGTCAGGGCCGGTGCTGGTGCGACGACATCCTGGACGACCAACTCACCGCAGTGGCAGCGGAGCGTCACCTTAGGGCCGAAAGCCGTCTGCTCGATTCCGACGACCGACTCATATCCGAGCAGGACGCGTGAGCCGTGAGAAGCGCAATATGGAGTGAACATGTCTCCATCCTGGGTGACAGAACCGTTCAGGTCCATCTAGTATTCGTGCATGGGTATGTTCAGCAAAGACTTCACGATTGATCCGCGTCGGTTGCGCGTGCTGCGCGAGGTCGGCCAACGCGGCACGGTCACGAGCGCCGCGAACGGCCTGCACCTCACGCCGTCCGCCGTCTCGCAGCAGATTGCTGCGTTGTCACGCGAGCTCGGCGTGCCGCTGCTGGAGAAGACCGGTCGGGGCGTCCGGCTGACGGGGCAAGCGCAGTTGATCTTGACCCATGCCACGGTGGTGCAGGCCCAGTTCGAGCGAGCCAGGGCCGACCTTGCGGCGTTTGCCGACGGTCGCATCGGGCGGGTGTCGGTGGCCGGGTTCGCGACGGCGATCGGGGGCATCATCGCCCCGGCGATGCGCCAACTGCGGACGGCGCGGCCCGGCATCACGGTCACGGCCGTCGAGATGGAGCCGCCCGACATCTTCACCCTGCTCGACAAAGGCGAGCTGGACATCGTTTTGGCGGTCGACTTCCGCAAGACGCCGCCGCGCAGCGATCCGCACTACTACCGGGTGGAGTTGCTGGCCGACGTCCTCGATGCTGCGCTGCCGGCCGATCATCCGCTGGCGAAATGTGAATCGATCGACCTCACCGAACTTGCGCGTGAGGTGTTCGTCGCGGCGAGCCCCGGAACGTCGTGCTCTGAAGTGACGTTGGCGACGTGCGCGGCGGCGGGATTCAGTCCCGACGTACGGCACTACAGCACCGAGTGGAGCGCAATAGCGGCGCTCGTTTCGGTCGGGGCCGGCGTTGCATTGATGCCGAGACTCGCGCAGCCGCTGAACCAGGCCGGTGTCGTGATACGGCCGCTTCGCCAGCATGCCGCCCGCAACATCTTTGCGGCCGTGCGCGCGGGCGCGCAGGAAGATCCGGTGCTCGGGGCCACACTTGAGGTGTTAGTCGATGTCGCGGCCTCGGTGAGTGCCGTCGCTCTGACCGCATGACGGCGACCGATGCCGCACCACGGCAGGCCGCCGGTGCGCCACGCGCGCTCGCGATCTGGGGGTTGGGCGGATTCGTCGTGCTCGGGTTGCCCGACGGCATGTGGGGCACCGCCTGGCCGGCGATGCGGCAGACGTTCCATCAGCCACTCGGCAGCCTGGGTTTGATCCTGGTGTTCGCGACGTGCGGCAACATCATGACGTCGCTGTGGAC
>Ga0080027_10000124_pt1 | contig 33659 bp, 34 predicted proteins | sample OrgsoiDNA2013046_FD_70962 | JGI IMG/M metagenome (GOLD analysis project Ga0080027, IMG submission 70962) | Permafrost soil microbial communities from the Arctic, to analyse light accelerated degradation of dissolved organic matter (DOM) -... | ecosystem: Environmental > Terrestrial > Soil >... | reverse complement strand
AATCTGGCGCCCTCCGAGTTCAGACAATCATTTAATTAGCCAGGCGCAGGTTCGTATAAAAGACCAAAAGCTCTATTCCTACGGGGTTCTGGACTACCGGACCCGACTTCCATAATTTTACGAATTTGGTTTTTCCCCATTTATTTTGATTTTTAAAGTTTAACTTCTACCTGTTATTTTTTCCTACCTGATTTAACCTTTCTTCTTTAATCTTTAAAACAGCCATCATGAAAAATTCCGACAGGAGAGTTCCGTTTTTTATTTATTGTCTTACAACGATTGCTTTCGTTTTGGTTTTACAGACAACACTCAGGGCCCAGGCCCAGGACCAGTCTGTAACTATGTATCAGTACCGTCGTGTGCCGGGCGATAAAACTGATGAATTTATCAAAAGAGAAACCACCTACTGGAGTAAAGTGGCCCAAAAAGCCGTCGACAACAAAACGATGAGTTTCTGGGCGCTACTTGAAAAAGTTGGCGGATTCGATTTACCGAATTCATCCAACTATTTGTTCATTAACACATTTCCGGACATTGACAAAGTGAACGACGTATTTTCCAATGTCGAATCTGTTGCCGGCGTAAAGCTGGCGGACATGGAAACCTATTCTTTTACTACCGTCACGAGCGAGTTTTTTTTGCATGACCGGGAATGGGCCCAGGCTGCCAAAGCAGTTCCTTCCAAGGATTTTAATTTTGTGGTAATGAATTATCAGAATACCGATTATCCGGATAGTCTGATCAGTCTTGAAAAGAAATACTGGGAACCCTTTATCAAGAGCGCCATGGACAAGGGTCAAACCCCTCAGCTGGGCTGGGGGAACGCCATCGTGCTGGCTCCCAGAGGAGAAAATATTAAAGCCACAACCGTTTCTTTTGATCTTTTCAGAACACTGGGAGATGCCCTGATGCCTAAATTGGATCCCAAGCTGGTTTTTCCAGCCAAATTATTCACTATGTTGGGTAAAATACAAATGAACAGACCCGGGATTGCAATTTACCGTGTCGTTAAAGTAGTTACAACCACTCCCTGATTCGACTTGAATACCCGGGGTATGCTGCCCCGGGTAATTTATTTATAAGGACAGTTTAATGTCGTAGTTTGTCAACAGCAGTTGAATTTATGATCTTTGCCAGATTTACAGTTTCTTAAATTTGGTAAACATATGGACAAAATCTGCAATAAAATCTTTAAGACTATTAAAGATTTCAAATCAAGCCCCTTTAAATTACTGGCCGAAATTTTTTTAATCATAACATTCGTTTACCCAGCAGTTGAATGTACTGCCCAGTCCACACCCCAGAAGTCTCTGCTCGCACTTTCGAAAGCCGACCATATCCTGGCGATTATTGATCCGGTTACACTGAAGATTCTTGCGCGGGTTCCGGTCGGCCAGGATCCGCATGAGGTGATTGCCTCTTCTGATGGAAAGAAAGCCTACGTTACGATCTACGGCGGCGGCAGTTTACACGAACTGAATATTATTGACCTCGTCGCGCAAAAGGCATTACCCAGTTTCGATACAAAACCTCTGATGGGCCCACACGGACTAACCTTCGCTGATGGAAAAGTCTGGTTCTCGGCTGAAGGCTCCAAAGCCGTTGGCCGCTATGATCCGGCAACGGGGTCGATGGACTGGTGTATGGGAACGGGCCAGAATCGTACGCATATGATCTATGTGACACCGGATGGTAAAAATGTTTATACGACAAATGTAAGCTCCGGAACGGTGAGCATCCTGGTGGATACCCTTCTTCCTGCGCCGGTTAGTCCTACGGGGCAGGTGTTCCCGGGAGCGAAGCCACATTGGGAATGGATACAAACCGTTATTCCCGTATCCAAAGGATCAGAAGGGTTTGATGTATCGCCCGATGGGCGGGAGCTTTGGACCGCTGCGTCGGACGACGGAACGATTGCCATCATCGATATTGCGGCGAAGAAACTCGTTGAAAAACTGGACGCGAAAGTTTTTGGAGCTAACCGTTTGCAGTTTACTCCGGATGGCAAACGCGTATTGATTTCCAGCCTGAGAACCGGCGACCTTTTCGTTTATGATGCCGTATCGCGCAAGGAATTGAAACGATTGAATATCGGGCATGGCGGAGCAGGTATCCTGGTGGATACGGATGGATCAAGGGCATTTATCGGCTGCACTCCCGATAATTATGTGGCCGTGATCGACCTCAAAACTTTATCAGTTGCCGGACATATTGATATGGGTGGCCCGGATGGCCTGGCCTGGGCGGTTCGTCCTTAACCAAAATATCTCTCCAAGCTATGAGTATAAATAGCACAAATGCGCAAACCGGTAAATATGCCGAAGTCAACGGCCTCCATATGTATTATGAGGAATATGGGGCCGGAAACCCATTGGTCTTAATTCATGGAGCGGCTTCGACGGTGCAGACGAATTTTAGCGGGCTCATTCCTGAGCTTTCAAAGACGCACCGGATCATTGCAATGGAATTACAGGCACATGGTCATAGTAATAACCGTGATGGCAGGCCGATCAGCTTTGAGCAGGACGCGGAAGATGTGGTGGAATTGTTGCAGCAACTGCATATCGAACGGGCCGATTTTTTTGGTTTCAGTAATGGCGGGACAACCCTGCTTGAAATCGCGATTCATCATCCGGCCCTCGTGAACAGGATGATCTTTGCCTCTTCGATGTACAACCGGGCAGGTGCTGCACCTGCATTCTGGAAGGGATTTAACAACCCGAAATTTGAAGATATGCCGGAGTTGTATAAGAAGGCATTTCTTTCGATCAAACCAAATCCGGAGGCGTTAATGATCATGTACAACCAGTGCGTACAGAGAATGCAGCGGTTCACGGATATTCCGGATTCATCCGTCCGGACAATTCAGATGCCTACTTTGATTCTGCTTGCGGATCACGATGTGCCGCTACCGGAGAGCGCAGTGGCGATGTACCGGCTGATGCCACATGCGAGTCTGGCTATTTTTCCGGGAGGACATGGCGGATATTTGGGGGAGATCACAGGATGGAAGAAGGAAGACGGGCCACCCGTGGCGCTACCTGTGATCAGCGAATTTCTGAAATAAATAGATTGATGATGGAAATGGAACGGGGTTAGTTTTAGCCGCGCTCAAAGGTTTTCTATTGAACCCTGACATATTTCTCTTCGACATATTCCATGCTCGGTGGAGTAATGGTTAATACCGTATCGGTGAACTGAAAATGCATAACATTTTCTCCGAACAGATTATTTCCACCGTTCGGATAATTAAAAACCATCGTCGTTTTGCTGGTTACCTGATAACCAACCGGGCCGTTGTACAGGGAAGAAACATAGGCCGACATGATCAGGCTGCCATCGTGATTAAACCGGATGAAATTAGGCGGTATGGAATCTTCCAGATGCCAGCTACCGGGCCCGCTGGTCTGCAGAAACATCGCAGACAATTGCCATTTCCCCTCGAGATTGCCCAGAGTCTCCGAATTTTTATTACAGGCTGTCGCCGACAACCATGCGAACAGGAAAACAGTAACCCTTTTAATAAGCTCTTTTATTGATTGACAGTAAATGGAAGGAAAAGGTTGTAAGGATTTGACGTGCACAGTAAGGTTTGGTAATTTCATTCCAAATCAACCGCATTTCCGCTGAATAAAACAAAATATTACGGGGCAGCCATCACGGCCTATACGATGTGGGGTTTTTTCAGTCTGGTCCTGAGGCCCATTCATGAATACGCTTCCACCGATATTTTATTCTATCGCGTTTTCAGCTGCTCCATCCTGATGCTGCTGATCGTGTTTCTTTTCAGGCGGAAAAAATTAATGGAGACAGTCCGCCAGTTCAAAAACCTGCCTCCCAATAAAAAGCGCGAAACGATCTTGTTGAATATCGGGGGCAGTATTTTTTTAACGGGGAACTGGTTTTCGTTTATTTACGTGATGATCCATATCAGTATTAAGGCCACTTCACTGGCCTATATGGTTTGCCCGATTCTCACGACACTCCTGGCGTTTTTTATACTGCATGAAAAACTGAGCAGGCTGCAGTGGCTGGCGGTGGGATTGAGTGTCGCCGGTTGCTTATTGCTTTCTTATGCTGACCTGAAGGACATGTATTTCAGTATGATCATCGGGTTCAGTTATGCCTGTTACCTGGTCAGCCAGCGTAGGAATGCCGGTTTCGATACCTTCATCGTTCTCACCTTTCATATTGTATTATCCTCCCTCATCCTGCTGCCCTTTTACGGGGCATTCAGTGACCGGCTGCCAACTGAATTTAAATTCTATGTCTTTATCGGGATCATTGCCGTGTTCCTTACGATCATACCTCTGTTCCTGAATCTATATGCGTTGACGGGTATTAATTCGTCTGTCGTCGGGATGCTGCTGAATATCAATCCCATCATCGCTTTTGCGCTGGCCACCTGGGTGTTTCACGAGCAAATCAACCTGCTGCAGATAGTCGGCTACAGTATCATTTTTATTTCGGTGATTGTTTTTAACGGGAAGGAAATTTTTATGCGGAAACGGGCTTAATTTCAAGAAACACCGGTACTAGCATTTATGGAGCTTAAAGCTGAAGGCGTAAAGCTTAAGGCAAGGTTTCAGTCCTCAAATCAAATAGGGAATTTGACCGTAAGAATACATCCTTTGCCGGGCTTGGAAACAAAATCCGCATTTCCTTCGTAAAACGCTGCACGGCTCTTAATATTCATGATACCTATGCCATCCGCATTTTTAGTTACATCAAACCCTATTCCATTATCAGTAATTGAAAGGATAATCCCCGCTTCTTCCTGGAAAAGGTCAATCCTCACTCGAGAGGCTTTGGCGTGTTTGACTATGTTATTCAGCTGCTCCTGCACAATTCTGAATATATTCAATTCGAACTTTTCGCTCAAACGCGCATGCAGCGTATCGTCCATTTTGCATACTATTTTCACAGGGTGTACCTGCATCAAATCATGTGTCATTTTATTAACGGCAATACAAAGCCCGACATTTTTGATGGCATCATTAACAAGACCTCTGGCTAACTTTCTGATTTCTTCGATGGCGATCAGCGTGTATTCAGATGACCGGCTGATATTATCATTCCGGTTTTCTGCGTTCCGCAAAGCGAGGTCCATAAATAATCTGGAGGCAGCCAGGAGCTGATTTACATTATCATGTAATTCTTTCCCGAGATCCGACCTTTCTAATTGTTTCGCTTCCGAGATGGCATTGGCTATCTGTATTGCTTTCAATTTGGTTTCGGATTTCCATTCCTTCCTAAAGAGCCGGCGCTGAATTGCGGATGCTGATAACGATACTTCTTTGGCCGTTATCTCTTCGTCCAGTTTATGTTCGAGATTATGCAGCCGGTCAAGTGTAGCATCTGATTTTGAAAGCGCAAAAATAGTATCAGCGGTTACCTCTTTTTCCTTTTTCAGATCGATCGCTGATTGTCGGCGTATACCTTCACTCCGGTCGACAAGGGTGGTAATAGCTTTCCTGATCTGATTATCACCAATAAATAGGACAGAAGTAATCTGACAAGGCAATTGCCTGCCATTTTTTTTGATGACGGTTAAATCGCCGATAGCATGTCCGGCTGCCTTTCTATGCTTTAACATTCGTTTGAAAAGTCCGTCGGTAGTAGTGAACAGATCATCAATATTTTTTGTTAACAGCCTTTTGGCAGGATACCCGAACAATTTTTCAGCCGCATGGTTGGCTGCAATGATTTTACCAGTACTCTCGATACTGATAATGTTTGCGAGCAAAGAATTGTCAAATGCCTTTTGATGAAGATGATTAGGAACCTGAACAAATGCTTTTTTGACATTTCGGGAAGAATGTCCGTTTAGACTTTGTGAAATATTTTCAATGGAAGAAACTGGATTTTTCGGCTTTGTGGAACGCATTCGTTGATATTTACTGAAAGCAGTAAATCACAAAGTACCCTTTTTAAATGGATATATCCATTTCTTAACATCTTTAATCCTCTGCATTCCAATGACATCTAAGCATTTATACTTAGTTTCATTAAAATTGTAGACAGTTACCATGAAACTCAAAAAAATAATTGTCCGGTCATTATTGATTCTGTTGTTTACCGCGACCCTGGTTTTAATTTATTATTGCCGGTTATCTTTTCCCATTCTGACTGGTTATGGAACCAAGGTTATGTGTTCTGCAGTATTTGTTGCCGGAAGAAATGAACAGCAGGTCAGGGACCAGGACCTAGGTTCCTATATGATGAAGCTCGCCGATTTTAAAGTTGACTATACAGATTCATCCGTTACGGGATCCATTTTGGGATTTGCAAAAAGGAAAGCCATTTACCGCAAGGGTTTGGGGGCAACGTTAGTCAGTGAACTCGATGAACAAACCATCCGGTCGCAACATATGAACCTGCCGGCAAAGCCATTAGTTGACATAGATACCATACCCTGGCCATTGGGAGGTAAAATCACCGGAAGTTTTCCATCAGCCATAGACAGCGTGAAATTGCAATCAGCTATTGGAAGTGTTTTCGAGGAAGAAGACACGATTTTACCGGTTCGCACCCGGGCTGTTATTGTTTTATACAATGGACAACTGATAGCAGAACGATATGCGGATGGGTTTACTGCCAATACAAAATTAACGGGTTGGTCTATGACCAAATCGGTTACAGGCGCACTGATTGGTATTCTGGTAAAGCAGGGGAAGCTGTCCGTTGAAGCGCCCGCAGCCGTGCCGGAATGGCGAAATGCCAATGACCCGAGGCGTTCCATTAGTTTGACGAACTTACTCCAGCAACGCAGCGGATTGGATTTCGTGGAGAATTATTCCAGGTCGAGTGATGCGACAAGGATGTTGTTTGAAAAAGCGGATATGGGTGGTTATACTGCGTCACGACCCCTGAAAACAAAGGCCGGCTCTGTCTTTTATTACTCCAGCGGCAACAGCAATATTTTATCGCGCATCATCCGGCAAACGCTCGGTGATTCCTCCTATTACCGTTTTCCTTATCAGCAATTGTTTTACAAATTGGGCATGTACAGTACCGTGCTGGAACCCGATCCCTTAGGAACTTTTGTCGGTTCATCCTATATGTACGCCACTGCAAGGGATTGGGCCAGGTTCGGATTACTTTATCTGAATGATGGCGTGTTCAATAATGAAAGGATATTACCCGAAGGCTGGGTTGCACAAAGTACAAGACCTGCATCGGTTGACAAACAAGGCTATGGATACCAGATCTGGCTGAATTCGGGCGGCGATACTTTAATAAAAAAATATCCGGCTGCGCCTGCAGATATGTTCTATGCTGATGGATTTGAAAGCCAGCTGATTTTTGTAATACCTTCTAAGAAAATGGTGATCGTTCGTCTCGGACTGACACAGCACAATAATTTCAATGCAAATAAATTTTTGCACGATGTGTTGTCTGCGATAAAATGAAATTTTTATTCTATGACACAATACAATTTGGACCTGGGCAGAACGCAGTTTGGCGATGAGGCCAATGCTGGAAAACTGATGACCATTGAAGAAGCCCGTCATCTGCTCAAAGAATGGGTTCCCAATGAAAAGCTGCAACTGCATATGAAGCAGGTGGCTGCACTGATGAAGGCATGGGCCATCGAAAAAGAAGGAGCAGACCCAACGATTGCACTGGCCTGGGAGCTGGCAGGATTACTGCATGATGCCGATTGGGAAAAATATCCCGAAACCCATTGCAGGAAAATCATTGAAGAATTGGAAGGTCGAAATATAGATCCGGCCGTTATCCACTGTATCGCTTCCCACGGTCCTAAATATTTCGGTGTGGAACCCGAATCAAAAATGGATAAGATGATCTATGTGTTTGATGAATTGTCCGGATTTATTCACGCATCATCACTGATCAGGCCGGCAGGATATGAAGGGATGGATGAAAAGTCCATTCTCAAAAAACTGAAGACAGCCTCATTCGCTGCACAGGTAAACCGGGAAGATATTTCTGATGCGATCAACCGTATTGATCAAAGTCTGGAAGAAATTATCCGGTTCATATTGGATCATCAGAAAAATGTATTGTAGAATCAATTCACCCTCAGTGCGAATAGGTTTTTTCAAAAAAGAATGAATCGCGAATATCCGGTGTGGCAAAACTACTTTGCTGGACTAATTTTAGTGAATCGGAAGTAATGATTTCAAGTCTGGCTATACTCATCGATGCATATACACCTGTGTCTGATTTTAAGGCATAACCCAATACTGAATCCGGAGTATAGGTCCATTGGCCGTTTAATATAGCGGAATCCGGTTGGCCGCAAACGAGTTTAATATAATAATTAAAATTTCCGGCAAATGTTACGGGTTCCTGCTTCTCACATTCTTTGGCAGGTATCAGATGATGATAAGTATGATTTACACTGTCTCCATAAACGGAATCGGTATAAGCTAAAATCCATGGCTTTGCCATGATAAGTCTTTGTGCTTCCGGCAGTGGGGTATTCACGTATCTCGTGCATTGGATACAGCAAAGACAGATTGCTATCATTAGGGCGGAACTGAATAACCGGGGCATTTTTAAAGGTAGTTGTTTGCTTTTGAAATTCTTAATGGATATTTTTAAGCATCCGGTTGGATTTCTGTAAGGCTTCTTCTGATTCTTTCAGCATCCTGTTGAATTTTTCTTCAGAGGTCTCGTTCTTTTTTTGTGGCATTTCTTTTACGATAAGTTTCACCGACTGAATATCCGTGAAAGTTTTTGATGAATTTGAATATGGACTGCTGCCTGTTTTTGAAAGCAAAGACGGACTGTAGGCGCCTTCAAAATAAAAACAGGTGGCGATATATTTTTTCACATACTCCCTTGTTTCTTCAGGAAGATAAGGCTGGAGTGCCCAGAAATTCTTGCTTCCGGATTGTTTCATGGCTGAATAAACAGCACCCTCACCTCCGTTATATGCTGCGAACACAAGAAACCAGTCACCGAATTCTTCGTGCAGATCCTTCAGGTATCTTGCTGCAGCCCGGGTACTTTTATAATAATTTTTTCTCTCATCATGACGGGAGTTGACTTTCAGACCCAGGATACGGGCAGTTGCCGGCATTAACTGCCAGGGACCGACTGCACCGACTTTGGAAACGGCTTTGGTTTTCAATTCAGATTCAACAACAGCGAGATATTTTAACTGAACAGGAAGACCATAAGCCTTAAACACCGAATCAATGATGATAAAAGGTGAACTGCTTCTCTGTTTAATTTTATAAAGATTTTTATTGTTTTGTTGAATGTAGGTTTTCACAAACTGCTTTACCTGTTTGTTCAGGGGCGCTTTGTCATTCCCTTCAAAATAATTCTTATAAGTACCGCCGTCAACGACTGAAACTGCAATAAACAACAGGGTACCTGTGGTAAAAATATTTTTTAAAGTGGCTAATTTCAGCATGATCTTATTTTTTAATCGTTAACCCGGATCCGTTTCTGCTTAAGCTCAATGAATGCGGGTACCGACCCTATAAGCCAATAGGGGTGCCGCTTTATAAGTATATGAAAAACAACGATTTACAAGAGTAAAGACAGGCTAGCCGGTCCCGGAGATGGAAGGAAATCATGGATTTGGGAAGGCAGGAAAAGCGGTCAAATTGACATTGATTATTATGGCAATTTTTTTTGCTGTTCCATATTCAGGAATGGCTTCAGGAGGTCTATCGGCACCGGGAAAATGGTCGTTGAATTATTCTCGGTGGCGATCTCTCTGAGTGTTTGCAGGTAACGCAGCGTAATCGCACTGGGTTGTTCAGCCAGAACCTTTGCGGCATCGGACAGGCGTTGTGAAGCCTGGAATTCTCCTTCGGCAGCAATTACTTTTGAACGACGTTCTCTTTCGGCCTCTGCCTGTTTGGCCATCGCCCTTTGCATTTCCTGGGGCAGATCTATTTGTTTTACTTCCACGTTGGAAACTTTGATTCCCCAGGGTTCTGTATGTGAGTCGATAATCTGCTGCAGGCGCAGGTTGATTTTTTCTCTTTGCGAAAGCAGGTCGTCCAACTCTGACTGACCGAGTACACTCCGTAAAGTGGTCTGTGAAAACTGGGATGTTGCCACCAGGTAATTTTCCACTTCAATAATCGCTTTATAAGGAACGAGCACCCGGAAATAAATCACAGCATTCACTTTGATCGATACATTGTCCTGGGTAATGACATCCTGCGGAGGAACGTCCATCACCACGGTCCGTAAGCTCACTTTCACCATCCTGTCTACAATGGGAATCAGGAAGATCAGGCCGGGCCCTTTCTCCCCACCCCCAACCAGTCGCCCTAATCTGAAAATGACTGCCCGTTCGTATTCACGCAGAACGCGGATGGCATTAGCCAGGATAAAGATTGCGAAAAGAAAGACGACCAAAGAAAATACCGGGATTGTTTGCATGTATTTTTTTTTAATTATTAAGTGTTCATGTGTTCAACATAAAGGGTCAGGTTTTTAACTTCCCGCACACGCACTTTCTCTCCCCTATTGATCATTCCGGAAATGGATACGGCATTCCAGATCTCTCCATGTATCAAGACCCTTCCCGATAGATTGAGTGTATCCAGTGTTTCTGCGGTTTCACTCACCAGGGCATTGATGCCCATAACTGGTTTCCTGCTTTGCGCTTTTAATCCCATGCCGATCACAAACAGGAAAAAACCTGAGGTGACCGCAACCGTAGAAATAATCAGAATGCGGGATATTCTTACCGCCTCCATGCCGGATCCGGGCCTGATCAGCATCAGTGAGCCAATCAGTAATGCGGCGATTCCTCCGATGGCCAGCATACCATGACTCACAATCTTGATCTCGAGCAGTAACAGGAGAACTCCGAAAATAATCAGGGCAAGTCCGGCATAGTTCACGGGTAGTGTATTTAAAGCATAAAAGGCAAGCACCAGGGAGATGAAGCCGATGATACCCGGGAAAATGATTCCCGGATTGAATAGTTCGAAGAGCAGGCCCAGTAATCCCAGCATCAATAAAATATAGGCCACATCGGGATCGCTGATTATGTTCAGAAGTTTTTCCGTAAATCCCATTTCCAATACCTGAATGACTGCTCCCCGTGTATGTAACTGGAAATTCGTGGAATCCCTGGTGATCAATTTTCCGTCGACCTGGTTAAGCAGCTCCCGGTCGTTCGGTACGATCAGGTCAATAATTTTTTTCTGCAGTGCTTCGTTTGCGGTGATCGAAACACTTTGCCGCACGGCATCTTCGGCCCATTCGAGATTTCGTTTTCTGTATTCGGCTATGGTCCGGATAAAGGCTACCGCATCGTTGGTGGACTTACTGTTCATGATCGAATCGGTACTTCCCTGCAAATTGACAGGATGGGCAGCGCCGATATTCGTGCCCGGCGCCATGGCTGCGATATCTGCAGCCAGCGTAATGAATACGCCTGCAGATCCTGCGTGTGCCCCTGCAGGGGAAACGTAGACGATTACGGGTACAGGTGATTCAAGGATATCGCCAACAATAATACGGGTGGATTTCAGCAGGCCGCCGGGGGTGTTGAGATGGATCAGCACGCAGGCTGCGTTCTCGCTGCTGGCTTTTTCTATACTTCGCTGGATATAGGAAACAACCACGGGATTAATAGCGCCATCTATTTTTATTGAGATAACTGTTTGCGCCGAAAGCAGCAAAGGCATCGAAAGAGCGATGTATAAACAAATATGCTTCATAATGAGGTTCCCTGCGGGAATGAAGCTTTGAAGAAATAAAGACCTATCTGTAATTTACTTAATTTTTTAGGTTATGGATTATAAAAAAATGAACTTTGCTTACGCCCTCCGAAGTATCCATAAAAAACCTGGTGTACATACATAAAACTATTTTTTATGAATATGCCCGGTAGAATTTCTGCATGGGATGATAAATATCCTTTTTTATTTGTCATTCTCAGGGTAGTGCTTGGCCTGATACTCGCCATCCGCGGTATTTATTTTCTTACCGCAATCCAGCCATTATTTTATTTAATTAAAAGCAGCGGCCTGAGTAAACTGAATATGAATATGCCCCTGGCTTTGTTTGTTTGCTGGGTACATATATTGGGAGGAACATTTATCATTTTGGGTTTCCTGACGAGAATATCGGCCTGGGCACAGATTCCCATTATCCTGGGAGCTATTTTTTTTATCAATCTAAACAATAACCTGTCGCAATCCCTTCGGGAATTATTGCTGTCTGTTTTTGTTTTAATATTATTGATACCCTTTGCATTGACAGGCGGGGGAAAAATTTCGATGGACAGGTATGCAAAAGGACATTTGCTTTAAGCTTGCCCGTCAATTATGCTTCACCCCTATCGGGGGATTATATTCCCGATTACCAGCCTCGCTACCGCTTATCATAATTGGCTTTTGCCTTTACGTATATTTATAGAACTTAATACAGATCATTCATTCAGTTTTTAAAAGCGCAATATTCAGACACCTGTTGTCTAATGTGATTCACATGGGGAATAAAATATTAAATAATATTAAAATTATTTGCCCATGTTCCGCAACTACCTGCTAATCGCCCTTCGCAATTTCAAACGCCAGAAACTTTTTTCGTTATTAAATATTTTCGGGCTTTCACTTGGTCTCGCCAGTGCCATCCTTATTTTTTTGTATGTAAGCGACGAACTGCGTTATGATACCATGCAGCCGTACTATAAAGATACCTACCGTATCGGATGCATTTTTATAAACCCCGGTGGTCAGCGTTTTGAGAATACGGTCTCACCGGGCTATTTCATGCGATACCTGAAAGACAATCGCAGCGAAATATTGTACAGCAGCCGGATAGATAATATTGGTTATCCCACTTCACTCAACTTTAAACCAACCGATAAAATTGTACTGACAGAGAAGATTGTCTGGGCTGAGCCCGGATTTAATAAGATTCTCTACTTCGACATGCTGAGAGGCAGCAGGGAAAAAATGTTCGGTGATTATAATAGTATAGTAATCAGTGAAACGGGCGCGCGAAATTTATTCGGCAAAGAAGATCCGATGGGGAAACTGATTTCCCTGAAACATGTATTTGCCACCCGGGATAAGGAAGTGAATGTTATAGTAACCGGTATCTATCGGGACTATCCTGCCAATTCACATTTTAAACCTGATTATATTATTAACATGAATGCCCTGCATAGCGTGTATGGTGATAACTATGCCGAATACCTGGAGGGGGATCATTTCAGCCAAAACGAAGAATTTTTTGAAAATTATATTGTGCTGAAACCGGGTGCCGATATAAAGCCCATCAATGCTGTTTTGAATACCCTGGCAACTCAAATGATAAAATCCAGTACCGGAAATGTACCACCCGGGTCAAAATTTGAAGGCTTCACGATCAAACTGGCCGATATCCATTTCGATTCGAAAAATTTATGGGAAGACAATTCCAACACGCATGGTGACAGGGTGTATTTGACTATTTTCAGCATTATTGCCGTCATGACCATGATTATTGCCTGCATTAATTATACGAACCTGGCGACTGCCCGTTCAGTAAAAAGAGCTAAAGAAGTGGGCCTGCGTAAATCCTTTGGAAGCATGCGATTCGAAATAGCCACCCAGTTTTTTCTCGAATCTTTCATGATGACGGTCTGTGCCCTGATCATGTCGGTCCTGTTGGTTTTTATCTTTCTCCATCCGTTTAACCAGGTCGCTCATAAATTTTTTTCCATGGGATCCTTATTAGATCCCTATATGATGACGGTGATCGGGATTATTGTACTCTTTATGAGTTTCATCGCGGGTTTTTATCCCGCCTTGTATCTGTCGGCTTTTCAACCGATAAAAGTGCTGAAGGGACAGATCATAAAAGGAAAAGGCGCGGAATTTTTACGCAAAACCCTGGTCACTATACAATACACTGTTTCATTGGGTTTGGTCATTTACACGCTGATCGTGATACAACAGATGGATCAATTGAAAACCACCAAACTGAATGAGCAGGGGAGTCAGCTTATGGCCATACGTTTTGGCGGGATTGCGCAGCAGGAACGCTTTGAAACATTTAAACGTTCGGTGCTGGAAGATCCGCAGATTGAACATGTGACCATGGCGAATCATTTACCCCGGCTGGATTATTTTGGATTTATCGGCCGCACATTTAAGTTTCCTGCGCTGGCCGACAAGGACATGCAATGGAACCAATTGAGCGTGGAATATGATTTTCCCAAAACCTTTAACCTGGAATTTATTTCCGGCCGTGATTTTCAAATGGGCAATCTGAACGACAGCAATTCTCTTATTCTGAATGAAGCGGCTATCCAGGCCTTAAATAAACCCACCGGCGATGTGATGGGAACGATGGTGAAAGATACCCGGGATACAAACCGGCTTTACCGTGTGATCGGGGTCGTTAAAAATTTCCCTTTCCGATCCATGCACCAACCTATTGAGCCATTGGTTCTTAATCCGCATCTTGACCAGATTGACAAGATCACGTATATAAAATTGCCTGTTGGAAAGTTCCAGGAAAAAATTGCAGCCATTGAAAAAAAATGGAGAGCTTCTTTTCCGGGTGCAGGGTTCGATCACTGGTTTGTCAGTGATGAATTTAACCGGATGTACCAGGTGGAAAGCACGATATCGTCGTTGGCAAAAATATTTGCCGTGCTGGCAATCCTGATTACCATTATGGGTGTATTGAGTCTGGCTTCCTATACGGCAGAACAGCGCACCAAGGAAATTGGAATCCGGAAAGTGCTTGGTGCTGGTGATAAACAGGTGGTTATCCTTTTTGCATCCGTCTTTATTAAGATATTTATTGTAGCCAGCCTGATAGCCATTCCACTGTCCTGGTTTTTCGCATACAAGTGGTTACAGGGCTTTGCATACCGGGTTTCAATCAGTCCGATGATCATTATTTTCAGTCTGCTGGGTCTGTTATTGATCACATTGCTGACGGTAAGTTATGAAATCTGGAAATCCGCTAAGGCTAATCCGGTTACGGCGTTGAGGACGGAGTGAGTGTTGGCGGTTGGCGAATTAACAATTAACAATTGACAATTAACAATTGATCAGTGTTTCCTTTCCCCCGAGAAAAACGATGAATATTTAGTCATTGTATTCAGTGATTACTCCTGTATACATTTTGTTCATCCTTTAAACCTTACCAATATGAAAAAGATCCTTTTCGCACTGACCGTGGGATTCAGTTTCATAACAGTGCCCGGCAACTTTGTATTCGCACAGAATTCTAAAAAAGTTATCGAACCGAATCTCAGACAAAACTTTATGCCCTCCGTTCGCAATTTAGGTATGCTGAAGAACACTGATTTAACGGGCGCATATATTCTGAATAGAAATGAAATAAATATTTGGGCCGTCAGAGATTTTCTGGACAGGTTTGATAAAGTGGATAATGCGTTGTGGTTTTTAACTGCGAAGGGTGGCTTCGAAGCATACTTTATTCAGGACGGTTATGGAGAAAGGGTTATGTATGATAAATACGGAGGCTGGCAATCTTCTTTGATAACCTACAAGGAAGACAAACTTCCCCGGGATATCAGGACCGAAGTAAAATCCAGCTATTTTGATATGGATATTACCCTGGTGGAAGAAGTGCAGACAATGGAAGGCGTTGAATATGTGCTTAACCTGGAAGACAAATCAAATATCAAGGTTATAAAAGTCAATAAAGAAGGTGTAATGGAAGTTTTGCAGGATCTGAATAAGTGACCTGGTCTGCGATTATTGTTTTTTTGTATTCGTTCTTTCAGTTGGATAAACCGGGTAACTGCTTCGCTCTACCCCAATACTACCCGAAATGGAAAATGTTTTTGCATCGTTGATGTACATCAGCCCCATCTCCACTCTCGAATTCAGGCCAAATCCATAGGGGTTTGACATGTAACTGCCCGGATAAGATTTGTAGAAAAGAGGATTTGCAAACGTACTATTCAGGTTAAAAAATGCTGGTGCCGCGGAAATGCCTGCGAAGGCAATCAGATTATTATTCAATGGATGATTCAGTTGCAGTCCCACCGGTGCAGATAAAAATGTTCCGCCCCCTCCGTTGTAAAAAAAAGAACCGGCTGAGATGGCGACATATTTACTGAAATACCATTTCTGATTTAAATGACTGCTGTCACTGAAAGAATTATATCCGGGATAAAGCAATGATTGCCCAAAATTCATATTGCTGACAGGCAAATGCGTTTGGGCCTTTGATGAAAGAAAAGAAATCGAAATCAGTATCAGCAATAGTATGCGCATCCCACAAATTCTTTTCAAAATTACTGCTTCTTACGGCATATCCAACTGGATCTGTTTAAATTAACATCGCTGAAAAATGTAGGCAGGGGACAAAATTATTCCGGTGTAAATTCCCAGAAATCATTAAACCCACCGTCCTTGCCATTGAAGCCTGTTGCGAAGTATATTTTGGATTGCAGTGAAAACGCGGTTCCAAAACCTCTCATACCATAAAAGGCAACCGGGCTCCAGGAATTTGATTTAGGATTGTACTTATACGAGCGCCCACTGTCGTAGCCCAGAAAATAACCGTAGCCATTCAATGAAATTCCCGCCATTCCGGGACCACCATATAAACCAGTCTTTCTCGCCCAGGAATCCGGTGCTGGATCATATTCCCACAATTCATTACTATCTTTCAAACTACTTGTATATCCTTTACCGGCGATCACAAAATTCGATGGCCATGGTGAATAAAGATCAGAAGGCGGATCTTTCTTCTGCGCCCAGGTATCCGTTGTGGGGTTATACATCCAAAGTTTATTACTATAGTTACATCGAACATAACCCAGATCAGCTATGGCAAAATGGGCTAATCCGCCGATTGTCGGTGAATCGGGAAAATCAGCCTTCCTCGTCCAATGATCAATGGCAGGATCATATTCCCAGAATTCTTTGGAAAATTTCTGCTCGGACTGGCAGATTCCGATATAGGCTTTATCGCGGATCATAAAACAGACAGGGAATAAAAAATGATCACCGGGACAGCTGGTCTTTTGCGTCCAGGTATCAACGGCAGGATCATATTCATATACGTCATTGTAAAAAACGGGATTATCAGAACCGCCGACATAATACCCTTTATTGCCAACAGAAAAGCTGGCGCCGCCGCTTCTTCCGGGAATGAAGGGCAGACTGGCTTTTTGCTGCCAGATACCAGGATAAACCGGGATTGGGGGCGGGGTTTCATTTTTCTTGCAGGCAGAGGCTAATGCAAGAAAAATAAGCGGCCAAAGAAGTTTTTTCATGACGCAATCGTTCGGTTATGAAAATACTGTTTTTTAGCTGGGTTTCAAAGACTTTGTATGCAGACTCCTGTTATATCCTGTTTGTCATTCACAAAAAACCGCCGGGATATTTTATAGTATCGGGGGACAGTTGTTATATTGTAACTACATTATTCTAAGACCAATGAAAAAGAATCCATTCGGAATTCTGTTAATCTCCGCTTTTAGTATACTGATTAGTATCTCTGTATCGGCCCAGACAAAACTGGACAGTATACTACCTGTCCGCGGCTTTTGTATAGATGCGCCGAGACCGGTCGGGCTGGATTCGTTTGTTCATTTTATTGAAACAGAACTGGCGCCACGCAAAGTGAATACCCTGATCGTCCAGATAGAATATCATTATCAATTCAAATCGCATCCGGAGCTAACCGATAGTTTCGCACTTTCAAAAGCAGACATCAAAAAAATTGTTTCCGTTTGTAAAAAAAATAATATCCGGGTCATTCCGCAAATCAACCTGCTTGGCCATCAGTCCTGGGCAAACCGTACCGGCAAACTATTACGGGTTTATCCGCAATTCGATGAAACCCCGGAAATAAAAATGCCAGAAAAATATACATGGCCCAATGCGGATAATCTTTACTGCAGGAGCTATTGTCCCCTGCATCCTGATTTGCACCCGGTACTATTTGCAGTGATTGATGAACTCTGTGATGTTTTTGAAAGCGATGCTTTTCATGCGGGTATGGATGAAGTATTTTATATTGGCGATGCCAGATGCCCGCGTTGCGGCGGAAGAGATAAAGCGGAATTATTTGAAGGTGAAGTGTGGACCCTTCATGACCACCTGCAACAGAAAGGAAGGGAAATGTGGATCTGGGGCGATCGCCTTTTGGATGGCAAGACGACCGGTTTGGGAGAATGGGAAGCCAGTATGAACAATACTTATCGCGCCATCGACCTGATTCCGAAGGATGTTGTGATATGCGACTGGCATTATGACCGGGCAGATAAAACAGCCGTCTATTTTGCAATGAAAGGATTCAGGGTAGTGACCTGTCCATGGCGACAACCCTCAACCGCCCTTATCCAGATCAATGACATGCTTTCTTTCAGAAAAGAATCAACCACTGAAATGAGCGCACGTTTTCTTGGAGTCATGGAAACCACTTGGATGCGCACCAGTTTTTTCCTGAACAGTTATTATTCCAATCAGCAAGCCGCTGCTGTTAATGAAAATGTGCCCTGGAATTGTTTTCGGGTTATGTATGATGCGATTGATAAACTTTAATAACTAAATGAAGCTGCAAAATCAATTATCATAGTTATATTCCTTTATTTCATGACAGAATGGATTGATGTACAGCTCGTCAATACAAACGATCTGAAGATTACTTATATAAGAAACCGGGTGATGTGAATAAGCTGAAAAAAGCCGGACCTCGGTATTTGTCAGTTTAGTAGTTTCGATCGATATTCTTTTGGCAGTAGCTTTTATCAAGGCTTTCCGGATCATTTCAGAACAATACATCCGGTCATCTGATTTAAGGTTGAAAGCGCTGTCAAATTGCAGACCCTGATTATACCATGTATGGATAAGATCCCTGAGTATTTTGATTTCACCGGCATTCATATCATACCTGAATATTCCGTAAGCGATATTTTTTCTTGGGTTACAGAATCTGATGAGCGAATCTTTCCTCAGTTTTTCGTCTGGGTTTTCTTCCCCATTTATGATATGGAACACATAAGGATATCCATTTTCATAAAGGACGATTCCGGCGTGTGAAAATCTTTTATCATGCCGGTTAAAATTTTTGATGTACTGACTCATCGGGTCGCGATTAAGTCTAACAACCAGGTCGCCTTCTTTCAAAAGGGTCTCACCTTCGCTGATCATACTGAATGGATCAGTATAATCCTCTGCAACTGTTACTGCAGTTTGTGGTTTGGGATCACTAACAAATGAAAATAATGGATAAGAAAAGAGCAATATGATCATCAGATGTTTCATAATGAATAAAATTTTAGCTGTATAGATTTAGTTATCCCAGAATTCGAACAGATCGATACCTATTCCCCTGGCATTCAGTGGATGATCCACATAGTGCCTGAAAGCGATACGCATTTCAGTTTTTTCGGGAATACCGGTGAACGTGTATTCGTATTTTGTCCAGGTTTGCGGATATCTGCCCGGTTTCTGTTCGGCATTAATGTCGAACAGGACCGTGGTGAAGTCGCCCACTGTATTTGTGCCGTCTCCCACATTGGTCGATGCGGAATGATTCAATAATACCTGCATGCGGTCGGTATAGTAACCTGATGCATCACCACGGGTGTAGAAGGATATTTTGACCCCATTTTTTATAAATAACGAAGGAGTAATCAGCCAGCTGCTGATGGCGGCATTACTATCCAGTCCGTTGATGGCAGAATAGGCATATTCGTCCGGGGTATTTTTATACGAATAAGCAACAAATCCATACGTAGAACCTGTTTTATCTGTTCCGCCGACTCCCTGGGTCCAGGGGGCGGTTGAGTATGAGGTACTCACGGTATTTTCTTTTATGACCCATCCTTTTTGTGTTATCGTATACATTTGATCAAATTCTTCCTTCTTTGAATTGCCGCCATTTGACGGAGAATCTTTTTTGCAGCTATTCATCAGGACAAGGGAGAAACCGGCTAGGCATAAACCGGTTAAAGAGAAATAATTTTTCATGATCGTAAGGTTTAAGGTTAAAAAATCCTGCTTATGAGTTAAAGCTAAAGTTGGAAACGGCTGGTTCCTAATTGAATAACGCACCCGGGTTTCAGGGATTTGCAGTTTTTAATAATTGACGGGATCAACAGGGGGAGATGTTGCATAAAGCCCTACAGAGAGGGTATGGGGAAGGGTAAAATGGCGGTTACTGCTAAGATCCACGTAGGCTTTTATGATTTTTCCGAATGATGGATTGTCAATCCAAGACAGGACCATAGCCAATAAATCGTTTAACTTTAATTTCATTTAACACATTTGATGAAGGAACGTCTTTTACTTAAGCCTATTCCCGCGCCGCTATCGGCGGCTCTGATGTTTCTCTTCTTTATTATTCCCTTCTCAAATCTTCAGGCACAATCAGAAATCAGACAAATCATATCTTTTAACAAGGACTGGAAATTTTACCTGGGTCAGGTCGTAAATGTGAATGACGAATCATTTGATGAAAAGAACTGGAGGCGGTTGGATCTTCCCCATGACTGGAGCATCGAAGGAAAATTCGACAAAAAGAATCCCGCAGGAGCAGGCGGAGCCTTTTTGCCAGGCGGTTTAGGATGGTACCGCAAATCATTTTTTATACCCGAGTCTTCAAAAAATAAAAATGTATTTATCGATTTTGATGGCGTGTACCGGAAAAGTGAAGTCTGGATCAATGGCCATTCATTGGGAATGAGGCCCAACGGCTATATTTCTTTCCGTTACGATTTAACTCCTTACCTGAAATATGGAAACGGAAAAAACTTTCTGGTTGTCAAAGTGGATAATACTCATCAACCGAACTCACGCTGGTATTCCGGTTCAGGAATCTACCGGAATGTATGGCTTGTTACTACTGGTAAAATCTTTGTGGACCATTGGGGAACCTATATAACCACGCCCGTAGTCAATAATAGCGGAGCCGCAATAGATATCTACATAAAAGTGAAAAATACAACTACCAATATTAAACCTGTTGTGTTAAGTTCGACGATCTTTGATGCATCCGGTGTCAAAGTCGCAAAGGTGCTTTCGGAGATAAATGCGAGGGGAAACGGCACTACAGAAAATAGTCAAACGACCCAAATTTCCAAACCTCATCTCTGGTCAGTCAGCGATCCTTATTTATACAAAGTTGTAACGCAGATAATCATCGACGATAAACCTTTTGATGAGTATGTGACCCGGATTGGAATCCGGTCATTCAAATTTGACAGAGATCAGGGATTTTTATTGAATGGTAATAAAATAAAGATAAACGGCGTCTGTGATCACCATGATCTCGGCTGTCTGGGTGCTGCCGTCAATAAGCGGGCATTAGAAAGAAAACTGGAGATATTGAAGGCCATGGGATGTAATGGCATTCGCACTACGCACAATCCCCCTGCACCGGAATTACTGGACCTCTGTGACAAAATGGGGTTTATTGTAATGGATGAAGCTTTCGATATGTGGAAACAGGAAAAGACATTATATGATTATCATTTGAATTTTGAGACATGGCATAAAAAGGATCTGGAAGATCAGGTATTGCGTGACCGAAATCATGCTTCGGTTTTTATCTGGAGTATTGGCAATGAAATTCAGGAAGAATGGGCCACTGACAACAGCGGTAGTAAAATAGCAATGGAACTCAGTGATATTGTACGATCATTGGATATGACAAGACCCATTACTTCTGCATTGAATAACCATGATTGGAATTCGAATAGTATACTCCGGTCCGGAGCTTTGAATCTGGTAGGGTATAACTATGATCAGAAAGGATTTGCTAGTTTTCCGCAAAAGTTTCCGGGGAAAAATTTCATTGGGACAGAAACGGTTGCTGCTTTAGAAACAAGAGGACATTATGATATGCCATCCGATAGTATACGCCTCTGGCCTGCAAAAGATGATGAGCCGCTTAGGAATGGAAATAAGGATTTAAGCTGTTCCTCCTACGACGCCGTATCTGCACCCTGGGGTTCTACGCATGAAGGAACCTGGAAAATAATAAAAAAATATCCTTATTTGTCTGGTCAATTTATATGGACAGGATTTGACTATTTAGGTGAGCCAACACCCTATGAATGGCCCGCACACAGCTCATATTTTGGAATCATCGATTTGGCTGGTTTCCCCAAAGATGTATATTATATGTATCAGAGTGAATGGACCGACAAGACCGTACTTCATATTTTCCCCCACTGGAACTGGAAAAAAGGCAAAAAAATTGATGTTTGGGCTTATTACAATCATGCCGACGAGGTGGAATTATTTTTGAATGGAAAATCTCTTGGTATCAGAAGTAAAAAAGGAGATGATCTGCACGTTATGTGGCGTGTCGTGTTTGAACCAGGTACATTGAAAGCAGTCTCCCGTAAAAACGGTAAAACTGTATTAACCAGGATAATTAAAACATCCGGGAAGGCTGCAGGGATTATTTTATCTGCAGACAGAAACGTCATCCAGGCTGATGCCAGCGATGTTTCATTTATTAAGACAATGATCGTAGATGCCTCGGGAAATCCTGTTCCTGAAGCCGATAACCTGATAAAATTTAGTGTTAGCGGACCCGGAACTATCGCAGGAACTGACAACGGGAATGAAGCAGATTTGGAATCCATGAAGGGTTCTGACCGGAGGGCATTTAATGGTCTGTGCCTTGCTGTGATTCAATCAAAGGGGAAAGCGGGCAATTTAAAAGTAACTGCCGCGTCGAAAGGGTTATCTTCAGCCAGTCTTACTATCATTGTGAAATAGTAAAACCTTAAAATCTACACAATACATCGTAATCCCCTGTACATTTGAATAATCATGTAAAATTTTATAGTATGAAAAAATATCTTTTTTGCATGTTCGCCATGATCCTGATCTCATGCGCAGGTAATGCACAGTCCTCAAATTATAAAGTCGTTTTTGATATGTCTAGCAGGGACTCGGTCAATCAGCAGGCCATTATCAGGGAAATAGGCCTTATTACGGATGCCAGCCCGGATGCAAAACTGGAGGTTGTAATATATGGCCAGGGACTGGACCTGGTAGTGAAGGATCGTTCCGCACTTCAGGCAGCGGTTGCCAAACTGATCGCCGACAATAAGGCAAGTTTTAAGGTTTGCGCCATGACGTTGAAGCGAAATAATATTGACAAGTCCCAGCTGGTGCCAGGTGTCGAAGTGGTACCGGATGGCATTTATGAAATCATTTCAAAACAACGGGAAGGCTGGGGCTATATTAAAGTGGGACATTAAAAGAATGTTTTACAGAACATTATTTCATTCCCTTAAAAATCGCATAAATAGCCATGGCATGCCCGTGACCTAAACCGAAATCTTCTTTCAGCCATTTTACAATTTCTCCTGCTTTAACGGTCGGCTTTAAATTTCCTTTTTCCAAAAACCCTTTTTGGGTAGCCAGCTTCTTAAAATCGGAAGGTGTTTTACCAGTCTTTGCCTGAATATTGTCTATATAAGCCTGGAATGACATCGTTTTGAATTTGATTCTAGTTAGACTCTGTATACTTTTTGAAGTTGTCCAAAATGGCCTGCCATCCTCCTTTTTGCATTTCTATAGAATTCGTTTCCTCTGCTTCAAAGGTTTCAACAACTTTGGTTACGTTTCCTGAAGCTGTAAATATTATTTTCACTTTTCTGCCATCCCCGAGAGTGTAGGCAATCAATTGATTCGTTTTTACTTCATCATAGGTTCCGCCAAAATCAAACCCAAAACTGCCGTCCCTGGCTTCCATTCTGGACAGGAAAATTCCCCCTACTCTCAAATCATTTTCAGCACGGGTAGTATGCCAGTCATCAGACGCATTGGCCCATTGGGTAATATGTTTTGGCCCGTTCCAGAATTCCCACACTTTTTCTACAGGCGCATTCACTGCGTTCTCTACGGTGATTTTTGTTTTGCTTAAAGTTTCCATTTTTATTTGTTTTAATTATTTGAACAATCATTTTAGTTTAACAATACAAAGATGCGAACGGAAAATAAAATGAAGGCAGTATATAAAAGACAAATAACGGGCGTTTTGCGACATGGTCTATTTTGCCGGATACCAGTTTCGCAACCTGACTTCTATATTCTTGTCTCCTGCTTCCACCAGGCTCTTGAAAGCATTGACATCGCTCAATCCGTCTTTTCCCCGATAGTGATAGGGATAAACAATACGGGGTTTAAATGCCAGCACGGCATCTGCAGCTTCTTTTACATCCATGGTGTAGGGCAGGTTCATGCATATGAAGGCTACGTCGATATTTTTTAAGGATCGCATTTCAGGTATTCCCTGTGTATCTCCGGATAAATAAATCAATTTGCCTCCAATGCCCAGTACATATCCATTGCCCCTTCCTTTGGTGTGCATGGCAGTTGGACTTTCCGGTAAATTATACATGGGAATAGCGCGAATGGAAATGCCTGATTGCGTCGTTTCATCACCATTCTTCAGTACGATCACATGGTCCTTATCGACCGGCAATTTATCCGCCACGACTTGCGGCACGATCAACAAGCTTCCAGCTTTTTTTACTGCCTCCATGGTTTTGACATCAAAATGGTCGCCATGAATATCCGTAATGAGTATGATATCCGGGGCTGTCTGACCTTTAAAATTGTCTGCACCGGACGGGTCGGCATAAATGGTTATGCCGTGCACGGTGAGGATGAGACTGGCATGCTGCACAGGTTGTACGATCAGCGGACCCATTGATGTTTCGATCTTATCGGTAGCGCTGAGTTGGGCATTTACGGAAAATAACAGGGATATAAACAGCAGTGAAAGAAATACAGATTTCATATGTGATGTATTTGTTATTGTAAAGATAATGCAGGATACCCATGTGTTAAATCCGGTATTTTATACCGGGAATGGACTTATGCCTCCGTACCTGGCATCGTCAGAGATTTAATCAAATTCTTTTTATTTTTCTTTACCTGGCTTATCATTTCTCTCGACATAGCCGAAATCTCAAAATATTTCTCAGCCCAAATACTGATTTCCATCATCACAGGTAGCAGATCAATACCCATGGGGGTAAGATGATAAAATATTTTGGCCCGGCTCTCAGGATGTTCCCGTTTTGAAATTAACCCGGATTTTTCCAGGGAAACTAATCGGTCAGCAAGAATGTTCGTGGCAATCTTTTCTGGGGCCTTTAAGAACTCACCGTATGTGTTGATATTGTGGAACATCAAGTTACGGATAATTAAAAGCGACCATTTGTCGCCCCAGATATCCAGCGAGCAGCTAATCGGGCAATCAGATCTTTTCTTATTTTTTTTGTTCATGAAGGTTTTTATTAAAACAACTTGTTTATTGCAAGTAATATTTATATTTGATTGCATTTTGCAAGTGCAAAGTAAAACAAGTAAAACAGAAAACCCGATAGCAACTCAAATGGACTGAACCCGATAAATATTTTAATATGGAAAACAGGAAGGTAATATTAATAACAGGAGCAGCCTCAGGAATAGGTTTGCTGATTGCGGACAAACTTCATATGGACGGTTACAAGGTATTTGGAACAAGCCGGTTTCCAGATAAGTATAAAGATAAAGTTCCATTTGAACTCCTGCCTTTAGATATTACTTCCGAGGAATCCATCCAACATTGTGTTGATATATTATTTACAAAAGTGGCAGGTCTGGATGTATTAATTAATAATGCAGGCGCATTCCTGGGGGGATCAGTGGAAGAAACGACCATAGAACAGGCTTATAAGCAGTTTGAGATAAATTTTTGGGGGGCTGTAAAAATGACGAAGGCAATTCTTCCGATTATGCGTAAGCAGCGAGCTGGAAAAATTATTACCACCGGTTCTTTAACCGGCTTAATCGGTTTGCCTTTAGGTTGTTATTATGCTGCTACCAAACACGCGCTGGAAGGCTTTTTTAAATCACTCAGGCTGGAAGTAAAAAGCTTTAATATCAAAGTTTCTGTCATAGAACCTGCTTTTTTTAAAACCAATATTGATTCGGCTTCAGAGTATGCTGCTGAAACCATTGCGGATTATGACGAAATCAGAAAACGGGCGATTGATTTTGTTAAGAGTTCAGTAGCCGGGGCGCTTACACCGGAGCCCGTGGCGGATACGGTATTAAGAATTATAAAGTCCGAAAACCCAAAATATAGTTATCCCATCGGTAAAAATTCAAAGTTTTTGCCTGCTCTCCATTTTTTGTCTCCGGGTATGTTTGAAGCCGGGTTCCTGAAAAAACTGAAAATATAATAAACTCCTGTCTGACACCAGAATATAAGCGGCAAAAAATAACTAGCTTTCTGAGGATAAAAAAAAATCCATGAGAAAATGTCTTTTGTTACTTTACATGATGCCGGTCGTTGCGTTGGCGCAGGATTCCGTTACCAGCTCAGAGATCGCGGGTTCAGAAAAAATGTTCAGCCTCTCTTTTTCCCAGACAAAAAGAGATTCAATGACCGGTATCTTAACAGATAAACTGAAAACCTACAAATACTTACATGCACAAAACCTGAGCAATGATATACCCCTTCCCCTTTGGTTTGATCCTTTATTGCCAGGCATGACAATTCCCAGGAATCAAATGACAGTTCAATTTAATATTCCTGATAAGGTAGATTTGCCAAAGGAAAAAAATCAGCTCGCGTTTTATAGCATCCTGCAGCTGGCTTCCCTGATTAAGCACAGAAAGATAACATCCGAACAACTGACCCGATTTTTCATCGACAGGCTGAAGAAATACGGACCGGTATTACATTGTGCCATTGAGATAACTGAAGATATTGCTATCAGGCAGGCCAAAAACGCAGATGCCGAAATCGCAAGAGGAGTATACCGGGGTCCTCTTCATGGCATCCCCTATGGAATAAAAGATCTTTTTGCTGTGGAAGGCACTCATACTACCTGGGGTACGCCACCATATAAAAACCAGGTTATCAATAAAACTTCTTTCGTTGCTGAGCAACTTCAGAAGGCAGGGGCTGTGCTGATCGCCAAATTATCCCTGGGCGAACTGGCGATGGACGATGTTTGGTTTGGCGGTCTCACCAGAAATCCCTGGGACACATCCAGAGGATCGGGAGGATCATCAGCAGGATCGGCCTCTGCGACAGCGGCCGGCCTTGTGCCCTTTGCAATTGGAACAGAAACTTATGGTTCCATCGTTGATCCCGCCATGCGTTGCGGGGTTACGGGTCTGAGACCCACCTACGGCAGTATCGCCCGGACCGGAGCCATGGCATTGGCCTGGAGCTCAGATAAAATCGGGCCGATTTGCAGATCAGCAGAAGATGCCGCTATTGTTTTTTATTATATCCATGGAGCCGATAATATAGATGCTTCTTCAATCCAATTCGCTTTCAATTATACGGGTTCGGTGAATATGAAAAAATTGAAAATTGCTTATGTAAAAAACTATATGGATAGCCTGCCTGAAAACAGCTTGGAGAAGCAAACCCTGATCGTACTGAAAGAAATGGGAGCTCAGCTGATTCCGATTACGTTTCCTGATAATCTGCACGGAGATGAAATGCTGTCTTTGATCATTGGCGTAGAGTCTGCTGCGGCTTTCGATCTGCTTACGCGATCCTCGGAAGATGATCAAATGGTGCAGCAAAACAAGGACCGATGGCCCAACACGTTCAGAACTTCGCGTTTTGTACCCGCTGTAGAATACCTGAACGCCTGCAGGATGCGCTACCAGATCATGAAAAAAATGGATCCGGTTATCGACAATTATGATATCATTATTGCACCACCAGAAACCGGTGACCAGTTAGCGATTACCAATTTAACAGGCAATCCATCTGTTACATTACCAAACGGCTTTTTATCAAACGGTTTGCCTTCGGGAATTACTTTCATCGGAAAACATTTTGGAGAGGCAAATTTGCTCGCCTTTGCGAAAGCTTACCAACTTCATACGGGATTTCAGTTAAGACATCCACCGGGATTTGTTCAATAAAGAATGTTCCAGCCATGCAGATGGAACCTGCATGGAAATTGCGGTGTATGCGCTAGAAACTAAAATTGGTGCTAAACAGCAACCCCCAATTCGACACACTGGGATGATTCAGGTAGGTAAATCGCTTAATTAAATCCAGGCGGATGATGGAGAAAATATTGTAGATCCCCACACTGGCTTCCACATAGGGTTGACCCGTCAATGAATAGGTAGATGTAATGCCGTTGGTTGACGGAAAGAGCATCTGACCGGGGTTATCATTCGGGTTGTTCTCGCTTCGCAGGCCGCCGTATAAAATTTTAGCGGCAATCACTTCGCGAAGCCTTAATTTCTTCAGGAGTGGAACTTTGTTAAAAAAGAACCCATTGAAAAAGTGATCAATATTCAGACCGGCATAATGATCAACAACAAATTCTTCTACGTTCATCAGGTTAAATGAAGTTTCGCTATAAAAGTAGGACCTGTTGGCTGATGGGATAATCAGCAAAGGAAATGGTAGAGTCCCGGATAAATAACCAGCGTTCAGTCTGACATCAGAAAACCCCAGAGGTGAAGTGAAAATCCGTTTGTATATATTGAGGTGAAAAGCATCGTAGCTATACTCACCCCCATACAGACCTTTGATTCCTTTTGAATATTGAAAGATTATAATCGGATATTTATTGGCGATATTTCTCCTTGCCACTTTGCTTTCAAAGAATTGCTCGTTAGGCGCCCATCGCAGGGTAAGAGAGATTTCACCAGTAGTGATTTCGGGGATGGTATCCAGCTGTTGGGGAAATGGCTCCTTTACGTAAGTAAGTGATCCGGCGGGTTGTTGTCTCCAGTATTTGGTTCCCAAAATGTAGGACAAATGATTGCCAAATTCATGTACAAAGGAAAAACGGAAAATATCGCTGTACAACCAGTTGGAATTGTAGCCGCGGCTAAAGGAGGATAGAAATGTGTTGCCATTGGAAAAAATATCCTCCTGGCCAGGGTTTTTGACATCATGAAGATAGCTGGCCTGCACGTAGTTGAACGGATAACTGTAAACGGACTGGTTATTAAACGAGTAGGAACCGGCTAATTTATATTTAAAGCGTTCATCTTTAAATCCATACCCCAGATAGCCATCCAGGTAAAATCGTTTACTCAGTTTATAATTACTACGCCCTCCGATTTGAAGTCTTTGGCCTTCAACGGAATTAAATGAATAGAATGTTTGAACGGGACCTATATCAAATTTCCCGGCAGATTTATAACCGACAAAATACAATGTTGCAAAATCCATCAGCCTCCTGTAGGAACGCATTTTCAGCAGGCTGTCTGCATTGGAATAAGTCTGCGCCTGGGACTTACTAAGTGGAACCGGTCGGTTTTCGCCCCAAAAGATCCCGGATTGACGGGACGGTGCTGGCAGACTATCCAATCGAGGTCCCTGAAATAAATGGTCTGACAACACGGTATCAGAAAATTTGGATATATATATTTTTCGTTCTCCAAATAAACCGGGGCTCTTGGGAAACGGGCTGAAAAAAGCAAGCATGTCTGATTGAGCCAGGTGGTAATGATCGCTGCTGTCCTTTTCAAATTGCTGATTAAGTTCAAAATTCCTGACGTAATTCATATTGACATGTTTGCTGACTCCCAGCCGTACTTCTGTAACGGCATAATTTCCGTCGAGTGTAACCGAAAGAGTCCCGCGAAAAAGCAGGTCCTCAGGGTTTCTTGGGGCGAAATTTAAGGTCACAATCCTCAACCCATTTTCAATCAGTGTATCCCGGATAAAATACATATAAAATGCCGGAGCGAAATCCGATATGGGGCTGACAAATTGCTTGGTGAAAGCTGTAATATTATTATCGTAGATATTGATGTCATCAAACAAATAATGAAGTGCACCCTGTATTCCTTTCATATCGATGTATTCACCGTAATCAACAGTTTTCTGCGCCGCTATGAGTTTCTTGTTTTTTTCAGGGTTTTTGCGGAAAAAATTATCCGATAGGATTTCCTGGAGATATACAGAATTGAGTCGTTTACCCGGGACAACCGTTGTATCTGTATTTTCAAAAAAGAACTGGAATTTCTTTAATAGGAAATTTTGAGTGATCCGTACCCAGGGACCATCCGTAAACATTTGAGTCTTCTCATATTCCAGGTAGGAAGAATAGGGAATTGCAAAGGGTCCGTTCCTGGATTTATGAGCGATTACCTGACGGATGAACTCAACGGCGGGATTGTTTTTATTTCTGTATTTCCCCATTTTTGCATTCACGACAACATCTTCCAATGCGGTGTAAGACTTTGAAAGCAGGACAGTCAGTTCCTGGGATGGTTCATCAGAAAGAATGTAAGATCTGGAATGAAATCCTGTAATACTAAATGTTATCCTTTTGACAGACCTGTCCACAACAATCGAGAATTTCCCGACAGGGTCAGTCAGTGTGCCCCTGGGGCTGTTTTTCAGGGTAATGCTTACATTTTGTAAGGGAGTGCCAGTAGCTGAATCAGCAACTTTCCCCATGATGGTTTTTGATTGAGCGGCACCGAATTTGGTAAATGAAACAGCAATCAGTAATATGGTAATGCACTTACAAATTGGGAGTGATATTAATTATTGTCAATACGTTTTTAACAGGCAAAGGGATTCCAAATTCTTTTTATCCAGTCGGATTTTTCAGTTGCTTAACATTTTCTTTCTCTACAGGTGGTTGAACATCACTTTCAAATTCCTCAATAACTGATGGATGCATCAGACTTTTTGGTTGGTTCAGTACTATTTTATTTCATCATTCCGATTAACAAACTGTTGAAGGTCAACTAAAAGAGCAGAATTTCGACCCATATGAGGAGCTGGGGTAACAAGATAAGATGTATTCGCTCAAGATTTATTATTCAGATGCCTGGCGAGAAAATCTTCCATTATTTTCCAGGTAACCCTGGTCGCTTCTGCTTCGTAATTTTTCCCGTTCAGGAACAGCGGTTGGGCATAGACGTGATATGCATTGGGATATATATACAGTTCAAATATCTTGTCTTTTGTCATTTGCAAAAAAATTGAGTGCAGCCTGTACCGGCCATTCATCTAATGCTCCGGTTATTGCCAATAATGCAGCAAGAATTTGTTTTGTCATTATGTTATCTTTTATTTTAAAATGCCCTTGATTATTTTCCTGGATTTTTGTGCAGAACACTGATTGCGGAATAACTTTCCCTCTAAAAATATATCAAATGACTGATTAGCCGACAAGTCAATCTGTTAAAAATAAAGACAGACTTTCGGGGGTAATAGTCCGTCTGACCGCTTACCAGGCGGTGGCTTCCGTTAATTAGCCAATACCTGCCGAAAGAAGGATGGCGCTGCCCGTTATTTCCTGCAGGAAAGATCAGTGGTATTCCAATGGGCAAAATACAAGCGGTTCTGCTCTGCGAAAAGTTCATTACGAACTGTATACCGATGAAAATTTCTCAGACAACCAGGAAAAGATTCAATTCACCCTATTTATGAGGGATGCCGGAAAGACAATTTTCGATTCCTCACTGGCTACTATGAAAATTAAAGATATTCCGGACTTCGACCACAGGTTAATCATTGAAAAACCAGTACCTGGAAATAATGCGTCTGCTTTAACGATTGGCTTCGTTTATCAGATCGAAAACGTGGGAATATCCTCATGGCTGGAGCCTTTTCCGGCAGGTGATACAATCGGGCTGATAAAGTTCCCGTTCCGATAATATTCAAAGTTTCCTTACAACTTTAACCACAGAATCTTAACCCAGGACGGGTTTGGGATCTTATGACGTCTATCCGGTTTCACTGGTATTCAAAAATAGTTTAAATTGTCAGGGCAATTTACATATCTCCTTAAAATAGCCTCCCTGTCTCTTTACTAAAACACATCCACCCTGATAAACTGATTTTCCTAAGCATAGAATAGGGAAGACGGGTATTCATTCATTTAAACAAATATTTTAAAGATGAAATTTTTATTCGCTTTAATAGTCATTGCGAGTCTTACTGAAAGCAATTTGTTATTCGGCCAAACGCAATCTCTTTATGCATTACCTGCGAGTTACCGGTTCGATTATGAAGTTACACAGGTGCTTTTCAATAGCAAGCATTCAGGGGATTCATCTACGCTTCATTTTTTTTATACCAAAAACGGGGATTATGCGGCAACCGAGTTCAGCCGGAAAACGAATATGAAAGGAAACCTGTTCATTTTGTTTACCCATGACGGCTATTGTATAATTTTTGATGAGCGTAAAAAAAATATCACTGTAGTCAGTTTCCGGAAACTATTATCTGACCTGACCAGCCTGACTAAATATATCAGGTTGGATAGTCTTTTCGCCAATATGCGGGAGAAAACGGATGGCAAAAACTTTCAATCCGTCAAAACCGGTAAATCCAAACAGGTTGGAACCTATACGTCTGAGGAATATAATGTGTCGGACGCCAGGGGCAATAAGGCATCAGTCTGGTGTGCCAAGGTGGATTTCCTTACCCTAAAAGATTATGTTCTGGGTGCAGCCGGAGGCAATATTTTGAAAATGATAGGTAATGGTCTGACTGCCCCTCCATTGTTCCAGACCCTGACTCAACCTAAGACCCTGGTCACTTCTATAAACGCCAGGGATTCGGCGGGCGGCAGTCGAATGGAAATGCAAACAGTGAGTATCAGTCAAATTTCAAAAGAGATGCAAACCAGTGGTTACCAGGTTGACAATTTCAGCAATATGACCCTGCCCGAGATCTTTCAGGCAGAAATGAGAAAAAGAAATAATTGACCCAGAATTTTATGAGCTAATATGTTTCCTTACAAAGACCGGATAAAAATAACATTCAATCATATTGTTTTACTGTATTTATTAATTGCTGTTATAGCGACCATTCAAGGTTATTTTGGCAAAATTGTGCCTTCGGGCCAGATTGAAAAAACTTATACTAATTACAATAATTACATACTTTTTAAGAATTCTTTCTTCCATTTAATCCAGGGCAGGGATTTATATTCAGGCTATTCGGAAGAACAATGGGACCTCTATAAATATTCTCCGACCTTTTCATTCATTTTTGGTTTGTTTGCTTATTTGCCGGATTTTATTGGGTTATTTATCTGGAATCTGGTTAACACAATACCGTTGTTAATTGGCTTTAGCCAACTTAAAGGAATAAGCGATCGTAACAAAATGTATGTACTACTATTTTGTCTGATTGAACTGTCAGGAAATTTGCAAAATTCCCAGAGCAATGGTTTGATTGCCGCCCTGATCATTCTAACATTTACTTCCCTAGAAAATGGAAAATATTTTTGGGCAACTTTTTTTGTTGTTTTTTCCGTGTTTATTAAAATCTATGGTGGTATCGGGATTATATTATTTTTATTTTATCCATCGAAAACGAGGATACTACTTTATATGATATTTTGGTTCCTGTTACTGGGCATATTACCTCTGGTGATGATTGATTTTATTCAACTGGTTTATTTGTATAAAAGCTGGGGAATATTATTAAAGGCCGATCATGTAAATTCCATGGGGATTTCTGTAATGTGTATTTTGCAAACCTGGTTTAAATTAACTATTTCAAAAAATATTATAGTATTCATTGGTTTCATATTGTTTCTCCTTCCACTATTACAAATAAGGAAGTATAGATTTTATGATTTTAGACTATTGGCATTATGTTCTGCACTTATCTGGGTGGTTATTTTTAACCACAAGGCAGAATCTCCTACTTATATCATTTCAATATGCGGTATCGCCATTTGGTTCTTTTCCCGTACTAAAACCAGGTTAAATATTATTTGTATCACATTA
>Ga0080027_10000123_pt1 | contig 33879 bp, 24 predicted proteins | sample OrgsoiDNA2013046_FD_70962 | JGI IMG/M metagenome (GOLD analysis project Ga0080027, IMG submission 70962) | Permafrost soil microbial communities from the Arctic, to analyse light accelerated degradation of dissolved organic matter (DOM) -... | ecosystem: Environmental > Terrestrial > Soil >... | reverse complement strand
CTCGCGCGCGAAGTAGGCCGACAGGTGCGCCTTCTGCTCGGGCGTCAGATCCTGCGGGCGCAGCAGGCGAATCCCGGCCTCGGCGATCCCCGGCGCCACGTCCTCGCGCCAGGCTCGATACTGCTCGGCCACCATGGCGTGCGCGCGGGTGCCGATCGCGGCCAGCTGCTCGGCCGCGGTGAGCCCGTCGGGCGGCGTCTCGGCGACGTTGCCGGAGAGCTGCTGCTTGAGCCCGGCCACCCGCACCATGAAGAACTCGTCCAGGTTCGAGGCCACGATGCACAGAAACTTGAGCCGTTCGACCAGCGGCACGGTCGGATCGCAGGCCTCTTCCAGCACCCGTTCGTTGAACCCCAGCCAGGAGAGCTCGCGGTTGATGAACAGCCGCGCATTGGCCGGATCGCTGACCACCGGCGGTTTCGCCACCACCTGCTTCCGTGCCCGACGCGCCACGGCCGGGAGTCTACCCCATGCCGCCCGCCGCCGATGTTACATCGACCCTAATGCGCGTCTGACAGGAAGCCGGTTCTCCGTTCGGGGCCCTGGAACGTGACCTGGACCGCGCGCCGATCGCGGCGGTGGCCGTGCGCGCGCAAGCGGGCGCTCTTGAGAGTCTCTTCCACCAGATCTTCGAAGGAGAGACCGGCGCCGTGGGCGATCTTGGGGAGCAGGCTGTTCGGCGTCATACCGGGCAGGGTATTCAGCTCCAGGACCACCTCGTTGCCGCGCTCGCTGACGATCAGATCGACCCGGGTCGCCCCTTCACAGCCGAGCGCGTCGTGCGCCAGCGTGGCCAGGCGCAGCGCCGATCGGTAACGCTCGGGTGACAGCCGCGCCGGCAGGTGGTACTCGGTCCGTCCGCTGGTGTACTTGTTGCGGAAGTCGTAAAAACCGCGCTTGGGCACGATCTCCACGGCGCCCAGCGGTTTTCCGTCGAGGATCCCCACCGAGACCTCTTTCCCCTCGATGAACCGTTCCACCAGGACGTCGTCGTCGAACCGCAGGGCCTGCTCGACCGCAGCCTCCAGCTCCAGCTCGTCGCGCGCGACGCGGATGCCCAGCGACGACCCTTCGCCCGCCGGTTTCACCACCACCGGGAACCCGAACGATCCGTGCATCTCCAGCAGATCCTCGCCGCTGTCCGACTGCACCACGTAGCCCGGTGCGGTCGGGAGGTTGTTGAGGCGGAAGATCTCCTTCGCGCGCGCCTTGTTCATGGCCAGCGCCGAGGCCAGCACGCCGGACCCCGTGTACGGGATCCCCAGCAGCTCGAGCAGCCCCTGGATGCAGCCGTCCTCGCCGTAGCGGCCGTGCAGCGCCACGAAGGCGACGTCGATGCGCGATTGTCGCAAGACCAGATCGACGTCCCGGTCTACGAACAGCGGCCAGGCGTCGTAGCCGCGGTCCGCCAGCGCCGCCACGATCGCCTCGCCAGAACGGATCGAAATGTCCCGCTCCGCCGACAGGCCACCCATGAGCACACCGATCTTGCGCTGTCCGATCATCCTCCACGGGTAACCTCGGCGCAGGCGGCCGTCAAAAAATCTACCTGGATTTGGTGAGCGCCGAGCGGCGCCTCCGCCCGCTTGCCACCTCTGCCGCGACGGCCTTCCGGACGCAAAGCCCCTTCGCGTCACCGCGATCTGTGATAAAGACGGGCGCAATGACGTTTCTGGAAGCGGCCTTCGAAGTCCTTCGTCGGGAGGGGAAGCCGCTGCACTACAAGGAGCTGACGGAGCGCGTCCTCGGCAAGAAGCTGCTGACCTTCGTCGGCCGCACGCCGGAGGTGACGATGCAGACGCAGCTCACCGGCGCGGTCAAGAAGGCACCGGGAAACCCTTTCGTGCGGGTGAAACCGGGGATCTTCGGCCTGCTTCGCTATCCCGAGCTGACGCCGGAAGAGCGGGCTGCGGCCGCCAAGGCCGAGGAAGCTCCGCCGCCGCGCGCGAGCGCAGCGCCGCCCCGGGCGGGCGCAACCGCCGAAGGTGGCGCCGCCGGTGAAGGCGGTCGCCGTCGTCGTCGTCGCGGTGGCCGGGGCCACGGACGAGAGGACGTTGCAAATCCGACCGGAAGTCCGGCCGGAAGCTCGATCGGAAGTCCGACCGGTAGCTCGACCGGACTTGCTGCGGCCGGAGACGATGGCGAGGGCGACGAGCCCGCGGCGAGCGGGCTGTCGGCCGAAGCGCGGGCGGCGGCCTTGGCCGAAACGGGTGTCCTGGAAGGTGACGACGACGCCGCTGGCGATGAGGAGGACTCACGGGCGATGGACGCGATGGAAGACGACGAGACCACGGACGCGCCCGCGCCCATCGACGGAGGTGCGCCACCGACCGGCGTCCCCGACGGCGGCGAGGGAAGTCGTCCAGGTTTGGAAGCGGGCGGCGGCGCAGCCCGCGGCGCGGGTGGCCTGGCCGACGACGGTCGACGGCGGCGCCGGCGGCGCCGGCGGGGCGGACGCGGCGAAGGGGAAGGCTTTGGCGATGCCCCGCGTGGAAGCGAGACGGCCGCCGCCGTGCCCGGCGCGGAGGCATCCGGATTTTCATCGACGGAATCGGGCCTCGAATCGGGCTCCGGCTCGGCCGATGGCGGCGGCATCGGCGGCATCGGCGGATCGACGGGCCAGCCCGGCGCGGACGACGGCGATCGTCAGGGTCCACGCCGGATCATGACGCCGGCGGACGCCGCGATCGAGATCCTGCGCGGCCAGGCTCCCGGCCGCGGCATGCACGTCCGGCAGATCGCGGACGGCGCGGCACGCCGCCGGCTGGTGCACGGCGAGCCCAACGAGGCCTGGCGGGTGATGCGGACGGCGCTCTCCGCCGAGCCGCGCGAGCGCCTACGCGCGGGCTTGCGACCACGAGTTCGGGCCGCGGGCGCCGGACTGTTCGCGCTGGCCCGCCGCCCGCCCGACGCCGAGCTCGAGCGCGCCGAACAGGTATTCGGCGAAGCGCGGCGCGCGCTGCGCGAGCGGACGCTGGCCGCGCTCGAGCGGCGGATCGCCGACCTGCCGGGCTCGGCGTTCGAGGCGCTCACCCGTGTCCTGCTCCAGCACGAAGGCTTCGGCCCGGCCACCTTCGTCAAGAGGGTCGAGGGGACGGTCTATGTCGAGGCGAAGCGCGGTCGCGGCGCGCGCCCGTCGAAGTGCCTGATCGGCCTCCGGTTCGGCTCGTCCTCGGGCGGCCGCGCCAGCATCGGCGTGCTCCGCGAGGGGATCCTGGCGCGCGGTCAGGACGAAGGTCTGCTCATGCTGGCGGGGCGTCTGGCCGAGGACGCCATCGCCGAGTGGAAGAAGGCCGGTCCGCCGATCGAGATCGCGGACGGTCCGGCCCTGGCGGAGACCTGTGTGAGGCACGGCATCGGGGTCGTGAGCGCGATGGTCAGCGTCGATTTCGTCGACGCCGATTTCTTCGCGGAGATCGCAGAAGGCTAGGGGTCGCGCGCTGGAAGCCGTCTGGCGCTGGCTAGGTCGCGCGCCATACAGAGCGACCGTCGCCTATCAGGAGCGGTTGCGCGCGGCCATCCTCGCCGGCCATGGACCGGAGACGCTGCTCCTGTGCGAGCACGACCCGGTCATCACGCTCGGTCGCTCGGCGAACGCCTCGAACGTGGTGGCGTCGGCGGCCGAGCTAGCGCGCCGTGGGATCGCCGTGGAACGAATATCCCGGGGGGGCGACGTCACCATCCATTGTCCGGGCCAGCTGGTCGGCTATCCGGTGGTGCGCCTGCGCGGCGGCGTGGTCGATCACATGACCGCATTGTCGCGCGCGCTCATCGCGGTGCTCGCCGAGCTGGGGGTCGAGGCGATCTGGCGGCGCGACGCGCCCGGGCTGTGGGTGGCGGGCGCGAAGATCTGCGCGTTCGGCGTCAACGTGCAGCGGCGGGTCGCCATCCACGGTTTCGCGCTCAACGTCGCGGTCGATCCCGGCGCCTTCGCGCTCATCGTTCCCTGCGGCTTGCCCGACGCGCGGCTCACCTCGATCGCCCAGATCGCGGGCGCGACGCCGGCGCCCACATTGGAGACGATCGCCGCGCGCGTGGCGATCGCGCTCGGCTCGGAGCTGGGCGTGACGTTCCATCCCAAAATCGACCGGCCGTCGCGCGACTCAATTGCAATGCGAGATGGGATCACTAAAATGATTGGTGCGTGAAGTCCGCCGACAAGCCGCGCGTCCTGGTCGTTTACAACCGCGACTTCGAGAGCGCCGAGGACGATCCGGAAAATTGCGCCCGCGCCGATATTCGCGGCACATCCGAAGACGTCGTGCGCGCTCTCGGTGGCGGCGGATACCGGGTGAGCGCGCTGGGCGTCACCGACGATCTGCTGGGTGCCGTCGCGAAGATCGTGGCCGAGGCCCCCGATGTCGTCTTCAACCTCTGCGAGTCGATCGATGGCGTGAGCAGCCTCGAGCCGCTGTTGCCGCTCTTGCTCGAGCGCGCGGGTCTTGCCTACACCGGTTCCTCGCCGCTGACCTTGGGCCTGTCTCTGCACAAGCACAAGGCCAAGGCCGTGCTGCGCGGCGCGGGCGTGCCGACGCCCGAGGCGGCGGTGCTGACGACGCCCGACGTCTCCGAGGTCGCGCTTCCGTTTCCCCTGATCGTCAAACCGGCCCGCGAGGACGCGTCGGTCGGGATCTCGAGCGATTCGGTGGTCCACGATCGCGCCGCGCTGGAACGGCAGGTGACCTTCGTGCTCGCCCGCTACCGCCAGCCCGCGCTGGTCGAGAGATACATCGAGGGGCGTGAGATTTACGTTTCGATGCTGGATCGCCCGGGCGAAGAGATCGAGATCTTCCCGCTTCACGAGATCGATTTCTCCGAGATGCCGGCGGGGCGACCGCGCATCGTCTCGTTCGAAGGGAAGTGGGTCGAGTCCTCGCCCGAATTCAGCGGAACCAAGCCGGTCCCCTGCGCGGGTCTCGATGCGGCCACGCTGGCTCGGATCGCGCAGGTGGCCCGGACCGCGTTTGCCGCCATGGAGCTGCGGGACTACGCCCGACTCGATGTGCGGCTTTCGGCGGACGGCACGCCCTATGTGATCGACGTGAACCCGAACTGCGACCTTTCGGCGCGGGCGGGGTTCGCGCGCGCCGCGCAGGCGGCCGGCCTGGACTACGCCGAGGTGGTTCGGCGCATCGTCGCGCTGGCCCTGCCGAGGCGCCCCCACGCGGATACGATTCCCCTGGCCGTTCGCTCGCGGGTGGCGCGTCGAGAACCCCTCGCCTTGGGCGATCGACCCGCTCGACGCCGCGCGCGCTCGGGCTGAGAGGCCCAAAGGGGAAGGGGCGTGGCGTCGCGTCGGTTGCCGCTTTTTCGGATACGCGCCCGAATGCCCGGCGCGATCGATCCGGGCATCGGCCTCGGCCTCGGCCTGGCCTGGGCGTTGGTCTTGGGGACCTCGTTCGCCGCGTGCCGTCGGAACCAGCCGCCGCCAGCGCCGGCAAAACCGATTCTGGGGGCGATTGTCCTGCGGGACGTCACGCCGGGCGGTCACTCGCCGCCGTCGTTCGATGGGGCGTTCCTCGAGCACGCGCTCCGCGAGCGTCTGCTCGGCACCGCGATGTTTTCGTTCGCCAACGTCGCCGACGCAGGCTCGGCCCCGGTGGACGACCTTCACGTGCAGATCGCCACGGAGGCGGTCGAGGTCGGCGCGAAGGGGGAAGCGCACGCGCGCGTCCGGCTGCGCCTCGACGGACGGTCGAGCGAAGCGCCGGGGGAGCTCTCCTTCGATCTCGCGGGGGAGGGGACGGAGCGGTACGCGATTCCGCGCGTGCGGTCCGGGTCCGCCCAGGCCGCGATCTTCGACGGCCTCGTGCTGCGGGTTGCCGGAGATCTGGTCGACGGGTTCGTGGTCCACCGCCGGCTCCACGACGGTCCGGTGGCTGCCGTTGCCGCGGCCCTGGCAGCCGATGGCGGCGAGCTGCGAGATGAAGCGATTCGTACGGTGGGCGAACGGAAGCTTCAGCAGGAGTCGCCGCTGCTGCTCAAGCTCTTGAGCGACCCGGACGAGAGCACCCGCGACGCCGCGCTGGGCGCCCTCATCGCGCTCGGGGATCGGCGGGCCGTCACCGAGCTCGCCCGAACGCGCTCGCTGCGCGACCGTCACGAGATGCGCAAGATCATAGAAGCGATCGCGATCCTAGGCGGGCAGGAAGCCGACGACTACCTCAGCTTCGTCGCCGCGACGCACGACGACGACGAGATTCGCGCCGCCGCCGGGGCTGCGCGCGCCCGCCTGCAGCGTCGGGATGGGGACGCCGCCGGCCCCGGGCCGTGAGCGCGCCGGGGCCGCCTGGTACTCGGGATTTGTTGCCAACTAAATATTATTGTAATTTTTCTGTTTAAATTGCAATAAGATATCATGAGTGACGGCTGCCAATATAGTTGACGACCGAGCTCCGGTCGGACTTTCAGCTCGATATCGGCTGGGCGAGCGTCTGGGGTCCGGCGCCGCCGGCGAGACATTCGCCGCCGTCGACGCGACGACGGGTCTCGGCTGTGTCGTCAAGATCTTCGCGCCCGACGCCGGCGCGCGGCGGCTCGCGCTGGCGGAGTTCCGGGGCCTGGAGACGCTGGCGCATCCGAACGTCGCGCGCTTCCGGGACATCGGACGCTGCGACGATGGGCGTCTCTTTCTGGTCACCGATCGAATCGTCGGACCCGGAATTGAAAGTGTCGCGAGCATCGCCGACGAAGCCCGCCGCCGGGCCGTCTTCCAGCGGGTTGCGCTGGATCTGGCCTCGGCCCTGGCGCACCTGCACGCGCGCGGCATCGTCCATGGCGATGTCTGTCCCGCCAACGTTCGGCTGTCGGACGCGGATGGGCCGGACCCACGCGCCGTCCTGATCGATTTTGGGTTGGCCGGCCCACCACTGTCCGGCGGCGGCGGGGCGCGCGGCACGCTCGGCTATGCGGCCCCCGAGGCGCTGACCGGCGCGCGGTCGCCGGCGGTGGACCTGTTCGCGGTCGGTGCGACGCTGTTCGAGGCCTGGAGCGGAACGTCTCCCTTCGGTCACGGCTTGTCGGCCGTCGAGCGCATGCTCGCCGGCCGTGCGCCGAAGCTCTCGTCGATTCGACCCGGGCTCGGCGAAGGCTGGGATCGATTGCTCGATCGGTTACTGGCCGCAGATCCTGCGGAGCGGCCTGCGGGCGCGCGGGAGCTCCTGCGCGAGGCGCTCCGGCTTTCCTCGGGCGCGGCCACCCCGACCGAGGTGGATCTGGGCGTTCCCTATCCAGAGGGTGATCCGCTGGCCGGGATCGTGGTCGGTCGACGGGCGGAGCGTGCCACCCTGCGCGCGGCGCTCGACAAGCTGTCGGAGGGGGTGGCCCCGGCGGCGGCGCTGGTGTTGTTGGGGGCGTCGGGTGCCGGGCGGCGCACGCTCTTCGAGCTCGTGGCGCGCGATGTGGCGGTGGCGATCGCGGCGGGAACGATGGCGCCGATCGAAGTATGGCGGGGCGATCTCGACGCGCTGGAAGGCTTCCTCGGAATTGGTCCGGCCGGCCTCGACGACGACGCCCAAAGCGCCGCCGAGGCGGCAATGGCGTCCTTGGCCGAAGCGATCGAGGTCCGGGCGCGCAACCGCCCGCTCTGCGTGTTTCTGGAGGAGGGCCCTGGGGCCGAGGTCTTTGCCGCCTTCGTGGCGGGTGCGCCACCGACGGGACGGACGCTGCTGGTCCTGCCCTCCGCTTCGCCCATCGATCGACCGTTCGCGATGGGGATCGCGCTCGCACCGCTGACGGCGCTCGAAATCGGGGAGCTGGTCGCGGCAGGTGTCGACGTCGCGCCACCGCCCGGGGTGACCGAGCGCATCGCCGGTGCCGCACGGGGGAACGTCGCGCTTGCGGCGGTGCTGGTGCGTCGGCTCATCGCGAGCCTCAGATCGGGAAGCGACGCCGGGGCGGCGGTCGAGCCCGGCGACGATCTGGATCTGCTCCTGCAACGAAGCCTGGCCGCGCTGGCACCGGAAGCCCAGCGGTTGGTGGTCGCCACCGCCCTGGTGGGGGACGACGCGGCGGCGGCCGCGGGCCTCGACGAAGAGACGGCGGCGCGCGCGTCGTCCGCGGCGCGTGCCGCGGGGTGGATCGACCTCGGGCCGCTGGGCGATCCCCGACTTCCCAGCGCCGCCCATCATCGAGCGGCTCTAGCCGCGGCGCCGGCGGCGACGGCCAAGGAGATCGCGGGCAACGCGCTTCGCTTCCTGGGCCCCGACGATCCACGGCGCGCCGATGCTCTGGCGACCGCTGGTCAGGCGAGCCTCGCGGCGGAGGTTCTGCGGCGTGCCGCCTCCGTCGCACTCGCGGCGGGAGCGGGCGCGCGGGCCGCGGCGCTCCTGGAACGGGCCGACCTGCTCGCACCCGCCGCCCTCGATTTCGCGGAGCGGCTCACCTTGGCGACGGGACTGGGACTCCTCGGCCGCTACGACGACGCCGCCGCCGCGCTAACGGCGGCCCGCGCACAGGCCCGCGGGGTCGCGGAGACGGCCACCGGCTGCGAGCGCGAGGCCTGGCTGCTCGCCCGGAGGGGAGATCTCGAGGGCGCCCGCCTGACGCTCGAGCGGGGCCTCGCGAAGAGCGCCGCCGCCGGCCTGACGGCGGTCGGCCTTCGCGCGCGTCTCGGTCGGTTGCTGGTCACGGCTGGCCGGTTCTCCGAATCGCTGGCGATCGTCGAGCCGCTGCTGGGGGATCCGGTCTTGATCGCGACGGAGAGCGCGGCGCGCGCTCTCTGCCTGGAATCGGCGCTCCTGGCCGGCGCATACCTTGGCGAGCTGCCACGCGCACGGCAGCGGCTGGCGGAGCTCTCGGAGATGTCGCGCGCCAGCCCGACCCGACTGGCCTATCTGGAAGGGTTGCTGGCGCAGCTCGCGGGCGAGGAGGATCTGGCTCGCGAGGCCTACCGGCGCGCCTACGAGATCGGATCGCGGCAGAATGACGTCCACACGGTCGCCGCGGTGGCGTTGAATCTTGGTGGCCTCCTCACCGAGGAGGGGCTCTACGGGGAGGCGCTGACCGCCTGCGGGCGTGCGGTGCGGGAGCTGGGACGCCTGGGCGCGGCCGCCGAGCTGCTGCCCGCGCTGGTCAACGCCGCGAACCTCTTCGTCGAACTCGGCGATCTCTCTGCCGCGCGGCGGGCGATCGAGCGGGCGCGGGGCATCGCCACCGAGGGCGCGACCACGCGGGCCCTGGTCACCGCGACCTTCGTCGAAGGCGATCTGGCGCGCCGGTCGGGACAGCTCCCGCCCGCGGTGGCGCACTACCGATCGGCGGCGGCTTTGTTCGCCGAGCTCGGGCAGCCGGCGGGCTCTGCCAGCGCGCTCCTCGCCGCCGCCGAGGTGCTGGCCCTCGGCGGCCGCGCCGACGAGGGGCGACGTGCGCTCGCAGAGGCGGAGCGGCTCCGGGGCCCGGGTGCGGCGCTGGCCGACGATCCCGAGCTCGCGCGGACTCGGGCCGTCCTCGCGCTGGCGGACGGCGGCGGCGACGAGTCCCTCGCGGCGCTGGGGCACCGACTCGCTGAGCTCGCGCGCCGCGCCCGAGCGCGCGCGCATCGCCCGCGCGCGTGGCGACTGGCCGCGCTGGCGGGACGTCTCGCCGCGCGCGTCGGCGCGCAGGACGAGTCCCGCGCCAGCTTGGATCTGGGACGCGTCATTTTCGAGGAGGTTCGCATGGCCACACCGGAACATCATCGCGCCGCTCTCGATCGGGATCCCGACGCGGCCTGGCTCCGCCCCGAGGGTCCTCGGGCGTCCGGCGACGAGCCCAGTGCGGCCCGCGCCATCGCCGCCGAATCGCGGCTGCGACGTCTCTTGCGGATCAACAAGCGCCTCAACAGCGAGCTGCGCTTGCCGCGCCTGCTGGAGATGATCGTCGACACTGTCATCGAGCTGACCGACGCCGAGCGCGGGTTTCTGCTGCTCGAGGACGACAGCGGGGAGCTCAACGTCAAGGTGGCGCGTAACATCGATCAGCAAACGCTGGAGACCGCGGAGTTCGAGCTCTCTCGATCGATCGCGCGGCAGGCGGCCGAGGGCGGCGAGCCGATCGTCACCATCGACGCGGCGGGCGACGCCCGTTTTCGCGAGGCCCTCTCGGTCTCGGATCTGCATCTCCGGTCGGTTCTGGCGGTCCCGCTGGTCATCAAGGGCCGCGCCGCCGGAACGATCTACGTCGATCACCGGCTGCGCAAGGGGGCCTTCGATCAGGAGGACGTGCGTCTGGTGCTCGACTTCGCCGAGCAGGCCGCGATCGCGCTCGAAAACGCGCGTCTGCTGGCAGAGCTGCGCCGCCGCGAGCGCCAGATCGAGGCGCTCAACCGCCGTCTCGAGACCGAGCTGGCGGCGCGCCGGGAAGAGCTGTCCGGCATCAAGGTCGAGCTGCGCGAGAGCCGCGAAGCGCTGGCGGTGAGGTACGACTACCGGAACATCATCGGACGCACGCCCCGCATGCTGGAGCTGTTCCGGCTCATCGACCGCATCACCGACACCGCGCTGTCGGTCGTCATTCAAGGGGAAAGCGGTACGGGAAAGGAGCTGGTGGCGCACGCCCTTCATGCCAACGGTCCGCGCAAGGATCGGCCGTTCGTCAGTGAAAATTGCGCGGCGATCCCGGAGACGCTCCTCGAATCGACCCTGTTCGGCTACGTGCGCGGCGCTTTCACCGGGGCCGAGCACGACACGCGTGGCTTGTTCGAGATCGCGGACGGCGGCACCTTGTTCCTCGACGAGGTCGGCGAGATGTCGCCCGGCATGCAGGGGAAGCTCCTGCGGGTTCTGCAGGACGGAGAGATTCGGCGGGTTGGCAGCGAGCGGACGCGGAAGGTCGATGTCCGCGTGGTCGCGGCGACCAACCGCGATCTCACGCAGATGGTAGAGGAGGGGAAATTCCGCCGCGATCTCTTCTTTCGGCTCAACGTCGCGACGATCGCGCTGCCGCCGCTTCGCGATCGGCGCGACGATATTCCGCTGATGGTCGAGAGCTTTCTGGTCAAGCTGGCGAAGGCGGCGGGGCGGCCCGCGCCGAAGCCGTTCGATCCGGCGGTGCTGGCTTGCCTTTTGGCCTATCGATGGCCGGGCAACGTCCGCGAGCTCGAAAACGAGATGATCCGCGCGGACGCGCTCTCGGGGCCGAGGATCACCGTGGGCGATCTCTCACCCCGGATCGCCGCGGGCGACAACGCCAGCGGGCGGTCCGCCGAAGATCCCGACAGCCTGTCGCTCAAACCCCGGGTCGAGCGGCTAGAGCGCTCGCTGCTCCGCGAAGCTCTGGGGCGGTCCGGAAACAACCAGACCAAGGCTGCAGATTTACTCGGGCTTTCCCGGTTCGGCCTCCAGAAGAAGCTGAAGCGCTACAATTTCGTGGTCTGAATGGCTGATTCGAGAACCAGGTTGCGGCCATCGCCAACTCGGTTGGCATCTGGCCGTCCGTTCGGGCGGGTTCATGCGGTGTCCGGTGGGCGTGGTTCTTGCCTTTTACTTCTGACGAGGCAATCCGTCCGATGAGATCACGTCGCGGTCGCTGGATAAAAATCGGTGCGCTGCTCCTGGCCTTCGCGGGTCTCGGCGCCTGTATCGCGCCGATCCTCAACGTCCCGCCGCCGGGTGCGATGCAGATCTCATTCGAATCTCAGGCCATCCTCGATGCCGACGGGGGCGGAAGGACGGTCTGGACGACGCGGGGCGGACCCCTCCCACAGGCCGCGCTGGCGACATACTACGTTCGCAATAAGACGCTCGAGGCCGGGGTGTTCGCGCCCGCCCGCGACGACGGATCGTTTACGGCGCGCGACATGGATGGCACGGCCGGCGATCCGATCCAGATCTATTACGTGACCCCGGCCGGCGACTACAGCGAATCGATCTGCGTCTTGCTGACGCCGGGGGCTGCTTCGCTGGCGTCGCTCTGCCCGCCATAGCCGGGGAGTCGGCGAACCTCCTCGCGCGCCAGGCGCCAGGCGGCCTGAATGATCCAGGAGATCGATCGGTCCTGACGAATCGCCTCGAGCTGCGTTTCGCCAAGCACGCTGGAGTTGAAGTACAGCGTCACTTTCTTTTTCGGCGACGACGACGACGGCATGGGTGGCCGGGAAGGTTAGGGCGAGATGCCCGCGGTCGATGGCAAGTAGAAGACGATGTTCGCCGTCAACATGAAGGTGTGGCTCCAGGTGAGGTCCTTTGCGTTCGCGACGCCATCGCCGTTGTTGTCACGCCCGGAGGGATTGAGCTGGGCCATGATGTCGCGGAGCTCGACATTCAGCGCCATCCATTCGTTGAAGTAGCTGTGGAGGCCGACGCCGAAGTTGGCGCCGAATTTTGCCCCGCTCACCTTGCAGGAAAACGGTCCCCCGGGCCCGCCCGAAGCGGTCGGGGGCAATTGCATGATGGAGCCACAATCCGTCAGGCTGCTGGCGTCGGTCGGCGCGACGTTGATCAATCCCGGACCACCGAAGGCATAGAAGTCGTAGTTCGCGAACAGCTTGCCGGCTAGAGAGTACTTCCCGGTGAACGGCGTGAACTCCAGCTGAGCGCCCAGGATGCTGCTGATTTTCTGCATCGAGGCCGTGGCTTGGGTCCTGAGCGGTTCGTTGATCGGCTGGCCCATGTCGGTGGGATGGAGCGAGCTCACCAGGTCGTTCTGAAAGGTGGTCGCGATGTTGGCCACCGCGAAGCCACCGAAGGCCGACAGCGAAAGCCAGTCGGTGATATGAAAGCCGGCCTTCACGTTCAGGAACATCGTGTGGTAAAAATCTTGGTTCAGCGTCGTTCCGAGCCCCGCCCCGACTTCCAAGCGGGTGGCGCGCAGCTCGTAGCGTTTTCGGATGGCGGGCGCATCGGCGAGCGGACTTTTGCGCTGTGCCTGGGCGGCCAGCGGCACCGCGGTCATCGCCAGGGCCACCAGCAGACCGGTGAGCCGGTGTCGGCGATGTCCGCAGTTCGGCTTCATGTTCATGGGCTTGTCCTTTGTCGAGCGCCGGGTCGCTTGCAGGTTGAGATCCGCGTTCATGTTCATGGACGACGCCCTAGCGGGGAGTCTTGTATTGGAACTTCGTCGGGAGATAGAAACCGGCCCCGACATAGAGCATCAGGTTATTCACCAGCGCCGAGTGCGCGTTGGCCTTGGCCTCATCCGCGGTCGTGATCGCCATCGGCGTCGCCTGGGCTCCATCCTTGAGGGGCTCGAACTTGTCGGGCACGATGTAATCGCGCAACGCGAAGTTCACGGTCAGCCAGTCGAAGAGGAAGAACCGACTCCCGATACCCACGTTGGGTGTCAGGTCGGTGTTCTGGAACGCCAACGAATCGTTGGCGGGATCGCGCGGGATCACCTTGGTGATCGTGACGCCGACCCCGGCCGATGCCCACATTTCCCAGTGCATGATCGACCGGTTGAAGAGGGCGAACTTTCCATAGAGCGGGACATAGCCGAAGTTCAGCGAGCCCCCGTAGAGGTACTGATTCAGCGTGGGGGCCCGGTTGTACTCCAGGCCAACCAGCTCTTCCTGGTTGGTGAGCTGCTTGAGGAAATATTGTCCCTGAACCCCGATCCAGAAAACGTCGGTCAGGTAAAAGTTGAGATCCGCGCCGAAGACGTAGTGGCGGATCAAGCTGTCGTTGACCGACATCCCGGTGAATGGCTGGATCTCGAAGCGGCCGCCCTTGAGGAACCGCTTGCGCGGCACCACGACGATGTCGGCCCAGCTCAGGGTCGAGGACGACCGGACCACCTTCGGTCCCCCGCCGCCGATGTCTTCTTCGACCTTGGCGGGTTGACCTTCCTCGGCCTCTAGACTTTCGCTGGGAGCTGCGGCCGCGCCGCCGGCCTTGGCGCCCGCGGCCGGTTTGGCGTCATTGGCGGGCGCGGCTTTTTGGTCACCGGAATCGTCGCCGCCCGCGCTGTTGTCGGCTGGTTGGTCCGCTGCCGCTGCAGGAGCCGGAGCGGGAGCCGCCGCCTTCCCGCCTCCCTTTTTCGCGTGTCCGGTCGCGGCCCACCCCACGATGGCAACCCATACGAAAAGGCAGATGGCCGGTCGCTTCATGATCCCTCGCTGTCTCTGGGGGGGTGGGAAAGCCGAAGGGCTAAAAGCCAAAAAATATCAAAGACTTACGGCTAGAATGTGAATTCCGCGCACTATAGCACGCCGAAAAAAATCCAAGCAACTAAAATTCCTCGCCCGTCCCCCGTCACGGCAACTCATGGCGGTGCGAATTCCGTTCACTAATTTCATGGCGGTGCGAACAGAGCTTCCACGAATTCCTCGGGATCGAAACGGCGGAGATCCTCCACGCGCTCTCCCACCCCCACGTACCGCACCGGAATTTTGAGCTGATCTGCGATTCCGAGGATCACGCCGCCCTTGGCGGTGCCGTCCAGCTTGGTGAGCACGATGCCCGTGACCGACATTTCGCCGGTGAAGATCTGGGCCTGGGCGATGGCGTTCTGACCGCTGGTCGCATCGATGACCAGCCAGGTCTCCTGGGGCGCGCCGGTGCTGGCCTTGCCGACCACGCGCCGGATCTTCTGCAGCTCCTGCATGAGATCGGTTTTGGTGTGAAGCCGTCCGGCGGTGTCTGCGATCGCCACGTCGAATCCTTCGGCGACGGCGCGCTTGACGCCGTCGAAGATGACCGACGAGGGATCGGCGCCTTCCTTGCCACGCACGAGCGTGGCGTTGCTGCGCCCGGCCCAGATCTCGAGCTGCTCCGCGGCGGCGGCACGGAAAGTGTCACCGGCGGCCAGCAGGACGCGCTTCCCTTCGGCGCCGAGCTTGGCGGCGAGCTTGCCGATGGTGGTGGTTTTCCCGCTGCCGTTGACGCCGATGACCAGCAGCACGAACGGTCGCGCGGAGGAGAAGTCGATCTCGGGCGCGGGGATTGCGAGCAGCTCGGCGCTGCGGCGCCGCAGGAACGCCCAGACCGCGTCGGGATCCTTTAGCTCGCGGCGGGTGAGCGAGCCGCGAATCTCTTCGAGCAGCTTCTGGCTGGTCGGAACGCCGATGTCGGCGCTCAGGAGCACCTTCTCGATCTGGTCGACGAACGACGGATCCAGCTCCTTGCGACCGGTGAGAATCTCGCCGAGGCGCGCGATGAATCCGGACGAACGGGTGCGGGCCAACCCCGGCGCCAGCGCCGATGCTTCCTTGGGTGCCGGCGCCGGCCGTGCCGGGACGGGAACCGGAAATGGGATGACCTGCGCCGCGCGCGGCTCGGGCTCGGGCTCGATATCGGCTCCCGCTGGCTCGGGCAGATCGGGCGGCGCGACCGGCGCGGTGGGGCGGGTCTGGGACGCACGGGCGGGCGCGGCGCCGGACGCGCGGGCCGAAGACAAAGACGGTGATCGCCGCGGAGCCTCTTCGGGCTCGTCCGTAGCGGGGAGAGATTCGGGCCGTTTGTGCCGGGCAATTGGCTCGGGTGCCTCACCAACCGACTCGATTTGACGGCGCCGCGCCGCGCGGGCGCGCCGAACGAAAAGCAGGCCCAGGGCGCCGGTCACACCCACGCCACCCAGAACGGCGGCCAGCTGGTAAAGATCAGCTGCAGTGAACGGCAGGGACGAATCCATAGCGGGTAGGAGAGTATCATTAAACGTAGGCGTCCCTAGGTGCCAGGCCGCGGTTTCGGCCGAAAGCATGCGGGAATTTGCACCAAGAGGCCGAGTGCGCGACGCTTGTTTACAGGTGCGGGGCCCAGGTGTTACAAGATGACGCTGCCGTGACGATACACGTGACGTATGGTCTCGGCCGGAACCCCCACCGGTTGCGGAGGCGCGATTGAAGATCAAGCGCATCGAGATCTGCGGTTTCAAGTCGTTCGTTGACAAGACGTCGATCGCGTTCCCCGATCCGGTGACGTCGATCGTTGGTCCGAATGGATGCGGCAAGTCCAACGTCGTCGACGCGATTCGCTGGGTCATGGGCGAGCAATCGGCCAAGCACCTGCGCGGGCGCTCGATGGAGGACGTGATCTTCGCCGGCTCGGAGACGCGCGGTCCGGCCGGATTCGCCGAAGTCTCCCTCACCTTCGACGCGCGCGGCCTGGCCGCGGACGTCGCGCCGGGTGGCGTGCCCTGGGGCGTGGCTGGCCCCGAAGACATCGTCGTCACGCGGCGGCTGCATCGCGACGGCGAGAGCGACTATCTATTGAATGGCGTGCCGTCGCGGCTGCGCGACGTGGTCGAGTTCTTCCTCGGCACCGGCGTCGGTTCGAAGGCCTACGCGATCATCGAGCAGGGGCGCATCGGGTTCATCGTCTCGTCGCGCGCCGAAGACCGGCGGGGCCTCATCGATGAGGCCGCCGGGATCACCCGTTACAAATCCAAGAAGAAGGCGGCCGAGCGGCGGATGGAGTCGACCCGCCAGCACCTCCTCCGGGTCTCCGACATCGTCGGCGAGATCGACGGGCGCCTGCGATCGCTGCGCCTGCAGGCGCAGAAGGCCGAGCGCTACAAACGTTACAAGGCCGAGCTCAAAGATCTGGATCTCTGGTCTTCGGCGCAGCGGTATCTCGGCTATCTCGCCGAGGAAAAGTCGGTGGCCGCCGAGATCGAGGACCTTCGGGAACGACACGATTCCGGAGCCGTCGCGCTCGAGACCGAAGAGGCGGAGGTCGAGGCGGAGCGTCTGGCGGGAACCGAGGAGGCGAGCGATCTCGCCTCGGCGAAGGACGATCTGTTCGCGCTCTCCAACAAGGCACAGCTCGGCATGCAGCGCGCGTCGCATCACGACGCCGAAGCGGCTGACCTCGGCGCGCGTGCGGCGGCCGGACGCAAGGAGGCGGAGGATCTGCGCGCCCGCGCGCAGGCGCACGGAGCCAGCGTCCTCGAGATCGAGGGCCGGCTCACCGAGATCGACGGCGAGGCGGAGCGCCGCGAGAGCGCCTACGACGAGGAAGCGCTCCTACAGGATGTGCGTCGGGCCGCGCTGGCGGAGGCACGCGGGGCGCTCGAGGCGGCGGTAGCCGCCCAGGCGCAGAGCAATGCGCGCCTCGCGCGATTCGAGGCGGAACGGGTGGCGGCCCTGCAGAGGCGCGACGATTTGAGCGCGCGTCTCGGCGGCCTCGGGAGCGAGGACGCCACCGCCGGCGAGCGACTGACCGGGCTCCGCACCGAGGAAGAGCTGCTGCGGGAGCACCTGGCGGTGCTTCAGGCCCGCGTGGAATCCGCCCGCCAGCGCGCCGTGGAAGACGAGACCCGGCTGGCATCGCTGCGGACGGATCTGACGCGCGGCGAGCTGGAGCTCGAGACGTTGCGCGAGGAAGCGCACCGGCGTCGTTCGCGGCTCGCGTCGCTTTCGGAGATTCAGGATCGGTACGAACGCTTTCAGAAGGGCGTGCGCGCCATCATGCAGGAGCACCAGGAGGGGCGGGGCGCGGCCGGCATCAAGGGGATCGTGGCCGACATCGTGCGGCCTCCGCCGGAGCTGGAGGTCGCCGTCGAGGCGGTGCTCGGCGAGCGGCTGGGAAACGTGATCGTCGAATCCCATGAAGCGGGTGTCGAGGCCATTCAGTTCCTGAAGCAAAAGAGTGAAGGGCGCTCCTCATTCATCCCGCGGGCGCTGCGTGCGCCGCGGGGCGAGGTGGTCTACGACGCGACCGCCGAATTGGGCGGGGGCGGCCTCTCGGGCGCGGGGAGCACCGGCGGCGTGTCCGGCGTGTCCAACCTGGGCGACGGATTCGTTCCCGATGCATCCGCGATCGCCGATGCCTGGCCACGCGGCGCGGGCGTGCGCGGGCCCATGCTGGATCTCATCGGCTACGATCGCCAATACGGCGAGGTCGCCACGTATCTGCTCGGCGACGTGCTGGTGGTGGAGGATCTGGAACGCGCGCTTTCGCTGTGGCGCGACACCAAGACCACCAAGACCATCGTCACCCTCGAAGGCGAAGTGATCGACCCACACGGCGTCGTGACCGGCGGGTCGCGCGAGTCGGCCCTGGCGGGCGTGCTGGAACAGAAGCGGGAGATCCGCGAGCTCGAGGCGGTGATGGAGCGCCTCGACGCCGACGTCGAATCGGCGCTCGCGCGGCATGTCGAGAAAAAGCAGGCAGCGGCGGACCTCACCCGGGCACGGGACGAGGTCGGGGCGACGCTGCGGCAGGACGAGATGGCACTGCTCGGCCAGGAGAAAGATCTGGAGCGCATCGTCGACGAGGTTCGGCGATTGCAGGCGCGCCGGGAAACGCTGGCGGCGCAGACGGCCGATCTCTCCCGGTCGATCGATGAAAACGATCTTCGCTTGGCGTCGGCGTCGGCGGGTCTCGAGAGCGACGGTCTGACGCTGGGAGAGGTGGAGCGCCGGGCGGGCGAGCTGCGCCTGCAGACGGTGGCGCTGGCCGACGAGGTCGATCGCGCGAACGATGAGCTGACCACGCTCAAGGTCGTGGCGACCCAGGCGGTCGAGCGGCGTCAGAACGCGCGCCAGACCTTGGAGCGCCTGCTGTCCGATCGGGCGGAGGAAGAGGCGAGGGCCGGGCGTCTCGAATCGACGATGGCCGAGGATCTGGCGCGCGCCGAGGCGCTGCGGGCCGAGTCGATCCAGCTTCGGGCGGAAGCCGAGCTGGCCCAGGCGGAGGCGGAGGCGCGCGCGCGCGAGCACGGCGAGCGGCAGGGCGCGCTCGAGGCGCGACAGGCGGCGCTGGCGGAGCGCGAGGCCCTGTTGCGTACGGCGCGTGCGGAGACGGCGCGTCTGGCGCAGACCTTGTCGCGCCTCGAGCTGCGCTGCCAGGAGGTCGCCTTGCGGCGGACCGGGATCGAGGAGCAGGTGGCCGACCGCTACCGCGACGTGGAGATCGACCGGGTCGTGGCCGACTATCACCTGCGACCCCTCTTCGGGCCGGTCGAGGAGCAGCGAACGAACGAGCTGCGGGGCCTCATCGAGCGCATGGGCGAGATCAACCTGACCGCCATCGAGGAGTCGGAGGAGCTGCAGAAGCGGTTCGACTTCCTCACCACGCAGAGGACCGACCTCGAATCTGCGATCGCCTTGCTGGAAACGGCGATCGAGAAGATCAACCGGGCCTCGCGCAAGCGCTTCCGGGAGACCTTCGACGCGGTCAACACCGAGTTTCAGGCGGTCTTCCCGCGTCTGTTCGGCGGGGGCAAGGCCAGCCTGGTTCTCACCGACGAGGGCGATCTGCTGGAGACCGGCATCGAGATCGTGGCCAATCCCCCCGGCAAAAAGGTCAGTCAGAACATCGAGCTTCTGTCGGGCGGGGAGAAGGCCCTCACGGCCGTATCGCTGCTGTTCGCCATCTTTCTGGTCAAGCCGTCGCCGTTCTGCGTGCTCGACGAGGTCGACGCGCCGCTCGACGAGGCGAACGTGGGACGTTTCAATCAGGTCGTGCGCGAGATGACCGATCGGTCGCAGTTCATCATCATCACGCACAACCGGCGCACCATGGAGATCGCCGATCGGCTGTGCGGCATTACCATGGAAGAGCCGGGCGTCTCCAAGCTGGTCGCGGTCAATCTGCGCGGCGGCGGCGGACGGGTGGGTCGCGCGCAGGTGATCACCGAGCCGACCCCCGCGCTGCCGGCGTTTTCGGATTGACGAGCCCGACCGGCAACTTGACTCCCATCGTTTGACGCGTTAGAGCGCCTCACCTACAATTTCCAACGAGTACCAATGGCGACATACATCACCGAAGAGTGCATCAATTGCGGCGCCTGCGAGCCGGAGTGCCCGAACGAGGCGATCAGCGAGGGCGAGGATATCTACCTCATCGATCCGAAGCTCTGCACGGAGTGCGTCGGGTTTCACGACCACGAGGCCTGTCAGGCCGTCTGCCCGGTCGAGTGCTGCCTCCCGGATCCGAATCGGCCTGAGACCGAGGATCTCCTGATCACGCGCGCCAAGTCGATTCACCCGGACAAAGAGTTCGGCGAGCCTTACCCGTCCCGCTTCCGGAAGAGCGGCTAGCTCCTCATCCAGATGCAGGACGGCGAGCGCAGCGTGGCTTCGCCACGGCTTATCGTCGCTATCGACGGGCCGGCGGGCGCGGGTAAGTCGACCGCGGCGCGGATGTTGGCCGGCGCGCTGGGATACGCCCTGCTCGATACCGGCGCCATCTATCGGGTGATGGCGCTGCGCGCGCGCGAGCGCGGGATAGCCTGGGACGACGGACCCGGCGTCGCCTCCCTCGCGGAGGGGCTCAGTATCTCCTTCAAGCTCGAGGGGAGCGTGAACCGTGTCTTCGCCGACGGACAGGACCTCGGCACCACCATCCGCACGCCGGAGATCTCGGACGGCGCCTCGCGCGTGTCGGCGCTGCCCGAGGTCCGGGCCGCTTTGCTGGGTCTCCAGCGCCGGATCGGCGCGGCCGGAGGCGTGGTGGTCGAGGGGCGCGACATCGGGACGGTGGTCTTCCCGCAGGCCGAGGCCAAGTTCTTCCTGACCGCCTCGGCCGACGAGCGGGCCCGTCGCCGCGTGGCCGAGCTCCGAGCGGCCGGGCGGCCCGCCGAGCTCGACACGACCCGGGCCGAGCTGGTCGCGCGCGATGAGCGCGATTCGACCCGGGCGGCCGCGCCGCTTCGCAAGGCGGACGACGCCATCGAGATCGATTCCAGCGCCCTTAGCCCCACCGAGGTCGTCGATCGGATGGCGGCCGTTGTGGCAGAGCGGACGGCCGCCCGGACGCGTTGACATTCCCCAGGCGCGACGCTAAGTTTCGCGCCTTCATTCGAAAGATGGGGGCACCGAATGGTCGGCGCCCGCACCGAAAACCCGAACCCCCGCCGCGTGCGGGACCGCGAAGCAGTCGGCCCCGCAGAGGGCCCGGAAGGCAGAGGAATACGCATGGTTTCAGCTATGAGCGCGATCGAGAACAACCCGCACGAGGAGAGCTTTGCGGCGCTATTCGAAGAAGAATCGCTTAAGCACGTCGTCAAGGAAGGCGACATCGTCAGAGGCAAGGTCATCAACATCGGCAAGGACCACGTGGTCGTCGATATTGGTTACAAGTCCGAAGGGACGATCGCGCTATACGAGTTTCAGCAGGCCGACGGAACCATCGGCATCAAGGAAGGCGACGAGATCGATGTCTTTCTCGAGAGCCGCGAGGACGAGAACGGCCTCTGCGTGCTGTCCAAGGAGAAGGCCGACCGCCTCAAGGTTTGGGACGAGATCTCGGGCGCCTGCGAGCGCGACGAGCTGATCGAAGGCACCATCAGCGCGCGGGTCAAGGGAGGCCTTTCGGTCACCATCCGCGGCGGCGTCAAAGCTTTTCTTCCGGGCTCGCAGGTCGACCTGCGTCCGGTGCGCAACCTGGACGCCTTCATCGGCAAGATGCACCGGTTCAAGGTCATCAAGTTCAACAAGAAGCGCGGCAACATCGTGCTGTCGCGCCGCGTGCTCCTCGAGAAGGAGCGCGCCGAGCTCAAGGGGATGACCCTCGAGAAGCTCAAGGAAGGCCAGATCGTCGAGGGGATCGTGAAGAACCTCACCGAGTACGGCGCCTTCATCGATCTCGGCGGCATCGACGGCTTGCTGCACATCACCGACATGTCCTGGGGCCGCGTCACGCACCCGTCGGAGCTGTTCCAGGTCGGCGACCACGTGCGGGTCAAGGTGCTCAAGTTCAACGTCGAGACGGAGCGCGTCTCGCTCGGGTTGAAGCAGATCAGTGAGGATCCCTGGACCCACGCGCAGACCAAGTACCCGCCCGGCACCGTGGTGCGCGGCAAGGTGGTCTCGCTCAAGGACTACGGCGCCTTCATCGAGCTGGAGGAGGGGATCGAGGGCCTGGTCCACATCTCAGAGATGTCCTGGACCCGCCGGGTCAAGCACCCGTCCAAGGTGGTGGCGGTGGGCGACACCGTCGAGGCGGTCGTGCTCGACATCGACCCGCGCCAAAATCGAATCAGCCTGGGCATCAAGCAGCTCGAGCCGAACCCGTTCGCGTCGCTCAAAGAAAAGTATCCGCCGGGAACCGTGGTCAAGGGCGTCATCCGCAACATCGCCGACTTCGGAATCTTCGTGGAGATCGAAGAGGGCATCGACGGTCTGGTGCACGTCTCCGATCTGTCGTGGACCCAGCGGGTCAAGCACCCGTCGGAGCTCTACCAGAAGGGCGACGAGGTCGAGGCGGTGGTCCTCAACATCGACTTCGACGGCGAGAAGCCCAAGGTCTCGCTGGGCATCAAGCAGCTGGTCCCCGATCCCTGGGATCGGATCCCCTACGACTACCCGATCGGCAAGATCGTCGAGTGCAAGGTGATCAAGGTGCTCGATTTCGGGGCATTCGTGGAGATCGAGAAGGGCGTCGAGGGCCTCATCCACGTCTCGGAGTTCTCCGAGGAGCGGATCGAGGACGCCAAGCAGTTCGTCAAGCCCGGCCAGATGCTCAAGGCCGAGATCATCGGCATCGACACGGCCGAGCGGAAGATTGGCCTCTCGTTTCGCAGCGCGACCCGCGCCGAAGAGCTGGCCGACGCGCAGGGATTCTCGGGCGGCGCGCCGACCGCGACGCTCGGCGACGTCATGCGCGACAAGCTGGCTGCTCTGGCCGCCCAGGTCCCGGGCAACAAGGACAAGACCGAAGAGGACGACCACGGCGACGACGACGGGGCGTCCAGCTAGGGGCGACCTGTGGCATCGACGGCCACGCGCACGCTGGCGTGGCTGCGCCAGTTCGCGAAGCTCTGGGGCTTCGCGCTGTTCTGCGTCCTCGTTGTCTATCTGTTCCGCGAGGTCGTACTTCCGTTCCTGTTCGCCATCCTGGTCGCCTACATCCTGGCGCCCATCGTCGCCCGATTCAGCCGGCTGCGCGTGGGGGGCAAGCCCTTTCCGCGCGCGGCCGCGGTGATCATTCTCTACATCAACATCATCGCGATCCTGAGCCTGTTCCTCGGCTACTTCGTCCCTAAGCTCTCGGGCGATTTCGCGCGCTTGTTCCGCGAGGCGCCGCAGCTCTTCGCGCGGGTCAACCGCGAGTGGCTCCCGAAGGCCGGCGCCTGGGTCGACACGCATTTTGGTGCGGAGGCGACCCAGGATGACGCCAACGACGACGCCACCACGTCCGCGGTCGTCGCGCCCGAAGCGCCCCACGCGATTGTCCTGGAACCGCTACCGGGCGGCCGCTTCCGGATCGATCTCGATTCGCTGGCGTTAGAGGTGCGTCCGGGCAACGACGGAAAGTTCGTCATCGCGCCGCCGCAGGCTGAGGAGGGCGGGGCCGGCCCGGGCGGAAAATGGGAGCGATCGATCAAGCAATGGATGTCGCAGCGCCTCAAGTCCACCGAAGGGGAAAGCCAGCGCGCCATCGAGTATGGCCAGCTCTTCATCGGCGCCGTGGTCTCGGGCATCGGCCGGCTGTTCCTGGTCCTCATGGTGGCCGCCTTCATCCTGGTCGACCTGGTCCGGATCCAGGTCTTTCTGCGCTCGCTGGTGCCCGAGCAGTACCAGGGCGACTACGAGCACATCGCGGCCGGCATCGATCGCGGTCTGGCCGGCGTCATCCGCGGGCAGCTCATCATCTGTTGCATCAACGGAGGTCTCACCTACCTCGGCCTGTGGGTGTTCCACATCAAATATCCGCTTTTACTGGCCGGCATCGCCGCCACCATGAGCCTCATTCCGATCTTCGGATCGATCCTCTCGTCGGTCCCGATCGTGGCGATAGCCCTCATCTCGTCCGGTACCTTCGACATCAAGCCGGGATTGGGGATCCTGGCCTGGATCATCGGCATTCACTTGCTGGAGGCGAATCTGCTGAACCCCAAGATCATGGGCGATGCGGCCAAGATCCACCCCGTGCTGGTGGTCTTCGCCCTCATCGCCGGCGAGCACAGCTACGGCCTGGTCGGCGCGCTGTTCGCGGTCCCGGTCGCCTCGATCATTCAGACGATCTTCGTCTACTACCGCCGCCGCCCGCGGGCGTCGACGGTGCCCGTCGTCGCCCCCATCTCATAGGCTCGAGATGTGCGGGACCCGGTCCGGGCCGGCGATGAGTGCCGAGCGATTGGGGACCTCACGCCACCCGGACCGAACACCGACGTCGCGGTTCGCTTCGACGATCAACGCCCTCAGCGCGTCGTGCTGAACGCGCCGCCTGTTCTGGTTGGTGTCGGTTCTCTCCAGGCAGACCGGGCAGTCGGCGATCCCTTCGATGTGCAGATAGCGGATCGGGTAGTCGCAGCCAGTCGCCACGAAGCAGCGTCCGTTGGTGGCGCAGATCGCGATGCGCAGCGCCGCCGCGCCTTCGCCGACCAGCAGCCGATCGACGAAGGCCAGGCTGTTCCGAAGCGCCGCGTGCACGGCGGTCGGTGCCGGCGTGGGCTGGTCGAGGATCCCCGCGTCGTGCAGGAACGCCAGGAACAGGTGGAAGATGTGCTCGCTGGGCGACTTGCCGCGGATGTTGCGGCGCAAGAACGCCGGGGTGCTTTCCAGGATCCGATCCCGGACCGCGTCGAAGGCCGGTTCGTCGAGGTCGCCGAGCGAAGCGAACAGCCAGGAGCGAAAACGGAAGGGGTCGGCGTCTTCGGCGGCGGTGTTGCCGTCGTGGCCGAGCCCGATGCGGCCGACCAGCGCATCCGCGCGCGTTTCTTTCACGAGGCCATACAGGTCGACCTCGGAGGTTTCGGCGCGGGGGCGTTTCTGCAACAGTACGTCGCCCCCTTGGACAAAGCCCAACCCGAACCCGTCCGGCGCCGACTGCGCAGCACGATCGCCCTGCGCCTGGAGCGCGGGACGAGCTGGAAACAGAGCGCACGCGAGATTCTCGGGCTCGTTTCCGAAGTAGGCGACGAGGTGCCTCACCACGACTTTAGAAGTATACGGACGCTTCGATGAAAATCACGGAGATCTACAGCAGCATCCAAGGTGAGACGCAGTATGCGGGTCTGCTCTGCACGCTGGTTCGAACCACAGGGTGCGACCTGCGGTGCGGCTACTGCGACAGCGCCTTCGCTTTTCACGGCGGGCACGACATGACGCCCGACCAGATCGTGGCTGAGGTCGATCGCCTCGGCGCGCCGCTGGTGCTCCTCACGGGGGGCGAACCGATGCTTCAGCGCGAGCTCCCCGCGCTCGCCGCCCGCCTTCTCGCGACAGGCTACAAGGTGATGATAGAGACGTCGGGCGCCCACCCGCTGGATGCCTTGCCGCCGGAGGTGGTCCGCGTGGTCGACGTGAAGACGCCGGCGTCCGGTGAGTCGGAGCGCATGCGCTGGGAGCTTCTCGGCGCCTTGCGGCCGTGCGATGCGGCCAAGTTCGTCCTGGCGGACGAGCCCGACTACCAGTGGGCGCGCACGGTGATTCAAAAGCACGATCTGGGCCGACGCACGGAGGTTCTTCTGTCGCCGGTTCACGGTCGCCTCAGCCCCCAGACGCTGGTCGGGTGGATGCTGCGCGATCGGGTGCCGGCGCGGCTGAACCTACAGCTCCACAAGTATGTCTGGGACGCAGATGCCCGTCGGGTATAGCTTTGAAAACCGATAGTTACTCGCGAAGGTTCTGGAGCTGATGTAAGATATTTCAATTGACAGGCCGCGCCGCGTCCTGTTAGCTTGCGAGCGATTTTAGGCAGTAACTATCCAAAAACGTTAAAGAAAACTCGTCAATCAGACGAGCATTGGAGAGTTTCGACTCCATGGACGACGAGCACTTTGGAAGTTGCCTCCGGCGCGCCCGAGAAGATCGGTCTCTGACCGTCGGAGACGTCTCTGTATCGACGAAGGTGCCGCGTTCGGCGCTAGAGCTGCTCGAAGCCGGAACGCTTCAGGGATTGCCCGCGCACGTCTTCGTTCGTGGTTTCATCCGTTCGTACGCCAAAGCCGTGGGCATCGCCGACGCGAAGCCGCTGGGGCTTTTCGATCGCGCCGTCAATTCGGAGACCGAGGCCGCGCGTGCGCTGTTGGCCAGCCCGGTGGTGGATCCCAGTCTGGCGGGCGGCATTGTCGAGGACGACGAGGCGGGTCGCCGGCGGGGTCTCGGCCTCGCGGTGTTCGTGATCATCCTGGTGCTCATCGCGACGATCACGCTGTCGCTGCTCTTGCGCCGCCCGCCGCAGTCGGGCGAGGGGCTCTCCTGGTCGCGGCCACCGGCGACGAAGACCGTCGTGGCGACCGCCGCGAATGATCTGGGCGCCGGCCGCAAGAAGCTGGCGCCGGCCGCATCGTCGACGAATCTGGGCTGATCCGGCCAAGCGCCCGCCAGGATTCCCGACTAAGATGACGGGGTCGCATGGCCTCCTTCTCGACGCCCGCCATCGTCTTACGCGCCGTCAACTACGGCGAGGCGGATCGGATCGTGACGCTGTTCGGCCGCGAAACGGGACGGCTGTCGGCTCTCGCGCGCGGCGCGCGCAAAAGCCAGAAGCGGTTCGCCGGTGGTCTCGGGCTCTGCACGGTGGGCGTGGCCCTGCTGCGTGAGCGAGCCAACGTCGAGATTCTGACACTCGAAGGGTTCGACGGCACCGTTGGTCATGCCGCCCTCGGTGCGGACGTCGGGCGGATGGCGCACGCGGCCTACGCGGCCGAGCTGGTCGGCAAGCTCTGCGCCCCGCGGCAGGTCGAGAGCGCCGTCTACGATTGGCTGGCGGAGTTCCTCGCGTACCTCGATCTCGAGGGGGCCAGCGCCGAACGGCTACGCGTCTTCGAGCTCGGTCTGCTCGGCGGGCTCGGTTTTGGTCCGGTGATCGCCACCTGCGCCGTCTGCGCCGGGGCGAGCTACGCGGGTCGCGACGCCTCCGCGATAGCGTTCCGCTGGGATCCCGACCGTGGTGGCGCGGTCTGCGTCGGGTGCGCGCGGGGCGGCCGGCCGATCAATGCCGCCACTCGGGCGGCTTTGCTCCACTTTGCCCAGCTGCCGCTGGGGGCGGCGTCGCGCGAAGCCTTGCCGGGCGATCTGAACAGGGACTGCCGGGAGGCGCTGGCCGAGATCATCAACCACCACATCGGCGGGCCGCTCAAGTCGGTCGAATTCATCGCCAAGCTGAGCGCGGCGAGCTCGGGTGGACGTTCGTGACCCGCCCGGCCTCACTCGGCATCCGGCACGTGGCCCTCTTCGTCACCGATCTGGCGGCGGCGGAGCGTTTCTGGCTCGACGTCATGGGCTACGCCGTCGAATGGCGGCCCGATCCCGACAACGTCTATCTGTGCGGCGGCCGCGACAACCTGGCGCTCCATCACCGTCCGGGAGGCCTCGCCAGCGCCGGGGGCTCCGTCCTCGATCACATCGGAATCGCCGTACCGGCGGCACCCGACGTCGACGGGTGGGCGTCGCATCTCGAGGCGCACGGGGTCGCGATAGAGGCACGACCCAAGACCCACCGCGACGGCTCGCGCTCGCTCTACTTCCGCGGACCAGAGAAGCTGCTCATCCAGATCATTCATCACACGCCGATGTCGTCCTGACGGCTGCGCGAGCACGCGCCGAGGCAAGAGCGCCGCCGATCGATTAAAGTCCTGCGCCATGCCTGCCTCCTCCCTGGAACAGATCGTCAGCCTCGCGAAGCGACGCGGCTTCGTTTTCCCCTCTTCCGCCGTCTACGGCGGGCTCGGGAGCACCTGGGACTACGGGCCACTGGGCGTCGAGCTGAAGAACAACGTCAAGCGCGCCTGGTGGCGATCGGTCGTCTACGACCGCGACGACATGGAGGGGCTGGACGCGGCGATCCTGATGAACCGCCTGGTCTGGAAGTACTCGGGGCACGAGAAGACCTTCTCGGATCCGATGACCGACTGCCGGAAATGCAAGGCGCGCCATCGCGCGGATCAGCTCTTCAAGTCCGCCACCGGCACCGACTACACCAACGTCGAGAGCTTCAACGCGGCCGCTCAAGCGGGAGAACTGAAGTGCCCGAGGTGCGGCGAAATAGATCTGACCGACGCGCGCCCCTTCAACCTGATGTTCCGGACCACCGTCGGCCCCGTCGACACCGGCGACGATTCGGGGCTCGCCTACCTGCGGCCCGAGACGGCGCAGGGGATCTTCGTCAACTTCGGCAATGTGCTGGACACGATGCGGAGGAAGCTGCCGTTCGGGGTGGCGCAGATCGGCAAGGCGTTCCGGAACGAGATCACGCCGGGGAACTTCACCTTCCGGACGCGCGAATTCGAGCAGATGGAGATCGAGTACTTCGTCAGGCCGGGGGACGACGAGGCCGCCCACCAGGCCTGGATCGACGCGCGCACGAAGTGGTACACGGACCTCGGCTTGCGGCCCGAGAACCTGCGGCAGCGCGAGCAGACCAAGGAAGAGCTGGCTCACTACGCCAAGCGATGCGTCGACCTCGAGTACCGCTTCCCGATGGGGTGGAGCGAGCTCGAAGGGATCGCGAACCGCACCGACTTCGATCTGAAGGCGCACAGCCGCAGCCCAGAGAACCCGGATGCGGTCGGGGAGCTGCGGTACTTCGACCAGGAGCAGAAGAAGCACATAGTCCCGTACGTCATCGAGCCGTCGGCGGGCGCGGACCGGGCGACGCTGGCGTTTCTGTGCGACGCCTACGACGAATCGCTGGTCAAGGAGCCGCCGGCCGAAGAGACCGCCAAGCTGCGCGAATTGGTGGAGAGCTTCGGTCGATCGGTCGACAAGCGCGATCCGAAGGTCATGGAGCCGGACACCAAGCGGCGTCTGCTGGAGGCGGCCGAGCGGATCGCCGCTGGCCTTCCGGGGACGCTGCCGGATCTGCTGGCGCTCTGCGACGATGCGGACTGCAACCGGATCGAGGTCTTCAAGAAGGTCCGGGGGACGGCGGAGAAGCTGGGCGAGGAGCACACCCGTACGGTGCTGCGTCTCCACCCGCGCCTGGCGCCCATCACGGTGGCGGTCTTCCCGCTCAAGAAGAACGAGCCGCGGCTGGTCGAGACGGCGCGCGGAATCAAACGGGATCTCCAGAACGCGGGCCTGCGATCGGTCTACGACGATACCGGCGCCATCGGCAAGCTCTACCGCCGCCAGGACGAGATCGGCACCCCATTTTGCATCACGGTCGACTTCCAGAGCATCGACGACCAGACCGTCACGGTCCGGGATCGGGACACCATGGGGCAGGAGCGGGTCGCGGTCGGGGAGCTGGTCGGCGCCCTGCGCGGCAAAGTCGCATAATTTCGCGCAAGAAGGCTCTTCCTAAGGGGCGGGGCTCAGGGTAAATAAGCGCCCATGCCAAGCCTCGCCAAGAGCCGCTCCAAAACCTCGAAATCCAGCTCGAAATCCAAGAAGGCCGCCAAGGCCCCCAAGAACGGTCACAGGAACGGCATTCGCGCTGTCGCCGCCAAGTTCTTGAAGGCGGCCGAGAAGAAACTGATGCCCAAGGCCGGCAAGCCGGGCAAGTCGTCGACCAAGCGGGTCTACTTCTTTGGCGGCGCCAAGGCGGAGGGGAACAAGGAGATGAAGAATCTCCTCGGCGGCAAGGGGGCGAACCTGGCCGAGATGGCGAACATCGGCCTGCCGGTCCCTCCCGGATTCACCATCACCACCGAGGTCTGTACCGAGTTCTACGACAACGGCAAGAAGCTGCCCAAGGGCCTCGACGCCGACATGCGGAGCATGGTGACGCGGATGGAGAGGCTGGTCGGCGCCAAGTTCGGCGATCCGGTGAACCCGCTGTTGGTGTCGGTCCGCTCCGGCGCGCGCGCCTCGATGCCCGGCATGATGGACACCATCTTGAATCTGGGCCTCAACGACGTGACGGTCGCGGGCCTGGCCAAGAAGTCGGGCAACGAGCGCTTCGCCTTCGACAGCTATCGCCGTTTCATCGCGATGTATGGCGACGTGGTGCTCGGTCTCAAGCCGGAGAAAAAGGAGGATCACGATCCGTTCGACGAGATCCTCGACCACAAGAAGAAAGCCCAAGGGGTCAAGCTCGACTCCGATCTATCGGCCGAGGCGCTCAAGGAGCTGGTCGTCGAGTTCAAGAACGAGATCAAGAAGCGCGTCGGCGTCGACTTCCCGACCGATCCATACGCCCAGCTGGAGGGCGCCATCAAGGCCGTCTTTCAGTCGTGGCAGAACGATCGCGCCAACCTGTACCGCCGCCTCAACAACATCCCGGCGGAGTGGGGGACCGCGGTCAACATTCAGGCGATGGTGTTCGGCAACAAGGGGGCCGACTCCGCCACTGGCGTCTGCTTCACCCGCGATCCGGCCAGCGGCGAGAACGTTTTCTACGGGGAGTTTCTGGTCAACGCGCAGGGCGAGGACGTGGTGGCCGGCATCCGCACGCCGCAAAAGATCGAAGAGCTCGGCAAGGTCCTGCCGGTCGCCTACAAGCAGCTGCTCGATATCCGCAAGAAACTCGAGAAGCACTACAAGGACATGCAGGACATCGAGTTCACCATCGAGAACACCAAGCTCTACATGCTGCAGTGTCGGAGCGGCAAGCGCACCGGATTCGCCGGCGTGCGCATCGCCGTCGAGATGGTGGAAGAGAAGCTGATCCCAAAGGAAGAGGCGCTGCGGCGGGTGGATCCGGAGGCGCTCAACCAGCTGCTGCGGCCGGTGTTCCTGCCGTCGGCCAAGAAGGCCGCCGTCGAGGAAGGCCGCCTGCTGGCCAAGGGTCTCCCGGCCGGTCCCGGCGCCGCCACCGGCAAGGTGGTGTTTTTCGCCGACGAGGCAGAGGCGCTGGCCGCCAAGGGCGAAACGAATCTGATCCTCTGTCGCCACGAGACCAGCCCAGAAGACATCCGTGGGATGAACGCCTCGCTCGGCTTCATGACCGCCTTCGGTGGGATGACCAGCCACGCGGCCTTGGTCGCGCGCCAGATGGGGAAGGTCTGCATCGTCGGTTGCGACGCGCTGTCGTTCGACTACCACGCGCGGGAAATGAAGGTCACCACCGCGAAGGGGCCGATGGTGGTCAAGGAAGGCGACTGGATCTCGATCGACGGCTTCGCGGGCGAGGTCATCGCCGGCCGCATCGAGACGACGCCGTCCGAGGTCATCCGGGTGCTCATCGAGAAGAACCTCGAACCGTCGGAGGCGCCCGCCTACCAGCGCTACGCCAAGCTGATGAGCTGGGCGGACGCCGCGCGCAAGCTGCGGGTTCGCGCCAACGCCGACCAGCCCGACCAGGCGGCGGCGTCGGTGGCGTTCGGGGCCGAGGGGATCGGGCTCTGCCGGACCGAGCACATGTTCTTCGGCGAGGAAAAAATCGGCCCGATGCGCGAGATGATCGTGGCCGAGAACGAGGCGGCTCGCCGCGCGGCGCTGGCCAAGCTGTTGCCGCTGCAGCGGGCGGACTTCCACGGGATCTTCGCGGCGATGGCCGGTCGGCCGGTCACCATCCGGACGCTCGATCCCCCGCTGCACGAGTTCCTGCCGCACGAAGAGGCGGGCGTCCGCGATCTGGCGGCCGCGACGGGCAAGTCGGTGGCGCAGATCCACGCGCGGATCGAGGAGCTCAAGGAATCCAACCCGATGCTCGGTCACCGCGGCTGTCGGCTGGGGATCACCTATCCGGAGATCACCGAGATGCAGGCGCGCGCCGTGTTCGAGGCGGCCTGCGACCTGGCGGCCGAAGGCAAGCAGGTCTTTCCGGAGATCATGATCCCGCTGGTCGGAATCAAAAAGGAGCTCGACCTGCAAGCCGACCTGGTGCGCAAGACGGCGGCCGCCGTCTTCGCCGAAAAGGGTCGCAAGCTCAGCTACACGGTCGGCACCATGATCGAGGTGCCCCGCGCGGCGATGACCGCCGGTGAAATCGCCCAGACCGCGGAGTTCTTCTCGTTCGGGACCAACGATCTGACCCAGACCACCTTCGGTCTGTCGCGCGACGACGTGCCGCGCGTCCTGGCGGCCTACCTGCAGCACGACATCTATTCGGTCGACCCGTTCGTCAGCATCGACCGGAAGGGGGTGGGGGCCCTCATGAAGATCGCGGTCGCTGCGGGGCGGGCCGAAAAGCCGAAGCTCAAGATCGGCATCTGCGGCGAGCACGGCGGTGATCCCTCGTCGGTCGAGTTCTGCCACCAGCTCGGGCTCGACTACGTGTCCTGTTCGCCCTACCGCCTCCCGATCGCGCGCCTCGCCGCGGCACAAGCGGCGCTCAAGACAACCTAGGACCCAGCAAGCTGGGTCGAAGAACAGGCATGGACCGCGCCACGGCGCCTTCTCCCGCGGCTCCGCGACGGCGGGGAGAGGCCGCGCGTGCGCTGCTGGTTGCGGGCGCTTGCGCGGCCTCGGCCTGCGCGCTCAACCAGCAGGGGGTGACGCCGCCCGTGGATACCTTCTTCTACCCGGCCAGCGCCATCGTCGATCCGACCGCGAGCTGGTTGTTCGTGACCAACTCGAACGCCGATCTCCGCTACAACGACGGGACCTTGGTGATGGTGGATCTCAATCAGGCCAAGCGGGATCGCACCCAGCGCAGCGGCCTGGTCCCGGCCGTGGGCGGCGCACAGGAGACCTGGGAGCTCTGTCCACAAGAGGACTATGTGAGCCCGCTCTACCGCAGCGATCCGCAGATCTGCTGCTGGGATCGCCTGGACCACAGCATCCTCAACTGCGACGAGCGCCGCTACGTTCAGGCGTCGTCCACCGTCGCGATCGGTAGCTTCGCCGCCGGCATGGTCTGGCAGCCCTATTGTAGTGGGCGCTGCGACATGAAGGACATGATCTGCAGCCCGGACGCGAAACGAGGCCGTCTCCTGATCGGCGTGCGGGGCGATACCTCGTTGACCGAGGTCGACGTCGACCTCTCCAAGGCGAGCCCGTTCGACTGTGGCCAACCCGCCGGCGGGAGCCCCGCCGAGTGTAGCGCCGCGAGCCGCATCATCGACACGAAGTCGGCTCTGGTGACCGAAGCGACCGACAAGGCCGCGCCTCCGGTTCCTTTGCCGGACGAGCCCTATGCGTTGGCCCTAGATTCCAGGCTGAGTCTGCTCTACGTCGGTCATCTGGTCGGGAGTACCGCCACCGTCAACACCGGCGGCGTTTCTCTGTTCGACGTCTCGTCGTCGGCGCCGCTCACCAACGACAACTTCATCTCCCCATTCGGCAGCCCCTTCCCGCCCAATTCCGCCGGGGCCTACGGGATCACGGCTCTCAAGCTTCACGTGCCGCTCGGTCAATCGGCCGTCGTCGGCGCGAGCCAGGAGATCTTCGCCAGCTCACGTTACGTTCCGCTGGTCACGGCGATGGTGCCGTTCGGCATGCTGTCCCAGTGTCCGGGAGATGTCACCGACGAGGGCGTCCAGCCGGCCGGCGACACCTTCAACTCCGAGCAGCTCGGATCGGAGATGCGGGGCATCGAGTTCATCGACCCACCCGCGCCGGATGCCAGCACGCCGCCGCCGCCCGCCCAGCGCGCCTACGCCCTCCAACGTGTGCCGCCGTATCTGGTCGGCTTCGGCATCTCCGCCAACGAGGCGGGCGGGACCAGCGCCACACCCACCGACCTCCTGGAGACCTGCTCGAGCCCCACCTTCCTCTATCAGCATGACGCCGGGGCCGGCACCCGCCTCTACGTCAGCTGCTTCGATACCGGCGAGGTCTACGTCTTCGATCCGACCGGCCCCACGCTGGAAACGATCTTCCAGGCGGGCCGCGGTCCGGCGGGCATCGTGTTCCCCGACGCCGACCCGACGATCGCCTATCTGATCGGCTTCTCCGACAACAACGTCTCGGTCCTGGATCTGGCCCCGGGAAGCGCCACGCAATACCACGTCATCCAGCGGCTCGGGTTTCCGAGCGTGACGCCGCGATGAGGCGCCTCGGGATCATCGCCGTCGTGGCGGCCGCCGGGGCTTCCTGCAGTCCCGCCCCGAATCTGCTGCCCGTCAACGATCTCAACCGGCCGACGGATGTGGCTTTCATGTGCTTCGGCGCCTTCGCGCCCGGACAGACCGCGGACGGTGGGGCGCCGGACGGGGGTGCGGGCTCGGCCGACGGCGGGACGACGCCCAGCCCGCTTGCCGTCTCGGGTCGACCGATGCGGTCCTGCCACCCACCCCTGCTCT
>Ga0080027_10000122_pt1 | contig 33976 bp, 29 predicted proteins | sample OrgsoiDNA2013046_FD_70962 | JGI IMG/M metagenome (GOLD analysis project Ga0080027, IMG submission 70962) | Permafrost soil microbial communities from the Arctic, to analyse light accelerated degradation of dissolved organic matter (DOM) -... | ecosystem: Environmental > Terrestrial > Soil >... | reverse complement strand
TATAAGCCTCTCCGATTTCTGGGAAGTCTAAACACAGTATAGACGAGCCTTAACATTGGTCCTGCGAACTCTATTCCTGCGCATACCTGCCCGTCTCAATCACCCTCTGCGCGATCAGCTGGCGGAGCGCAATCGTGTTGAAGGGTTCGAACTTTGCCAGCCTGCGGACGATCGCAAGTTGTGTCCGCAGCACGTCCCCTTCGGCCACGGCGGCGGATATTTTCTTAGCTGCCGCCTCGATTTTCTCCATACCTTGCGTGAGGTACACCTGCGTCATGGCGATAGCGAGCTTGGCGGCCGTCTCCCCCCGGCTGGCGAGTAGCTTCTGGGTCCGCGCCAGACACGACTCCATGGCGTAGGTTTCAATGATCATGTCCGCAAGGGCACCGCAAATCTCCTGTTGGTCCGGAAGCGTCTGCATATATTTCTGCGATGCCGCTCCCGCGATGAGCAGCCCGAGCTTCTTGCCATTTGCCACGATGCCGCGCTCGACGGCCAGCGGTCCGTCCAATTCTTCGCCGCTTGGTCCTGACATTACTTCGTCCATTACACGTTTGATTGCCGGAAGCAGCGCCAGTTGCCCCGACATGGCCCGCTTCAGAACGAAGCCAGTGATAATCATGCGATTGATTTCGTTGGTGCCCTCGAAGATGCGGTTGATGCGGGCATCGCGGTAGGCGCGCTCCGCCGGGTACTCTTCGACGAAGCCGTACCCTGCGTAGACTTGCACGAATTCGTCGACGACGTAGTCGAGCATTTCCGAAGCCCACACCTTCACTATGGAACACTCGACCGCATATTCCTCAATGCCCTTGCGTGCCTGGGTCATGGCGTCCGGGGCGGACTTATCGATCTCGGAGAGAACCGTATCCATCATTCCAACGGTGCGGTAAACAATTGACTCCCCCACATAAACTCCGACTGCCTGATTCGCGAGTTTCTCACGGATCAGCCCGAAGTCAGAGATTGGTTTGTTGAACGCTTTGCGTTGCTTGGCGTAGGTGATGGTTTGGTCCAAGGCATTGCGCGAACCCCCAACGGCGCTGGCACCCAGCTTGAAGCGACCCACATTCAGAATGTTGAAAGCGATGACGTGTCCGCGGCCAATTTCTCCAAGGACGTTTTCTACGGGCACCTGGCAATGGTTCAGAATCAAGGGACAGGTCGATGATCCTCGAATGCCAAGTTTGTGTTCCTCTTTGCCAATCGAGAAGCCCGGAAAGTTCTTCTCCACCAGAAAAGCCGTGAACTTCTCGCCATCAATCTTTGCAAACACCGTAAACAAGTCGGCGAAGGCCGCGTTCGTGATCCACATCTTCTCGCCATTCAGCAGGTAGTGCTTTCCGTCCGTGGAAAGCTGTGCCCGCGCACGGCAGTTCAGCGCGTCGGAGCCGGAAGTGGCTTCCGAGAGCGCGTATGCGCCCACGATTTCACCGGCCGCAATCTTCGGCAGATATTTCTGTTTCTGCTGTTCATTTCCGAAAAACACCAGCGGCAGTGTTCCGATCCCGGTATGCGCCCCCCAGGTGGTGGCAAAGCCCGCGTACTTCGCGATGCGGTCCGCAATCAGGCAGGATGTCACCTTGTCCATCTCAAGGCCGCCATAGGCCTCCGGGATGTCGACCGAGGCAAGCCCCAGATCGGCTGCCTTCTTCAGTAGATCCCGCGTGACGGAGTAGTCCTTTTGCTCCATCTTGTCGGCGTTGGGCACAATTTCGTTATTGCAGAAATCGTCGGCAGTTTGCGCGATCAACCTGTGCTGCTCGGAGAAGTCTTCAGGGCAGAAAACGTCCACCAGGGTTACGTCCTGTAACAGAAATCCGCAGCCGGGCGTGCGCGGTTTGGGCGGGGCCGTCGTCGACATGGGAACCTCTAGACACCTTTTCTATCACAGAACGGATTGCGAACCGAGGAACCTCAGCAATCAGTCGTGATGTCGACGGTGATTACGAAAGATTCTCAAAAATCCCCGCCGCTCCCATACCTCCGCCCACGCACATCGTCACCATGCCGTAACGGGCTTTGCGGCGTTGCAATTCGCGCAGAAGAGTGGCCGTGAGCTTGGCGCCGGTGCAACCGAGCGGGTGTCCGAGGGCGATGGCGCCTCCGTTGGGATTGACGCGCTCAGGATCGAGTCCCGCTTCTTTGATGACCGCGAGCGATTGCGCAGCGAAGGCTTCGTTGAGTTCGAAGACGGCGATGTCTTCGAGTTTGAGCCCAGCGAGCTTGAGGGCCTTGGGAATGGCGAAGACGGGGCCGAGGCCCATTTCTTCGGGCTTGTAGCCAGCGGTGGCGAAGGCGACGTAGCGTGCTAGCGGCTGGATGCCCAATCGTTTGGCGCGCTCGGCGGACATGACAACGGCGGCCGCGGCTCCATCAGACATTTGCGAGGAGTTTCCGGCGGTGACTGTGCCGTGGACGTGGAAAGCGGGGCGCAGTGAGGCTAGTGCCTCGAGCGTGGTGTCGGCGCGAGGGCCTTCGTCGGTTTGGAATGTGATTTCGGTGCGCTTGGGTTTCGAGCCGTTGGGTGTGGTGAAGCTGACGGGGACGGGAACTGTTTCGTCCGTGAAATTACCTGCGGCGATGGCGGCCAAAGCTTTCTCGTGGCTGCGCAGGGAGAAATTGTCAGCCTCTTCGCGCGTGATGTGGAAGCGCTCCGCGAGACGCTCGGCGGTAAGACCCATGGAGAGGTAGGCTCCGGGATGGTTTTCGACGAGCCAAGGGTTGGGGGCGACTTTGTGGCCGCCCATGGGAATCATGGTCATGGATTCGGTGCCGCCGGCGACGATGACTTCCGCGCCTCCCGCCTGAATGCGTTCGGCGGCCATGGCGATGGATTGCAGGCCCGACGAACAGAAGCGGTTGATGGTCATGGCGGAGATTTGCTCGGGGAGTCCGGCGCGCAGGGAAGCGATGCGGGCCACGTTCATGCCTTGTTCCGCTTCCGGCATGGCGCAGCCGAGGATGACGTCTTCGATTTCTTTCGGGTCGAGCCGGGGGACGCGGTGGAGCGCGCCCTTGATGGCGATTGCCGCGAGTTCGTCGGGACGGGTGGCGCGGAGGGTTCCTTTGTAGGCGCGGCCCACGGGGGTGCGGACGGATGAGACTAGGACGACTTCGCGCATGGCGGCTCCCAAGAGTGTTGCCACAAGCTTAAACCTTTGTGGCGTATCGCGAAACCGGCCGACACGGCCGCGCCTCAGGCTCTCTCACATTGTCCCTCCGGGTCACGCTAGCGGGCACGCCCTCTGACACGCAGCTCAAGCGCTTGTCGCGACCGGCGTTTTCGCAATCTTTGTTCGCCCTCCCTTAGTTCGCAATCTTTGGACCGCAAGAGAAAAAAAGGCTGCGCGGACGCAGCCCCTTCGTCATGGTCTCGAGGCATTTCTATTGGCACGCCTTCGACGGGCCAGTGAGATGCTTCAAAACCGAGTACTGCCCGTTGATGGCGATCGAAGGACTCTGGCGCGCGAACCAGGAAAAGAACGCCAGGTCCTGCATGTGGTAGGTGAACCCGTTGAGTTTGGCGGCGAACACGGTCCCGGAGAGAGGATCGCCGACTTCAAGATTGGTCTGGCAACCAGCTACCTGCCCGATATGACCCCAGGTAGGGACGATGTTGCTACCGAAAGGGTCGTTCATCCACTCGCCAACCTCATGCGACAAAGCGGATATGTCGGCCGACCCGCTGAACAGCCCCGAATCCAAATAAGTACCGATGCCATAAGTCTGATTGGTTGAGGTAAAGAAGTGCCATCCGAACGTGCAGCAGCCGCCACCGGAACTTTCCACCACATCGTAACTGACAAAGAGGGGGAACGTGGTCTTCGGGATCTTAAGCGCCGTCAACAGGCCCGGAAGTTTATTCATGACAAACGTCATGTCAACCTCGCCGACGGGATGGCCCGTGCAGGCTGATCCCGCCACCTTTCCTGAGGCAGCAGGCACCGTGATGGTCTGGGCCGCAGCCACCGTGACTGGGGAAAGCGTGGTGTGGTAGTTGGGCGTTACGCTGCCGACAGACTGCCAGAAGTTGGCGCGCTGAAAGACGTCGATGTATTCGCCAGTTCCTACAGTGGTCGTTCCATCTTTGTAGGTCAAGTTGTTGAAAAGCGGAGACTTCGTCACCCTCGTTAGGACAGGGGTGGTGTCACCGCACGCGCCATTCGTTGGCGAAATGATGGTGGAACCAAACTTGAACTTTAAGGGAATGATCACCGTGGCAATCTTGGTGGTTGCGTTACTGGTGGTAGGGTTAGCGCCGACCATGGTGTAGGTGTAGGTCTTCCCGCCGCTGGTGAAGTGGCTGCTCCAAAGCGGGACGTTGGTGGCTGCCGCAGCCTCGTTCAGGATGGCGGCCTCATCAATAATGTCTCCGGAAGGCTTTGCCGCAAGTAAGGGCGTGCCGTCGATGATGGTGGGCTTCTGGGCCAAAGCGATTACGGAGAATGACACTAGCAGTGTGACCGATACAACATAAGCTTTGAGCGCGCGCATATGCCCTCCTTACGGGCCAGTGAATCTGGCCTATTTGGCGGGAGTCGGACGTATTCGTCAAGCGCCAGACGGTCACCTGCTGAGTATGGCTCAGTCACGCAGTAAGCTATGTATATTCAATATGATATCGGGAATGGTCACGCAAGATGAGGAACGAAATCTGCCTCCAGCCAGGACTTTCGCGCAGGGCAGATTTATCGCTGCGCTAGTTTCTCAGGGTTTTTCCCGTCTTGAGCGTGAATTGGATCCGTTCCTGAGTCTTTTTCTCGCCGCAGAGCGATTTGAAGGCTTCGCGCTCTAGGTCGAGCAGGTATGGCTCACTCACGAGGCTCCCTGGCGTTAGGTTGCCGCCGCAGAGAACCTCCGCGATCTTCGTGCCGAGTTTGGCTTCGTGCTCCGTAATGAACTCGCCCTGCTGCATCAAGTAAACGCCCATCTTCAGAGTCGCCAGCATATTTTCCCCAGGAGCCGGAATGTCGGTGCGGGGGACCGGGGCTTGATAGCCCGCGCGGAAGAGTTCCTGGGCGCGCGCTTTGGCGTCAGCCAGGACGCGGTCGCGATTCATAGTGATGCCGTCGGAGTGATCGAGGAAACCAAGGCCGCGGGCCTCGGCGGCGGAGGTTGCCACTTTGGCGGTGGCGATGGTTTCGAAGGTTTTCTTCATCGCTTCGATCAGTTCGACGGTTTCGTTACTCGAACCCTTGGAATTCCCAGGACGGATGGCGGCCGCGCTGTCCACCGCGCGCAGAAGCATCTCCTTGCAGCCTCCGCCGCCAGGGAGGAGGCCGACGCCGACTTCGACTAGGCCCATATAGAGTTCGGCATGAGGCTGGCGTGCAGCGGCGTGCAGCGAGAGTTCGCAGCCTCCGCCGAGCGTCAGGCCGAAGGGCGCGGAAACGACCGGCTTGGGCGAAAACTTGATGGCCTGCGTCATGCCCTGAAATTGCCGGATGGCGAGATCGACTTCGTCCCACTCCCCTTCCTGGATGGACATGAGCAGCAGCATAAGATTGGCGCCGACGGAGAAATTGGCGGCATCGTTGGTGATGACGAAGGCGTCAAAGCTGTCGCCGGGGCCGCCAGGTTTGAGCGTTTGCGTGATGAGGCTGAGGATGTCGCCGCCGAGCGAATTCATCTTGGAATGGAACTCGATGCAGGCGACGCCATCACCGAGGTCAATGAGCGAAGCTCCGGAGTTCTTTTTTACGACGCCGCAGGATTTTTTCGCCACCGCCGCCGACCAAACACCGGGGGCTGCGTCGACTGCTTTCTGTGAATTTGACGCCAAGTCGAAATAAGTCTTGCCGGAAGCCGCATTGATGTCGTCGGAATACCAGGAAGTCCTTCCCGAGGCCAAAAGCTTTTCGACGCTGGAGGAAATGGGAAGGCCTTCAGCCTTCATACGGGCCACGGAAGCTTGTACTCCGGCCGCATCCCATAATTCGAACGGTCCGAGTTCCCAGTTGAAGCCCATGCGCATGGCGCGGTCGATTTCGACTACAGTATCGGAGATTTCGGGAATACGGTTGGCCGCGTACGTCCAGAGCTCGGATAACGCGGACCACAGGAACAAGCCAGCTTTGTCCGGTTTGCCGCTGCTGCCGTCGAGGCCCAGCAACATCTTGACCCGAGCCCCGGTGTCTTCGACGTTTTTGGCCATATCGAGTGAGGGAAACTTCGGCTTCCCCTGCGGGTGGTATTCAAGAGTCTTCCAGTCGATGGCCTGGCGAGCGTCTTCGCCACCGTCTCCGCTCTTGATTTTCTTGTAGAACCCACCTTTGGTTTTGTCGCCAAGCCACTTCCGCTCCAGCATCTGCTTGCAGAAAGCCGGCAGCACAAGGTCGCTGCGTTCGTCGTGAACGTTCTCTGCCATGTTGGCGACCACGTGGCCGACGATATCGAGTCCCACCATGTCGGTGAGGCGAAACGTGGCGGATTTGGGCCACCCGACGGCCTGCCCCGTGAGTGCGTCGATCTCCTCCACCGTGAAATCCATGGCCTGCATCAGGCGCATCACGTTGAGCATGGAGAAAATCCCTATGCGGTTCCCGATGAAGTTGGGCGTATCTTTGGCCCGAACGATCCCTTTGCCGAGGTGAATGTCACAGAAGCGGGCAATTTTCTCGATCGCGTTTGGGTCAGATTCCGGAGTCGGAATGATTTCGAGAAGCCGCATATAGCGCGGTGGGTTGAAGAAGTGCGTACCGAACCAGTTGCGCCGGAAGTCTTCGGGAAAACCTTCAGCGATCTTGGCCACCGGAAGCCCGCTGGTATTGGTGGTAATGATCGTACCCGGCCGGCGGTGTGCATCGACCTTGCGGAGTAGTGCGCGCTTGAGATCGAGATTTTCCACCACCGCCTCAATGATCCAGTCGGCATCGGCAACCTTGTTGAGATCGTCGTCGAAGTTGCCCGTGCTCACCAGGCTCGCCAGCGAGGCGTCAAAGAAAGCCGCAGGCTTGGACTTGCGCGCTCCTTCAAACCCAGCAGCAGCGATCTGGCTGCGAACTCCAGGCTTCGCATCAGCTGGGAGATTCGGCGCGACGATATCGAGCAGCACGGTGGCAATGCCCGCGTTCGCCAGATGCGCGGCGATACGGCTCCCCATCGTTCCCGCCCCAAGAACGGCGACCTTCTGAATCGGCTTCATTCCAGCCTCATTTCCTGATCTGCCGCAGATAAATTCGCTTAAGGAAGTTTATCCACGGCCCAGTCATTCTTGCCAGTGTTGGTGACGATGAGTTCACCGAACCTGCGGCGTGTATGGCCACTGTCGTCCGCCTGAAGTAGCACGATTGTGAATTCGTAGCGGCCCTCGCGCAGGTGGCGCCCGTGAGCGATCTCAAAGGCGCGCGTGGAGGGGCCACTGAAGAGCTTGTCGACGCCTTCTTCAGTGCTCTGCTGCTTGGCACGATTGGTAAGCAACGGCATGGCGGCGGCTTGATCGTTATTTTGCCAGGCATCGAGAAATCGATTTGCTGTGGCCAGACTTGCGATGTAGTTCGAGTCCGCCGCTGGCGCGGGAACATTGCGTTTTTTGGCCCAGGCCAACGCTGGCACGGAAAGCGCACACGAGAGCGCAAGCAGGCACGCCAGCCGTAACGTCTGAGCACGGAGTGGTCTCGGCGAGTTCATCGGTTACGAGATCCACTTTGCCAGCAAAAACGCCGCCCCTGCCGCGAGTCCGCCGATAACGACCGTTTGCAAAGCTCCGCGAATCGGCGAAGTTCCTGTGAATCGACCTTTCGCAAATCCAAAAATCCCCAGCGCACAGAGGGTCAGCACGGCGGACATCATAAGACCGTACGTGGTGTTGCTGGTTAGCATGTAGGGCGAAAGCGGAATGAAGCCTCCAGCAATATAGGCAAAGGCGATGGTAGAGGCGCTGGTGATGGCGCGTTTCGGATCCGGTTCTTCCAGTCCCAGCTCGAACTTCATCATGAAGTCGACCCATGCTTTGGGATTCCGCGCCAGGCCTTCCACTACGTGGGACGCTTCCTGTTCCGTGACTTCGTAGGACTGAAATATGCGGCTGATCTCAGCCTTTTCTTCCTCCGGAATCTCGATAACTTCGCGTTCTTCGCGAAGGCGCTCCATATCGTAGTGCTCGGCATCGCCGCGCGCGGCCAGATATCCGCCCAGGCCCATGGCAATCGATCCAGCCGCAATCTCGGCCAAGCCACCGATCACGATCAGGCGATTGGAGCTGACCGCGCCGGAAAGTCCCGCGGCCAATGCGAAGGGAACCGTGAGTCCGTCAGACATACCAATCACGATGTCGCGGACGAAATTTCCCGACGTAAAGTGATGCTCGGCGTGGTGGACGGCTAAGGGCATAGGTTCGGGTTCTCTCCTGAATCTTCGGCTTCTAGAGTTCTTCGTGCGATTCCAAATATTTCAAAGCCCGGCGGGTCATCTGGCGTTCCCCGCCATAAGCCAGCTTTTTCGGAGCTCCTTCGAGCGGCAACCAAAGAGCCTTGCGAACCTCGTGGCGCATGCTGTCGGCGACGTCATCAATTCGGCCGGACTGATACGACATCAGGTAGAAACTCACGATTTTGAAGACCCGTGCCCCGTCGCCCCAATTGCGGACATAAGCGTACTTGCTGTCGGCGAGTTTTGTCACCACGCGGGCGACGATTCCGGTCTCTTCATACACTTCCCGTAGGGCCGCATCCTGAGCCTTTTCGCCGGGATCCAGGGCACCCTTAGGGAGACAAAGTGTCACTTTTCGGCCACGATTTGTCACGGATCCAGCGGGCGCGTCCTCCCGGTGGTAGGGCTCAATGACCGCGATCCACCACGAACCGGCCATACGGCGGGCGACTACCCCTCCCGCGGAGAGTTCACGAACCATGCTCTCAAGTTAGCAGTCCTCAAGGAGTTCGTCATCTGTGACCGGGCGGTCGGTCGGATGATGCTTCAGCGGCACGCCTCGACCGCATCACTGTAATGAGCGGTTGGCACCTTATTTGCAGTACGGAACTTTAGGAAGTATTGGCTCATCGGTGGAGGTGAGTCCGATGAAAGCATTTCGGCAGGTGGCACGGTCAGTTAGGGAGTTTGGCCGGGAGCTGGCCCGCGGCTCTGGGCTCGCCAACCTGGAGCCACCCCCTTTGGGATTGGCTCTGGGCGGCGGTTTCGCCCGAGGTATCGCTCACATCGGCGTGCTCAAAGTGCTCGAGGAAGCCAAAATTCCAGTGTGCTTCGTTGCGGGCACGAGCGTAGGTTCGCTGATCGGCGCGGCCTATTGCGGCGGCCTGTCCGCGGCGGAACTCGAACAGATTGCTTTTCAAGCGCGCTCACACCACATTGCCCGCTGGACCTTTTCCAAGCTTGGTTTGGCCAGCAATCAGCGCATGGCAGTATTTCTTCACAGAATTCTCAAGCAAAAAACGTTCGAGGATCTTAAAATTCCGCTTGCTATAGCGGCCACGGATTTTACTTCCGGAGAGGGCGTTTCGTTTCGTTCCGGCCCCCTCATTGACGCGGTGCGCGCGAGTTGCGCCTATCCTGGGATGTTCTTGCCGGTCGAGATCGACGGGCGGCTCCTGGTGGACGGCATGTTGTCCTATCCGGTGCCCTCGGTGCCGGTGCGCGAGATGGGTGCCCGCAGAGTTTTGTCCATTCACCTCAAAGGCGGACTCAACCGCTCGGGCCCGCGGCATGTATTCGATGTCATTGGCCAGAGCTTCAGCATCGCTTTGGAACACAGCGCGAAGGTCTGGCGTCGAGCCAGCGATCTGGTCGTGGAACCGGATGTTACCGGGTTCGAGTACGATGATTTTGCCAGGGCAGGCGAGATGATTCGAGCGGGCGAGGTGGCCATGCGTCAGGCGCTACCGCAGGTACAGAGCTGGTTTGCCACGAAGCCCGTCCTTCGAACCAAACAGCTTCTGCCAAGTGCGGTAGGACTGGCTACGGAATCGAAAGCCGTGTAGCACGGGGCCGCGGATTGGCCTCAGCCCGCTTTTTCGGCGATCACCGTTTCTTCCTGAATTCGCTTCCAGGCATGCGACACATGACGCTCGACCGTATTCATTTGACCGACACACAATCGCAGCGTGAATTTGCCGTCCAGCTTTGTATGCGTCAGGTATATGTCCCCGCTACGATTCAGTTGCTCCATCAGGGCTTGATTGATCGCGTCGCCGCCACGATGACGAAAACAAACGAGGTTCAGCGGCACTGGGGCGGCGAGTTCAAATCGCGGATCGGCTCGGATCCATCCCGTAAATTTGTGGGCCAGACGTATGTGTTCGCGAATGTGGTGCTGCAAGCCCTCAATGCCGTAGTGGCGGATCACGAACCACAGTTTGAGAGACCGGAAGCGGCGGCCAAGCTGCACATGCCAGTCGCGGTAGTCGAATACCGCGCCGGAATCGGTGGCCTGGTTTCTTAAGTATTCGGGCAGCACGCTGAGTGTCTGAATCAGCGCTTTGCGGTCGGCGACGAAAAATGCGCAGCAGTCGAAGTTGGTGAACATCCATTTATGAGGGTTGAAGCAGTAGCTGTCTGCGAACTCCAGGCCGTTCTGAATCCAGCGAAATTCTTCGCACAAGGCCGCTGTGCCGGACATCGCGGCATCGACATGCAGCCAGATATTCTGTTCGCGGCAGATGGCGCCGATTTTCTCGATCGGGTCCATGGCATTGGACGAAGTTGTACCGACGGTGGCGCAGACAAAGCAGGGCACCAGTCCAGCCCGTTTGTCTTCGGCGATCCTCCGCGCGAGTTCGTCCGGGCTCATGGCGAAGTCTAGATCGACCTCGATGAGCCGCAGGTTTTCTCGGCCCAGGCCCGCGATCATCATGGCTTTTTCGATCGAGGAGTGAGCTTGAGAAGATGTGTAAGCCACGAGTTTTCCGTCGCATCCCAGCTGATTGCTGGCGAAGGAAGTGGCGCGCTCTCTTCCGGCGAGTAGAGCCGCAAGAGAAGCACTGGAAGCCGTGTCTTGAATTACGCCGCCGCCACTGTTGGTCGAAAGGAACTTCTTCGGCAGCCCCAGCATTCCGGCCAGCCAATCCATCATCAACGTTTCGACTTCGGTACATGCCGGGCTTGTCGACCAGAGCATGCCCTGCACGCCTAAACCCGAAGACAACAGATCGCCGAGCATCGACGGCCCGGAGGCGTTGCTGCAAAAGTAAGCGTAAAAATTGGGTGATTGCCAGTGGGTGATGCCGGGAATCAGTTTTTCCACATCGGCAAGAATCGCCTCGAAGGTTTCACCTTGAAGGGGTGGGGTAGGGGGGAGAGCAGCTCGAATTTCGCCGGGCTTCACCTGGGAGAGGACGGGCAGCGCCTCGACGCGGCCGTAGTAGTCCGCGATCCAATCGATGACAGCGTAGCCGTGGCGACGGAACTCGTCCGGGCTCATGTGAAACGACTTGGCTTCGGACAAAAGGACCTCCGATAGAGTCCGCCTGTTGCGGAGTGAGTCGTACATCATGCCACAGAGACTTTACGTTTTATTGCACAAGCGCGGCTTCTGGGTTCTTGTAAATCCTCTCGGGTGTCTCGCGGCAACTCCGTCTACTCCATGTGCCCAAAAAAGACTTTTGTGTCGTAATCGAAGGCGACTTGGCCACCTGCCTGGTGGCGCTCGAAAAGGCTGCGCAACGACCGGCGCAACGGGTCCGCTTTGGGATCGTCCAGAGCAGGCAAGTAAGAAGAAGAAAAGGCGCGCCCCTCTAGTGCTGGGTAGTCGAAGATTTGTTGTGTGCGGAATGTCTCCAGCTCAAACGGTGTTGGCGCGAAGAACTCCCCAATCGAGTCTGAAGTTCGTTCGTGCCGCACCTCGGAATAATCCGTGCCGTATTCGAAGAGCAATTGCTCGTATTCGACGAGAAACGGAGTGCCTTCCGTGAGACGTTCGTTCCAAAGCAAAACGACCCAGCCGCCGGGCCTGAGGATACGCACAAACTCCCGACGTGCCGGCTCGCGGTCGAACCAGTGAGCAGCCTGAGCGGCCGCCACAAACTCTACGCTTTGGCTCTCCAGAGTGGTTTTTTCAGCTGGGGCCGCCACGCTCCGGAATTGCTGGAAGGCGGCGAGAAGTTTCTCGCCCGCCTCACGCATCTCCTGGTTGGGTTCGACGCCCCACACCGCATTGCCATTCTCCAGCAGCATCCGCGTGAACAGGCCAGTTCCAAATCCAATGTCCGCAATTCGGGCCGCGGGAGTGAATCCGCAACGATCGCGAAGCAAACTAAGAATCTCGATCGGATATCCCGGACGGTAGCGAACATAGTTATCGACCCGGTCGGAAAAGCGCTTCGTCGCATTGGATGCCGGCATCACTCTAGTTTATCCCGTGCCGTGGGTGTCCGATCAAGCTTGGGCTACGTCAGTTCGTGGTGACGTTTTCTTATTTCGCGCAATGCGGTCTTGTGCCCGAAGCCAAACTTCAACAACAACGGTGTTAATCGAGAATCCAATCCAAAATGCGATGCCAAAAAACTGTCGGGGCTCAAGGTGAGTCAGTCGGCTTGTGGCGAAAAAGACTCCCATCACTGGCCGGGTCGTTGCGATCCCCAGCAGGATTGCGATCGCTCGCAGCATCCATCGTTGTTCCGAACATGAATCGCTCGTCCTCCAATAAAGGTAGGAGCGCACGAGCGAAAACAGGAAGAGACTGTTGAAGACAAGAACTGCCGAGCGCTCAGTCCACCCGCCAACCGGGTACGCGCTCATGACATAGGCCGAAATCCCGACATAGATGCCGAGAGGAAAGAACAGCCGCTCCAGCCAGGCCGTCTTCCCCGGCCGTCGAAAAATCATCGCAGGGCACAGCAGCACCAAGAGCAGCGCCGGCAGAATATGCGCCAGAGTTAATAACGTATGCGAAGCAAAGACTGCATCGAGAGCGCGCAATTGGGGCGGGCCGGAAAGCGAGGGATGCGTCAGGGCAAAGACGCGCCGAAGCACCACCGCGACCGCGACGACAATATAAGCCCAGAATCCCCAATGCAGCCTGTTTCCTAAGACGAACGTCCCCATGCTGGTTTCCCGACCCATACTGACTCACCTGTCTCCCGTTCCCCAGTATATTTCGGCGTCACACTATTGTTGAGATAAGAGAATGTCAGAACCCGGGCAGCAGATGGGAGATCCGGCAAGTTGTTGGCAGGATGGATGCCCTTCTTCGTCGGAGGAGCGAAGTTGGAAGGTACAATCCGAGAGAACGAATCGTCTCTTCAGAGCGTCGTTCTGGACCCAGTTGCCATATGAATCTGTTACCCATCGGCGAGGTCGCTCCCGAATTCGAGTTGCCCGCCGTGGTCGGCGGCGTGAAACGTAAATTTCGCCTCGGTAGCCAGCTCGGCAAACGAAATGTGCTCCTCGCATTTTATCCATCCAACTGGTCCGAAGCCTCGCGCGCGCAGCTCACGGAGTTCCAGGCGGAGACAGAACAACTTCGCGCCCTTCAGGCCCTCGCGGTCTCAGTGTGCGTTGACTCCATCATGAACATTACGGCCTGGGAGCGCGAAATTGGTCCCCTGGATTTTCCGCTGTGCGCCGACTTCTGGCCGCACGGGCATGTGTCCAGTCTTTTTGGCGCTTTACGCGAACAAGAACCGATGCGTGGTGCGGCGGATCGCCTCATTTACCTGATCGATCGAAGCGGAAAGATCGTCTTTCGCCAAGCCTTTGGTCTGGCAGAGGTTCCTGGCTTAGGAGCGGTACTTGATGTTCTGGGCGATCTGGTCCACATACCTTTTTCTCTATGAACACTTTCGTTGGTCGGATTCTGGTTCTCTCGCTTGCACTTCCCTCGATTTCTCACGCGCAGAGTGCCAGCGACAGTGGCGCGCCCGACCTGCTTGGTTTCCGCAACTCCGCGGCAGAACGAAAAATCGAAACTCAGTTTCTCGCCGTGCCGGACGCTGCCCTGGCTGAAAAGCACTTGCGTATTCTCACCCAGGCTCCTCATATTGCCGGATCGGTCGAAGATAAGGCGACAGCCGATTACGTGGCCTCGAAATTTCGTGAAGCTGGCTTGGAGACGGAGATCGTCGAATATCGCGTCTGGATGAACTACCCACAAGATGTCAGCGTGGACGTGACAGCCCCCGCGACCGTGACCATGCACGGCCCCTCGCCCGAGCGAGTGTCTGTAGATCCGTTTCAGGACGATCCTCGAATCATGCCAGCTTTTAACGGCATGTCCCCCTCTGGGGATATCGAGGCTGAAGTGGTGTATGCGAATTACGGCGCGCCGGAAGACCTGGAGCGGCTGGAAAAGGCGAAAGTCGACGTCCGCGGCAAGATCGTCATGGTCCGGTACGGGAAGAATTTTCGCGGAGTGAAGGTGTTCGTGGCACAAGAGCATGGAGCCGCAGGCGTGCTCCTGTACTCCGATCCGGCCGATGACGGTTTCAAGCACGGCGATGCTTACCCAATCGGTCCGTGGCGACCGGAGTCGGCAGTGCAACGTGGCTCCGTGGGCTACATGTTTTTCTACCCCGGTGACCCGACAACACCGGGCATCGCCTCTACGCCCTCTCTGCCTGAGAACAAGCGGGTTCCGCCGGCAAAAGCGGAGCAACTGCCAGCCCTTCCCGTGACCCCGCTTTCCTACAAGGACGCGCGCCCCATCCTGGAGGCGCTCCGAGGTCCAGCCGCGCCCCAGGAATGGCAAGGTGCAGGACCCTTTACGTATCACTTCGGTCCGGGGCCGGTTCGCGTCAAGATTCACTTGAAGCAGGATTACCAATATCGAGCCATCTGGGATGTGGTCGGTCGAGTGCGGGGAAGCGAGTCGCCGGACGACTGGGTCGTTGGAGGCAGCCACCGCGACGCATGGGTCTATGGCGCCGTGGATCCCAGCAGCGGCACCACGGCGCTGCTGGAAGCCGTGCATGGCCTCGGCGATCTACTCAAGACCGGTTGGCGACCCAAGCGAAGTCTAGTTCTAGGGAGTTGGGATGCCGAAGAAGAGGGCCTGATCGGATCCACTGAATGGGGGGAACAGCACGCTGCCGACCTTGAGCGGGCCGTCGCGTATCTAAACATGGACGCAGCCGTCTCCGGCACCGACTTTAGTGCGTCCGCTGTACCCAGTCTCAAAGAATTCATACGCCAGGTGACGCGGGATGTTCCCAGCCCGGCGGGAGGCACAGTCTACAGCGTTTGGCATGAGGCACTAGCCAGCAAAGCCACGGATCTGCAAACAGAGGCGATCGGTACCACGCGCCGATCTCCGGTCGCCCAGTTACACCCTGATGTTTCGGTGGGCGATCTTGGAAGCGGCTCAGACTACACCGTCTTTCTGCAGCACTTTGGCGTCCCCGCAACGGATGTCAGCTCCAACGGTCCCTATGGCGTCTATCACTCAGCGTTCGACAATTTTGCCTGGTTTAAGCGCTTTGGAGACCCTACCTTCCAATATGAGCAGCAGATGGCCCGAGTCTTCGGCCTCGAAGCGCTCCGTCTCGTGGACTGCGATGTTCTGCCATTCGACTACGCCGAGTACGGAAGTGAAATCGTGGTCTATGTGCGGGATGCCGCCGCCCGCGCGGATCTGCGATTTGGCAAGGGAAGTATTCGCTTGGATGACGCCGAGAAAGCTGCGCTGCGATTTAGTCGGGCAGGTGCTGCTATCATGAAGAAACAAAGCCATTTAGGAAAGGATCCGGCCCGGCTCAGTATCGCTTTGCGGGATGCAGAGCGCTCCCTCCTTCTGCCCGATGGCTTGCCTGGCAGACCCTGGTTTCGCCATGCGATCTACGCGCCCGGAAAGTACACTGGCTACGCGGCGGTCGTTATTCCGGGAGTCAACGAAGCCCTGGATCGCGGAGACCGGGACCTGGCTCAACGGGAGGCCGGCGCTCTTGCGAACGCGCTGAATCGTGCGGCCGCGAGCTTGGAGACAGCAGCTCGGTAGAGTCATCGTCGTCGGCTGAAAATCGGAAGTGCAATAGTTTGCACTCGCGCACTCTCCTTATGCGGCGCGGGTTTTAACAATATCCATCTTCCCGCCCTCAGCCCTTTGGGGTACACTCAAGCTCACGAGGACGAAGCGTCCTGAAGTCGCAAGCGGATTTACGGAATATCTCCTCGCGGCGGTCTCCCTCCATGCCAGTTGCCCGTATTTACGCGTCTCTTGTCGAGGAAGCGGAACCTATTTGCGCTGATTTGCTCGCGCGCGGCTATAACGTTGAGGTTGTTTTCCCGGACGCGGTCCTGCCTACTCCCGCGGATTTGGAACTGAGGGTCGAGCGGTGTTCGCCTGAGGAAGCGATAGCCCGAGTCGAAGCGGGCGGTTCGCCTTCCCGATGTGTGTTTGTTACTCCGGCCAAGGGTCCGCGCCGCGAACTCCTTCTCGTGGAAATGACGGTTCTGGCAACGGGAACAGATGCGCGGCATCCGATTGCCATGCCGGGCATGGCGCTGGTATCCGGGAATCTGGCGGTTGCGCCACTGATTTCCTGGCGCACAGAAACTGCTCGTCCCAGTTCCGGCGAGGTAGTGCCGTTTCCCGCGTCGGCACTTGAAGCCCCCGATTCCGTCACACCGGTCGCATCGCTCACCACCCCGCAAATCGCAAATGACCCGGTCGAAACCGTCGCCGGGATCGTTGCTAAGACGGAACAAATTCGGTCGCGCCGTCGCCAGAGCGACCAAGACCTGAGTAAGGATCTGATCGCCGAGCTCAATGTATTTCTAGCGAACGCTCCGATCGTGGAAAGGCCCGAAGGGCTGTATGTGAGAATTTTCGAGAATGTTCGTAATTCTGCCGGCGCGGAACGTGCACGAAAGAACTGGGAGAGCCTTACTCTGGCGGGTGTGGCCGCCAGCCTGCTAGCACTTATCGCGTTGGGTTGGAACGCTGCTCCGGACCGGGTTCGGCGATCCGCGGTTGCGCCTCATCGGATGGCCGCAGCTCAGGTCGGCGGGAAGGCGGAGTCCGTGGCTTTTGCAAAGTCCACCTTGTTTCGTCCCCAGCTTTCGAAGGGCTCAGGTCTCGCGAGTGCAATGCCTGTCGCGCTCGAAACCCAGGTGCCGACTGCCCCTCTTCAATTGGCTTCCGCGAAGCGGAGAATCGGGTCACAAATCTCACCGGCGCAGCATACTCAAGACGACGTCATCGCAGAGGACCACGTGTCGAGGGTTTCTCCGCCCGCGAAAAAGTTCTCCTCGGACAAGCTCTCGAAGACCGCTCCGAAGAGGTTCTTCTCGGACATGCTCTCCAAAGCCGCTCCAACTACGACCTCGGAATTGGTCCCTCCGAAGCGGCCCTCCGCACAGAGTCCCGTGGAAAAGCCAAAGTCGGCGCCCATTAAGATCATTACCGACCTTCGTTAGGCCGATTTTTACTTGATGGTAACGAACTTCTCCACGAGATCCGAGTAGTCCCTCTTTTCCAGCCCGTGAACTTCCTTGTTGTATTCGTCCACCTTGGTGGAGTAGTTCATCGAGCAAAACTTGGGTCCGCACATTGAGCAAAACGCCGCATGTTTATAGGACTCTTCCGGCAGAGTTTCGTCGTGCATTGAGCGTGCTGTTTCCGGATCGAGTGACAAAGCAAACTGGTTGTCCCAGTCGAACTTGTAGCGGGCATAACTCAGGGCATCGTCGCGGTCCCGTGCTCCGGGACGTCCGCGTGCCACATCCGCAGCGTGCGCGGCGATCTTGTACGCGATAATTCCGTCCTTCACGTCCTTCTCGTTGGGTAGACCCAGGTGCTCCTTCGGCGTTACGTAGCAAAGCATGGCAGCGCCGTACCAGCCGATCATCGCGGCACCGATGGCCGACGTGATGTGGTCGTAGCCTGGAGCGATATCCGTTACGAGAGGACCGAGCGTGTAGAACGGAGCCTCGTAACAAAGCTCGACTTCCTTCTCCACCTGTTCCTTGATCTTATGCATGGGCACGTGGCCCGGGCCTTCAATCATGACCTGCACGTCGTGTTCCCAAGCCATCTTGGTTAGTTCGCCCAAAGTCTTCAGCTCCGCGAACTGGGCCTCATCGCTGGCATCGGCCAGGCAGCCAGGACGCAGTCCGTCGCCTAGCGAGAACGATACGTCGTGCTTCTTGAAGATCTTGCAGATGTCGTCGAAGCGCTCGTAAAGGAAATTCTGCTTGTGATGGTGCGTCATCCACTGCGCGAGGATCGCGCCACCGCGGCTCACAATACCGGTGATTCGTTTCGAGACCAGAGGCACGTACTGGATCAGCACGCCCGCGTGGATGGTCATGTAGTCGACGCCCTGCTCGGCTTGTTCTTCAATAACTTCTAGCATTACCTCTGCATTCAAATCTTCCACGCGCTTTACGCGGGAAATCGCTTCGTAAATCGGCACTGTGCCAATCGGTACCGGCGAATGCCGCAGAATCGCTTCCCGGATATTGTGAATATCGCCGCCGGTCGAGAGATCCATCACTGTGTCCGCGCCGTAGTGCACTGCGGTGTGCAGCTTCTTCAATTCCTCGTCCACTTTCGAAGTGACGGAGGAATTGCCGATATTGGCATTGATTTTGCAGAGCGATGCCACGCCGATCGCCATCGGCTCCAGTTCTGGATGGTGGATGTTGGCGGGAATGATCATGCGGCCCCGAGCGACTTCGTCCCGTACTAGTTCCGGCGCAATCTTTTCCTCGTGTGCCACATAAGTCATTTCGGGAGTGACCTCCCCACGGCGCGCATAATGCATCTGGGAGAAATTCCCGTCAGTATTGTCCTTGTTGCGCTGCGCCAGCCATTCCGCCCGCGGCTGCGCCACGGTGTTCTGACCGTTCCCATTGACACTACTGCCGTTCTTGCCATTGCTCGAACTCATGAACGCCACCATCCAGGGTTTTATTGAGGGATTTTGTAGCCTGATTATACGCCGCCATTTGCCCCAGCATAGGTTTTGAGCTAACGTTCTTGGCGGATATCCGTCGTACCTTGTTGATCTGTTCGTCATCCCACTGAGTGAGGTTGTCATGCGCGTCTTGAAAGTTCTTCTCATAGTTGCTCTTTGTGCTTGCTTCAGCCTGGCGCAGACCTCTACTCCGGCTGCTGCGCAGGCGAAACCGGCGCCCGGTTTCAGCGTTGACAATCTCGACAAGGCCATCGATCCCTGTGTGGATTTTTATCAATACGCCTGTGGCACCTGGCTTAAGAATACGGAGATTCCGGCCGACCAGACCGAGTGGGTGAGTTTTACGGAACTCTACGAGCGCAATCTCGTGACGCTGCATGACATTCTGGAGAAGGCTTCAGCAGGTGGAGCGGCTCGAAGCGCCATCGACCAGAAGATCGGCGACTTCTACGGCGCCTGTGTTGACGAAAAAACTGCCGATGCTAAAGGCGCGTCACCCCTGCAACCTTTTCTCGATCGCGTGACCGCGGCGAAAGACAAAAGTACGTTGATGGAGGCGATTGCCTACGTCCATGTGCATGGGCCAAATCCTCTCTTTAACTTCTATTCCAATTCCGATCTGCACAACGCCGGAGAAGTCATCGCCTATATCGATCAGGGCGGCCTCACACTGCCCGACCGCGACTACTACCTCAAAGAGGATGCCAAGATGACCGAGATGCGCAAGCATCTCGTCGACTACGCGACCGAACTTTTCACTATGTCCGGCCGAACTCCTGGGCAGGCAGCCGCATCGGCGCAAACGGTTTTACGCATCGAGACCTCGTTGGCAAAGGCCTCTATGGATCGCACCTCGCGCCGCGACCCCAAAAATCGTGATCACAAAATGAGCCGCGATCAGGCAATTGCCCTGGCGCCAAACTTCTATCTCCAGCGCTATTTCGCCGCTTCTGGCGCGCCCCCCTTCACGGAATTGAACGTTGCCAATCCGGAGTTCTTCAAACAGGTCAGTGCGGTTCTCGACACCGAGCCTCTGGACGCGCTCCAGACCTACGTGAGCTTTCACCTGCTGAATAATTCGGCGCCTTGGCTCTCTAAGGCTTTCGTTGACAGCAACTTCAAGTTTCAACAGTTTCTTACCGGGCAAGCGGAAAATCAAGTTCGCTGGAAGCGCTGCGTCGATCTCACGGATGGCTCATTGGGCGAGGCCCTCGGCCAAAAGTATGTCGAACTCACCTTTGGCGCTGACGGGAAACAGCGCATGCTGAAGATGGTGGATGCCCTCGAGAGGTCGCTCGATGGCGATATCCACGGTCTGCCCTGGATGTCGGAAGACACCAAGAAACAAGCCAAGCTAAAGCTCGATGCCATCCGCAACAAGATCGGCTATCCCGATATGTGGCGCGACTACAGCTCCGTGAAAGTGGATCGAGGAGATCTCCTCGGCAACATCGCCAACGCCACCGAATTCGAATCCCATCGCCAAATTGCAAAAATTGGTAAACCGCTCGATCGCAATGAGTGGGGCATGACGCCTCCTACCGTCAACGCCTACTACAACGGGTCGCGCAACGAGATTGTGTTTCCCGCTGGCATTTTGCAGCCTCCATTTTTCGATAAGTCCATGGACGACGCTGTGAACTTTGGTGGGATTGGCCTCGTGATCGGCCACGAACTCACTCACGGCTTCGACGATCAAGGCCGGAAATTCGATCCGCAGGGGAATCTCCGCGATTGGTGGACGGCGGAGGATGGCAAAGAGTTCGAAAAGCGCGCCAGTTGCGTCGCCGACGAATACAGCGGATTTACCGCCATCGACGATCTGAAGCTGAACGGCAAACTCACTTTGGGCGAAAACACCGCGGACAACGGTGGTGCCCGCGTAGCTTTGGCAGCTCTGATGCAAATGCTGAAAAGCGAGGGCAAAGCCGACCAAAGAATCGATGGCTACACTCCGGAACAGCGATACTTCCTCGGATTCGGTCGTGTCTGGTGCGAAAAGCGGCGGCCCGAGTACTCGCGCATGCTCGTCAGCATTGACCCGCACTCTCCGGGGCGCTATCGCGTCAACGGCGTAGTCCAGAATATGCCCGAGTTTCAACAAGCGTGGGGTTGCAAGGCAGGGCAAGCCATGGTGAAGGCTGACGCCTGTCACGTGTGGTAAGGGCGTCCTTGCTGACGTTTAGCCCAGAGAACGCCGGTCAACGTTCTAAGCTTTGCCCCGGAATCCCTTGCGGCGTTGCGTGCTATAGCGGCGGAGCGCCTCCTCGATAATCGGGAACGCTTCTTTGGCTGGCCGAATTTCATCGACTTCGACCGCCTTGCCCTCAAGCTGCTTGTAGTCCTGGAAGAAGCGGCGCAGCATCAGTAGCCGATGCTGCGGCATCTCCGCGGCTTCGTTGTACGCGTTAAACTCCGGGTCTTCTGTCGCCACGGCAATGATCTTGTGATCCTTCTTGCCCGAGTCGATCATGGTCATCACGCCGATGGTGCGAGAGTTGATGATGGTAAGCGGCACTACGGTTTCCTGGCAGAGTACGAGTATGTCGAGCGGGTCGTCATCCTCCGCCAACGTCTGCGGGATGAACCCATAATTTGCCGGATAATAAACCGCCGAGTAAAGAACTCGGTCCAACTTGATGAGGCCGCTGTCTTTGTCGAGTTCGTACTTCACACTCGATCCAAACGGAATCTCGATCACCGCATTCGATTCCCGGGGCAGAAGGCTGCCGGGCGTAACGTCGTGCCAGGGATGGATCATGGTGGCGAAAGACCTTTCTCGAGGAAGAGTGCCGCAACTGCCTGATTGTAAACGGTTATAAGCCGCGCGCGAGTTATTATCGCTGGACTTCAGTCAGTCCGTGAAACGATTCGGCGGCAGAAATCACTATCCCGGTGAACGACGCAGAATGCAAAGTGTCTGCGCCCCCCGATTGCCAGGTATTTCTGGAATTACCAGGTGCTTGATTGATCGGAGTGTCGGTTTCGTTCATGCGGTGGCTGATGGCCACACCCCCCACTGAAACCCTCCAACCGGTGAGTTTTGTTGACGAGCGTTTCGCTCGAAGTACGTCCTACAGAGCCCAAGAGACGTCTGCAATGGATCCACGGCACCCCGTTCATCTCGGAGATGGTATGCACACGCAACCCGTCACCACGGCCCGGCTCCAAGGGGGACAAATGATATCCACAGCCATCATGCCCGTGCCTGCCGAACTTCTGCTCTCCGCCGCGGCAACCAGCACGTCCACAGCGCCCGCGAAATGGCAGCACCACACTCGCAAGATCGAAGAGTTCCTGAGCACCCGTCCAGAGACTCCTTGCCTGGTCATGAACTTGGATGTGGTGGCGGAGAAGTTCCGCGAACTGCGGCATCACTTCCCGAACGCCGCCATTTATTACGCCGTCAAGGCAAATCCGGCACGGGACGTGGTCTCAGTTCTAGCTGAAGGCGACGCAAATTTCGACGTGGCCAGTCCGGCGGAATTGATCTCATGTCTCTCCCTCGGCATTGCACCAGAGCGGATCTCGTACGGCAACACAATCAAGAAGGCCGCGGACATAGCTTATGCCTTCAAGCGTGGCGTGACCCAGTTTGCCTTTGACAGCGAGGCGGAGCTCCGGAAATTGGCGCTTCACGCACCGGGATCGCAGGTTACGTGCCGGCTGCTAACGAACGGCAGGCACGCCGCGTGGCCCTTGGCCCGCAAATTTGGCTGTGACCATGATATGGCCGTGCACCTGCTGGTCATGAGCAAGTACATGGGGCTCAAGCCGGTCGGAGTTGCTTTTCATGTCGGCTCTCAGCAGACCGACGCTACCCAGTGGGAACGTCCATTCCAGGAAACGGCAAGCATTTTCCGCAAGCTCAGCCGTCATGGCATCGAGCTGGATACGGTGAATGCCGGTGGTGGTTTCCCCGTGCCTTATGAGAGCAGTGTTCCAAAACTAGAGACATTTGCGAATGCCATCACCGAATCCATGCACCATGCCTTCGGCAGCTCGCAGCCTGGCCTGATGCTGGAGCCGGGCCGATTCCTCGTCGCCGAAGCCGGTGTGATCGAAAGCGAGGTAGTGCTGGTTTCGCGCAAGTCCCTGGGCGACGCCACGCGCTGGGTCTACCTTGACGTCGGCAAGTTCGGTGGCCTGGCGGAGACGCTCGACGAAAGCATCAAATACCGCTTCCATAGCACGCGCCAGGGCATCCCAGGACCCGTGGTGCTGGCCGGTCCGACTTGCGACAGCGCCGACATTCTGTACGAGAAGACGCCCTACGAGCTACCCCTCGATCTTGAATGCGGAGACCGAATTTCGATTTTGCATTCTGGCGCTTACACCAGCAGCTACGCGTCCGTTGGCTTCAACGGGTTTCCTCCACTCATGACCTATTGCTTGTGACTAGCTTTGCAGAACCAATGCTAAGGAGCATGGGATGTTCACGATTTTGACGGTTCTTGCGGCGTTGTCCTTCAGCATCGGCGGTTATTTCATGAAGTTGTCGTTGGGCCTGACCCAGCTTCGCCCCACCATGCTGGTGCTCACGTTCTTCGCCATCGGAGCATGCCTTCAGACTGTTGCTATGCGGGGCGAGCAAATGTCGATCACCTACGTCGTGGTGTTGGGCTTTGAAGCGATCGCCGCATTTTCATTCGGAGTATTCCTTCTGAATGAACGCAGCTCCACGACGAAAGTAGCGGGAGTGGGCCTGGTCCTTGCGGGGATCGCTCTGCTACGCGGGAGCAAGACTTAGCCAGGAAACGCTACGAAACAGACTGTCCGAGGAATATTTCATGAAAATCACCGAGAGCACCAGCCAGCCGACTTCACGCAAGGGCAGCTTATCTTTGCAGGCGCCCTGCAAACTACAGCGTCCGTCAAGCGGTCCACAAGAGCGTCTGGCAAGTCACGTCCGCGGGAGCATAGCGTATTCCGTTCTACTCACGCTCGATTGGCTGCGGGCGAGGGCGCGTTCCGGATTCGCGGGTAGAAATCGCGAGTCGATCCCACCTGTGGGGACAACTCTGGAGAATCGAACAAGCCGCGAATCTGAATTCACCGAGGAGATCGCACTGGCAAACCGGCCTAGGCGCCTTCGATTGGAATAGCTATTATGAGTCTTGGATAAGATCGGCAGCAATTGGGGCGACCAAATTCGCAATTGTTGAAGGCCCTCCCGGTACTTGACCCTAAAGCTTGTGGGCAGTAGAGTTTACGTAGGAAGTCGAGGCCGTCTATGTCCGCCGAATCCGCGAAAATCCTTAAATTTGGCTCGGTTATCGTCGTTATCCTCTTGGCTATCAGCTACTTAGGGTATACCGGTGTGCAGGAAAGCAAGAGCTATTACGTCACCATCAAAGAACTCAACGGCATGGGAGATAGCGCCTACACCAAACGGTTGCGCGTCGCCGGCAACGTCCAGACCGGCTCCATCAAGCGCACCGGACTGCACCTGGAATTTACGCTCAATGAAGAGGGACGGATGCTGCCGGTCGTCTACTCCGGCACGGACGCTCCTCCGGATACTCTGAAGGACGACGCGCAAGCGCTGGCCGAGGGGGAAATGGGGCGGGATGGCGTGTTCCACGCCAAGCATCTGCAAGCCAAGTGTGCCTCGAAGTACGCTCCGAAACAACCCGGAGCACAGCCCGCTGCCCAGCCCAGCAACATGACCGCCGCGCCCTCTTCCAACGGGTCTGGGATGTAATTGGGTGCTGACCCTCCTGTGACATCGACCCCCGCAGCCGTTCCACAAACTGCTGCGTCTGTTCCAGCCGTGGTACTGACCGGGCTCACCAAGCAATTTGGCAGGTTTGCAGCGCTACGCAATGTTTCGGCCCAGTTCGTCGCTGGCAAACTCTACGTCATCCTTGGCGAAAATGGGGCGGGGAAGAGCACGATGCTGCGCGCCATCGCCGGCCTGCTGCGGCCGACGAGCGGTGGCGTTTCGGTGTTCGGCGCTGAATATGGCGGCCCGGACTCAGGGCGCTGGATTTTTGGCCAGCTTGGCTACATGGCTCATCCGTCCTTGCTCTACGACGAGATGAGCGCCATGGAGAACCTGATTTATTCCGCGCGCCTGTATGGGGTGGATGACGAAGCTCGCTGCGCCGCCGCCATCGCGCTTGTGGGGCTCGATCCGGGATTGAAGCGTCCCGTTGGGCAGTACTCGCAGGGAATGCGTCAGAGGACCTCGCTAGCACGTGCCCTGCTGCATGACCCCAGACTCCTGTTGTTGGATGAACCCTTCTCCAACGTGGACGTTGCGTCGGCGCGCGGCATGGTGCAGCTCCTGAGTCGCATGCGCGATTCTGGAAAGACAGTTTTTGTCGTAACGCACCAGGCCCGTTTGCTCGCCCAGGCTGCTGATGAGTTTGTGTGGATTCATTCGGGCAATATCGAAAGCCGGGTTACCACCCTCGACCTGGAGGCGGTGCAATGAGCTTGCCGCCTGCCGCAATCGCGGCTGCGAACCCGACCCGACAGGCGGAACCCCGTGTGCCGAAAGTCTTGTTCGTGACGCTGATGAAGGACCTTCGCCTGGAATGGCGCAGCAAAGACGCCATCAATTCCATGCTCTTCTTTGCCTTGCTCGTGGTCGTCGTTTTCAGCTTTTCGTTCGATCCCACCGGGGACGACGCACGACGCATTGCCGGTGGCCTGATCTGGGTCGCGTTTCTATTTGCTGCCGTTGTAGCACTGAACCAGACCTGGGCGCGCGAAATTCGAAATCAGGTGCTCGACGCTTACCGCGTTTCCACCGCCCCGCCGAATGATTTGTTCCTCGCCAAGGCCCTGGGGAACTTCCTATTTGTGACCGTCCTGGAAGTGGTGATGACTCCGCTGTTTGTCGTTTTCTATAACCTGCGTGTGATCGGGCCCGCCTACCTCCTGCCCGTGATCGCTTTGCTCGGTACATGGGCACTGGTAGTGAACGGCACATTTTTCGCGGCCATTTCTCTCCGCACGCGGAGCCGGGAAGTCATGCTGCCGCTCATCCTCTTCCCGATTTCCATCCCAGCGCTGCTCGGCATGGTCGAGGCAACGAAGATTGTCCTCACGGGAGAGTCCTCGGCCAAGTTCTGGATCGTCTTGCTCGCGGTCTATGATTTGGTGTTTACTACAGTATGCTTGGCACTGTTTGAAACCGTGCTCAACGCCGAATGAAAACCCCCGTCCTCATTGCGATTGCCGTGGTTGTCGCGTTGCTGGCGTTCGGCCTCTATCAAGGTCTGGTGGTCGCGCCCACTGAGCAAACAATGGGCGACGTGCAGCGCATCTTCTACTACCACGTTCCCTCGGCCTGGACTTGCTTCATCCTGTTTTTTATCAACTTCGTGGCCTCCATCTGGTATCTGTTTACTCGCACCAGCAGATCGGACGCGATTGCCGTCACGACCGCCGAAGTCGGTGTGGTTTTCTGGAGCGTCGTCATCATTACCGGCCCCCTCTGGGCGCGGCCCGTTTGGGGCATCTGGTGGACTTGGGATGCCCGCCTCACCTCGACATTGGTTTTGGGCCTGATTTACGTCAGCTACCTGATACTCCGCAGGTTCTCGACTGGCGGGCAGACCCCCATTTTGGCAGCCGCCCTGGCCGTATTCGGCTTCGCTGACGTTCCCTTCGTCTACCTCTCAATCTGGTATTTCCGCACTCAGCACCCGCAGCCGGTCATCGGTGGCGGCGGCTCGCTGCACCCAGCCATGTGGCATGCTCTGCTCTATAACTGGCTGGCATTCAGTGCATTCGCTGGGTTGCTGTGCTGGTTCCGGTACCAACTGGAGCGCAAGCAGCGCGATGTGGAAGAAACGCTGGCGCTCGAATCCATGCTGGAGGGTTCTCCGAGATAGCCATGAACCCAATCCCATTTCTCTACGCGGCCTACATCGTAACTTGGGTGATCCACGGGGTGTTTCTCCTGACGCTCGTCACGCGCTGGCGCAAAGCTGATCGTGAGCTGCGCGAATTTCAGAAAAAGTAGCATCTCGCCTGACGTCCCAAATGAAGTCCCAAAATTTCATTCCTGCGGACAGCTTTCTGAATGCGTGCCCGCATCCAACCGCAGGCGGAGGTGCGGGTTTCAGGCGCTTTGGACCGGTCGCCCGGCGTCCGCGGCTTGACAGGCTAACCCCAAGCTGTTTAAGTAGTTAGTTTGACTTGTAACCAGTTTTGAGGACAGGTTTGACGCCGTCGCAACGGTCTTCCGCGCGACGCCCGCACGCCGCTTCGGTGGCCTGTCATTCCTTGAAAGCATCGCTGGAAAACTTCACTGCAAAGATTCTTCGGAGGATCGACCTCGTGAGATTGAATTCCCGCCGGACCCGCGGCTGTGCCACGTCGCAGACCACTCTTTTGGCTGTAGCGCTCCTCACCTTCATGGGAGCGAGCGTACTGTGGTCGGTCTCCGGAAAGTCAGCGGTAACGTCGCCCGGCAAGTCGCCCCATCACCAGGCTTCCCCGGATCGCATCACAACGGACCGCGACACAACGGCCCTGGCCCCACAGCCGTCCAGCCTATCTGCACCCCTGGCGAGCCTGAAAGTTCCCGTCAGCAGCCACCGCCTGCTGGTTGCCGGAAGACTACCCCTTGCCTTTGAACCCAATCAGGGCCAAACCGGGAAACGGGCTGCCTACATTTCGCACGGCGCTGGTTACGGCCTCTTCCTGACTCCAAACGAGGCAATCCTTGCCCTCGGCGCCCCCTCTAAGGCTTCGGATCCGGCGAACGCTGCGGTCCATATGCAATTTGAGGGTGCTGCCAGGGACCTGAAAATAGCTGCCAGTAAACCCCTTCCGGGCAAGACCAACTATTTTCGGGGCAACGACCCCAGTCGGTGGGTGCGCAACGTCCCCACTTTCGCTCGCGTGAATTACGGTGGCGTCTATCCCGGTGTGGACCTTGTTTTTTACGGAAAGCAGGGAAAGCTGGAGTACGACTTCACCGTGCGCGCCGGCGCAGACCCGGCTCAGATTCGCCTCGGTCTTTCTGGCGTCGACAATGTCTCTCTGGAGCCGGACGGAAGCCTGAGCCTCAACGCCGCGTCCCGCGAAGTCCGTTGGAATAAGCCCACCATCTATCAGGAAGTCGACGGCCACCGCCGCCCTGTGACCGGAGCCTTTCAACTCCTGGCCCAGAATCGGGTCGGCTTTATGGTGGGCCCCTACGATCACAGCCGGGATCTGGTGATCGATCCTGTCCTCGCCTACGCCACCTTTTTCGGAGGTGCGGGCGACGAAATCAATCCCCAGGTAGCGGTGGACCCCAACGCGAATATCTATCTCTCCGGCACAACTTCCTCCGCAATAATGTTTCCGACTGAAGTTTGCGGCAATCCCGCGCAGCCCTTATGCCTCAGCGGCGCCACCGACGTCTTCGTAAGTAAATTGGATTCGGTCGGAACGTCCGTGATCTACACCACGTACTTGAACGGGCTCAGCATACCCGCGCCTACGGCGTTGACGCCCTATGGGAACGCCACCGGAGCGGACTCCAGCGCCGGTCTTGCCATCGATAACCAGGGCGACGCCTACATCGTGGGAACGACCACTTCCGCGGATTTTCCCGTCACGCCAAATGCTTTCCAGGCCACCCCCGTCACGGCCCAGGCCCACGTGTTTCTCACCAAGCTCGATCCCACTGGCGCCAACCTTCTCTACTCCTCATACCTGTCCGGTAGCAACACTGATAGCGCCATGGCCGTTGCGGTGAACAATACCGGCGGAGCCTATATTCTTGGCTCGACCCAATCTGTGACCGATGGCGATTTTCCCACCGGTACGTCGTTCCAGCAGCACGCTAACGGCGCCACGAATCTCTATTTCGTCGCCCAATTCGATACGTCCCAAACCGTGGGCAGCCAGACCCTCAAGTTCTTTTCCTATCTCGGTGGGGGCACTAGCTCAACCGATCCCGCGATTCCCGCGAATGGCGTGGTCTGCGCCCAGCTCCCGTGCGGCGGTATCGTTCTAGACACCACCGGGAACGCGTATGTGGCCGTCGGCACAACCTTTACGAACCTGCCGGTTGCCAACGCTTTCCAGTCTTCCCTGCATGGAACAGGTACATCGGACGCCTATCTGGCGAAGATCGCCGCCAACGGCAGCGCGATTCTCTACTCGACCTACCTCGGCGGCAGCGGGAACGACGCCGCCAATGCCGTCGCTATCGATTCCTCTGGCAACGCCTATCTCACCGGTTCCACCACGTCGACGGACTTTCCGCTGGGAACCGCTCACAGTTTCAATACTCTGTCCGGGGCGCAGGATGCCTTCATCGCGAAGTTGAATAACCCGGCTACCGGCCCGTTGACCTTGACCTTTACTTCGTACTTGGGAGGGTCGGGGACGGAAACGGGCTACGCCATCGTGACCGATTCCAGTCAGGGCGTTTATGTGGTCGGATCGACGAACTCCTCAGATTTTCCGACTGCGCCCAGCGGAACCTTGGGGGCGAAAGGCACCGATGCGTTCGTGGCCAAGTTCAACACCAGCACCGCCACCTCGCTCTCGTCCTTCGTTTCTTCTTCTTTGCTGGGTGGATCGCTCACTGATCGCGCCACGAGTATCGTCCAGAATTCCAATGGTGCGGTTCTCGTAGCAGGAGAAACCAATTCCACCGACTTTCCCGTTAAGGGCATCAATTCGCTTCCTCCGTTGCAAGCCGCTTTGAACGGAACCGGTAGCGGGAGCAATCGCGATGTCTTCCTCGCCAACTTCGGTCCCAGCACCGACCTGAGCCTGGCAGTTACGGTTGCGCCAAACCCGGTGGCGATTGGAAGCGCCGCGACCTTTACTTATACCGTCAAGAACAACGGTCCCGATTCCAGTACCGGAGCAGTTCTTACCATTCCCATCCCATCCGCGGATGTCTTGGGTGGAACGCTGGGGACGTTCACCGCGGGTTCCAGTTCGTGCGTAGCTACTGGAACGTCGCCGAATCAGACTGAGACCTGTACTCTTGGAACCATCGCCTCAGGAAGCACTGCTTCTGTTACCGTGCCCGTAACGCCGGCAGTCTTCACCACGGGTAGCAACGCAGGAAATCCTCCCGCGACCGTTGGCATGAGCGGGCATGTTTCCCCAGGCAACACCGCGGTTGACCTCGTGTCCAGCAATGACTCATCTCCAACCGTAAAGGCCACCGTCGAATTCTTCACGACTGCGATAGCGCCTTCGAGCGAATCCGTGGCGGCAGGGCAAACCGCGACCTACACGGTTACGGTAACTCCAAATACTACCGCCGGATTTCCCACCAGTATCACATTAGCCTGCCTGCCACCCACGACGCCAGTCGCTTTGGCCAGCACCACCTGCACCTTCACCCCAACCCCGATCCCGAGCATTCCAAGCACGAGTGGGACTGCCACCTCGGTGCTCAAGATCACCACGACGAAACCCACGCAGACGGCAAGTGTTCGTAGCGTCCCGACCTTCTGGTACGCCATGTGGTTGCCGATCTGCGGCATGGCGCTGTTCGGAGCGGGTTCCTCGCGTCGTCGACGCTGGGTGTCGACTGTAGCTCTCGTAGTTCTGCTTGGCACCATTGCATGGTTGCCCGCTTGCGGCAGCAAGTCCACTGCGACTACGACCACAGGGACACAGCCTGGGACCTATTCCATCGGCATTACGGCGACATCGGGAACATACGTATATCCCCCGGCGTCGAGTCCGCGAACGATCTCGCTAACGGTGACCAACTGAGACTCGGAATTCCAGAATGCGAACTAACGGCCAAGCCCTTGGGCTTGGCCATTTTGTTTGCTCCGTGGAGTCTCACACCAACGATGTCTCTTCCTTCGGGGCCTCGAAGAGCTGGGAAAACCAGAATGACGCCGGCGTAGGCCCGTGCGTCTGGTAGTGCTCCAGCCTTTCCCGACCCTCGGTCACCGTTGGGATATGGCCCGCAGGGACCCACCAGAGGCAGTAGTGGGGCTTCTCCATTTTCTGGAACCACTGTGTCCGGCCCCGCAGGACTTCCACGTGTCGCGAGCGGTAGACATAATCCCGCAGCGCTTCCACCGATTCCCAAACCGACATGTTGACCAGCACAAAAGGGTCGTCGTTGTAAGGAACATCCGTCGCATTTCCCGACGAGGACTGCAACCGCCAAACAAATCCAGGCGCGGCATCGGCAAGCGCGTTGACCTCGTCCAGTCGCGCGATAAACCCAGCAATCCTCGGGTCATCCACCGGCGCCAGAACGCGCCCGATATTGATTTGAGCGAGATGGTGCGGCATCCCAATAACCTCGTCGTCTGGACAACTCTAACCTACTTTAACGCGTAGACATTCCCGTCGGCGCTGCCAAAGTACACAACATTGTCCACCACGACCGGCGACGACAACACCGAACCCACGCTCATCATCGTGTGCGCCCCCACAACCATCCCCTCGTAGAAGTCTTCCGTAAACGCTGCTTCATAGTTCGGGCTGCCGTCCGCCTTGGTCAATGCGGCCCCGTTCTTTTGCGAGCCCTCGGTCTGAAATACCCAGGCTGTCTTCTGTGCTTTCAAATCTATAGCCAGCAACTTTCCTTCATTCGTACCGACATACGCCACGTTCCCGGCCACCGCGGGAGACGAAAACAGCGGCCAATGCTTGTTGTTCATCGAGAAGACGATCTCGCCACTCTTCGCGTCCGCCTCATAAAACATTCCCGTATCAGAAGTCGCAAAGTAGACCTTTCCGTCCTTCACGGCCGGAGAGCCCACCACCCACGAACCCTTGTTGTTGAAAACCCATTTCTGCTGGCCCGACTGCGCGTCAACGGCATAGAAGTTCGAATCGCGGCAGCCAAAATACACGATCCCGTCCATCACCGCCGCCGACGACTGAATCCCGACTTGGTTATGAGCTTTGGGATCCTCTCCGGTTTTGAAACGCCATTTCTCCGCTCCGGTGGCCGCGTTCAGAGCATAAAAGTAACTATCCCAGCTACCAATATAGATGACGCCGTTCGCGACAGCGGGGGAGGCGTGGACGACATCGCCAGTAGCGTGTTTCCATTTCAGCGAACCTGAGGCCGCATCCAGCGCGTAGATATTCCCATCGCCGCTCCCGAAATACACAACGCCATCCGCGATCGTCGGAGAGGAGAGATAGACATCGAACGGGTCGGGATCGGCCTCGCCTGCGGGTTGGCCGCCGTGGATACTCTTGGCCGTAAATCGGCGCTCCCCGTCAGTCTGGAACTTCCACTTGACCTGGCCGGTCGTGACGTCGAGAGCGATGAAGTTTCCGCTATAGCTCTCGAAGTACACCAATCCGCCGGCCACGGCTGGCGACGAAGCGATTCGCACCCCGGCAGGGAACTTCCATTTCTGCTGGCCCGATTTCATGTCAACGGCGTACAGATTGCCGTCAGTGCTGCCAACGTAGAGCACCCCGGCGGAGACGGCCGGTGAGGAAACGACAGACCCGTCTGTGTGAAATTTCCACAGTACTTGAGTAAACCGAGGGACGCCTGTGGCGTCATAGACTCCCGTATGCTGCGGATTTCCGCGAAACATGCTGGCGTCTTGTCCGAAGGCCGAGGTTCCCGGAGCAATGAGAGTGAGCAGAATACCGAAGAGAATTGGAGGAGATGTTTTCATGCGCCTTAGACGGTAGGTCTACAACAGCGTGATCGGACGCCCTGTCGTGATGACGCAGACGCCCATGCCAGCGGGGCAGGACGCAGGATATCGGGTTCGACTGCTATGTTCTGCCGGGCGTAGGTTAGGCGCGAGCCGACAGCTTTCTCTCGCCCGTTTCCCCGAGCCGGTAGTGTCGAATCTTATACAGGAGCGCCTTGTAGCTGATCTTCAGCAGGGCTGCCGCCTGTTTGCGATTCCAGTTGGTTTGATCAAGCGCTTTCGAGATGGCGTCCGCTTCGGCTTCGTCCTTCGCGTTACGCCCGAGCGACTTCAGCCCTCCTTCATCATCGTCACCCCCGGAGGGCGCTCCCACAACACCTTTGGGATTCAGTTCGCTGACTGCCAACTTTTCGTCCCCAAGAATCAAGTAACGCTTTATGAAATTACTTAATTCGCGGAGATTCCCGGGCCACGAGTGCGCCAGGCACGCTTCCATCAGAGCCGGCGAGAGTGGCAGCGGAGGACGCCCGTAGAGTTCCGACATGCGCGACATAAAGTGCTTCAGTAGAATCGGCACCTCTTCTTTGCGTTCGCGCAGTGGCGGAAGCGAAAGGGTGAAGGCATTCAAGCGGTAATAGAGATCCTCACGCAGCGATTTGTTAGCCAGCGCTTCAGGAATATTAATGTTGGTCGCTGCAAGAATGCGGACGTCTACCTTGATCACCGTGCGGCTGCCCAGGCGCGAAAACTGCTGATCCTGCAGGACGTGGAGAAGTTTGGCCTGCAATTGCGGCGGCATCTCTCCGATTTCGTCGAGCAGAATCGTGCCCCTGTTGCACAATTCAAACTTTCCAGGCTTGGGATGGGTAGCCCCTGTGAAAGCCCCGGCTTCATATCCGAACAACTCGCTCTCCAGCAAATCCCCCGGAACGGCGGCGCAATTCACTTTCAAGAAAGTGCGGTGAGCCCGTGGTGAAAGTTTGTGCACCAAGCGGGCGAGTACTTCCTTGCCGGTGCCACTCTCCCCCAGCATCAGCACTGGAATGTCGACATTCGCCACCAGCGCCGCCTGGGCGCGAATCTTCTTCATGGCCGGACTGGCGGCGACGAAAAACACATCGTCGCACAGCTCTTCCACTTCGCCGGCATACGCCATTTTCTTAGGCACGATGCACTTCTCGATTACGGCGTCGAGTTCAGCCTTCTGAAAGGGCTTCGTAAGGTAATCGCTGGCGCCGAGGCGAATGGCCTGCACCACCTTGCGCGTGTCGGTCACACAGGACAACATGATGACCTTCACACTGGGCCGCAGTTGCCGTACTTGCTCCAACGTCTGCAGTCCGTCAATTCCAGGCATCAGCAAGTCCAGCAGCACCAGATCCGGCTCCGAGCCGCCTTTTAGCAGTTCCAGAGCCTGTTCACCCGTGCTTGCAGTTTCCACCGCGAACTCGTCGAGTTCAAGGAGTGTCTTGATATACCGCAGCATGCCTGGTTCATCGTCCACCAGCAAAATCTTTTTAGCTTGTTTCATTTCTTGGGTCCTCGACTGGGATCCAGCGGGCTGGAGGGCGCCAGCGGAATCAGAAAACTGAACTT
>Ga0080027_10000121_pt1 | contig 33981 bp, 20 predicted proteins | sample OrgsoiDNA2013046_FD_70962 | JGI IMG/M metagenome (GOLD analysis project Ga0080027, IMG submission 70962) | Permafrost soil microbial communities from the Arctic, to analyse light accelerated degradation of dissolved organic matter (DOM) -... | ecosystem: Environmental > Terrestrial > Soil >... | reverse complement strand
CTAGGCGCCGGCATGGAACGCTCAGCCCCTCCCTCCGAGCAACGATAGTAATCCCGTCAAGGAGCGGCGCAAACAAAAGCAATCCGCGGTCGGGTAAGAATCGTCAACGTTTGGTAACTGGCTCGACACCATTTCAGAAAATGGGCGACGGAAAGCCGCGGCCCGGTCGCGCAAAAAGGTACCCCTGGTATAGGTCCCCACCTAGGCGACTGAGGTAATCCCGCTCTTCGGCCACCTCGACGCCTTCGGCGATGATCTCTGTCTTCAGATCCAAGCAAAGGGTCGCGAACGACCTGAACAGCTTCTGCTTCATCGGAGACTCGTGGATCCCACGGACGAGGGACATGTCGACCTTCACGATCTCCGGTTCCAAGAGAGCAAAGCTGGAAAGTCCCGCATAGCCAGCGCCGAGGTCATCGAGCGCGAGTCGGTATCCGAGCTCGCGCAAGCGTTTGACGCCCGCGCCGAGTCCTGGGACCTGATCGAGCGCTGCGCGTTCGGTCACCTCCAGTACCACTCGCGATGCATATGGGGCTAAGGCGCCATCGCCTGAGCACAGTTCCTCGTCAACAAGATCCGACGGGTGAAGATTCACGAACATGGTGACTGAGGCGACGACCTTGGCCATCTGGTCAGCGATCTTCCTGCGGATGGTCCTTCCCAGCTCCGCCGTGCGCCCCAGCCGTTCGGCGGTCTCGATGAAATCGATTGGGCTCAGCAGCGTCGGCTCGTCGGTTCTGAGTAGAGACTCATAGGCATACACGGTGCGGTTGCGCCAAGAGACAATCGGCTGCATCGCCATCCATAGCTTGTCGACCGCAGACGCGTACCTCGATTCCAGTCCTGCGCGATCTCCGAGCAGCTTCCCCGGGAACTCGACCGCCACCTCTCTCCGCACCCGAGCCAGCCGATGAAACCGCACGGCCCTTTCGACCACGTCTATCAGTTCCTTCTCGCCGACGGGCTTCACGAGATATCTGAAGGCGCCGTACTCCACCGCCTCCATGGCCGTCTCCAGAGCGGGGCTGCCTGTGAGGAATATGACCGGCACGTCCAGGTCCCGGCTCCTGATCCGCTGCAGCAGACGGAGACCGTCGATGTTGGGCATCCCGACGTCGCTCACGATGACGTCGAACGCGGCGGAATCGATCAGCGCGATCGCATCCTGGCCGCCAGAAGCAGTAGAGACGTCATAGCCCGCCGCAGCCAAGAGCCGCGAAAGGCCGCGTGTTACGGCCGGCTCGTCATCGACAAGAAGGATGCGAGCCGCTGGGGCCTGCGTTGCAGATTTGCCCATTTGATGATCGTCTGCCAAGCGGGAGCCATCTACAAGAGGCGATCACCAGAAGGCCCTCGTCGTCGGTTATCTGTGCAGGGGCGGAGTCGGAGCCCCGATGCCACCAGCGACAGCTTGGAAATTTTCCGTTTGTGAAGGGGGACGCACGCGGTGGGGTGAACACTCGCAAGTTGTTGGAAGTCAGGTGGGGTGCGTCAGTTGCCGTTCGATCCACCCTAGGCTGCGTCACCGGTCCCGCTACGCACCCGGTGCTACTCCGCCACTGGCACCGGCACTGGTGCTACAAGCAGTAACGGACTGGGATATCCCCGCTTTTGGCGTTAGATAGACTTGGTGGTGTCCGCCGAAGTAGCGATAACCAACGGCAACTGTAAGCAGAAAGCCGAACTTCGTTCTATTTTCCGGCTCGCAGTTCTGGGGATACACAATTGGAATGCCTTCCCAAAGGCCAAGAACCGGCCACAATCCAGTGTTGTTCTCATATCCGAGGCCAACGGTTACGCCAACAAGATCCAGAAAAAACGGCTCCAGAACGGCGTACGACAGGCGTTCGCCCTTCCAGGAGATCTGCCCGACGTTCAGTCTTTCCACCCCGAGACCCGCGCCAGCTTCCCACCCCCATGAAAAGCCCCGAGCCTTCCCCCACGACCAAGCCACTTGGGGCCCAGCTGCAAAATTCAAAGGAAAGTCTGCGGTCGCGTTTCTTGCTCTAAGGACAATCAGTCCCACCGTCAAGACGAAAGACAAGAATCTCGAAACGTAGCGGACCTCTATTCCGACCCGTGGTCGTCGGGAACCGTTGACACTCAAAGAGCGAACTGCCTCAACAATTTACCCTAACCACAAAGACCGAGAGCGAAAGGGGGTTCAGAATAATGCTGGTCAATTCCGTCAGGTGGCGCGGCGGGCGAAGCGTGTACATCGTGACGGCGCTGGACCGATTGCGTCCCGCTCGGCGCTGCTTTTAGTAGCGCTGGATCGCCCGCTCCGCCACGCCCGGCATCGGGAACCGCTCCATCGCCCGCAGCAGATCCGCGTCGGGCTCTCGGCTTTCCAGGCGGCGCGCCAGCCAGCTCGCGGAGCAGCGCCGCCTCCTGGAAGATCCGGTCGGGCGAGGACTCAGAGCGGGTCACGTCTCCTGCCTATACTGTGGATCTAGTTGACCGACCAACCATAGTCCGCCGCGCTGCGATGGCAGGCGCGACGTCCAATAGGGCGACGCCCGGGTAAGGACGTTTGTGGCGTTGCCGTTTTGGACGGCAATGTTCTTTGTTCCGGCTTGACTCCGGGCCGCCGTGGGCTAAACCTGCGCGCCTTCCGGTCCGGCGGATAGAACTTTGCCCCTCGTACCCAGGGAGACGATCGACGATGTTCGCGACCGCACAAATGTCGTCGAGGTCGTCAAGCGCTATGTGGAACTCACGTGGGCCGGGACGAGGAGCTGGAACTCCGCCTTCCGGCGAGTGGTGCGCTCCGCAAGCGAGATCGCAATGCGCGACAGACAGTTCGCCGGCGCTCGAACGCGAGACGACGACGAAGAGGCTCGCGCGCTCATGCGTCGAGGCATGACACTCACCAAGACGAAACAGGGGCTCACGGGAGCCCTCGAAAGACCGTAGGAATGAACGATACCTCCGACAACGAATCCGACAACGCCGACGACGAAAGGGAGGAGATCCCACGAGTCCCGCGCAACGGGGCGGCCAAGAACGGCGCGCCCACGAAGAAGGGCACGACGTCCCAGAAGGAGAGCGAGCGCAGTAAGCGCGAGCTCATCACCATGGGCAAGGCCAAGGGCTTCCTGACCTACGACGAGGTCAACCAACACATGCCGGAGAGCATCGTGTCGTCCACTCAGATGGACGACTGGCTGTCCGCGTTCTCGGGTGAGGGCATCGAGATCGTCGATTCATCGTCGAAGATCGAGGTCGGCGAGAAGGGCGCGGGGGAGGCCGTGCCGGAAGAAGATGAGGACGAGGAGGTCGCCGTCAAGAAGGAAGAGGTCGAAGAGGAAGAGGACGCAGACGGCGATTCCACGACCATCGATCCGGTGCGCACGTACCTGCGCAAGATGGGGTCGGTCTCGCTGCTCACGCGTGAGGGCGAGGTCGAGATCTCTAAGCGAATGGAGGAAGGCCAGCGGCGCGTTCTGCAGGTGGTTCTGAATTCCTCGGTCGCGATCGAGGAGATCCTCAGCCTGGGCGACAAGCTGCGCGAGCAGAAGATCCGCGTCAAAGAGGTCGTCAAGGACGCCGACGAGGAGGACGCCGAGTTCGACGAGCAGTGGCACATCGAGCGCGTCTGCAAGGTCATTGACAAGGTCCGCCGGCTCTGGAAAGAGCACGAGAAGGTCGGCGAGAAGCTGAACGCGAAGCTATCGGATGTGACCAAGAAGAAGTACCGAGACCAGATCAACGATTTCAAGCAGGAGATCCTGGACTCGCTCCAGGAGATGCGACTCAACAAGAAGCAGATCGATACGATCGTCCTCAAGCTCAAGGAGTTCGTCGAGCGCATCGAGCGGGCAAATCGAGAAATCATCGACTGCGAGCACAAGTCGGGCCTGTCTTTGAAGGAGTTCCGCAAGACGCTGCGCGAGATCCGCTCGTCGCCCTTGAGACAGAGGGCCGTCGCCAAGAAGCTCGGTATCCGCCCCGACGAGGTCGAGGAGATGTCGCGGGTCATCGCCACCGCGCAGAAGAAGATAAAAACGGTCGAGGAAGAGGCCCAACTGGCGGAAAGCGTCCTGCGCGAGACCGTGCACGAGATCCAGTCCGGCGAGCGCATGGCCGAGAAGGCCAAGGCGGAGCTGATCGAGGCCAACCTGCGCCTGGTGGTATCGATCGGGAAGAAGTTTACGAACCGTGGCTTGCAGTTCCTGGACCTCATCCAGGAAGGCAACATCGGCCTCATGAAGGGCGTCGACAAGTTCGATTACAAGCGCGGCTACAAGTTCTCCACGTACGCGACGTGGTGGATCCGTCAGGCCATCACGCGCGCCATCGCCGACCAGGCCCGCACGATCCGCATTCCGGTCCACATGATCGAGACGATGAACAAGGTGAAGCGTACCAGCGGCTACCTGGTGCAGGAATTGGGACGCGAACCGACGCCCGATGAGATCGCCGAGAAGATGGAGCTTCCCTTGGACAAGGTCCGAAAGGTCCTGAAACTCGCGAAGGAGCCGATCTCGCTGGACACGCCCATTGGCGAGGAAGACGACTCGCACCTCAGCGACTTCGTAGAAGACAAGAGCGCGATCTCGCCCGCTGACGTGCTCATCTCCACGAACCTGGCCGAGCAGACGCGGAAGGTGCTGGCGACGCTGACGCCGCGCGAGGAGAGGGTGCTGCGCATGCGCTTCGGCATCGGCGAGAAGTCCGACCACACTCTGGAAGAAGTGGGTCAGGCTTTCGAGGTAACCCGCGAGCGCATCCGGCAGATCGAGGCCAAGGCGCTACGCAAGCTCGCGCATCCTTCGCGTAGCAAGGGGCTCAAGGCGTTCATGGAGAACTAGGCTTTCTGTTCGCGCGTCCAATTGTAGGTGGGACCGGCTACCCAGTGAACGGAGACCCGCGGTGACGAAGTATTTGCGCCCAACACCGAGCGTCCGGCCACAAGATCTGCTGGACTAGATATCGATCGGAGCCCCCACGCGTTGTCGACCTGGATTCGCCGACCTGGATCCTCGACAATGCGGCGCATGTCGCGCCCTCCAGCGATCTTCGCACCCGTGCCTGCGGTCGCGCGATTCACGACCTTCGCCCTGCGTCCCAGCGGCGTAACTCCTTCTCCCTGGTTGCATTCGTCAGGAGCCCCGCGTGCCGGTTCCCGCTTTTCGCCCGCTACTGGGGCGTGTGACGTTCTTGTGGCGTAGCTCCACGGACGCGGACGGACTTTTCTCCGCCCTGGGAGAGGAGCAACCGTTGCGGGCCGAGCTGTTCAGCGTTGATCAGCTCGCGCGACACGCTGCCAGCCTGGCGAAGTCGCACCAGCTTGCCGACCGACGAGGTTCCGATCGGCTCATCCCTCGGTTGGATGAGAACGAACGCATCCTGGTCCACACGTACACTCTGTTGACCGCTGCCGTCGCGCGCAATCGGCGCATCGCGCCAGCGGCAGAGTGGTTGCTCGACAATTTCTATCTGATCGAAGATCAGATTCGGTTGACGCGCCGAAATCTTCCGCGCTCGTACAGCCGTGAGCTTCCGCGGCAAGCGGGCGGACCGGACGCCGGCTACCCACGCGCGTACGCCATCGCGCTGGAGCTGATCGCGCACGTCGACGGGCGCATCGACCTCGATAGCCTGAACAGTTTCATGGCCGCCTACAAACCCTCCCATTCTCTCCATCTGGGCGAGCTGTGGGCCATCCCGATCATGCTGGGCTTGGCCCTGATCGAGAATCTGCGCCGGGTCGCCGCCCGATTGGCCGCCGGGCGTCTGGATCGCGATCTGGCCGACGACTGGGCCGAACGAATGGTCGAGGTCGTCGAACGAAACCCGAGCGATCTGGTGCTGGTCCTGGCGGACATGGCGCGCGCGAATCCGCCGCTGACCGGAGCGTTTCTGAGCGAGCTGACCCGGCACCTGCAGGGGCAAAGCGCGCACTTCACGTTCGCGAACAGTTGGCTCGAGCACCGCCTGGCCGAACACGGACAAACCACCGAACGATTGATCCAGGCCGAAGGCCAGGCGCAAGCGGCGGACCAGATCTCCATGGGCAACTGTATCACCAGTCTGCGCTTCCTGGGTGCCAATGATTGGCGAGACTTTGTCGAAACGCACAGCGTGGTCGAGCAAACGCTCCGGACAGACCCTGCACAAGTCTATGCCGCGATGGATTTTGCGACCCGCGATCTCTACCGCCATGGCATCGAGGAGATCGCCAAGGGGAGTACGCTTCCCGAGCACGAGGTGGCGCGTCAGGCCATCGAGTTGGCGCGCGATTCGGCCGCCGCCGTCCAAACCACCAGTCCACCAACGACGTCACGCACGTCCCATGTCGGCTACTACCTGATCGATCGCGGCCGACGCACATTGGAGCTTCGGGTGAAGATGCGCTCCTCCTTGTGGGGCGCGATCTGCCGCCTGGCGCGCCGTCGGCCGCTGTTGCTTTACGTATTCAGCGTAGCCGCCGCAACGGCGGTTGCGACCACGACGTTCGTCCACTGGTTCTTGGACCGGTCGTTGGACTTCTCGCAGACCCGGCTGGCCCCGCTGATGGTTTGGTGCGTGCTGATACCGCCCCTGGTTCTCTGCGCCACCCACATGGGTGTCGCGTTCACCAATTGGCTGGTCACGCTGCTGGTCGCCGCGCGACGCTTGCCACGGTTGGATTTCAGCGCCGGGATCCCCACGCACAGCCGAGCGATCGTCGTGGTGCCGACCATGCTATCGAGCGCCGATGGCATCAAAGACCTCCTGGAAGGGTTGGAGGTCCGGTATCTCGCCAACCGCGACGACAACCTCAATTTCGCGTTGCTGACCGACTTCGCCGACGCTGCGCAAGAAATCCTGCCGGGGGACACGGAGTTGGTCCGATTGGCCCGCGAAGGCGTGCTGGCGCTGAACCGCAAGTATCAGGCCCAAGGCCGGGACGTTTTCCTATTGTTCCAGCGTCCGCGGCGCTGGAATCCGCTCGAAGGCGTGTGGATGGGCCACGAGCGCAAGCGGGGCAAGCTGGCAGCACTGAACGCTTTCCTGCGCCGTGGCTCCGCCGACGCTTTCTCCGAAGTGGTCGGTGACGCCAGCCAGCTGTCCAACGTCCGCTACGTGATCACGCTCGATACCGATACGCAGCTTCCACGCGACGCTGCGCGCGAGATGGTGGGCGCCATGGCGCATACGCTGAACCGGCCGGTGTTCGATCCCCGGAAGTGTCGTGTTGTCGACGGCTACGGGATCATGCAGCCGCGCGTCAGCGTGAGTCTGCCGAGCGCGAAGAGATCCTTGTTCGTCCGTCTGTTCGCGGGCGATCCGGGAGTCGATCCCTACACGCGCGTCGTCTCCGACGTCTATCAGGACTTGTTCGGCGAAGGGTCGTTCGTCGGCAAGGGGATCTACGACGTGGACGCTTTCGAGAAGACCTGCGGAGACTTCCCGGAAAACACCATTCTCAGCCACGACTTGCTAGAGGGCTCACACGCGCGCTCGGCCCTCCTGAGCGACGTCGAGCTCTACGAGGCGTACCCGTCGCGGTACCTGGTCGACGTCAGCCGCCGTCATCGGTGGATGCGCGGCGACTGGCAGATCGCCCGTTGGTTGCTACCGCGTGTCCGACGCCTGGGCGGGGAAAGCGCGCCGAATCCCATCGCGGCCGTGTCGTGGTGGAAGATCCTGGACAATCTGCGCCGTAGCCTGGTGCCTATCGCGACGCTGGTGCTGCTACTCGCGTCCTTCTTGCTGCTGGCGCCTCGAGATGTCGTGGCGGTCATGCGCTTCGTGGTGGTGGCCTTCGGTGCGGTTTCACTCCTGTCGCTGCTCGCCGACTTCGCGCGCAAACCCACCGCCTTGGCGCTCTCGACGCATCTTTGGGTCATCGTCGGTGCAGCCGGCACGCAGACGTCGCGGCTGTTGTTAACGCTGGCGTTCATACCTTACGACGCGTACGTCAGCTTCGACGCCATTGCGCGGACGGTCGGACGACTGCTCTTTCTTCGGAGGCGTCTGCTGGAGTGGACAACAGCCAGCGACGCGCAACGCGGCAGCTACACGACGCTGGCGCGCTTCCTGGCGGCGATGCTGGTCGCCCCGGCACTGACCGTCGAGACGGTCGCGTTCATCGTCCGCGACCGTCCGACCTCCTTGTCTCCGGCGGCGCCATTGCTGGGACTATGGTTGGCGTCACCCGCGATAGCGTGGTGGCTCAGCCGCACACTGGCGCTCCCTTCCGTTCGTCTATCGCCACGGCAGCGGCGGTTTCTTCAGAAGCTGTCTCGCAAGAACTGGCGCTTCTTCGAGACCTTCGTTACCTCCGACGACAACTGGCTGCCACCCGATAACGTCCAGGAGCATACGACCCTCGCCGTCACATCGCGGACGAGTCCGACCAACATCGGAATGGCGCTGCTCGCGAATCTCAGCGCCGCGGATTTCGGTTACGTCTCGGTGGCCCATCTGCTCGAAAGGACGCAACACACGGTCACCACTTTGACCCGAATGGAACGCTACCGGGGCCATTTCTTCAACTGGTACGACACGCGGACGCTGGAGCCCCTGCATCCGCACTACGTATCCACGGTGGACAGCGGCAATCTGGTGGGACATCTGTTGGTCCTTCGCAGCGGCCTTCTGGAGCTGTGCGACGCACCCCTGGCGACCGCACGTGGTTTCGACGGAATTCTCGACACGGTGGAGGTGCTGCGAGATGTCGCCCGCGGAAATCATCGCCTGGGCGATGCCCCGCACGGCCCGTCGGAGTCCCCCAACCTCACGGGCACCCAGCGCTTCGAGGCCTTGCTGAGCGCGCGGCCCAACGGCGTGACGCCATCGGCTGCTCTGTTGTCGCGCCTGTCTGCCGCCGCCGCCGAGATCTCCACCGCTGTTGATGCCGACGAGGAGCTCAAATGGTGGGCGCTGGCGCTCGAGCACGCTTGCCAAGATCACCTTAACGACCTGTTGTGTATGGCGCCCTGGGCGGACCTTCCCGCACGGCCGTCAGACTTGGAGAGCGGCGTTTCGCCGGAGCGGCTTCTGCATCTCAACCGCCTGTACGCGTTGGTGACGACGATCGAAGCCGGTCCCAGTCCGCGCGATACCGCCGCGTTTCCCAATACTGTGATCCCCGCGCTGGATGAGATCGTGGATCAACTGAGGCGGGCACCCCCTGGACCCGAGGGCAATCGGACGTCGCAGACGCACCTTCTCGACTGGTGTGGATCCCTCCGCGGCGCATTGACCACCGCGGCCCTCAACGCGGTCGACAGGATCAAGACCCTCGGGGACTTGGCAGCCGAATGCCAGGACCTGACCGAGGTCGACTACACATTCCTCTTCGATAAATCGCGGGACCTATTCGCCATCGGATACAACGTCGACGACCGGCATCTGGACGGCAGCTTCTACGACCTGCTCGCCTCCGAGGCGCGGCTCGGCAGTTTCATCGCCGTCGCGCAGAACAAAGTAGATCAGGAACATTGGTTCGCGCTAGGCCGCATGTTGACCAAGACCGGGGGCGCAGCCGCTCTTCTCAGTTGGAGCGGATCGATGTTCGAGTATTTGATGCCACTGCTCGTGATGCCCAACTACGACAACACCTTGCTGGACCGAACGTACAAGGCGGTGGTGCGACGACAGATCGCCTACGGGAAGCAGCGCGGTGTCCCCTGGGGCGTGTCCGAGTCCGGGTACAACACCGTCGATCCTCGACTGAACTATCAGTATCGCGCATTCGGGGTTCCTGGCCTCGGCCTCAAACGCGGCCTCGCCGACGATCTGGTGATTGCGCCGTACGCCACGGCCTTGGCGCTGATGGTCGAACCCGAAGCGGCGTGCCGTAATCTGGAGCGCATGGCCTCCGAAGGTTACGAAGGCGCTTACGGCTTCTACGAGGCGATTGATTATACGCCTTCTCGCCTGCCGCGCGGCGCTGCGCACGCGATTGTGCGGCAATTCATGGCCCACCACCAGGGCATGAGCCTGCTGTCTCTCGGTTACTTGCTACTCGACCGGCCGATGCAACGTCGTTTCGAAGCCGATCCGATGTTGCGCGCCGACGATCTGCTGCTGCAGGAGCGTATTCCGAGGACCAGCGCGCCACTGTTTCCCCACGTGGCGGAAGCCGGCGCGACGCGGACCGCCACTGCGACAGATGAACGGGCGATGCGCGTGTTTTCCGATCCAGGCGGCGCGACACCCGAGGTCACGCTGCTCTCCAACGGTCGTTACCATACGGTGGTGACGCACGCGGGCGGCGGATACAGCCGTTGGCGGGATCTCCAGGTTACCCGCTGGCGCGAGGATCCGACGCGCGATTGCTGGGGATCGTTCTGCTACCTGCGCGATCTCGACAGCGGGGCAACCTGGTCGACGGGGTGGCAACCCACGCTCACCCACACGACCCGCTATCAAGCGGTGTTCACCCAGGCGCGCGCCGAGTTCCGAAGGCGAGACGCTCGGATCGACACCCACACGGAGATCAGCGTTTCGCCCGAAGACGACGTCGAACTGCGCCGAATCACGCTCACCAACCGTTCGGATGTCACGCGTACCATCGAGGTCACGAGCTATGCCGAGGTGGTGCTGGCGCCGCAGGGACAAGACCTCGCCCACCCGGCCTTCAGCAACCTGTTCGTTCAGACGGAGCTGGTGCGATCGCGGCAGGCGATACTCTGCACGCGCAGGCCGCGCTCCGCGGGTGAACGCCCCCCCTGGATGACGCACTTGATGGCGGTGCAAGGGACCACCGCCGGGGACGCGTCGTTCGAAACCGACCGCATGAAGTTCATTGGGCGCGGCGGGACACTGGCTGCACCGGCGGCCCTGGAGGGACGCCGCCCGCTCTCCGACAGTCACGGCCCAGTGCTGGATCCGGTGGTCTGCATCAGACGGGTCGTCGTGTTGCAGCCGAACGAGACCGTCAAGGTGGACGTCGTCACTGGCGTCGGCGAGACGCGCGAGATCGTCACCGCTATGATGGACAAGTACCACGACCCGCATCTGGCGGATCGCGTGTTCGAGCTGGCCTGGACCCACAGTCAAATCCTGTTGCAGCAGCTCAACGCCACCGAGGCCGACGCCCAGCTCTATGCGCGCTTGGCCGGGCCCGTGATCTTTGCCTGGGATCTGTACCGGGCCAAGGCCAACGTGCTGGTGCGTAACCGGCGTGGACAATCCGGCCTGTGGGGGTACGGCATCTCGGGAGATCTGCCCATCGTGCTCGTCCGGGTGAGCGATCGCGCGAAGATCGAGCTTTGCCGCCAGGTGATACAGGCCCACGCCTACTGGCGCATGAAGGGTATCGCCGTGGATCTTGTGATCTGGAACGAGGACGACTCCGTCTATCGGCAGACCCTCCAAGACGCGATCATGGATCTGATCGCCGCCAGCCCGGAAGCGGGGTTGGTGGATAAGCCCGGCGGCATTTTCGTGCGCCGGGGCGAGGCCATCTCGGACGAAGACCGTACCCTCTTCCAGACTGTCGCGCGCGTCGTGCTGTTTGACGACGCTGGCTCGCTCGCCGACCAGATGGACCGCCGTGGACGCAAGGAGGTCTCCATCCCCGCGCTGCGACCGACGCGAAGGCGCCCCGAGCCGGTGACGGGCGCCGACCTGCCGCGCCGCGATCTCGCGTTCTTCAACGGCCTGGGTGGATTCAGTCGGGACGGACGTGAGTACGTCACGCTGCTCCGGCCCAACCAGGTCACGCCGGCGCCGTGGGTCAACGTCATCGCCAACCCGCAGTTCGGCACCGTGGTCTCGGAGAGCGGAAGCGCCTACACTTGGTCGGAGAACAGTCACGAATTCAGGCTGACCCCCTGGGCCAACGATCCGGTCACCGACAAGGCTGGCGAGGCGATCTACCTTCGCGACGAGCAAACTGGAGCTTTTTGGTCCCCCTCGCCCTCGCCGGCCCCCGGCGATGCCCCGTACGTCGCGCGGCACGGATTCGGGTACAGCATCTTCGAGCACGCGCAGGACGGCATCGTCACCGAGCTGTGCGTCTTCGTCGCCACCGACGAGCCCGTGAAGTTCGCCCGCTTGCGCATATCCAATCGATCCGGCCGCCCGCGCAAGCTATCGATCACCGGGTACTGGGAGTGGGTCCTGGGCGAGCTCCGCGACAAGACGCTGATGCACGTCGTGACGGAGTTGGACGCCACGACCGGGGCGCTATTCGCCTGGAACGCCTACAGCAACGAGTTCGCGGACCGGATCGCGTTCGCCGACTGTAGCGAAACCGCGCGCACGGTCACGGCCGACCGCCTGGAGTTTCTGGGAAGGAATGGGACGCTCGCGGATCCGGCCGCCTTGCACCGCGCGCGACTGTCCGGACACGTGGGGGCGGGCCTGGATCCGTGCGCCGCCATCCAGGTCCAGGTCGAGCTGGCCGACGGACAAGAGAGGGATGTCGTGTTCACGCTGGGCGCCGCCCGTGACGAAGGTCAGGCCCGGCAACTGGTGCAACGTTTCCGGGGCGCCGCACGCGCCCAGGGAACGCTCGAGGGCGTGTGGGGCTACTGGGGTCGCACCCTCGGCATGCTCTACTGCGAGACGCCGGACCCGGCGCTGAATTTCTTGGCGAACGGCTGGCTTCTGTATCAGGTGCTCAGCTCTCGCATGTGGGGCCGGACCGGATTTTATCAATCGGGCGGCGCGTACGGTTTTCGCGATCAGCTCCAGGACGCCATGGCCGTTATCCACGCCGAGCCGGTCATCCTGCGGCAGCATCTGCTGCGAGCGTCAGCCCGGCAATTCCGCGAGGGCGACGTGCAGCACTGGTGGCATCCGCCGGTGGGACGTGGCGTGCGCACCCATTTTTCAGACGACTACCTGTGGCTCCCCTACGCGGTGTGCCGGTACGTGGTCACGACCGGCGACACCGGCGTGCTCGACGAGCGAACGCCGTTCTTGATCGGACGGGCCGTGCGCGCCGAAGAGGAATCGTACTACGATCTGCCCCAGAGCTCGGAAGAAACCGGCACTCTCTACGAACACTGCGTGCGGGCGATCGACAACGGATTGCGCTTCGGCGCGCACGGGTTGCCCCTGATGGGCTGCGGCGATTGGAACGACGGAATGAACTTGGTGGGCGCGGAGGGTCGCGGCGAAAGTGTTTGGTTGGCGTTCTTCCTGTTCGACGTGATGACGCAATTCGCGGCGCTGGCGCGCCGTCGCGACGACGCCGTCCGTGCCGATAGATACACCGCCGAGGCTGCCCGGTTGCGGATCAACATCGAAGAGCACGGGTGGGATGGGGCGTGGTACCGACGCGCATACTTCGATGACGGTCAGCCGCTGGGATCGGCGCTGAATCCCGAGTGCAAGATCGACACCTTGCCCCAGAGCTGGTCCGCGCTGTCCGGAGCCGGATCGCACGACCGGTCGGTGACCGCCATGATGAGCGTCGAGCGGTTCTTGGTGCGATACGACGCGGGGTTGATCCAAGTGCTGGATCCGCCATTCGACAAGTCGCCGCTCGACCCAGGCTACATCAAAGGCTATGTGCCGGGCGTGCGCGAGAATGGAGGGCAATACACCCACGCAGCGGTATGGACGGCGATGGCCTTCGCCGCACTGGGGGATAGCAAACGGGCCTGGGATCTGTTCCGGTTGATCAACCCGGTGTCGCACGCCACCAGCCCCGAGGAGATCGCGCGTTATCGCGTGGAGCCTTACGTCGCTGCCGCCGATGTCTATTCGGTAGCGCCGCATACCGGCCGGGGCGGGTGGACGTGGTACACGGGATCGGCGGCTTGGATGTACCGCCTGATCACCGAATCTCTGCTGGGTCTACACCTCGAGGTCGATGCGCTGGGCACCGCGAGGTTGCGCTTGGCGCCCTGCCTTCCCAAGGAGTGGTCCGGCTTCAAAATCCACTACCGCTACCGCGAGACCCTGTATCACATCGAGGTCCGGAATAGTGGCGCTGGAACAACCGTGAGTCGGGTCGCCACCGATGGACAGGAACAGCCCGATCGTCTCATTCGGCTGGTGGACGACCGACAAGATCACTACGTCAAGGTGGACGTGGTCCCGATCCCCTGATTACGACCGGGTGGCGAGAGCTCCGTTGTTGCTCGGCGTCCGGCTGAAGTCGACGCCCGCGACCCTCTCCAAAGCCTTGAGTTGCGCAGCGACGTCTTCCGCGCCGAATCCGAGTGATCGCGCCCGGCTCGTGACCTCATGGATAGCCACCAGGCCCGGTAACGGAATGTGCCTGCTGGCCGCCTCGTCGAGCATGAGCATCTGGTCCTTGTGCAAGAGGTCCAACGAGAAGTTCGTCTCGAAGTCGCGCTTCGCCATGGCCCCGCCTTTCAGGGCCCAATAAGGCGACGCAAAACCGCTCGCCTGCACCATCTCAAGTATCTTCTCGAGAGGGATTCCGGCCGCTGCTCCCAGCACAGCTCCTTCCGCGAGTCCCTCGAGCATGAATGAGATTAGCGTGTTGCCGATGAGCTTCAAGACGGAGGCGCTGCCGTGCGGCCCGACGTAGACCGTACGTTGGGCAAAGACGGCCAGAATCGGCTCCAAGCGCTCATAGACTCGCCGCCTACCACCGATCATCGCGAGCAGCGTTCCCCCCCGTGCCGCGTCCTTCGAACCGGTGACCGGGCACTCCAGATAGTCGACCCCGCGACGACTCGCTGCGGCCGCCACGTTCAGCGATACGACGGAACCAACGGTGCTCGTATCGATCCAGCACGTCCCGGGCCGAGCGCCCGCCAGTAGCCCGTCCTCACCATAGGCGACCGACTCGAGAGCGGCAGGCGTGGCCAGTGAGGTGACGACGACATCTGCAGTCGCCGCCAGCTCGCGCGGGGTGCCGGCCACCGTCGCCCCTTCGGCCGCAACCAGATCGGCAACCTGGCGTGTTCGATTCCAGACCGTGAGCGGGTAGCCCTTCGCCAGAAAATTGCGCGCCATTCCGCCGCCCATGACTCCTAGTCCCGCGAACCCGATACGTTCTGTTTTCACGACTCCAGCTTTCATCAACTCGTCTTCATTTCTCATGTCTGTCTCCTATTGCAGCATGGGTTGGATCACCGCACCGTCGCCTAACTCGGCCGGGAGATCGTTCGCGACCAGCTCACCCGGCTTCAGACCTCTGGTCACCTGCGTCCGGTTGCCGTCGCTCGAGCCCACTTCGATGGGCACGAAGTGGATCTTGTTGCCTTCGACCACCGCAGCGCGGATATGGCCGGCGCGAACGATGATCGCCGCGTTCGGCACGGTTGGAATCGGCGACTCCGCGATGTCGAGCTCGACATGCACGAACGTCCCCGGCAGGAGGCCCACCTCACGGTTGTCAAACCAGATCTCGGTCAGCATCGTTCGCGTGCGTGGCTCCAGCTGACCGGACGCCAGCGAGATGCGACCCGGGAGCCGGCGATTCGGCTGGTCGTCGGTCCAGATGACCGCCTTGTCGCCGACATGAATCGATGTTGCGGCGTCCTGCCCCAGGTAGACGGTGATGCGCAGCCGGCTGGTGTCCGCCAGATCTACAATCGGTTGCGCCGCCTGCGTCGAGCCGGTCGCCGCCGGGATGAGGGCGCCCGGATCGGCATAGCGGGCAGTCACCAGGCCGGAAAACGGCGCCGGAATCTCTTGATAGCGTTGGATATCGCGCGTTCGCTGCAGGGCCGACATAGACGTGTGCAGCTGAGCGTCGGCGACCTCGCGATCCTGGCGCGACATCACGCCGGCCTCGGCCAGCGCATCCGCGCGCGCAGCCATCTGGCGCCGCAGCATGAGGTCGGTCTCGGCAGAGCGAACGTCTTGATCGCTCTCAGGCGAATAGACAATCGCTAGCAGTTCCCCCTTTTTCACGCGCTGGCCCTTGTCCGTACGAATGTCGCGGAGATAGCCAGGAACCTTGGCGTAGATCGTCGTGGACAAGAACGGGCGCGCTTCGCCCGGCAGCCCGAGGTGTCGCAAGCCCCCACCCGGCAGCACCCTCTTCACCAGCACCGTCGGCCCGAGGGCGACGAGGTGCCGGCGCGCGGCGATGGCCTCGCCTTCGACGAACCCCCGATGCGTAGCAACCAGTGCGACGACGCCGACGGCGGCGACAACCAGACAGATGCCGAACACCTTGATGCGACGGCGGCTCATGACAGCGGTTCCATTTCTTTTTCCAGACGTAGATCGAGCAGGTGCTTGGCAGGCTCCTGTCGACGGAGCAGCGTGTAGACGAGCGGCACGACGAACAGGGTTACGAAGGTCGCGATGAGCAGCCCGCCGATGACCGCTCGCCCAAGGGGCGCGTTTTGCTCGCCACCTTCGCCGAAGGCCAGCGCCATCGGAACCATGCCCAGGACCATGGTGAGAGCGGTCATCAGGACTGGGCGCAGGCGGGTCTGGCCGGCAATGACCGCCGCCTCGGTCGCCTCGAGGTTTCGCTCGACCCGGATGTCGTTGGCGAAGTTCACCAGCAGGTTCGAGTTGGAGACGGCGATGCCGATCACCATGATGGCACCCATCAGCGACTCGACATTGAAGGTCGTCCCGGTCGCGGCGAGCATCCACACCACACCCATCAGCGCTCCGGGGATCGCCACCATGATGATGAAGGGGTCGAGCCACGACTGCAGGAGCGTCGCCAGCAAGAGGTAGACCAGCGCAATGGCCAGGATCATGCCCAGCGCCAGGGCCGAGAACGAGCTGAACATCGCCTCACTCTGTCCGCGCAGCGTCATCCTGGCGCCTGGCGGCAAGTCTTTCTGGGCGCTCTCGACGACCCGGCCGACGTCGCGGGCCACGCCACCCAGGTCGCGCCCTTCGACCGAGGCCTGGATTTCGAGCAGAGGCTGAGCGGTGAATTGGTTCAGTTGTGCGGCGTTGGTCGTCGGCGTCGCGGTTGCAATCGTGGCGAGCGTGGGGGCGATCTGTGCCGCAGCCAGTGTGCCCGCGAACGTGCCGGCATTCGAGGTCGTGCCTGTCGTGGTGACGACGGTGGTCGGCGACAGCGGCGTGGCCGCGACGTCGTTGACGTCCCGGATGTCGAGCACGGGCGTCTGCACCACCACCGGGTAGTTGACGTTGTTGCTCGGGTCGACGAAGAAGTTGGGATTGGTCAGACTGGTGCCGGTCAGCGACGTCAGCAGGCTCGATGCCGCAGATTGGATGCTGACGCCGACCTGCATGGCCCGCGCGCGATCGACGTTGACCGCTATCGACGGATGGTCGAGCACTTGCGGGATGTGCACGTCGGCGATGCCCGGAATGACCCGGATGTCGTCGAGCTTTCGCCGCGCCAGCTCGAACAGCGGTTCGACCCGGGGTCCTTGGATCTGGACGTCGATGGTCGCCGGCAGCCCGAAGTTCAAGACCTGCGTGATGACGTCGCTGGGCTGAAAGTAGAGCGTGGAGCCCGGGAACTTGGGTGCCAGCTCGTCCCGGATGCGTTGCCGGTAGAGGGCGCTCGGATGATGCTTTGGCGAGAGCTGGATCGGGATGTCGGCGTCCTGCTCGCCGATGTTATCGCTCTGCACGTAGGCGAGGTTGATCGATATGGGCTGGCCGATGTTGTCGTTGATCGTCTCCAGCTCTCCCGGGGGGATGATCCCGCGAATTTGACGGTCCAGGTCGGCGACGTAGCGCTCGGTGTCATCGATGCGGCTGCCGATGGGTGCGCGGTAGTGGAGCTTGAGCTGACCGGTGTCCACCGACGGAAAGAAGTCGAGACCCACCAGCGTGGCGAGCGCGCCGGTGGTCAAGAAGAGTAGAAGACAGGTCGTGAGGACGAACGCCGGTAAGCGCAGGACGCTCCTCAGCACCGAGGCGTAGCCGCGTTCGAGACGCTCGAACGCGCGGTTGCGCCAGGCGTTGAACCTCGCCCAGGCCGAGTGACGCATCGATGGGTCGAGATGGCCGGTCTCGGCCGCCTCCCGGCCGAGGAGCAGATGCGACATGGTCGGGACCAAGGTGCGGGAGAGCAGGTAGGAAGCGAGCATCGCGAACACGACGGCCAATGCGAGCGGCACGAAGAGAAAACGCGCCGGCCCGGTCAAGAGGATGACCGGGAAGAAAACGATGCAGATCGTCAGCGTCGTGGCCAGCGCCGGCGTCGCGACCTGGCGCGCGCTGTCGAGCACCGCCACCGCCAGCCGTGGTTCGTGCACGCGGTTCCGGTTTATGTTTTCGATCTCCACGGTGGCGTCGTCGACCAGCATGCCGATCGACAGCGCCAGCCCGCCCAGCGTCATGAGGTTGAGCGTCTGACCGGTGAGGTAGAGCCCGATGATGCTGCAGGCGATCGCCAAGGGGATCGAGGTGCAGACGATGATCACGCTGCGCCACGACCCGAGAAACGCCAGTGTCATCAGCGCAACCAGGCCGGCGGCGATGAGACCTTCCCGCACCACCCCCCAGACGGCAGCCCGCACGAAGACCGACTGGTCGAAGTCGAGCCGCATCTCCAGACCCTGGGGCGCCGCGGCCTTGAGCACCGGAATCAGGGCGCGCGCGGCGTCGACCACGACCAGCGTCGAGGCGGTACTCCTCTTCAAGATCGCGATGTAGGTCGCGCGCCTTCCATTGACGCGTACTACGTTTTCCTGGACCGCGTAGCCCGAGTGCGCGAGCCCGACATCGCCGAGGTAGACGATCGCGCCGCCGACCTGCTTGATGGGGATGCGGTTGAAGTCGGCGTAGCTTCCAGGGCTCGAATTGAGCAGCACGTCGACCTGCCGCCGGCCGATGCGGGCCGAGCCGGCCGGGAGAATGACGTTCGACGCCAGCACCGCGTTCACCACGTCCTGCGGCGACAGCTGTTTGGCGGCCAGCTTGGCCGGATCGATGTCGATGCTCACCTGGCGGCCGGAGCCACCGTAGGGTGGCGGCGATTGCAGCCCGGGAATGGTGAATAGCCGGAGCCGCAGGAAGTTCTGCGCGTAGTCGAAGACCTCCTGTTCGGACTGCGTGGCGCTGGAAAGCGTCAACTGTGCGACGGGGACGTTGGAGGCGTTGAACTGAAGGATGTTGGGCGTCGTCATCCCCGGTGGCATGAAGCGCAGCTGCTGCTGGGTCTGGGCCGTGATCTGTGCGATCGCCGAGCCCACGTTCGCGCCTTGCGCGAAATAGACCTTGAGAATGCCGACGCCGAGGATGGCCTCCGCTTCCATGTGATCGACGCCATCGACGGTCGTGGAATAGCCACGCTGCGCCACCAACAGCACTCGGTTCTGCATGTCGGGCGCGGAGAGTCCTGGATAGTTAAAGACCACGATGACGACCGGAATGTCGATCGCCGGCAGCACGTCCGTCTGCATGCTGCGCATCGAGAGAACCCCGAGCAGCACCATGGTGATGCAGAAGGTCGCCACCGAGTACGGCCGCCTGAGCGCTAGTCTGACCAGCCACATTTCGTCGTCCCCTCTTCCCGTCGGTTCGTCATGGGAAATGCCCCGTCGCGAGCAGCAGATCCAACCGCGCCTGTCGTTCGTCGTTTTCCGCTAGCGCGGCCGCCACGTCGGCGTTGAGCGAGGCAAGCTGCGCGTCGATGACCTCGATGTTGGTGGAAAGGCCGGCGCGATAGCTCACCGTCGTCAGGCGGACCACGTCCGCGGACGTCCGCGCCGCCTCCCGCGCCGATCCGAGCGCCGCGCGCGCACGCTCGAGCTCGACCAGCGCCGTTCTGACGTCGGCACTCACCAGACGTAGCTGCGCATCTAGGCGGATGCCCGCCTCACGCTCGAGGGCGCGACGCTCCTTGAGAAACCCGTACCTGAGTCCGCCGTCGTAGATAGGGATCCCCAGCGTCACCAGAAGCTGCCAGCCGTCGGTCGGAAGCGTCTGCGTGGGCGGGGTCTGATAGAACATCTCGAAGCTGGCGGATGCCCAGGGCATGAAGTCGGCCCACGATTCGCGGCGCACTTTCGCGGCGGCGGTCAGGCGCTCGCGCGTCAGCTGTAGATCGCTGCGGAGCCCCATCGCGTCGTCGAGCGCGACGCCCGGGTCAAGGGGCGCCGCCGGGAGCTGCACCTCCGCCGTGACATCGATCGGCGTGTTCTCGCCGAGCAAGGTGCCGAGCTGCTCTTGCAGGTGCACCAGGAGAAACCGAGCGTGCTCGACCAGCGTGGTGTCGCTGTTGTAGAGCGCAGTGGCGCGCTTGAAGTCCAGCAGGGTGCCCCCGCCACCGTCTAGGCGGGCCCGGGTGTAGTTGACGTGAGCTGCCGCGTTCTGCGCCGCGCTTTCGTCGGCCTGCACGACCTGCCGCTGGGCGAGCACCGAGAGATAGGTCTGGCCGACGGTAATCGCCAGCTGCCGTCGCACGTCCGCCGCCCCGAGCCGAGCGACCGTTTCGTTCTCGCCGGCCTGGGACCACTGGACCAGGCGTCGGGGATCGACGGTCACCGCGACGATACCGGCGTTGTTGAGCTCCGTTGCCGGCAAGATCACGTTTCCTGGCGTGGCTTGTGAGACGCGCGCGCTGTCGAGCTGGGTGAACGTCGCCGTCGCTGCCACCGTCGGAAACGAGCCTGCGCGTACCTGCTCGACCACGGCGCGTGCCCGCGAGATCTCCTCCGAAGCGACCAGCGCGTCGGGATTGCGGGCGAAGGCCCTCCGGATTGCCTGGTCGAATGACAGGGTGGTCGGTTGCCCGCGTGCCGGTGCCACCGACGCGAGCAACGTACCGACCATCGCCATGACCGCGAAGCGACTCACGACGACTCGTCCTTGTCCTCGACGGGCGGGTGCGGCGCCGACCGGACGGCGGAACGAACCAGGACCATCAGGTCATCGATGTCGAACGGCTTGTCGACCATGGCGAAGGCGCCCAGACGGGCCGCGGAAGCGTGGTCTGCCGTGCTTCCGAAGGCGGTGATCAAGATGGCAGGGATGGGCGTGCCGGCTTGGCGAAGAGAGGCCAGGATATTGAGGCCGTCGAATCCCGGCATGCGCACGTCGGAGAGGATCAGATCGATTGTCGGCTGACCGATGAGGCCGCGGGCCAGCCAGTCGAGCGCCTCGTAGCCACTGGCCGCCTCGATCACGTCGAGACCCGCGCGCCGGAGCTTGGCCGCGAGCAGCGCGCGCATGGCGGCGTCGTCTTCGGCCAGGAGGACGCGCACCGATCGTCTTGCCCGGTGAGGCTCGGCTCCGGACGAAGGATTCTGCTGTTCTCTTGGGCTGCTCATTGCTCCGACCGATCTTCAGGGTTCACCCGGGAGGCAATGCAGCCGCGGTGCCAGCCGCGATTCCCTTCAAAGTCGGTCGATATGCCGCGCCCGGTGTGGGCAACGCGGGGAAAAAGTCCGCGGCGATCCGCCTGCCGGCAGCGAGTGAGGAATATTTCCCCGCTTCCGTCATGCGCGAGCGGCAGCCACCCCTGGAAACGCGCACGTCCGCCTGGCATTGCCGGTGCAGGTGGTCTGGGAGAGAACACTCCAGAAGGAGCCAGCCAAATGAAATACAGAAAACTCGGAAACAGCGGCGTCCTAGTGAGCTCGCTGTCGCTCGGGACCATGCAGTTCGGTCGAGCGATGAAGATGGGAAACCTGGATCAAGAACAGACCGAACGAATGGTTCGCTTTGCAATCGATGGGGGCATCAACCTGATCGACACCGCCGATGTCTACAGCCGCGGCGAGAGCGAAACCCTCGTCGGAGCCGCGCTGCGGGGCATCCGGGATCGGGTGATTCTGGCAACCAAAGCGCGGCTCCCGATGAGCGATACGGACTTCAACAACTCAGGCGCCAGCCGCCGCAACCTGATGTACGAGGTCGAGGCGAGCCTGCGTCGACTTCAGACCGACCACATCGACCTCTACCAGATCCACGGCTGGGACAGCCTGACGCCGCTGGAAGAAACGCTTCGGACCCTGGACGATCTGGTGCGCTCGGGCAAGGTCCGGTACATCGGGCTGTCGAACTATCTGGCCTGGCAGGCCGCGACCGCGTTGGGGCTTGCCGAGCGCGAGCACCTGACGAAGTACGTCACCGCCCAGATGTATTACAGCCTGGTCGGGCGCGAACTGGAGCACGAGTTCGTGTCATTCGCCGAGTACCATCGCCTGGGACTCCTCGTTTGGAGCCCGCTGGCTGGCGGCTTCCTGAGCGGCAAGTACGACCGGCAGCACTCTCCCCCGCCTAACACCCGCTTTGCGGAGGCGGGGCGCTTCGTGCCATTCGATCTGGAGCGGGGGTATGGAATCATCGAGGCCGTCAAGGCCGTCGCGGACCGCCACGCCGCTACCGCGGCCCAGATATCGCTGGCCTGGCTGCTGTCGCGCCCCTTCGTGAGCAGCGTGATAATCGCCGCGCGAACCACCGAGCGGTTGACGGAAAATATGCGGGCGGTGGACATCGAGCTCGATCCGCAAGACCTGGAAGAGTTGGATCGCGTCTCCGACCCAGGAGACCCCTACCCCAAATGGATGGTCCTCCAGCTCGATGAGGCCGAAGACCCCAGGCGGCGGGTGCTCGAGCCGACTCGGTTCCGCCGGAAGGATCTGCGCGAAACCCGCTGGTCGACCGAACCGTGAGTGGCGCTGTATCTTCTCGCCAGGGGCCATGCGGTTAGCACGCAAGCTCATACTGGCGGTGGTGGTCGCCATCCTGCTGGTGGTGGTCGCCCACGACTATTCCGCCGTCAAAGAGGAGATTCGCGATCACCAGGAACGCCTCGCGGACGACGTCGTCACCATGGGCTACGGACTCAGCTTCACGCTGAGTCAGGTGTTGGCCGTCAGTGGACCCGAGGCGGCGGAGGCTTTGATCGCTCGGCGCAACCAGGGCGCCCGGGTGCAGGCCCGCTGGGTGGCGCTCGACGTGCCGCCGACCGACAGACGCGCCGTCCGGTTGCCACCGGAGATGATCGCCGAGCTCCGGCGGGGCGAGCCGGCGCAGCTGATCCGGGGCAATGGGCCGTCGGCGCGGCTCTTCGTCTATCGGCCCTTCGCGGGGCAAGACCCGGTCCACGACCTGGCGGAAGCCTCGGAGTCTCTGGCGCGGCTTCACCAGAGTCAGCGGCGAAGAATCGTCGGAGTCATCGTGGAGTCGGGCGTCATCCTGCTGCTGGCGATCGGGGGCGCGCTCGCATTTGGCTTTCGCTTCGTCGCCCAACCGATCCGGGAGCTGGTGGCGCAGGCTCGCCGCATCGGCGCTGGCGATCTGTCGCAGCGGCTCCAACTGAAGGGTCACCACGAATTGTCGGAGCTGGCGGCGGAGATGAACCTCATGCGGGATCACTTGCGGGAGGCACGCGACCGGCTGGCCGCCGAAAGCGCCGCCAAGCTGGCCGCGGTCGATCAGTTGCGCCACGCAGAGCGGGTCGCGACGGTCGGTCAGCTGGCATCGGGCGTCGCCCACGAGCTGGGGACCCCGCTCAACGTCGTCGCCGGTCACGCCAAGATGATCAGCTCCGGCGAGGGAACCCACCAAGAGGACCTCGACAGCGCGCGGGTCATCGCCGAGCAGTCGGCGCGCATGACGGCGATCATCCGTCAGCTCCTCGATTTCGCCCGTCGTGGGAAGCCACGCCTGGAAAACGGCGACCTCGGGGTGGTCACCGAGCGCACCGCCAAGATGCTGGCGCACCTGGCGATGCAGCACCAGGTATTGCTGCGACTCTCGCCGACGGGTGGCGCAGGGCAGGTGCGCATGGACGAGGCGCAAGTGCAGCAGGTGATCGCGAACCTGCTGCTCAACGCGATCCAGGCCATGCCGGAGGGAGGGCGCATCGACATCGCCCTCGACCAGGTGCGGGTCTCGCCGCCGAGCGGCGCGTCGGCAGAGCGCGATTACGCACGGCTCGTGATCGCGGACGAGGGTGGCGGGATACCTCCCGACAGCCTGCCACGCATCTTCGAGCCCTTCTTCACCACCAAGGATGTCGGCGACGGGACGGGCCTCGGACTATCGGTTTGCCAAGGCATCGTGGAGGAGCACGGGGGCTGGATCGAGGTGGACAGCCAGGTCGGCAAGGGCAGCCGCTTCAGCGTCTACTTGCCCGTTCTAGGCGCACCGATGTCAGACTTGACGGGGGGAGACGCAGCGCCATGAGCAACGTCCTGATTGTCGACGACGATGCCGCCATGTGCGCGATGCTGGCCAAGGGCCTCGGACGCAAGGCGTTCCACTGTCAGTTCCGAACCTCGGCGGACGAGGGGCTCACGTTGATGGAGACCGAGGCGTTCGACGTGGTGGTGACCGACCTGAACATGCGGGCGATGAACGGGCTCGAGCTATGCGCGCGCATCGTGGCCAACCAGCCGGACGTGCCGGTCGTCGTCATCACCGCCTTTGGCAGCATCGAGACGGCGGTCGGCGCGATTCGCGCGGGGGCCTACGACTTCATCACCAAGCCGGTGGATGTCGAGGCTTTGGCCCTGACGCTGGCGCGGGCTGTCGAGCACCGCACCCTCCGCCAGGAAGTGCGCCGCCTGCGGCAGGCGCTGGCAGAGCCCCGCCACTTCGCCGAGATGATCGGCGAGAGCGCCCCCATGAAGAAGCTGCACGCGCTGCTGGGACAAGTCGTCGATTCGAGCGCGTCGGTGCTAGTGACTGGGGAGAGCGGTACGGGCAAAGAGCTGGTGGCGCGGGCCCTGCACCAACTGGGCGCGCGCAAAGCGGGACCGCTCGTCGCGATCAACTGCGCCGCGATGCCGGAGACACTGCTCGAAAGCGAGCTCTTTGGCCACGTCCGCGGTGCCTTCACCGACGCCCGCTCGGACCGCGCCGGCCTGTTCGTCCAGGCCTCGGGCGGAACGCTCTTCCTCGACGAGATCGGCGACATGCCGCTCGGCATGCAGGCCAAGCTGTTGCGGGCGCTGCAGGAACGCAAGGCGCGCCCGGTCGGTGGGGACCGTGAAATCCCTTTCGACGTGCGCATCGTCGCCGCCACCAACCGCGATCTCGACAGCGCCGTCGCCGAGCAACGCTTCCGCGAGGATCTGTATTTCCGCATCAACGTCATTCAGATAGCGGTGCCGCCGCTGCGCACCCGGGGAAACGACGTGCTCCTGCTGGCCCAATCGTTCGTCGAGCGGTTCGCCGCGCGTACCGGCAAGCGGGTCACCGGCCTCGGGACCGCGGTCGCCGAGCGCCTCCTGTCCTACAGCTGGCCGGGCAACGTCCGGGAGCTCGAAAATGCCATCGAGCGGGCCGTGGCGGTCACCCGCTTCGCCGAGATCACCGTCGACGATCTGCCGGAGCGGATCCGCGACTATCGCGTTTCGCACGTTCTCGTCGCGGCGGAAGATCCGTCGGAGCTGGTGCCTATGGAGGAGGTGGAGCGCCGATACATCGCGCGCGTGATGCAGGCCGTGGGCGGCAACAAAACGCTGGCGGCCAAGGTGCTCGGCTTCGATCGCAAGACCCTCTACAACAAGCTCGAGAGGGGCGAGGAATGACCAACGGTCAACGCCAGGCGGCGGCGACGGCGGTCAGAATTGGAGCTGCGGCCGTCGCTCTCTGCGTCGCGCTTATCGCTTTCGGGTCCTCGGCTCTCGCAAGTGACGCGAACGCCTCGGCCGTAGAGGGCCACCGCCTCTTCCAAGCGGGACAATTCGCCAGGGCTGCGGCCAAGCTGGAAGCGGCGGCGGGCTCTTCGACCGATCCGGAGGTGCTCTTCGAGCTGGCGGTTTGCTACGAACGGCTGGACCGCGATTCCGAGGCGATTGCCGAGTTCCAGGCGTACGGGCGTTCTCCCGTCGCCCTTCGTATTCGCGAAGCGAATCAGCATATCGCGACAATCCAGTCGAAGCGCCCTGGCCCAGCGCCCCGTGAGTCCCTCACCAAGCCCCGCAGGGTCCTGGTCCCCGCCACTGGCGATAGCGGAAAATGCGTCAAGGACTGTGGGAAGCCCGCGTCGCCCTTCTGCGGGAACAGTTCCAATCGAATGCAAAAGGCCTGCGCCATCCAGTTCTCCTGTCTGCGGAGCTGCCCTGGAGCCAAAGTCGAGCCGGGTTCCTGCCCGATCTCGGCCAACAGTTCGGCGCAGGTCTGCCTGACAGATCGGTGATCGAACCGTCGGCCTCCTGAGTGCGATTTCTTAGACTATCGAGTAGCGACGGGTACTTACAAAACGGAAACGTTTCAAGGGTAAGCGAAACGTCAGCAGTTTCGCCCAGATGCTTTTGAAACGATTGGACAATCAGCGCTCACTGCCAAGATCGGCGTCACCCGGAGGCCTTCCACGCCGATCCCCGTCGCGATGCCACCGGAGAGGGGGTAGAAAATGGGCCATCGTCGCCGCTTACAACTGATCAGACGGCAAACGAGATTAGGGCTTGTTCTCCGCTGAGGCCTTGAGCAACAGCACCGGGCCGTCTGAAAGCCGTACGACCTTCTCAGCAACCGAGCCGAAGAGCACCTTCTGCCAGCCTGATAATCCGTGTGTGGCGATGACGATCAGATCCGCTTTGTGGTGCTTGGCGACCCGAAGAATCTCCATTCCGACGTCGTTCGCGGTTCCCACCTCAGTTCGCACCGAAACGCCGGTCTGCTCATACGTCTTCGACAGATCGGTGATCTTTCGGACTGCCTCCTCGTGGAGCCAACGTTCGTATTCTTCCTCTTTAAACATGGAAACGTTGGTGGGGAGCCTGGGCAGAGCGGGCACGACGTGGACGAGGAAAAGGACGGCGCCGAAGCGAGATGCCATATCAGCGGCGGTGTCCACCGCCTCAAGCGCGGGATCGCTGAAATCGATCGGCGCCACGATCAGTTTGGGTCGGATCATTGTCGGCCTCTGCGAGGACGCTAGTCCTGTCGGCGCCGGAGGATGCGAAAATCACGTGTCACGACCGTAACGATTGGGGGTCGTCCGCACGGGTCGCCGGCAGACGTCACACGAGGTAGTCCCAATCTGAGAGGAGACTACCTCACCCGGGGGCACGGCCTTCACCCGCGCGTGAGCCCCTGCGGCGTCAGCACCACCCGTTCGCCGGGCGGAACGGCGCGTACCGTTCCGGGTCAGGATCAAGCGCCCACTGCGTGTTGATCATCCTGGATCACCAGATTTCTCGCCCGTGCCCCTGATCCGGATGAGCCGTCCCTGCGCCCGTTCCGGGCGTGGTGCGAGGTCACCGAACTGTTGCACCTCCGACATCCGACCGCTACGTGAGTGCCCCGATTCGTGCGCACATTTCAGGACGAGTCGGCGAGCAACGCTGGCTCGGTCGCGGCACCGGCCGGCACCGAACGTCGAAGCTAGGGGGACTGAGAGATGAAGGCGACGATCAGCGGTTTTTTGCTTGGGGCGATGGCGTGCGTGGCGTTCCCAGCGCGGGCGGAGGTTCAGCTGACGGCCGCAGGCGCGACGTTCCCGTATCCGATGTACTCGAAATGGTTCAACGAGTACCACCGGCTGCATCCCGATATTCAGATCAACTATCAGTCCATCGGTTCAGGTGGGGGCATCAAACAGGTGACCGAAGGAACGGTCGACTTCGGCGCCAGCGACGGACCGATGACCGAAAAGCAAAACGCCGAGTTCACCGTGAAGCGGGCTACAAAGATCCTGCACTTTCCTACCGTGCTCGGCGCTGACGTTCCCACCTACAACCTGCCGGGGATCACGGCAGAGCTCAACTTCACCCCAGAGGCTCTGGCGGGGATCTTTCTGGGCAAGATCACCAAATGGACCGATCCGGAGCTGACCAAGAACAATCCGGGCGTAAAGCTACCTGATCAGGACCTCGTGGTCGTCCACCGTTCGGACGGCAGCGGCACCACTTATGTCTGGGTCGACTACCTGTCGAAGGTCAGTGCGGAGTGGAAGTCCAAGGTCGGTCTAGGGACATCCGTGAACTGGCCCGTAGGCCTCGGCAGCAAGGGCAACGAGGGTCTGTCGGGACAAATTCGCCAGACACCGTACTCGATCGGCTACGTCGAGCTCATCTATGCCGTACAGAACAAGCTCTCCTACGGTCGGGTCAAAAACGCCGCCGGTAAGTTCGTGAAGGCCGATCTGGCCAGCGTGACGGCTGCCGCGGCTGCCAAGAGCATGCCCGACGATTTTCGGGTATCGATCACGAATCCTTCCGGCGCTGCCGCATACCCGATCTCCAGCTTCACCTGGCTGCTCATCCCATCAAAGTTCGACGATCCGGCCAAGGCCAAGACAGTGAGAGAGTTCCTCAAGTGGATGCTCCGGGAAGGTCAGAAAATGACGACGCCTCTTACTTATGCGCCGCTTCCGGCGGCGGTCGTATCGAAGGAAGAGAAGGCAATCAGCCTGATACAGCCATGAGCGGTGGCGAAACAGCCACGATGGCCCCGGGGCTCGATGGGGGGGCTGCCAAGCCATCGCTCATGCAGCGCCTGCGTACGGGTGACGCTATCGCCCGCGCGGTGGTACAGAGCGCGGCTGGCGCCGTCGTCCTCATCACCTTACTTGTCGTCTTCGAACTCTACACGGGTTCCAGCCTGTCGCGCGCGCGGTTTGGCTGGCGCTTCATCGTCACGCAGACCTGGGATCCCGTGGCGGGCGAGTTCGGCGCGCTCCCGTTCATCTACGGCACGGTGGTGACCTCGATCGTCGCCATCGCAATCGCGATACCGCAGGGTATCGGTTCGGCCGTGTTCCTGGCAGAGCTGGCGCCGCGAAGGCTCTCCGACTTCTTGACCTTTCTCATCGAGCTTCTCGCTGCGGTGCCGAGCGTGCTCTATGGGCTGCTCGGCATCTTCGTGTTGGTGCCGTTTCTGCAAGCGCACGTGGTTCCGCTGCTGCAGCACGTTCTGGGCTTCCTGCCGATTTTCAAGGGCCGCTTCTACGGCGTGAGCTACTTCTCGGCCGGCATCGTCCTATCAATCATGATCGTGCCATTCATCGTTTCGGTATCGCGTGAGGTGTTGCTGGCCGTGCCGACGGAGCAGCGCGAGGCTGCACTGGCGGTGGGAGCCAGCCGCTGGCAAACGACCTACAAGGTAGTCTGGCCGAACGCCGCGCGCGGCATCCTCGGGTCGGTCTTCCTCGCCTTGGCGCGAGCGCTCGGCGAGACCATGGCGGTCACCATGGTCATCGGGAACACGCCGCGAGTAAACACGTCGCTGCTGGCGCCTGGGTATTCCATCGCGGCGGTCATTGCCAACGAGTTCACCGAAGCGACGGGCGACCTCTACGTGTCGGCCCTCATAGAGCTTGGCCTGGTCCTCTTCGCGGTCACTTTCATCGTCAACGGCCTGGCTCGTCTCTTGATTGTCGCGACCACGATTCAGGCCGGAGCGGTCGCATGATCTCGTTCGAGGCCCGCAAGAAGGCGGGAAATCTGATGATGTTCACGCTGACAGGGTTCTGCGCCGTCACCACCATTGGCGTCCTCCTTTTGATCCTCGGATACCTCGTATGGCACGGCGCGGCGGCGCTGAGCTGGTCCTTTTTCACGCGCTTGCCAGCGCCAGTCGGGGAACCAGGCGGCGGCATGGCCAACGCCATCGTGGGCACCGGGAAGATCCTGCTGCTTGCGTCTTGCATAGGCATGCCCATTGGCTTCCTCGGAGGTGTTTACGTCGCCGAGCTCGCTGGCAAGGGATCGGCGTCGGTGATCCGATACGTGGCCGATCTCCTGAACGGCGTTCCGTCCATCGTGATCGGCATCGTGGTTTACACCCTGGTCGTGAGGCGCATGCACCATTTTTCCGCGCTGGCCGGCGGGATTGCCCTCGGCATCATGATGATTCCGATTGCGGTTCGCAGCACCGAGGAGTTTCTGCGCGCCGTTCCCACCTCGCTCCGCGAGGGCGGACTCGCGCTGGGGCGGCCGCGCTGGCGGGTGATCGCCTCTGTGGTCATCCCGGCCGCGCTGGGCGGAATCATGTCCGGCATCATGCTCAACATCGCGCGCGTAGCCGGCGAGACGGCGCCCCTACTGTTCACCAGTTTGAACAACCAGTTCTGGAGTCCCGGCTGGAATCAGCCCTCGGCGGCCTTGCCAGTCATGATCTTTACCTACGCGATTTCGCCCTATGAGGACTGGCACCAGCAGGCCTGGGCGGCGGGGTTCGTCCTCCTGATGATGGTGCTCGTGGTCAACATCGGCGCGCGGCTGGTACTGACGCGCGGCAGGTTCGTGCCGAGAGGTTGACACATGAGCGTCTCCCAAACCCAGACCGAAGTCGTTGCCCAGAAGGCGGGAGGCGCACTGTCCCTGTCGCCGGCCGGGGCGTCGTCCCGAGAGACTGTCACGAAGTCCAAAGCCGGGCTCTGCGTCGCCGGCCTCAATTTCTTTTACGGGAAGACTCAAGCGCTCGACAACATCAACATCCAATTCGAAACGCGAAAGATCACGGCACTGATCGGGCCTTCCGGTTGCGGGAAATCGACCTTCTTGCGCACGCTGAACCGGATGTACGAGACGGTCAAAGGGGCTCGCCTCGAGGGTCGGATCGAACTGGACGGCGTCGATCTCTTGAGCTCGGACGTCAACCGCGTCCGTCGAAAGATCGGGATGGTGTTTCAGAAATCGAATCCGTTTCCAAAGTCGATTTTCGACAACGTGGCGTTCGGACTGGACGTCAACGGTTTGGGCAAACGTTCGACGGTTAAGGATGTCGTCGAGCGCAGCCTTGTGCGAGCGGCCCTCTGGGATGAGGTCAAGGACAAGCTCCACCAATCGGCATACGGCCTTTCCGGAGGCCAGCAGCAGCGGCTCTGCATCGCGCGCGCTCTCGCTGTAAATCCGGAGATCCTGCTCCTCGACGAGCCCTGTTCGGCCCTCGATCCGATTGCGACAGCGAAGATCGAGGATCTACTCGGCACGCTCAAGGACCAGTGCACCGTCATCATCGTGACTCACAACATGCAGCAAGCCGCTCGGGTTTCGGAATACACGGGATTCTTCCTGATGGGCCGCCTCGTCGAGTTCTGCGCTACCGCACAAATGTTCAAAAAGCCTGCCAAAAAGGAGACCGAGGACTACGTGACAGGCCGCTTCGGTTGAGAACTCGTCGAATACTTTCCGACCGACCAACAGGAGTATGGCATGCGTCAATTCTTCCATGAGCTCGATGCACTGAGGGCGAAGGTGCTCGCGATGGCGGCCTTGGTGGAAGAAGCAGTCCGACGGAGCGTTCGCGTGGTGCTGGACCACGACGAGGTGGAGGGACGACGCGTGCTCGATCTCGAGGCGCGGATAAACCAGGCCGAAATGGAAACGGACGAGATGGCGACCCGGCTGCTCGCACTACAGCAACCGGTGGCGAAGGACCTCCGATTCATCACGGCGGCCATCAAGATCAACAGCGATCTCGAGCGCATGGGCGACCTCGCGGTCCACATCGTCCGCAACTCTCTGGAGCTCAGCAGCGCGCCTGAGGTCAAGGACACGCCGGAGCTGCCGGATCTCGCCCGGCGGGTCGAGGACATGGTTCATCGAACGATCGAGGCTCTGGCGGAGAGCGATGAGGCAAAGGCCCGGCAGGTCTTGGCCGCCGACGACGCGGTCGACGCATTGAGGACCCGGATGTACAAGCGCTTGGTGAAGTCCATTGAGGGAGACGCCACGGCGGCATCGCGCAACGTGAAGCTGATCTTCGTCGCGCACAGCCTCGAGCGGATCGCGGACCACTCTACCAACGTGGCTGAGAGCGTTCTTTTCTTCGTCCACGGCGTCGAGGTTCGACACCGCGTCCAGATTTTGGATAGCGGCGACCGGTGACTCAGTTGTTGCTCGAGAAGACCTCGTGACTTCACCATTGGTGACCCGCCTGGTTTCGAAAACGATCACCCATCTCATCGCTGTCGTTTCCGAGTGTCGCGACGAGGCCCTGCGCATGGAACAGCGATTCGCGCGGGACATTGCCCTGGTTCACCCGGCCTACCGGCGAAGCGCCCGCAATCTGTTGCACTACCTGGCCCTGCGTCAGCGCGACATCCGACCCATGCAAACGCAGCTGGCCGCACTGGGGCTGTCGTCGCTCGGCCGCTGCGAAGCAAACACGCTCGCCGGACTAAATGCGGTACTGGGCGTGCTGGCGCGCCTGCGGGGACCAACGGTCGCGCCAGCTAAGCGCCCTACCATGACGAGACCGCCGGTGGACTTCGTTTCGGGTCCACTCCGGCTCGAGCGCCACACCCGGCGGCTTCTAGGAAAGCGGCCCCCGCATCGGGCGACCCACATCATGGTCACGATGCCGTCGGAGGCCGCGCACGATGCGAAGCTGGTCGAAGGGCTGCTTCGATCGGGGATGGACATCATGCGTATCAATGGCGCCCACGACGACGTTACCGCCTGGCGGGCGATGGTGGGCCATTTGAACCGGGCAAAGAGGGCAACCGGGCTGCGCTGCAAGGTTCTCGTGGATCTTGCCGGACCCAAGCTTCGCACGGGGGCACTCAAGACGAAACTCGGAGTGCTGAAACTCAAGCCCGATCGCGATTGGCGGGGTGCTGTTACGGCGCCGGGACGTGTCTGGCTGGCACCCACCGGTCAAACGCCACTGTCTGCGGCCCCAGGTGACGCCGTCTTGCCTGTGGACGGCGACTTGCCCACCGAAGTTAGTCACGTCGTTGTTCACGACTGCCGTGGGAAGGAACGACGTCTGAAAGTCGAGAGTACCGCTGGATCCTCGCTACTCTGCGTCAGCGACCAGACCGTCTATTTGGAGGCTGGCTCACGCCTTCTCTTTATCGCGAAGGGTAAGGAGCAGGGCCGCGGCCGGATCGGACCTTTGCCCGCTGCCCCGCAAGCCATTTTGCTTCGTGCCGGCGACCACCTCGTACTTACACGGACCGCCGCTGCGGGTTGCCCGGCACACCGCGGTCCCAAGGGCCTGGAACCGGCGCGCATTCCTTGCACGTTGCCGGAAGTGTTTCGGGACGTCCGACTCGGAGAGCCCGTCTGGCTAGACGATGGCAAGATCGGCGGCATCGTCGCCGGTAACGACGGCCGCGAGATCGCGGTGAAGATCACTCGTACACGCGCCGCTGGCGCTCGGCTTCTGCCGGACAAAGGCATCAATCTCCCGTTGTCCAACCTGCGACTCTCCGGTCTGACGGCGAAAGATCGGCGCGATCTTGCCTTTGCAGGCCGCCACGCAGACCTGGTGGGTCTGTCGTTCGCGCAACGGCCCGAGGACATACAGGCGCTCGCCAAGCTCTTGGTCAAAGCGAAGAAGCGTCCGGCGGGCATTGTCCTGAAGATCGAAACGCGGCGGGGATTCGAGGCCCTCCCGCGCCTGCTCCTGTCGGCGCTACGAACACCTCCCGTTGGCGTGATGGTCGCGCGTGGGGATCTCGCGGTGGAGGTGGGGTTCGAACGACTGGCCGAGGTGCAGGAAGAGATCCTGTGGCTATGCGAAGCGGCACATGTGCCCGCCATCTGGGCGACGCAGGTCCTAGAGAACCTGACCAAGAAGGGAGCGCCGTCGCGCGCCGAAGTTACCGACGCGGCGACGGCGGTACGGGCTGAATGCGTGATGCTCAACAAAGGGCCTTATGTCATCGAGGCAGTAGCTTTTCTCGACGACGTTCTTCGGCGTATGCAGAACCACCACAACAAGAAGCGGGCCATGTTGCGGAAACTGTCCGTGGCCGGCGGGAACAGGCGCCGACCGCTCTCGCGAGAGCATACTGCGGAGGGTGAGAGCCGGCCCATTCCAATGGCTCGCCTGCTACGGGCTGAATCCCCGGTCGCCGATCACTAGCGGTTGCTTCGGATCGCAAGTTTGCTTGTGAGGATTTCATGAGCAATGTCCTGGCCAAGCGCGTGCTGGCTTCTCACGACAAGCCGCGGATCCGGGTGTCGCCACCCGTGATCGAGACCGCGGGGCTGGACGCGGCGGGCGTCTTCGCACGGCGCCAAGCGGGGGAGCTACCAGTCAAGAGATGTGGATGTCGACGTGTCGCGCACGGCCTCGAACGGCAGACCGAAAAACATGCGCTCGTCGCCCTGACTGTCGATGTACTGACGCGCCGTCAATAAGCGTTCCGTCCACTGACCGCGCTCCTCGACCCGCCCAAGATGCCCGTTCTTAACGGCTCAGGGCTTGGGAATCCGCAGCGTCTTGCTCACCATCCCGCTGCCGTGGAGAAAATACAGCACCGCCGGCGGGTGCAGCGTGAAGGGCCCGAGGACG
>Ga0080027_10000120_pt1 | contig 34127 bp, 25 predicted proteins | sample OrgsoiDNA2013046_FD_70962 | JGI IMG/M metagenome (GOLD analysis project Ga0080027, IMG submission 70962) | Permafrost soil microbial communities from the Arctic, to analyse light accelerated degradation of dissolved organic matter (DOM) -... | ecosystem: Environmental > Terrestrial > Soil >... | reverse complement strand
AACTATGTCATAATGGTAAGACTATGTCACCAACCCCGGAAACCCGCCTCCGCATCAACGAAAACGGCCGCGTAGTAATCCCGGCCTCGTTCCGCAAAGCCCTCGGCATCCACAGCGGCGACGAAATCGTCCTGCGCGTGGAAGAAAACGAACTCCGCATCACCACGCTCAAGAACCGCCTGGCCCGCGCCCAGAAGCGCATCGCCCCCTATCTCAAGAAGGGCACCCGCCTCTCGGATGAGTTGATCGCAGAGCGCCGCGCAGCCGGCCGCCGTGAGTAAAATCGTCCTCGACGCCTCGGCCATTCTGGCCGTTCTAGGCCAAGAGCGGGGCAGCGCGACAATTCTGCCCCACCTAGAAGACGCAGCCGTAAGCACATTCAATCTGGCGGAGGTGCATGGCAAGCTGGTCAGCCGCGGCGTCCCCGAAGAAGATGCCTGGGAAGCTGCTCGCAGCGTAGCAGCGGAGGCGGTGGACTTCGACAGCCAGCAGGCCCGCCTTGCGGGAGCGCTAGTCCCCCAAACACAAGCGTCAGGCCTGTCATTGGGCGACAGGGCCTGTTTAGCTTTAGGAATAACTTTGAAGTCCACAGTCTACACCGCTGATCAAGCGTGGAAGACTCTTAAGCTGGGTATCAAGATTCACGTAGTTCGCTAACCCAGTTTCACTGCGGCAAAATCGGCCCGCCACCAGCAGCCATCTGCGCCCGCTGCGCATCCATAAACCGCGAGAGCGTCGTATACCCCTGATACAGCCGGTACAAGACCCATAAATGGAACGCCGCCCCGAGATAGTCGGTAATCAGCAGCATGATCAACCCGTCCGCGAGATAGAGCCCCATGCCGACGAAGAACGGCCACTTGTGCCCCTGCTTCCCGAAATACCAGAACAGCAGGAAGAGTCCGGCAATAAAGGCATTCACGACAAAGGCGAGCGCAATGCCGGTCGTACCAGCCTTTTGCGCCACCGCATCCACAATGGAAGTCACTCCCAAGCCAAAAAGAAAGTGAAGTTGCGCCCCCGAAACAGACAGCACAGAGTTCACCATGGAAAGCCCGGCAATCCACAAAAACCAGCTCGAACAAGCCTTGCCAACAGCTTCGAGGCGCAGCCGTTGGACGGTGGCAGTATCAAGAGGCTCGGGATTCATGGCAATGGTCGACATTTTCGGCTGCTCCCCCTGGCTCGGCAAAGTTCCCCACCGAGAATTGCGGAAGGGTAACACGACCGGGCTCAAGGTTCCAAAAGATTTAGAAGCCCGTGTGGCGCTGGCGCCTCGCCCGCGAGGTCTTGCTGGAAAAGGGCCTTGAAGCTGAGTCCTAAAGAAGCCTCAAAGCGGACAGCCAAGCGAATAAACTCAAGCTACCACCGAAATCAAGGGCCCACCGTCCCCCAGCACCTCGCCAATTTCAGCAGCCGGAACACCAGCAGCCTTCAGCGCCGCAAGCAACCTGGAAGCATCCGCCCCAGCCACAGAGATCAGCAACCCACCCGCAGTCTGCGGATCAAAGAGCAAAGTCTTCATCTCGTCGCGAATACCGTCCCCATAGTCCACGAGGCACTCGGCAAACTCGCGGTTGGCATTCAGGCCGCCCGGAATATTCCCCGCCCGGATACACTCAAGAGCACCTTCCATAACCGGAATCTTGCCCGCAAAAAACCGCAAGCTTACCGTCGAGGCCAGCGCCATCTCCCGGGCATGGCCGATCAATCCAAACCCAGTAACGTCGGTCAGCGAGTGGACCTCGAAGCGTTCAGGCTTTTCGCGGGCGGGGGCGCCCGCGCTACACAGGACTTCGGACGCCGTTTTATTTAGAGTGGTCATCGACTGAATGGCAGACGCGATCCATGAGGCCTCGGCGGTCCCCTTCTTAATCGCCGTCGAAATCACGCCCGTTCCCAAAGACTTCGTAAACAGCAACCGGTCGCCAGCCTGAGCGCCACCATTCGCCAGCACCCGCTGCGGATTCACCAAACCCGTAACAGCATAGCCAAACTTAATCTCCTCATCGCGAATGCTGTGTCCGCCGATGATGGTGCAACCGGCCTCGACCATCTTGGATAGACCGCCCGCCAGAATGTGTTCCAGAATCTCGGTGTCTTCTTTGTCCGGGAAGCACACCATGGCCAGAGCCGTTGTGGGTTTTCCGCCCATGGCGTAAACGTCGCTCAAGGCATTCGTTGCCGCAATCTGGCCGAAGGTGTAGGGATCGTCGACGATTGGCGTAAAGAAATCGACAGTCTGGACCAGGGCCGTGTCTGGTCCGAGCAGATACACCCCGGCGTCGTCGGCGTGATCAAAGCCGACTAGAACGTTCGGGTCATGTTGCCGGGCTAATTTCCCAAGCACCGTGTCCAGCACCGCCGGACTCAGCTTGGAAGCTCAACCCGCAGCCTTAACCTTCTCAGTAAGCCGCACTTTTTTCATTTCCAACATAATCTTTAAGCTTGTGTGGCGCGGGCGTGCCGCCCGCGAGGTCGGTCCAGCAGGAACCCAGCAGAGTAGCCCTCGAAGCAAAGCCTCTGAGCCGTTACTTCACACCCACCCGCAATACCCGAATCTCCGGCGCACTCTGATTCCACTGCGCAGAAACATGCTCAAACGCCATCTGAAACCTAGCCGATGCCCCCGGAACCAAGGGCGCCGCCGCAAACTCCACCGCATCCTCATACACGCCATTCTGCTTAAGAATCCGCAGGTCGGCGCGTTCCTTCTGCGCCACCTCGTTCATCGAGCTCCAGAACGTAGCCTCGACGCGGGCAGCGGTAACGGTTTTATCGCCGCCGTTCGTAATCTTGCCCTCAATGTAAGTAATCTCGCCGCCCACCAGATTCTCCGCCCGGCTCAGCTTGATGTCGGAAATCTGCAGGCGCGAAGCGTAAGCGTCTGGCGCAGTGGGCTCGGGAGCATGGTCGCCGCGGACGAGAAAGAGTCCGGTGCCCGCCACCAGCAGCACAAGCGTCAACCCAACGGCGAAAATGCGCAAGCGGGAATTGGCGCTGGCAGCAGGTTCATTTTTTGGTGTAAGAAAGCTCATGACGATTCGAGCTTGATTCTACAGGGTCGAGCGGGCTTCAGCATTTCGCGGGCGAGGGCGCCCGCGCCCCCCGAGCTTATTGTTAAACCCAGCCTACTCCCCGCCCACAGTCAAGCCATCAATCCGAATCGTCGGCGCCGCCACAGATCCCCGGAACTCCAAATCGCTGCCAATCTCGGTAATGTGAAAGAACATATCTTTCAAATTCCCGCCCACAGTAATCTCTTCCACGGGATAAGCCAATTGTCCGCCAGAAATCCACATCCCCCCAGCCCCACGCGAGTAGTCGCCAGTTACAAGATTGGAACCGTGCCCCAGGAACTCGGTCACATAAAGCCCTTCCGAAATCCCAGCAATGATCTCCTGTGGCGACTTAGTCCCCGGCTGCAGGAAGTAATTCCCCGGCCCAATGCCAGGCGTGCCGGCCAGTCCGCGGGACGCATTCGCCGTAGTCTCCATCTTCAGCTTGCGCGCGGTATAAGAATTGAGAAGATACGATTTCAGGATGCCATTCTCGATCACCACGGTGCGGCGGGTCGGAATGCCTTCGCCGTCAAACGGGCTGGTTCCGAATCCGCCAACAATCGTACCGTCGTCAATCACGGTCACGTTGTCGCCGGCAATTCTCTCGCCTAACTTGCCCGCAAGAAACGACGCCCCGCGATAAATGGAGTCGCCGTTCACGCCTTCGAAAATGTGATCGAGAATCGAGCGCGAAACCAGCGGATCGAAGACGACCGGAACCTGCGCCGTCTTGACCTTGCGCGCCCCCAGCCGCCGCAGCGCCCGTTGCGCCGCCACTTTGCCAATATGCTCGGGAGATTCCAAAGCCTTCAGGCTGCGCGACATGTGGTACCAGTAGTCGCGTTGCATCGCACCATCATCAGCTTGCACAATTGGAACAGCCACCAGCGAGCAATACGACCTTCGGTACTCCCCGAGGAATCCAAGCGAGTTGGCCAGAATACGATGGCTGGTCGAGGCATCAAATGAGCCGCCTTCGGAGTTCTTGATGCGGGGATCGTAGTCGAGCGCGGCTTTCTCCGCCCGGCGGGCATATTCGATGCGCTCTGCCCCCAGCAGCGAGTAGACATCCGGGTGAAATAAATTCAGCTCGTTGCGGTGCTGTCCTAACAAAGCTGCGTCAGGCAAGCCCGCAAACGAGTCTTCCGAAGTAATCTGTGCCAGATCGCGAGCCGAGCTCACCAGCTTCTCAATCCCCGCCAGCGTCAGATCGCTGGTGTAGGTGCTGGCCGTGCGTTTGCCAAAAAACACGCGCACGCCCAAGGCCCGCGAGCCAGCTTCCTTCAGAGTTTCAACTTCGCCCAGCCGCACGACCGTCGAGAACTCATCGCCCTCCTGGACGACCGCCTCAGCGGCCGAAGCACCAGTAGCCATCGCGCGGCGGACAACATCGGCCGCCAGTTCGCGTAAATCCGTTGAAATTTCAGGAGCAATTTGTGTTTCAGGCATAAATTCAATTCACCACGGAGACACGGCGACACGGAGAAAGAGTCGCAAACCAAGAATTAAAATGAAAATCAGGGCATTCCAAATCTACAGAAATCAAGAATTGCATCGGTTCCATTTTCTCCGTGTCTCAGTGTCTCCGTGGTGAAAAGACTCTTGGTAGAGGAAAGCCTTATTGCATGTATCCGCCAGTATCCCGTTTAGCAGTACCGCCCACGGTCAGCCGGTCCACCTTAATTGTCGGAATACCCACTCCCACAGGCACAGACTGCCCGTCCTTGCCGCAGGTTCCCACACCCTCATCCAGCTTCAAATCATTTCCGACCATGGAAACCCGCGTCAAAACATCCGGCCCATTCCCGATCAAAGTCGCCCCACGCAAAGGCGCAGTAATCTGCCCGTCTTCAATTAAATAAGCCTCAGACGCCGAGAACACAAACTTCCCGTTGGTGATATCAACCTGCCCGCCACCAAAATTCACCGCGTACATGCCGCGCTTCACCGAGCGAATAATATCTTCGGGATTGTCCTGCCCGGCCAGCATGTAAGTGTTCGTCATGCGCGGCATGGGAATATGCTCGTAGCTTTCGCGTCGACCGTTCCCGGTATCCGGCATACCCATTAACCTGGACGAAAGTTTATCGCTGATGTAATTCTTCAGAATGCCGTTTTCAATGAGAACGGTCTCCTGTGTCGGGTGGCCTTCATCGTCAAAATTCAAAGATCCGCGTCGCCAGGGCATCGTTCCGTTATCAACAATCGTGCACTTGTCGCTGGCCACGCGCTTGCCCAGCAATCCGGCAAACGCGGACGTCTTCTTGCGGTTGAAGTCCGCCTCCAGACCGTGGCCGATCGCCTCATGCAGTAGCACCCCCGGCCATCCGGGACCAAGAACAACTTCCATTTCCCCTGCCGGAGCCTCGCGCGCGTCCAACTGCAAAATCGCCTGCCGCGCCGCTTCGCTGGCAAAGTGTTCCGGAGAAGAAATCGGATCCGAGAAAAACTCGATCGCCACCCGTCCGCCTCCGCCCGAACTCCCGCGCGCTGAATTCGTCTCCGTCTTGGCAATACACCCAACGTTGAACCGCGCCAAAGGCTGCGAATCCTCGGCATAGGTGCCATCCGAGCCGACGATCAAAATCCGCCGCAACTCGTCGCCATAGCTCACACGCACTTCTTTAATCCGCGAATCGTAGCTGCGGGCCGCCACGTCGGCGCGTTCGAGCAAGGTCACCTTCGAGGAAATTTCCGCATCCACGGAAGGCAGTGCGACCGGGTAAAGACTCCGCCCAGGCTTCTGCTGGAATGCGGCCACAGTTTCTTTCGATGGTCCGCTGGCGATCAGCGCAGCTGTTTTCGCCGCGTGCAGCATACGCTCGGGGGAAAGGTTGTCGGTATAAGCGTATCCGGTTCGCTCCCCGGCAAGCACTCGCACGCCGCAGCCCGCCGAAATGCCCTGCGACGCCGATTTCACCAGCGACTCATCCATGCTCAGCGAAGTCGAAGTCTGGTACTCGAAATACAAATCCGCATAGTCGCCGCCGGCGGACAGAGCTGCCGCCAGATAGCGTTCCAGGTCGCGCTGCTGAATGCCGAAGTGGGAGAAAAAGAACTTATTGTCCATAGGATATAGATGCCCTAGCAGCGTTCACGAAGCAGGGCCGATCCTTCATTATCCCACAGCGTTCCGGCCCTCCAGAATTGCCAATTCCGGTTCGCAAGCCTGGAATGCCCTTTCGTAACCCATCGGTAGGCCAACCTACTTGGAGCGGGGCGAGGCAGAGGTTCGGCTTTCGCACTTACCCCCATAAGTAGACTTGCCCGGAAAGGCCGCCTGGCGACACCATCAGGGCCATGATCGCCGCCGAAGCTCTCTCGCGCACCCTCGAAACCTACCTCGCGGGCTCACGCAACGCGATCGTTCTGGAAGACGGCGCCGAGCTCTTCGATCTCAGCCGCGCTAAATACTCCCTCTCTGGCGACTACGGCAAGTGCCTGCTCCACCTCTGGTCCGACGAGCGCAACGCCGTGCGCCGCGTTCTTGAAGCCGAAGAAAAGAAGGGCACGCTACAACCCACGGTTCAGCGCATGGGCCAGCCGCGACCCTCGAAGCTGGAAATTTGCCGCAGCCTCGACCTGCGGACAACCAATTCCCGCAAGGCTGCGCGGGCTGCCTACCAACACCAGCTCCAGCGGAGGCTGGAACGACTGTTCCCCGAGTTCCGCATGGTCCACATGACCACGGGCGCGAATCTTGAGCAATCGTTCGGCCCGGTCTACGCCCGCGGTTTGCTCCGTCGAGGCCAAAGCGGGTTTGCCGTTTTCGGCGTCAATGCCCAGGAAACCCAAGCCTCGATTGATGCCTCGTTGACCTTCGCCATTCTGTGGTTCGACCTTTGCCGTAAGACACACGTCAACAAACTGCATGTCGAAGGCCTGAGGCTCTTTGTCCCCGCGGGCACGGCCGACCTGGTTCGCGCACGCATGGCCCACCTCAACCAATCGGCCGCAAAATGGCAGCTTTACTCCGTCGACGAGAGGGAAGACTCCGTAACTGAACTGGACTGCCGGGATCGCGGCAATATCGATACTCGACTGGTCCGGCTACCCGATGAATCTGCGGCGCATGAGCGTTTCCGGGCGGCAATTGAAGAAGTGCAAGCCATCCTCCCCGAAGCCGAGATCGCTATCCTTTCGCCCGGAGAGATCGCCTTCCGCCACCAGGGGCTTGAATTCGCCCGTTCCCGCTGGGTGCTCGAGGCGGGCTCGTTTGGTAGTCGTACCGAGACGGTTTTCGGAGTCGGCGCCGAGGAAACTGCCCTAACGGAAAGCACGCGCGCCCGCTTCACCCGCCGCGTCCATGAAATTGCTGAAGTCCGGCATGCAGAAGGCCCCCGCGACCACCCGCTCTTCCGCCTTCATCCCGAGCGCTGTCTGGAGAGGCTGGCACTGGCCAATGTCAGCGCCCTCGACAAGCGCCTCGATCCAATGTGCCGTTACAGTCAGATGCCGGTCTTCTCCGCCGCGGATCGCGCCATGATCGATGTCCTGGGCATGACCCGCGAAGGACGTCTGGCGGTTCTGGAACTGAAGGCGGAGGAAGACATCCACCTGCCGCTGCAAGGTCTCGATTACTGGTCCCGCGTCACATGGCACCATGCCCGCGGCGAATTTCCGCGTTTCGGCTACTTCCCCGGCCGCGAGCTTGCCCCCGCCATGCCACTGCTCCTTCTCGTCGCCCCCGCGCTACACGTCCACCCGGCCACCGATACTCTGCCGCGCTACCTGTCTCCGGAAATAGACTGGATGCTGCTGGGCATCGACGAACATTGGCGCCAAGGCCTGCGCGTAATCTTCCGCAAGCGCCCGGGTGAGCCGGTAACGAAACCCGCAGGCCGGGATCAGCAAACAGCCGCCTAAGTCGAGACCCTCAGGCCACACGCCCTAGGCTTGATGGTCTTAAGCTCTAGTTTTAAGTTGTCATCTTGAGCGCAGCATCCGCGCGCCAGCGCGGGCATGCGCAGCCGAAGGACCTCTGCTCAACTGCGCTGCCGAATTCTGAAGCTCATGCCATGACACCCGGCTCGGTAGGAGGGCAGAGAGAAATCGAGCAACCCAATCATCGGGGTTCCAAAGTGCGAAAGAACTCCTCGCGAATGGCAGACACGGTAGAGCGGGCGTTCAGGCCCGCGTTAAGGTTCCAGAATTGAGGGGCTTTAGCCCCCGGGGTGAGGGGTAGATCTCCCAGGCGCTGAGATGAAGCCGCTGCGAGGCATTCAAGACGAAGCCACTTGCGGGCGAAAAATCTATTTATCAATTTGGAATTTCGGTCGTCGTTGGGGGTTTGGCAAAGGCGTTCAAAATCACCAACCCGGGGGGCTGAAGCCCGACATCTTTCGAGCGTGAACGCCGGCCTGAAGGCCAGCTCTACCGTGTCGGAATGAGGTCGAAAGAAAGCAAGAACAAAAGCTCCCGAACATTTAGGGACCACCATACGCCGCGCAATCGCCAGCTCTACCGCGACCGCCGCAGGCGCCCCTAGGCCTTCGCCGGGTCGCCCTTCTCCACATTCAGCCCCAAGTCCAGCAGCGCCTTCTGAGCCTTCTTGGCGTCAAATTCCCCCAAGCGCGCCAGTTGAGAAAGCGCCGCGCCCGCAATCGCTTCGGCGTTTACTTCAAAATGCTTCCGCAGATGCTGGCGATTGTCGCTGCGTCCAAACCCATCCGTGCCGAGGGTCGCCATGCGCGTCCCCAGCCAAGGCGCCAGTTGATCCGGAACAGCCTTCATGTAATCGGTTGCCGCAACGATCGGCCCCTCGGACCCGTCGAGCACCTTTAGGATCTGCGGACGCTTCGCCGCTTCGGCCGGGTGCAGCCGGTTCCACCGTTCCGTCTCCAACGCTTCCCGCCGGAGCTGGTTGTAGCTGGTGACGCTCCAAACATCGGCATGAATATTGTGTTTCTCAGCGAGAATGGCCTGGGCCCGCACGGCTTCATTCAAGATCGCGCCGCTGCCGAAAAGTTGCAGCGTAGCTTTGCCAGCGCCCGCTTTAAATTTGTAGATGCCGCGCAAGATCCCCTCACGGCAACCCTCCGGCATATCGGGCATGGGATAGTCTTCGTTGTACAGCGTGATGTAGTAGAAAAGATTCTCGCCCTTCTCATACATCCGCCGCATGCCGTCCTGAATAATGACGGCTACTTCGTAGACGTAGGCCGGGTCGTAGGACGCGCAGGTTGGGACGGTGCTGGAGAGCACCAGACTGTGCCCATCCTGATGCTGCAACCCCTCGCCCGAAAGCGAAGTTCGACCAGCCGTACCTCCCAGCAGAAAGCCCTTGCCGCGAGCATCCGCAAACGCCCAGATGGCGTCACCGACGCGCTGGAATCCGAACATTGAGTAATAGGTGAAGAACGGAATCATGGGAATGCCATAGTTGGCATAGGCCGTTCCCGCGGCGGTGACCGACGCCATCGAGCCCGCTTCGGTGATACCCTCCTCCAGAATCTGTCCGTCTTTTTCCTCGCGGTAGTAGAGGAGCATGTCCTGATCGTGCGGCTTGTAAAGCTGTCCCTGGCTGGCGTAGATGCCGACCTGCCGGATGATGGATTCCATGCCGAAAGTACGGCCTTCGTCGGGAATGATCGGAACCACGAGCTTGCCGATGGCGGGTTCCTTCATCAGATTGCGGAGCAGACTGACAAATCCCATCGTCGTGGAGACGGCTCGGCCCTTCGAGCCGGAGGTGGATTCGGAGAAGAACTCCAGAGGCGGGGTCTTGAAGTCAGACTTCTTGACGACGCGCGTGGGCATGAAGCCGCCGAGTTCTTTGCGGCGGGCTTTCATGTACTGAATTTCCGGGCTATCGTCGGCGGGGCGATAAGGCGTGCCCTTATGTGCGGCTTCTTCCGGAATCGGAATGTCGAAACGTTGGCGGAACGCCGAGATGGATTCATCGCTCAACTTCTTTTCCTGGTGCGTGGCGTTGCGCGCTTCCGCGGAACCCAGGCCGTAGCCTTTCACGGTCTTCGCCAGAATCACAGTCGGCCGCCCCGAGGGAGCCATTGCCCGCAGGTAGGCGTTGTAGATCTTTTGGGGATCATGGCCGCCGCGGCGTAAGCGAGAGAGCTCGTCGTCGCTCATGTTCTCGACCAGCTTCAGCGTCTCAGGATATTTTCCGAAGAAGGCTTCGCGGACGTTGACGCCGCCCTTCGCCTTAAAGCTCTGGTACTCACCGTCAACGCACTCTTCCATGCGCTGGAGCAGCATGCCGGATTTGTCTTTGGCGAAAAGTGGATCCCAGTCGGAACTCCAGATGACCTTGATGACATTCCATCCGGCGCCGGCGAAGGCAGCTTCGAGCTCATTGATGATCTTCCCATTGCCGCGCACCGGCCCGTCGAGACGCTGCAAGTTGCAGTTGACAACAAAAACCAAATTGTCGAGCTTCTCGCGCGAAGCCAAAGTCAGCGAGCCCATCGACTCGGGCTCATCCGTCTCCCCGTCGCCAACAAAAGCCCAAACCTTTCGCGGCGTCTTCGTGATCAAACCGCGATTCTCCAGATACCGCATAAAGCGCGCCTGATAGATCGCATTGAGCGGCCCCAAGCCCATCGAAACCGTGGGGAAGCTCCAGAAATCCGGCATCAGCCACGGGTGCGGGTACGAAGAAAGGCCCGGAGTGTCGCGCAGCTCGTGCCGGAAATTCCGCAGATGATCTTCCGAGAGGCGGCCTTCGAGGAACGCCCGCGAGTAAACGCCCGGCGAAGCGTGGCCCTGAAAATAAACGAAATCTCCCGGCTCTTCGCCATACTTCGCATGGAAGAAGTGGTTGAAGCCCACCTCCAGCAGCGCTGCCAGCGACGAATACGTAGAGATATGTCCGCCGATTCCGGCATCTTCCTTGTTCTGGCGATGCACCATGGCCATGGCATTCCAGCGAATCAGGCTCTTGATGCGGCGCTCGAGGGCTCGGTCGCCGGGATAAGGAACTTCGTCCTCGACCGGGATCGTGTTCTTATAGGGCGTGTTGAGTTTGGTGGGGACGTCCACGCCGACTTCGCGGGCGTGGTTGGTGAGGGCGTCGAGGAGGGCAGTGCCCTGGCCGGAGCCATCCTGCTTCACAATCTGGTCAAAGGCTTCAATCCACTCGGCAAGTTCGTCGAAATCGGGCGTCACCCGGGCTGTGCTGGTCGCATTCATTCACTAAGTATGCCCCTAAGCGGCAAGTTAGCGCTACCCCTTCGCCGAATGGCTGAACCCGCGTTCACAGCGAACCCGAAGGAAAAGAACCTCGAGCTAACGAAGGCACTCGGCTACTGTCCCGGACACACCGTGTGCTGGTCATTCTGAAAGCTGAGCCAGCTATGTACCGAGGTCGCCCGCGCATCGCCAAAATAAGGGATAAACACCAGCGATTGCAGGTTGTAGGTGAACCCGTTCAAGGTGTAGGAAAAAGTTCCGTAGTTCACGTTGCCTTCCAGCGGGTCCCCATTCTCCATCACGTTGTTATCCGTGCAATTCACGGCGTTATCCACGAAGGGATCATCCATCCACTCGCCAATCTCATGGCTCAGAGCCGAAACATCCTCGGAGAAGGAGCCCGCGTGGTCGACGTAAGTGAACGTAGCGTAGGTCTGTCCGGCCGGCTCGGAAGCATTCGCGCTGTGATAGCCGCCAATGCAGCAGCCGCCCTGTGTGAGATAAACATCGTAGGTCACGAAAATCGGGAGCGCCCCTGGGTTGATCTGCGTGAACTTCGTCATGTAGGCCTGCAATTTGGCGTCGAAGGCGTTGATGTCATAGGTGCCGACTTTGCCCGCGCCGAAAGGGTTCGTGATGACGGTGCCCTGGGCCTTCGCAACGGTAATCGATTGTTCCGCCAGAACCGTCGGAGTGCCCAGCAGAACGTGATATTTGGGACGCGACTTCACGGTACTCCAGAAATTTCCGCGCTGGTAGGCGTCAATGTACTGAGTCGTTCCCAGATTCACGCCGCCCTGTGTGAAATTCAGGCTGGGATTGAATACGGGCGACGCGAGGGTGTTCTGAATAATGGTCTTGCCGCTCGCCAGCTTCTTCGCCACCGGATCAAAAGTCAGGTTGCCGTTGCTCACGCCATACACCATCTTGATCGGAATGATGAAAACGGGAATCGTTGTGGTCACATTCGTACTGGTGGGATTCGTGCCGACCATGGTGAAAGTGATGGGCTGATGCGTCAGGTCGGTAAATTTGCCCTTCCACTGTGTCAGTTGCACAGCGGCTGCGGCCCTCGGCGCAGCTCCATTGAGCCTTGGAGGACGGACTGCGTACAGGGGCTTGGCGTCAGGCCAACTAGTTGTTTTTGTTTGGGCGGAAGCTGCGGTTGGAACGCCGGCTGTGGCAAAACACACGACAAGTAGGAGAAAACTGCTGCAAATGGCTTTCATTGCAATACCTTCCTGGAATGGGGGGATTGAAGTGTTTTGGCGGCGAACAGCGGGCCGTTGCGCTGCTCGAAAGTAGCACAGCGCCGCAGCAGATGGCCACACGGAAATCTCGCGCTAAACATCTACTAGGGCAAGTAGTCGGTGCCGGCCACAGGTAGACTCCCGTCATTCCGGGGCCGGGCCTTTTGTTCGGCGATGCTCTTCCAGAGCCGAGGCGCTGCGCCGATCCGGCAACTATCGCTGGTAGTAGGTCGCGCTGCCAGTTACCCTCCGCACAGGTTGATCGTGCTTTCCACCGCCCTGCCATCGGGCTTTCCCGAGGCATCCTGCACGTTGGCCATTGATCACTTCCGGGTGCGTGATTTCCTTCCATGACATATTCAATTTTGAGCAGTTCCGTCTTGATTCGTTTCATCTGGGAAGACTCTAAGTGCGGCGGGCGGGTGGCGGCGCTGATGCTTGCCGCCCTGCTGCTGGTCTCGAGTGGTTTCGCGCAGAACCCAAACGGTGCCCTTCGCGGCGAGGTGCAGGACTCGAGCGGGGCGCTCGTGTTCGGAGCGCGCGTGGTTCTGCGGCCGGCCGGGTCGTCGATTCTGCGCGAGGCAGCGTCGAACGAACGAGGCGAATTCCGCATGGACGGCCTCCTGCCCGGCCGGTACCACATAGTGGTGAGTGAGAAGGGATTTGCCGACGCCGAGGCGGACCTAGAAGTGGCGGTGAGCCTGGTGCGCGACGTGACCGTAACCTTGAGTCCTGAGGGCGGACACGAGACCGTCAACGTGAAGGGGACGGCCTCGTCGATCACGACCGAGTCGATTGACACGGCGAGCGCCGTGCATCAAGGCGTGGTGAGCAGCCGGGACCTACAGAGTCTGCCGCTGGCGGCGCGAAGCTTCGCCAACATCGCCTATCTTGTCCCTGGAACGGAACCAGTGGAACCTTCCGATCCGACCAAAGCGCGGATCACGGCCGTATCCACCGGCGGGAGTTCGGGTCTGAACAACGAGTTGTCGGTCGATGGCGGGGACAACTCCGACGACTGGATCGGCGGGTTCCTGCAGAACTTCTCGCCGGAGGTGATCCAGGAATTCGCGGTGCGCACGGCGAATGCCGACGCCGATACCGGGGGCACGACCGCGGGCTCGGTGGTCATCACGACCAAGCACGGCACGAACACATGGCACGGAGAGGGCGCATTCTACGAGCGCGCGGATGCCTTGAACGCGCGCTTTCCGATTGAGAATCCCGCGCCGGAACCGAAACAACCGTTCTCCCGGCAGAACTACGTCGCCACGCTCGGCGGGCCCGTGGCGAAGGACAAGGTGTGGATCTTCGGCTCCTTCGAGCACGTGCATGAGAATGCCAGCATCTCGTACAGTCCGGATAGCCTGGCGCAATTCAACGCGCTGGCACAGCTCGCCGCGGACGGCCTGATTCCGGGAACGCCCGCGATCGCCGTGCCCCGCAGCGTGCCCATCCCCTTCCGCGACTACCTCAGTTCGCTGCGCTTGGACTGGGCGCAGTCGCCGAAGTCGCAGTGGTTCCTGCGCACCTCACAGGACAGCTATCTCACACGCAATGCCCTGGTCCAGCAGGCGACGCTCCCCTCCACGGGGTTGACTACACACAACAATTACTGGAACACCGTGCTAAGCAATACGTATACCTTCAGTCCGTCGTGGGTGGGAACCCTGGTTCTGGATGCCAGCCTGCTGCATCTGACCCAGACCCGCAGCTCGAATCTGGGCTTTGCGCTGGCGTTTCCATTCAGTTCGACGGCACTGACGGTTTCCGGTTTTGAAACTTTTGGCGACAACCAGTTTGCGACGCCGATTACGCTGTTTCCCACGCTGCGCAATCAGGATAAGTATCAGATCCGCTACGACCTCAGCCGCAGCGCCGGCAGCCACGCCCTGAGGTTTGGGGTGAATGTGATCCACGAGCCAGTGCTGAGCGGCGCATTCGCGGCGACCGCGGAGCAATTCACGCAATATCCTTTCAATCCGGATTGCTACGTCGGTGCGACGGCGACCGACTGCGGTGGCAACACCACTCCGCTGCCGTTCTATTACACGACGCCTGCATCCATGTGCAATCCGATGCCGGACCCGGCTTCGGGCATCACGTGCAGCAATACGCCCGCGGGCAACGGCGCGTTTTCACAAAACGTGCAGCGCCTCGGGCTGTATGCCCAGGATTCGTGGCGCGTCTCCAGTCACCTGACGGTCAACTACGGACTGCGATATCAGACAACTTTCGGGCTGTTTACCGCTTCCGGCAAAAACCAGACGGCGAACCCTTCGTTCCCCGCGATGCTCACCGAGTGGGGATATCCCGCGCGCGCTCCCCAGGACGACCGCAAGCAGTTCGCGCCGCGGCTTGGCATCGTGTATTCACCGGGAGGCAGCGAGAAGACGGTGATTCGAGCTGGTTTCGGGGTGTTCTTCAACGACCTGGCTCAGGGAGGCTGGGCCGCAGCGTTTCAATCGGTGAATGCAAATACAGTCGCGCCGCCGTCTCTCATCGATCCCAATTACAAGACTCCCTACGCCATTCACATGAGCGCTGGCTTGCAACATGCCCTGGACGCGCACTGGACGATGAGCGCGGACTTCACCCATGAACAGGGGAATCACGGGTATCGCGCTTATCCATATCTGGATGTCAACATCTTCCGCTCGGACAACCGGTCCAGCTACAACGCTCTGATGCTGCGCCTGCAGGGGAATGTCTCGCAGCGCTTTAGTCTAACCGCTCACTACACGTTGGCGAAGGCGCAGACGTGGGGATGCGTCCTCGGCGAACTGTTCGACTACGTGAACGGCGTGTGCGATCCGCTGAATGCCTTTGCCGGGGGCGATTACGGGCCGTCTGGAGAGGACGTTCGGCACCGTTTTGTGATCGCTGGAACGCTGTATGCGCCGGGCGGCTTTGAAGTCACGACCATGACGCAGGCGGAAAGCGCCCGGCCGTACACCATCACCACGGCCGATGGCGGCGGACGAATCGAGGTGAACGGGAACCCGACTGCGCTCGATGTGTTTCGCGGAACAGCTTACATTCAGGCTGATCTGCGCGTCAGCCGGCCCATTAAGATCAGCGAACGCTTGCAGGTGAATCCGTTCGCGGAGTTCTTCAACCTGTTCAACCGCAACAATCCTGGGGCCAACTTCGTCGCGAATATCGCCGCGCTGCCCGGGGTCGTCTCGCCCGATGGCATCAATGTGACCGGAATCTGCAACCCGAATTGCGGTCCCGTCACGAGCCTGAAACAGCTGGAAATTCCGGGAGGCGGACTGGGAGACTTTTTTGGACCCGGAACAACGGTAGGAATTCCTTTCGCCGCACAAGTGGGGGTCAGGGTAAGTTTCTAGTCTCGGGCGGCCTGAGCGAACTCAAACGAACGCAAGACACCTATTTGGGCCGGGTGATCGCCCCGTCCGAGGCCGACGAAACCAACGCCGCATACTTCGCGAACACGCCGCTCGGATAGCGTGGCGAACGCGGCTTCACTGCGGCGAGCCGCTGTTTGATTTCCAGATCGCTGATCTCCACTTCCAGTAATTGCTTCTGAACATCGAGGACGATGATGTCGCCATTGCGGAGGGCTCCGATAGGTCCGCCGAGAGCTGCTTCAGGGGAAACGTGTCCGGCCATCAAGCCTCGTGTTGCGCCGCTGAAACGGCCGTCGGTTAGAAGGGCCACGGATTCGCCCAGGCCTTCGCCGACGATGGCGGCTGTAACACTGAGCATTTCGCGCATACCGGGGCCGCCCTTGGGACCTTCGTTACGAATGACCACCACGTCGCCGGCGTGAATGCCCTTGCTGGTGACGGCTGTCATGGCATCTTCTTCGGAGTCGAAAACGCGGGCGGGGCCGCGGTGGCTGGGGCGTTCGTGGCCGCTGACTTTCACCACTGCGCCTTCCGGAGCGAGATTACCGCGCACGATTACGAGACCGCCGGTTTTCTTCAGCGGCTGGTCTAAAGGCACGATCACTTCCTGGCCAGCGGTTTCGGTTGCCGTTGCCGCTTCCTCCGCCAGCGTCTTGCCGGTCACGGTTTTCGTTGCCCCGTGCAGATGCTTTCCCGCTAGCAGCCGTTGTGTCAGCAAGCGCACTCCGCCTGCGCGGTGCATATCCGAGGCCACGAAGCGTCCTGCTGGTTTCAGATCGGCGAGCAAGGGAGTGCGCTCGCTCACGGTCTGAAAATCATCAATCTTTAACTCCACGCCCATCTCGCGCGCAATCGCGAGCAAATGCAGGACGGCATTGGTCGACCCGCTTGTGCTGGCTACCGAGGCGATCGCATTCTCGAAGGCGTCGCGCGTGAGGATGTCCTTCGGGACGATTCCCGCTTTCAGAACATCCATGATCAGCTTGCCGCAAGCCACCGAGACATCGTCTTTGCGCGGGTCGTTGGCGGGGACGCTGTTCATTCCCATGGGCGAAAGGCCAATCATTTCCATGACGGTGGACATGGTGTTGGCAGTGTACTGGCCGCCGCAGGCGCCCGCGCCCGGGCAAGCCACGTCTTCGAGCGCCTTCAGATCGGCGTCGCTCATTTTTCCGGCAGCGTTCGCGCCTACGGCTTCAAAAACATCTTGAATGGTGACGTCCTTACCGCGAAAACTTCCTGGGGCGATGGTGCCGCCGTAGTAGACAATGCCCGGAATGTTGAGCCGCGCCAGCGCCATGGCGGCGGCGGGAATGGTTTTGTCGCAGCCCACGACCGCGATTACGGCGTCGAACAATTGCCCTCGGCAGACGAGTTCGATGGAGTCGGCGATCAGCTCGCGGCTTACCAGCGATGCGCGCATGCCCTCCGTGCCCATGGTTTCACCGTCGGAAATCGCGATGGTGTTGAACTCCATCGGCGTGCCGCCGGCGGCGCGGATGCCTTCTTTCACCTTGGCCGAGAGGCGGCGCAGGTGAAAATTGCAGGGCATGGTTTCGATCCAGGTGTTGGCCACGCCGATGAGGGGCTGGGCGAGGTCGTGGTCGGTGAAGCCGATGGCTTTGAACATGGAGCGGGCGGGCGCGCGGTCGCGGCCCTCCGTGATGAGGCGGCTGCGGTGTTTGGGGTCCATAAGGGTTATCCAAGCAGGATGATACAGGGTTGAGAGAAGATCAGAGGAGGCCTTTAGCTTCTGCGGGCAAGAGTGCCCGCAGCCACACGAGCTTACGCCATCGCTGTGCGGTTGTAGGTTGCGGTGCCTACGGAAGCCGGAGGCATGTGGGCGCCGCCTTCGATGCCTTCGGCCCAGCCCTCTTCGAGGGCTAGCATGGAGGACACGTCCAACACGTCGACGGTGGCATGCCAATCGCGATACAACTGCGCTGACTGCTTCTCGGTAACGTCGAGCAGGATCCGGACTTCGAACGCATCGCCCGAGGGCGCGGCCTGGACGTAGGACATGGAGAGCGCGCGGCGCGAAACCGCCATTAGAATGCGCATCAAAGTTCCCTGCGTGTTGTTGTAGCGGATCTGGAATAAGTGCATCATGGCTCAGCTCCTGAGTTTCTCTAACAATTCCCGTTCGGACTATTCTTCAAAAACCATTTCCGAAAGCGCCGCACCGGCGGGCACCATGGGGTAAACATTGGCTTCCTTCGGGCATTCGAACACCAGCAATTCCGGCTCGGGGGAAGTCAGGAACCGCGTCAGCCACGCCGCAGTCGCCGGCGAAACTTCAGCTCCAGCCACTGCATCCACGCCCATCAGTTCGGCGTGAATTCCGTAGGCTTTCGAAATCGCGACGAAATCGGGGTTGTCGCTCATGTCGGTCTCGGCGTAGTTGCGTTCGTAGAACAGTTGCTGCCACTGGCGCACCATGCCCAGATATTTGTTGTCGATGATGACGTTCTTGACCGGGAGCTTCAGGCGGTGGACAGTGGCCAGTTCCTGAAGGTTCATCTGGAAGCCGCCGTCGCCGGAAATGCAAATCACGCAAGCGTTCGGATTTGCGAGTTGCACGCCGATGGCTGCCGGAAGGCCGAAGCCCATGGCTCCGAGGCCACCAGAGGTGATGAAGCCACGAGGGGAGTTCTTGCGGTAGCGCTGGGCTGCCCACATCTGGTGCTGGCCCACGTCGGTGATGACGAAAGCGTCATCCGGCATCTGGGCGAAGAGCGCGTCGAGGAAGCGGATGGCGGGCAGGGCCAAGCCGCGCGAATCGACTTCGGCGCGTTCTTCGCCGCAGGCAACGCCGCGCCAGCCTGACCAATCGGGCAGGGTGGTGTGCTTCACTTCGTTGTGAAACTGGGGGACTGTCTGCTTCAAATCGCCAACCACCGGTAGCTCGCAGGTACGGACGCGGTCGAGCTGTCCGGGATCGATTTCGAAGTGGACGATTTTGGCGTCGGGGGCGAAGCGCGAAGGCTCGCCGGTGACCCGATCATCGAGACGGGCGCCGAAGACCAAAAGCAAGTCCGTTTCGTGCAGCGCCATGTTCGATGCTTTGGTTCCGTGCATTCCCACCATGCCGGTGTAGTAAGGCTTTTCGGAGGGAATCGCGCCGAGGCCGTGGACGGTGGCGCATGCTGGAATTTGTAGAGTGTCGAGCAGTTCCACCAACGGGCCAGTAGCGCCAGAAATCTTCGCACCTGCGCCCACTAGAACAAAAGGCTTCTTCGCCGCTTGCAACATGCCGTGCAGCTTGGGCCAAAACTCCGGATGGGCGTGGCCGTTGGTCTTTTTCGCAGGCGGAAGAAACGTCGATGGCCCCTTGAACTCCACTTTCGCCTTCAGCAGGTCGGACGGGAAGTCCAGCACCACCGGGCCCGGCCTGCCGCTGCGCGCCCAATAAAAGCCTTCGGCGATGATGTCCGGAATTTCTTCAATCGTCTTGGCCAGGCGGCTCCACTTGGTCAGCGACAAGGTCATGCCGAAAACGTCGGTTTCCTGGAACGCATCGGAGCCGATCAGGACGGAGCGCACCTGCCCGGTGATGCAGACCAGCGGCACGGAATCCATTTTGGCGTCGGCGATGCCGGTAATGAGGTTGGTCGCGCCCGGACCGGAGGTCGCAATCGCCACGCCCGTTTTACCGCTGGAACGCGCGTAGCCTTCCGCGGCAAACACCGCGCCCTGCTCGTGCCGGGAGAGAATGTGGCGGATTCCGCTGCCCTCGAGCGCGTCATACAACGGCATGATCGCGCCTCCGGGATAGCCGAAGACCAGGTCCACTCCCTCCGCACGCACACAGCGGAGAACGATGTCGGCTCCTCTAAGCATTGACGGTCTCTTCCACTTTCTTGGCGGCGGCCGGTTCGACAGCTTTTTTCTGTCCCGGCAGCCACGACATCATGCCGCGCAGTTGCGCGCCCACGATTTCGATGGGGTGCTGCTTTTCCTTCTCGCGAAGGGCAGCAAAGTTGGCGCCGCCGTTCTTGTTCTCGGCAATCCATTCTTTGGCGAACGTGCCTTCCTGAATCTGCTTCAGGACGTTCTTCATCGACTCCCGCGCCTGGTCGTTGACGACCACGTTGCCGCGTGTCAGGTCGCCATATTCCGCTGTGTTCGAGATGGAATAGCGCATGCGGCTGAGGCCGCCCTCATAGATGAGATCGACGATGAGCTTCATTTCGTGGAGGCACTCGAAATAGGCGATCTCTGGCTGATAGCCGGCTTCGACCAGTGTTTCGAAGCCCTTCTTGATGAGCGACGTGAGCCCACCGCATAGTACGGCCTGTTCGCCGAAGAGATCGGTTTCAGTTTCTTCCTTAAAGGTCGTTTCAATCACGCCAGCGCGCGTGGAACCAATCCCGCCCGCATAGCAAAGAGCGAATTCCTTGGCGCGCCCGCTGGCATCCTGGTGGATAGCGATCAGAGCCGGTACGCCACGGCCTTCGGCATAGACGCGGCGCAGTAGATGGCCGGGGCTCTTGGGCGCGATCATGACAACGTCCACATCCTTGGGAGCCACGATCGACTTAAAGTGGATGCTGAAGCCGTGGGAGAAGCCAAGAATTTTGCCCGCCGTGAGGTGCGGCGCGACGGCGGCCAGATAAAGCTCAGCCTGTGTTTCGTCGGGGGTCAGAATTTGAATCCAGTCGGCTTGTTTGGCGGCTTCCGCAGGGGTCACGACGGTCATGCCGTCTGCCCGCGCCTGCTTCGCCGACCCGCGCTCCGGATCAAGCCCCACGATCACGGTGTAGCCGCTGTCGCGCAAATTCTGGGCCTGAGCATGTCCCTGGCTGCCGTAGCCGAGAATGGCAATGGTTTTTCCCGACAGCGCGGCGGGATTGGAGTCGTTTTCGTAATAGAGTTTTGCGGCCACAGTGGGTTCTCCTAGGGGAAGCTGGAAGCCGGTGGGGGGTAAAACCGACCGACCGGTCAGTCTGCTTAGACTAAGCCTGCCCCGGCCTTATGTCAAGCTTCTTGATCCCAGGACTGACACAGCTTTTCATGGGATCGCCTGTCGCAAAATGAGAGGCTTTTGCGTCAGCAAACGCCGGGGATCGAGCGAGCTTATGGCTCTCCCATGCCAATTGATACAACTGCTGGCGTTCTTACTGAATCGGTGTCCTTGCGATTCGCATCTTTAACGGCTAAGTGATTTTCAGGAAGGTCCGCATGAAAAGGTTGGCTGCCCTATCGTTGGTTACTTTAGTAACGTCCCTTGCCCCCATCACAACTGGCTGCGGCAATACTGAGGCAAAGCAAGCCCAGGCCGGTCCTCCTCCGGCTCTGCCGGTCAAGACCCAGACCGTGAACCTGTCGCCACTGCCCCGGACCGACGAGTATGTCGCCACCGTGAAATCCCGCCGCTCGGCCAGCATTCAGCCCCAAGTGGACGGCTCCCTTACGAAGATCCTGGTGAAATCGGGCGACCATGTTCGAGCAGGTCAAGTCCTGATGACGATTGACCCGCTCAAGCAGCAGGCCACGGTCGACCAGCAGCGCAGCACGGAAACTCAGAAGAAGGCTCTTTACGAATACAACGCGACTGAAGTCGAGCGCCAGAAGAAGCTCTACGAGGCAGGCGTTGCCAGCAAGCAAGCCTATGAACAGGCTGATCAGGCGTTCAAGAATTCCAAGGCCGATTGGGAGTCCGCAACCGCCGCGCGGAACACCCAACAACGCGAACTCGACTACTACCACCTGACGGCGCCCTTTGCGGGAGTGGTTGGAGATATCCCGGTCCACGTCGGCGACTACGTTTCGCCGACCACGCTCCTGACCACGGTCGATGAAAACAAAGAACTCGAGGCCTACATCTACATCCCCACGGATCTAGCGGCGAACGTGAAGCAAGGTCTCCCGGTACAGATCGTCACCAGTTCCGGCCAACCGATCGAAAGCACAAGAATCAACTTCGTGTCGCAGCAAGTCGACACCGCCATACAGGGCATTCTGGTGAAGGCCCCGTTGCACTCTCCGCTCGACCGGTTCCGCAACGAGCAACTGGTCAAAGCCAGGGTTGTATGGAGCACAGCTCCCGCGCCAACGGTCCCGGTGCTGGCGGTGGCTCGCATCGGTGGGCAGGCTTTCGTGTATGTGGCCACGCAGACCGATAAGGGCACGGTTGCCAAGCAGCGTGCAGTCACGCTGGGAGACACCACCGGCAATGACTACGCCGTCCTGGGCGGATTGCAGGCTGGCGAGAAGGTCATCATTTCCGGCACACAGTTCTTGAATGACGGTGCACCCGTGCAGCCCATTTAAGAACCTCACCGGAAAGCGCCGCCGCAGTCCCGGCAGCCATGACGCTGCGAGTTAACGGTTCCATACCAGCAAGAAGCAGCCAATAAGAAGAGGACGTGCTCGCTTGGTCGACTTTTTCATTCACCGCCCCATTTTTGCCACTGTCTGCGCGCTGCTGATCATTCTCGCGGGCGCAGTCTGCATCCCCGGCCTCCCCATTTCGCTCTATCCCGAACTGGCCCCCCCGCAGGTCAACGTCAGCAGCAATTATGTGGGCGCGAACGCCCAGGTGGTCGAATCCGCGGTCACCATTCCTCTCGAGCAGCAGATCAACGGCGTCGAAGGGATGCACTACATCACTTCGACCAGTTCGAATGACGGGACCAGCAGCATTAATGTCACCTTCCAGACGGGCTACGACCTGAACATCGCTGCGGTCGACGTGCAAAACCGCGTCTCGACTGCGACTGGCCGCTTGCCGCAGGAAATCAAGAACACGGGTGTCACCATCACCAAGGCGAATCCGAACTTCGTTTTTGGCGCAGGCTTCTACTCGCCGGATGGCAGCCTTTCCAACCAGTACATTTCGAATTATCTCGACGTGTACGTGAAGGACGCTCTGAAGCGAATTCCGGGCGTGGGTGAGGTCATCATCTTCGGCGAGCGCAAATATGCTATGCGCGTCTGGCTGGATCCGACCAAGCTGGCCGCCCGGCAACTGACCGCGGCCGATGTGGTTTCAGCGCTCCAGGAACAGAACGTGGAAATTCCCGCCGGCCAGCTTGGGCGTCCTCCCGCGGACCCCAAGCAGACCTTCCAGGTCACGCTGCGCGTCGTGGGCCGCCTGACCGAACCCAAGGAATTCGAAAGCATCATTCTCAAGACAACACGCAACGGAATCGTGCAGCTCAAGGACGTAGGGCGGGCGGAAATCGGCGCCGAAAGCTACGACACGAACTTGATGTACAGCGGCCATCAAGCCGTTGGCATCGGGGTACAGCAACTCTCGAATGCCAATGCTTTGACGGTAGACCGGCTCGCGAAGGCCAAACTACTCGAACTGTCGCAGTCCTTCCCGCCCGGTATCAAGTATGTCGTCGCCTTCGATACCACCACGGTGGTCGGAGATTCGGTTCGCGAAGTTGTCACCACGCTCGAAGAAGCAGTCGTCATCGTCATTATCGTGATCTTCCTCTTCCTGCTCGACTGGCGCGCCACCATAATTCCGGCGGTCACGATTCCGGTGTCACTCATCGGCACCTTCGCTTTCATCAAGCTGTTTGGCTTTTCGATTAACTCGCTGACGCTTTTTGGAATTACTCTCGCAACCGGGCTGGTGGTCGACGACGCTATCGTGGTCATTGAAAACGCCCAGCGCCACATCACCGAAGATGGAACCGATTCGCACACCGCGACCTCAGCCGCCATGAAGGAAGTTGCCGGCGCGGTCGTCGCCACCTCGCTGGTGCTGATCTCGGTCTTCGTGCCCGTCTCGTTCTTTCCCGGCACTACCGGAATACTTTACAAGCAGTTCTCCCTGACCATTGCGTTCTCGATCGCCATTTCCCTGTTTAACGCCCTCACTCTTTCGCCGGCGCTAGCCGCAATTCTTCTCCGCAATGAGGAGCAAAAATACAACGTCTTCGATTGGACGCACATCGGATGGCTTTCCAACGGGTACAAGAAAATCGCTCGCGGCATTGATAAAGGCATTCACGGCACCGCCATCGCCTATGGCAAGGGCATCACCCGCGTGCTGAAGTACCGCTACCTGATGATCGTCCTGTTCTTTGCTGGATTGGGCGCCACCGCTTATATGTACGTGCACGTGCCCACCGGCTTCGTGCCGCAGGAAGACCAGAACTACTTCATCGTGGTCGTGCAGGCACCACCGGGCGCCTCTCTCGCTTACACGACGGATATCTGCACCAAGGCGGAAAAAGTTTTGCTGGCCGATCCCGACATTTTCGGCACTTTCGCGGTTCCGGGATTCTCACTCACTGGCGGCAGCGCCTCGAATTACGGCCTCATCTTCGCGCCGCTGAATTCCATCGATGACCGCAAAGCCAAAGGCCACGCCGCCAGCGACATCGTAGCGCGCGTTTCCCCCAAGCTCTTCGGAGTCCCCGGAGCAATCGTCGTAGCCTTTGAGCCGCCGGCGATCAGCGGCATCGGCAGCTTTGGAGGATTCCAGTTTGAGCTGCAAGACCTGGGCCGCAACACGCTCCAGGATCTCGACGCGGTCGCCCACAAAATCGCAGGCGCCAGCCGCCAGCGTAAGGACCTGGTGGGCTTGTTCACCAGCTTCACGGCCAACGATCCCCAGCAGTTGGTTCAGATTGACCGCGAGAAAGCCAAAGCCATCGGTGTGCCGATCAACCAGATCACGTCAGCCCTGGGCGTTTACATGGGCTCGGCTTACGTGAACGATTTCGACTTCAACAACCGTTCCTATCGCGTTTTCGTTCAGGCCGATCAGCCGTTCCGCATGAACGCGCGCGACCTGCGGCAATACTATGTTCGTTCCGACACGCAAGGACTCGTGCCGCTGGGCAACATCGTCACCCTCCAGGAGACTGCCGGGCCGCAGGTCATTAGTCACTTCAACCTGTTCCGCTCGGCGGAAATCGATGGCGCCGCGGCTCCGGGGTACAGTTCCAGCCAGGGCCTTGCTGCGATGGAAGATCTGGCCAAGAAGAACATGCTGCAAGGCATGTCCTTCAGCTGGACTGGCTTGGCGCTCGAGGAGGTGGAAGCCAGCGGGAAGGCCATCATCATCTTCGGTCTGGGCCTGCTCGTCGTCTATCTCACGCTGTCCGCACAGTATGAAAGCTTCGCTCTGCCGTTCATCATCCTACTGGCAGTGCCGATGGCCGTCCTGGGCGCACTGCTGTTCGTCAACGGGCGTGGCTTGGTCGATGACGTTTACGTGCAAATCGGCCTGGTCATGCTGATCGGACTCTCGGCGAAGAACTCGATCCTGATCGTCGAATTCGCCGAGCAGTTGCTGGAGCAGGGGAAGGGCCTGATCGACGCGGCAATCGAAGCCGCCGAACTCCGCCTCCGGCCAATCCTGATGACGTCCTTCGCCTTCGTCCTCGGCGTCCTGCCCCTGTACTTTGCGACGGGCGCGGGCAAACTGGGGCGCCACTCGGTAGGCACCGCGATCGTTGGCGGCATGCTGTTCTCGACCATACTCAACCTGTTCTTCATCCCAGTCCTCTACGTAATCACCAAGACCCTGTTGGCCACGGTCTCCAAAAAACACGCAGCAGGAATCAAAGGCCGCCCTCAAGAGCCGCAAGAGGCCTAAAGTTTAGCCAAGGATTGTGTGTTGCGGGCGCCCGCGCCCGCGTGGTCTTGGTTTAGGGTTTTAAGGCTCTAAGCTTATCGAGCGCGAGCGAAGTCAAAAGCAAGAACAAGGCCACGCGGGCGAGGGCGCCCGCGCCACACAAGTCCTCGGTAGCACTCCCAGAATTTGCAGAACCTCCCACGCAGTCTGTACCATTTCTCACGGATGACTCGTCCCTCGACCGACTCCCGTCACGACATTCTTCATGCCGCCGCCCAGCTCTTTCGCGAGCGCGGCTACGACGCCTCCTCCATGAACGACTTAGCCGCCGCGTTGAACCTGAGCAAGGGCGCGCTCTACCATCACTTCCAAAGCAAGGACGAGATCCTGTTCCATATCATGGAACACGCGATGGAGATTACCGAGGAGCAGGTGAAGAAACCCGTCCTCCAGCTCACCGACCCGCAAGAACGTCTGCGCGCCTGCATCCGCCTGCACATCCATGTGGTCCTGCAAACACGCGACCGCGAAATTACGGTCATGCTGCACGAAAACCATCCTCTTCCCGCGGAATATCGCCGCCTCATCAACGCGCGCAAGAAAGAATATGTGCATTTCGTCGAGCGCCTAATTGAGGATGCCCAAAAGGAGCGCGGCTCGAAGAGCCGGGTTACACCCAAGGCAGGAGCCTTCGCTCTGCTGGGAATGATCAACTGGATCTACCAGTGGTATCGTTCGGACGGCACGATCTCCGAGGCGGCTCTGGCCGACCAGTACACGGACATCATTTTCGCAGGCGTGTTCGGAGCGTAATCCACGGATGAAACGTTTTTTCAATCTGACCGAACTGCAAGCCGAGCGCGCCGCCAGCGGCAAGCGCTATCTGGAATTCCTGCGCGTACCGGCTCTTAGCACCGGCCTCTATGTTCTCCCAAAAGATGGCGTCGACCAGCAAACGCCGCACCAGCAGGATGAGATCTACTATGTGATTCGCGGAAGGGCGCGCATGAAGATCACGCGCGACGACCAAGCTCCGGAAGACCGCCTCGTGGTGGGAGGGACAGTTATCTTCGTCGAAGCGGGCACCGAGCACCGGTTCCATTCCATCGAGGAAGAGTTGGTCGTCCTGGTGGTCTTCGGCCCGGCGGAAGGCTGAGGTTGGAAGGCTGAACCGGCAGTTCTTGAACTCTCGTTAAACCCTGTCATTCTTGAGCGCAGCGAAGAATCCCCGCACCCTCGATTCGGTCCAGATTCTCGCCAGTTTTCTTATCGCACCGCTTCTCTGTGAAACGTTCACAGAGAGTGAGGCACTACGTCTTCGCGCCCGCCTTCGGCGGAATCCAATATACTTCCTCGCGCATGCTCTCTTTCGGAAATCCACGCCGCTTCAAGATCCCCTTGCCGTGCTCAATCATGTCAGGATGCCCGCACAAGTACGCCGTCGTGGTTTTCCCGTCCATGCCCCATAGATCAGCATATTTGCGAATCAGTTCATCCACGCGCCCGACCTCGCCCTTCCACTCGGGATCATCCCAGGGACGGCTCACCGTCGGCACAAATTTCAGCCACGGAACTTCGGCGGCGACTTTCGCCAGCTCCTCTTCATAACCAAACTCAAACGACTTGCTGGCGCCGAACAAAATATAAAGCTGGTGATCCCCGGTAGGCTTGCCTTCTTTCCAGTCCTTATACATCGTCCGCACGTAGCTGATGTAAGGCGCTCCGCCTGTGACCGTCGCGATCAGCAGATGATGCTTGTGACCGCTCTCAACGTCGAGCGTGAATTTCCCCTTCGCTACTTTGCGCAGGGAGCATGTGTCGCCCACCTGCAACTGATAAATCTTGGGAGTCAACGCCCCCTCCGGCACCAACTCAAAGAAAAACTCCAGTTCCTTCTCATAGGGCGACGAAACAATGGAGTAAGCTCGCTCCGTCTTCTTGCCATCAGCGCGCGGAACGCCCAGCGTTCCATACTGCCCCGGTGTGAACTTGAACTCGCCGCCCGGATCCATGCGAACCATCCAGAGGTCGTGGGCAAAGTCCGTCCGTTTCGTCACCCGGGCGGTATAAAACTTATCGTCAGCCATGCAGCGCAATCCTTGCGAGTCAAGAATGAGAACGGGTCAACCCGCAAGTGTAGCAAAATCATGGCCATGCCCGTGCTGTTGTCGTTGAGTAATCGCGGGCACCGACGCCCGCGCGCTCCTGGTTCTGCTTGCCTTTGGCCGTAAGCTCCAGTCTCCAGCCTTACTCCGCCATCTTCGCAATATGTACATCGAACCCCATCTTCGGCAGCAAAGACGCCAGCAGAAACACCTTATACCCGTCGCCGTTGATTTCCGTATGCCGGTACAACCCGGGCTCCCTTTCTACGGTTTCGTGATTGCCGTCGAGCCGATCGACGAAGGCCTGTGCCAGCTTGACGTTCACGTCACTGTCCTTCACCTGCGAAACTAAGGCGTCGGTGGCATACGACCGAACCAGCTTGGGCCAGTATTTTTCCAGCAATTGCGTGCTGGCGAAAATGTCGGCCCAGACAATCTCGCCATCCACGGCCACCACCACGCCTACCGCGTCCCGTTCCCGCAACTCGTGAATCACTTTCGAGTAGTCGCGATCAATGGGCGCGGCCAGGGCATCCAGCTTCCTGCCGACCGCCTTGTTCTCCATGACCTGGGCGTAAGAAGTTGTGGCTTCGACTTCCACCGTTTCGCTGGAAGTCAAATCCCTGGCAATGTTTGCCTGCGCGCTGCGCACCGAATTCCAAACTTGCTGCTGGTCCTTGTCTTTCATCGCGCGTATGCGCACGCTCGGTGCCGCCATATTGCCGCCCAAGACGCCAAAGTTCGTGGACTTCGCCACCCATCGGCCCGGCTCGACGCAGAACACGCCCAAATCCACCGGCTCACTCTCCGCCGGTACGATACGATCTTTCCCAATCACGCGATCCTGCTTGCCGCCGGTAACAATCTCGCCCGCGAGCAGCAGCAATGGCCGTTTGGAGTTATTGACCAGCACCAGTTGATTGACTTGAGCACTTTCATGCACAGGAATCTGCCGGTTCCTTCCGCGGATCAAAGGCTGCGCGCCGCCGGCCTCGGTGACCACTACTTCGCCGGAGTGTAAGCCCTCGTCCAGTGTCAGAAAGTCCCGAGTGTCACGGGTGCTAGCCACAACTACCGGAAACACTGTCAGGTTTCCCTGATGAATCGGCGCCAGCACCTTGTAGTCGGTTCCCGAACCGGCTTCGCCGCCAGCAGCGCGTGAAGGTGCTATCACCGCCAGGCCCCAAACAACGGACAATGCCACAGCGGTTGCCAGGATCGAAATCTTCACAATCCACCTCCCCGGTGAACACACCCCGGGTGGGGCTGCGCGAAACCCGCGCCCGGAGTGACACTGCCTACCCTATTGGGAGAAGAACGCCTCTTTTCTATCCGCTTGCGTCCAAAATATTGGTAGCATCCAACTAGAGGAAGACGGGGCAAGCGCTCTTAGGGGGTTGTCATCTGGGAAGTTTGTCATCCCGACCAGCGGCAGGGATCTCCAGATTAAGGTTTCGGGCGTTTTAGAACACCGGTTCGATGTCCACAAACTCCGTAATCCAATCCGCGCCCGCCTTGGCGTCCGCGCTCCAGCCGCACAGCGAAGCCTTGTGCACCCAAAGCCGTTGCGCTGAATGGGGCATTCCGCCCGTGGCCTTTGAACAGATTCTCCTGAGTGTCGCCGCGAAATACCTGCCCGAGACCACCCAGGCCGCCGACGCTGCAACTTTTTTCAAGAGCTTGAAGGTGGAAGAACTAGCCTTGGCCCGGGGCTGCGCCGCAGGCCACGAGCGCGCCTGGGAAGTCTTCCTCACCCGCTACCGCGAAAAGCTCTTCGAGATGGCCCTCGGCATCGCCCGCGAGGCGGCAACCGCCCGCGAGCTCGCGGATTCGCTTTATGCCGACCTTTATGGCATTCACTCGCGGGGCGAGCGTGTCTCGAAACTTGCCTCCTACACCGGGCGCGGTTCGCTGGAAGGCTGGCTTCGGACCGTGCTGGCCCAGGAATTCGTGAACCGCTACCGCAAGCAGCGCCGCACCACCAGCCTGGACGAGGAAATCGAGCAGGGAAGGCAGTTCACCGCCCAGCCGCAGGAAGTCACGGCTGCCGGCGCCGGGTTAGCCGATCCCCCCATCGACCCCCGCCTGGACCAGTCCATTACCTCGGTTTTAGACTCCCTTACCAGCGAGGATCGCTATGTCCTTGCCAGCTACTTCCTCGACGGACGCACGCTGGCGGAGGTCGCCAGGACGCTGGGCGTGCATGAATCCACCATCAGCCGCCGCGTCGACAAACTGGCCCGCGGCCTGCGCAAGCAAATCCTCTCCGAACTGGGCCGTCGCGGTATGACCCGGCGCCAGGCCGAGGAAGCGCTGGATGCCGATGTACGAGACCTCCGAGTCGATCTTCGCGCCCGCCTGACGCAAGAATGCCGGGCGGGAACGTTCTCTGCCCAGGAGGCGGGGGAAACCCCAAAATAAAGACGAAAACAGTTCGAAATCCTACAGGAGTTAAGAAGTTGCCAGAGTTGCCAAACATCGTGACCAGGAAGTTGGCGGAGCGGGAGCTGCACCCCGGTGCGTCCCACCCCGGCGCAGACCTGCTGACCGCGTTCGTCGAGCGTGCGCTAACCGAGCGCGAATGCACCGCCGTGCTTACTCACTTGGCTGGTTGCGCTGACTGCCGCGAAGTCGTTGCCCTGACCCAACCGCCAGCAACTACAACCGTCGCAGTCATCCTGCCCAAGCCCTCCCGAAGCCTTTTCCTCCTTCGCTGGGGAGCTCTGGCCGCCTGCGCGGTTCTCGCCATCTCGGCCGCGGTGCTCCACAAGCGGCAGCCCGCCGAAACCGCATTGCTGGCGAAAAACCAGATTCCAGTGCCTGTCTCTGCACAGCCGATGTCTGAACAGAAGTCAGGGCCGGCTGCTGACTCTAAGGCAGCGTTCGGTTCCGCAAATGAGAGCGAAACCAGCACGGGCGAAGCCAATAAGGGAAACGCGGATATGCCCCCGGCTACGGCCGCGCCGCTGGCGAAAGGGCAGGAAACCCAAGCGCTATCCGCCATCGCGCGCCGCTACGACGCAAAAACGGTCCTGGGTATCGAGTCCAAGCCCAGGCGTGAAACCGAATCCCGTTCTCGCGCTCCCGTGCGGTTGAAAGACAATGCGAGTTTTGTCGGGAAAGATAGCATGTTCGGCGGCAGCCTTGTGAGCAACAGATCTTTCGGCGCCAAGTCTGTCCACAACAATGCGGATGGTCAAGTTGGCGGCCTGCAGGCCACTCCGGAGCCTGCTGTCGTGAGCCCCGCCATGGGTATCTCGGCAGGGGCAGCCCTGGCATCCGTCCCTGCTTCAGCATCCGGTGATTCCGCAGCCACTTCAGCCGGGGTGGCGCTCCAGAAAGAGCAGGCACTCTCGAAGGCGAAAGCAGCCACTCAGCCACAAGCCTCAGAAACCGTCGAAGTCGACGCTACGGCGGCGAACACAACAACCGCGTACGCTCCCACCGACAAAGATGAGTTCCGCGCCAGTTCCGCGCAGATGGCGAACTTGCCCGACCTCGCCACCGCCCGCCAAGCGGGCTCTTGGCAGATTACTCCCGAGGGCAAACTGGAACGTTCGCTCGACGGAGGCAAGTCCTGGGAAAGCGTAGCCGTCGATCCCAACGGACGCCTGCGCGTGGTCACAGCAACTGGGTTCCAGGTTTGGGCCGGCGGCAACGGCGGGGTTCTTTTGCATTCCCGGGACGCCGGCGACCATTTCTCGAGTGTCAAAGTTCACCAGAAGAGCTTCGCACTCAAGGGCGACATCGTCACCCTGACTTTCCCGGATGCTCAGCACGGTCGGCTCGAAACCGCCGACCACGACGTCTGGACAACCAACGATGGCGGCAAGACCTGGCAACTCTCGACCGCAAAGTAACCCACCGAACCGTTACTCGTTCGCATACCCGCGATTACTTAGGTGATCTTTTCCGAAAATGGCCTCCACCCTACACTCAGTCTCGTAAGTTTGGCAGACCTGGGGGAGGGCTGCCGAGCCAAAGCGTCCTGATTCGTCAGGGCGCTTTTTACTTTCCATTGCCTACCCCGTTTCGATGCGCCCTCGGGCCCGGCCTGCAACTTCTAGTCCCGCACAGCATCTATCTATACAGTGTTACGATAGTGATCGTTTCGCAGCGAACCCCAAGTGGTTGGGGCTGCACACGAATCCCGGAGGAAAGCATGGCAAGCACCGCTATCCTGGAAGTGACTGATGCGAACTTCGATGAGGAAGTTCTCAAGTCCGACCAGCCTGTTTTGATTGATTTTTGGGCCGTTTGGTGCGGCCCCTGTAAGGCCCTGTCGCCCATCGTGGACGAAGTCGCGCAAAGCTATGCCGGCAAAGTCAAAGTCGCCAAAATGAACGTCGACCAGAACCAGGGCACCCCGGGCCGCTACGGCATCCGCGGCATCCCGACGCTCCTGATTTTCAAGGGCGGACAGGTGAAGGAACAAATCGTAGGCTACGTACCCAAAGAGACGATTGAAAAAGCCATCGATAAGCACATGGGGTAAACGCATCTCGAGCAGAAAAAACGCCCGGCACAGTCCGGGCGTTTTTATTAACCAGAAATAATGCTTGTCATCCCGACCAATGGGAGCGATCTGCAGTTCGCAGCAAAATGCAGATTCCTCCCGCTGGTCGGAATGACAAAAGCTCCTAAGACCTAGGAGTACTTCCGCAAAACCCCAATCACCCGCCCCTGCAACTGCACCGCCACCGCCGGAACAATAATCGGCTTCATCCCGGCATTCGAAGGCTGCAACCGGATCTTGTCGCCCTCTTTATAGAATCTCTTCAAAGTACTATCCGACCCATCCACAAGCGCAGCCACAATATCCCCATTGTGCGCAGTCTTGGTCTTCTCCACCAAAACATAGTCCCCGTCAACAATATGCTCATCCTGCATGGATTCGCCGCGCACCTGCAAGACAAACACTTCCTTCGACTGCACAAAATCCGCCAAAGAAATTGTCTCGGGCGTTTCCACCGCCTCAATCGGCAACCCGGCAGCGATGCGCCCCATCAGGGGGAGCCGAATCTCAGCCGTCACCGGCGCCCCAGCCACGGCCGAAATCCCCATCGCCTGCTTCAGCTTCCCCTTCACCGGCAGCAAATCAATCGACCGGCTGCGGTTATACCCGCGCTTGAGCAACCCCTTGGTTTCCAAATTTGAAATATGCTTATGCACCGTCGCCAGGGAATTCAACCCCATGCCATCGCCAATTTCCTCAAACGAAGGCGAATACCCCTTCTCCTGCACGAAGCGCGCGATGTAGTCGTAAACCTGCCGTTGCCGCCGTGTAATGGCCATGGCTGCCATTGTTAGCGAATAAAAGGCGAATGTCAAGAGAAAGTGGCGGAAGCGTCAACAGATGGGGCCTTGGTTCGGGTGGTTGGGATCGTATTGATTGAAACGGTGAACCAGCCTCCTCACATTTTGGAAAGCCGTCATTCCTCGCTTCGCTTAGGAATGGCAAACCTTGAAACAGACCTGAATCAACAAACCTCAACCGGGCTGAATTTACGGTCGGCTGAATTTGGTCCTCACCAAACCCGGCAAGCATTCTCCCGAACCATCCTCTGGCCCTTCTTGCACCCAAACGCCTGCCAGAATTCCGGCATATTGGACACAACATTATTCACCCGATACGGCGGAAACGTATGCGCATTGGTGAGCACCAGCGTACGAACCGTCCCTGGCCGCGCCTGCGTACACCAGGAGTTGGCGTAGGAAAGAAAAAATCTCTGCCGCGCCGTCCAGCCGTCCAATCCCTTTTCATCAAGGCGAACGCCGTCTTTCTCGAGCCGCGCTTGCAACGCCAGGAATGCCAACCGTGTGCCGCCATTGTCCGCTGTGTCCTCCCCCAGCGTCACCCGGCCATCTTGTTTCACTCCCGGACCAGCCTCCGGCACCTCCTGCGTGTACTCATCGGAGATGCAGCGGCTCCGCTCCTCATAGGCGTTGCCATCTGCCGAACGCCACCAGTCGCGCAGGTTGCCGCTCGCGTCAAACTTGCGCCCGCGGTCGTCGAAGCCGTGGATGATCTCATGCCCAATGACCGCGCCCGCCGCCCCATAGTTGGCCGCGATATCCGCGTGGACATCGAAGTACGGCGGCTGCAGGATTCCCGCCGCAAGAGTAATGGTGTTGAGCTGCGTATCGTTATAAGCATCGACCTCAGGCGGTGTAATCCGCCACTCCAAACGATTCACGGGCTGGCCCACTTTGGCCAACAGGCGATGAAACTCAAATCCCGCCGCTTCATGCACGTTCTCCAAATAACTGCCGCGCTCGATCTTGACCGACGAATAGTCCCGCCACTGATTGGGATAACCGACCTTAGCCTCCATCATCCTCAACTTCCTACGCGCCTCCACCTTGGTCGCTGGCGCCATCCAATGAATGCTCTCGATATCCTGATCGAGAGCCGTTCGAACGTTCTCCGTCATCTCCACCGCCTTCCGCTTGCTGTCGGGTGGAAACGCACGTTCCACGTATGCTTGCCCAAGAGCTTCGCCAAGGAAGCGGTCCGCGCTGTGGACGCACCGCCGCCAGCGCGGCAGCGGTTCCTGCACGCCCGCGAGCGTCTTCTGATAAAAATCAAAATTCTCATCCTCGAATGCGTTGGACAGGTACGGTGCCGAACCGTGTATCAAGTG
>Ga0080027_10000118_pt1 | contig 34180 bp, 31 predicted proteins | sample OrgsoiDNA2013046_FD_70962 | JGI IMG/M metagenome (GOLD analysis project Ga0080027, IMG submission 70962) | Permafrost soil microbial communities from the Arctic, to analyse light accelerated degradation of dissolved organic matter (DOM) -... | ecosystem: Environmental > Terrestrial > Soil >... | reverse complement strand
AGATTCGGCAATTCGCGCGGGATGGTTTTGCTTCGATTCCCCCGGAATGGCTGAATACGTACTTCCGCTGGTGGGGCGCGTACACGCAGGGCGACGGCGCGGGAGTGACCGGCGGCAAGGGCGGGGAAGGTAAGGCCCTTCCGTTCTTCATGCTGCGTATTCGTATTCCCAATGGGATTCTGCATGCCCATCAGTTGCGCACCATTGCCGGGATCACCGAAAAGCATGGGCGCGGCGTGGCCGATATCACGGTTCGGCAGAACATCCAACTGCACTGGATCACGATTGAATCGCTGCCCGAGATTCTGGAGAGCTTGTGGAAAGTTGGCCTCAATACACTCGGTGCCTGCGGCGATGTAGTGCGCAATGTAACCGGCTGCCCCTTGGCGGGAGTCGACGCGGAAGAAGTTTGCGACGCTTCTTCCCTGGTACAGCAGACGTCTCAGCTCTTTGCCGGGAACAACGAGTTCTATAACCTTCCCCGAAAGTTCAAGATTTGCGTGACGGGATGCCGCGTTTGGTGTGCCTACCCGGAGATCAACGACATTGGTCTGACGGCAGTCGAACGAAAACTCAAAGGTGAGAGCGAAGTGGGATTTGCTCTGCGCGTGGCGGGTGGCCTTTCGACCGAACCTCATCTCGCTGTGCCTCTCGACGCGTTCGTGAAGTGGAATCAGGTAAATCCGGTGATGAAGGGCGTGGCTGAGATCTTCCGCGACACTTTGACCCTGCGGGAGAGCCGCGACCGGGCGCGGCTGAAGTATCTCTTCCTGAAGCAGGCCTGGACCGCGGATCAGTTCTTAAAAGAGCTGGAAGGCCGCATCAAGTTCAAGCTCGACTCCGCTGTGGAATCCGCGCCGCCGGATGACGTCTTCCGCGACCACGTCGGAGTCCAGAAGCAAAAGCAGGAAGGCTATTTCTACGTCGGCGCTTCGGTGCTGCGCGGGCGGTTGACGCCGGAGCAGATGCATGGCGCAGCCGAGTTAGCCGAACGCTTCGGAACCGGCGAACTGCGCACGACGGTCATGCAGAATCTGCTGATTGTGAACGTCCCGCAGGCGAACACGGAGCCGCTTGTGAAGGAACTCGACGCCATCGGCCTGAAAGTGGCAGGCTCCCCCTTCTGGCGTGGCGCGATTGCGTGCAGCGGATCGGAGTTCTGCAAACTGGCACTGACCGAAACCAAAAGCTACGCTCGCTGGCTGGTGCAGGAATTGGACGAACGCTTCCCGGGCTTTGATCAGCATTTGAAACTTCACGTCACCGGCTGCCCTAATAGTTGCGGTCAGCATTGGATCGCCGACATCGGCATTGAAGGCAAGAAAATCAAAGTCGACGGCAAGATGCAGGATGCGTACTACTTCTGCGTGGGCGGCGCCCTGGGTTTACATCAATCCATCGCTAGGCCAGTGGGCTATCGCTGCCTTGCCACGGAAGTTCCGGGAGCAATTTCCCGTCTCTTGCAAAAGTATCTCGGCGAGCGTGGGGCCAACGACAATCTGCGCCAGTTTTTCGGGCGCCACAGCGATACCGAACTGCGGGAGTTTCTGGCGGGAGAAGCAGTCACGGCGGAAGCGCGCGATTCTTCGCCGGGGCGCGTACCGCATGGCTTGGAAGGATGACCCGAAGGGGGTAATGCGGTAAGGGTAACGCGAATTTCACAGCGTTTCTCGGCCGAGTTCGAGGAGATCAGCGGTCCTCGGTGGATTTCGAAGGCGCTTCCAGGGCGGGCCGGTAGAGCACGGTGCAATCGTGGGCTGCGGGCTTCACGAACTGCGGGTTTTAGCCCTCGCAGTAAGGAGTCACAACAATGAGCCTGTTTCCAATGTTTCTAAAACTGGAAGATCGTGAATGCCTGGTCGTCGGCGCCGGCGCCATCGGCGAGCCCAAAATCCGCAGTCTGCTGGTCGCGGGCGCCAAGGTCCGCGTTGTAGCTCTCGAAGCCCGTCCAGCCGTGGCGGAATGGGCGCGCCTTGGAGTTATCACCTGGGAGGCCCGCAGCTTCGAAGCTAAAGATGTGGATGGCGCGTTTCTGGCAGTGGCTGCGACCTCCCTGCGCGAGGTGAGTGAGGCGGTCTTCCAGGCTGCCAGAAGTCGCGGGATCCTGTGCAATGCCGTAGACGACCCGGGTCGTTGCGATTTCTATTACGGATCCTTGGTCCGTCGAGGAGACCTGCAAGTGGCGATCTCCACGGCTGGCCAAAGCCCGGCTTTGGCGCAAAGGTTACGCCACGACATTGAAGCACGCATCTCGCCTGAATACGCAGGCTGGCTCGACCGCCTCGGAAAAATTCGGCGCCGGATGATGGCTGGCCATCTGCCGGTTGAGCGGCGCCGCCGCCTATTGCACCGGCTCGCGACCCAAAGGGCCTTCGAAGCCCGGCGTGCGACGCGCCTGCGGCAAGGTTCCAAAAGCGGAGCGACAGAATGATTGGAACAACGGAATGATCGCGGAGTGGAGCTGCGGATGAACGCGGATGCTACGAAGGGCAAGGTTTATCTCGTCGGCGCGGGTCCGGGAGATCCGGAGCTGCTTACGCTCAAAGCCGCGCGCATCCTGCGTTCCGCCGAGGTTGTCCTGCATGACGATCTGGTTGGACCTGGCGTTCTGGCCCTGATTCCAGGAACGGCTCAACTGCACAATGTTGGGAAGCGTTGTGGCCGCAAGAGCTGGAAGCAAAGCGAAATCAACGCACTACTCGTGCAATGTGCGTCGTTCGGAACCGACGTCGTGCGGCTCAAAGGCGGAGATCCGCTCATCTTCGGGAGGGCCGGAGAAGAGCTGGAAGCCTTGCGGGAGGCAGGAATCGCGGTCGAGATCGTTCCCGGAGTCAGCTCGGCGTTGGCCGCCGCCGCTGCAGCGCAAATCCCGGTTACGCATCGCGACCTGGCATCGTCGATCGTGTTTCTGGCTGGGCATCACGCGCGGGGTCAAAGCGCAGACGGAGTGATTCAGCGCCTTTCCTCCAAGACTACGTATGCGGTGTACATGCCGGGATACGGATACGCTGCGTTGAGTGAGCGATTGATTGCTGCGGGTCTTGCCGCGGAGACTCCGTGCGCTATCGTCTCGGAAGTAGCGACGCCCGGGGAGAGAGTGTTTCGCACCACGCTGGGCGACCTCGCCGACGCTCCACAACTTCCCGCACCCACGCTGTTATTTGTCGGCGAAGTAGTTCGCATGGCCGCACACGTCACACTGGAGTCGGAAGCGGCGTGGTGGACGCCTGAGTCTTTCGAGGATGTGCCGGCATCTATTGATGTACGGGCGCAGGATTTTGGAACGACAAATAGGCGGCGGCGCGGAGATTGAAATGCTCCAAGTGACTAAAGATTTCGAGGAAATACAGGCTCTGGCGGAGACCTGGAGTCTGGATGAAACGCTGCGCTGGGCGTTTGATACCTACGGCAACGACGTGGCTATGGCGTCCGCGTTCGGCGTTGAAGGCATGGTACTGATCGATCACGCATCGCGCATCCATCCTGGGTTTCGCCTCTTTACGATCGATACAGAGTTCCTCTTTTCCGAGACTTACGACTTAATGGATCGCGTGGAAAAGCGCTACGGCATCAAGATCGAGCGTGATTTTCCCAAGCTCAATGCATCGGAGCAGGAAGCCGCACACGGCGCCGCGCTCTGGTCTCACAACCCAGATCTGTGCTGCGGTATCCGCAAAGTCGAGCCTCAGAAGCGCAAGCTGGCCACATTGCGCGCATGGATCTCAGCCATCCGTCGCGAGCAAACCTCCACGCGTGCGAAAGCCAAGCGCGTCGAACTCGATCCCAAAGCGAACATCGTCAAAATCAATCCCATGGTCGACTGGACTTCCGACGAGGTCTGGGATTATGTGCGCAAGCACGACGTGCCTTATAACGTTCTGCACGACCGCAACTATCCCAGCATTGGTTGCACGCACTGCACGCGCGCGGTGCTGCCGGGAGAAGACCCGCGCTCGGGGCGATGGTCGAATTTCGGCAAGACCGAGTGCGGACTGCACTTACCCGATGCTCCCCAGCCTTTGGTGCAACTGCCGAAACCGATTAAGTACGGAGACATTTAAGTCGAGTACGCTATAATCGCGTCCGACCATGGATTTTGATCAGCTAGTGACTTTCCTCGAAGTCGCCAAGCTCGGTAGCTTCTCGCGCGCCGGGCAGAAAGTCTTTCGTTCCCAGTCGGCTGTGAGTGCTCAGATTCGCCAGCTCGAACACGAGTACGGAGACCGCCTTCTTGATCGCTCCGGCAAGGATGTTTCGCTTACCCCCGCAGGGCGGGTGCTGTTTGCCTACGCCGAGCGCCTGCTGCAAATGCGCGACGAATCCCGCCTCGCCGTGGCCGACCACGGCACGGCTCCCCGCGGAAAGCTGGTCATCGGCGCGAATGAAGCCACGTGCCTCTACGTTTTGCCGGATGTTTTTGCCAAGTACTGTAGTCTGTATCCCGGTGTCCAGCTCAGCATCTACCGTAACTTCAGCTACAAAATTGTCGAAAAGCTCGAAAACGGCACTATCGACGTCGGCATCGTCACGTTGCCGGTCAAATCCCCGAGCCTGAAAACGCACTCGATTTTCCGCGACCAGCTCATGTGGATGGTGCATCCGCAAAATCCGCTGGCCAAACATGACGTTGTTTCTGTCGAGGAAATCGCCAAGCAACCCATCCTGCTCCCCAAAACCGGCTACACCCGCCGTCTCATGGACAAGCTCTTCCGTCCCTATGTCAACCAGCTTCAGATTCAGATGGAACTCCCCAGCGTCGGCATGATCAAGAGCTTCGTCGCCGCCGGTATGGGCGTCTCGCTTATCAGCGCCAGCTTCGCCCGCGATCAGGTGCTGGCGGGTCGCGTCAAGCTCATCCCCTGCCGTGACAAGGACGAAGAACTCTGGCGCGAGCTTGGCTTGGCCTACCGCCGCGACCGCACGCTGACTCGCGCCACGACGACGTTTATAGCGGCTGTGCGCCAGTTAGCCGCGACGTCGAAGTAGCTCTCCAACAGGACCCAGCGTTTTTCCGATCCTATCCATCGCTTTTTTCGGTTTTCCCTGGCGCCCAGCACCCGGTAAAGTGAAAGTAGAAGGGAGAGTGACGTTATGGCACTAGAAGAGAGTCTCTCCAGGTTGTTGGATGAGCATCAGCAGGAAGACGGCCTGCACATGATCGGCGGCCGCCAGAAATTGATCCACCGTCTGGTGGAATTCTTTGAGTCGGGCTACAAACTGGAAGAACGCGAGCACGACGCGGCGTAATCCGGCGCTACTCGTTTCCACCAGCCAGCGAGGTAGAAGCAGAAAGAGCAGGAGAGCCTGCGGCCAGCAAAACTGGCTGCAGGCTTTTTTGCGTCCAAGCGAAGCGCACTTCCTCTCGGGGCAGAAACTCTCGCGGTAAAGCCAGCCATGGTCGCGCGGAGCTTCAGCGCCACGTTACGGCTCTATAGAAACCGAGGCGTCAGCCCCAGAGGACTGAAGCCCAACTTTCCTGAGCTTGCTACGCTGGCCTGAAGGCCAGCTCTACCGTGGGCGATTTGGGACCAGCCAAAAGATATCCCCCCGTAATTTCTACTTGACAGAGCTATGAATAAGCCCCACCATGAATGAATAAAGATTCATCAGACTGGATAAGTATTCACATGACCAAACCAGCCCGCCAGGAAGCCATTCTCTCGCTCGTGACGCAGCAGCGCGTCGCGAGCCAATGGGAGCTCCAACGCGCCCTCCGCCATCGCGGCGTGGACGCAGGCCAGGCTACGCTCTCGCGCGACATCCATGAACTGGGCTTGGTCAAAACTGACAACGGTTATGCGGTTCGCCAGAACGGCGGGTCGGATCCGGCGCTCCCGTCCGTGTCGCGCCTGGTCCGTGAGTTCGTCACCAACATCCAGGCCGCCCAGAATCTGCTCGTACTGAAGACCTCCGTAGGCAGCGCCCAGCCCGTGGCCGCGGCCCTTGACGCCCAAAAGTGGCCCGAACAAATCGGCAGCATTGGCGGCGATGACACCATCCTCATCATCTGCGTCGACACAAAGAGCGCCAATACCCTCGCCAAGAAAATCCGCGGGATGCTGAACTGATGGCTTCCCAACTTAAAGCCGCGGTCGCAGGCGCGACCGGCTTTTCCGGGTGCGAACTCACGCGTCTGCTTTTGCGCCATCCGGGAGTGGATACGCCCGTCCTATTTCGCCGCGAAGCCGAAGGCTCCGGTGAAAAAAAGCCGCAGGATCTGGCTGCGATGATTCCCGCACTCAGCGGCCATGGCCCTCTGCCCGTGCATCCGTTTTCCTGGGACGCGCTCGAAAAAAACGGCACCGAGCTCCTGTTCTTAGCCACGCCGCACGAAACTTCGCGCTCTCTGGTCCCCGAAGCCCTCACCCGCGGCCTGCGCATCATCGACCTCAGCGGAGCCTGGCGCTTGCGCCGCCCCGAACATCGCGAGGTCTACGACTTCCACGATGCAGACCCCGCCCGCGCAGCCGCGCTCTCGGAAAAAGCCGTCTATGGCCTGCCCGAACTCCACAGCGACTGCATCCGCAAAGCCAAGCTCGTCGCGAACCCCGGCTGCTATGCCACCTCGGTGATCCTCGCCCTCGCGCCGTTACTGCGAGCCGAGTTGATCGACCGCGAGCGCGGCATCATTTCCGATTCCAAGTCCGGAGTCTCTGGAGCAGGGAAAGAAGCGACGTCGAAAACCCACTTCGTCTCGGTCGCCGACAATCTCTCGGTCTACGCCCCTTTCCGCCATCGTCACGTCGGCGAAATCGTCGAGCAGTTGGGTTTGCAGACGGAAGACCTCACCTTCACGCCACACCTACTTCCCATCCCGCGCGGAATTTTATCGACTGTCTACGTGCACCTAACGCATCCTTCGAAAACCGCCGACATCGAATCTTGTTTTACCGCTTTCTACAAAGGCAGGCCCTGGGTCCGCATGTTCTCCGCGCCCACGCTGCCGGAGATCCAGTTCTCGCTGTATACGAACTACTGCGACATCGGCTTCTGCCTCGACGAATCCACGCAGCGCTTAATCGTGGTCTCCTGCCTCGACAACCTGCTCAAAGGCGCGGCCGGGCAGGCGGTGCAAAACATGAACCTGATGTACGGATGGCCGGAAGAGGAGGGCCTGCAGTGAAGGTCGTAGTCAAAATTGGCGGGGTCGCGCTCGATGATCCCATCGTGCGCAAGAAGTGTGCCACGGCCGTCGCACATCTCGTCGAAGATGGGCACAAAGTCGTCGTGGTCCACGGCGGAGGCATCACGCTCACGCGCATGATGGAACGCCTTGGCAAGACCACCCAATTCATTGACGGCTTCCGCGTTACTGACGCCGACACGCGCGACGTTGCGGTCATGGTCCTCGCGGGAATGGTGAACAAGAAGCTCGTCGCCACCATCGCCGCCGCGGGATTAGCTGCCGTCGGCCTCTGCGGAGGCGACGGCAAAGCGTTCCGCGCCCGGAAGAAGTTTGTCAACGGCCGCGATCTCGGCTTCGTCGGCGAAATCGCTTCCGCCGATCCGCGCTGGGTCGAGGCCATTTGGGAACGCGGCGGTGTTCCAGTTATGGCCCCCGTCACGCTCGGCGCCGACGGCGAATACTACAACGTCAATGCCGACGAAATGGCTTCCGCCTGCGCGGTGGCCTGCAAAGCGAACGCCCTGATCTTCCTCACCGACGTCCCCGGCGTCAGAAACGCCGACGGCTCTGTTATCCCGTGGCTCAACACCACGCAGATCGACGAACTCATCAGTTCGACGGTAATCAGCGGCGGCATGCTGCCCAAGCTCGACGCCTGCCGCCGCGCCCTGCAACGCGGCGTTGGGCGCGTCCGCATCCTTCCCGCAGCACAAGTGGAGATCCTGCCTGAGTTCTATTTCGCGAAAGTCGAGCACGGCACGGAGGTGTTGGTCGCATGACGTTAGCCTCCACCGCCGCAGCCGAATCGTCGTTACTGCTCCAGACCTACGACCGCCACCCTGTGCTCTTCACGCGCGGCAAGGGCGTCTACCTCTGGGACGACAAAGGCAAGCGCTACCTGGATTTCCTCAGCGGCATCGGCGTCAATTCCCTGGGCCATGCGCACCCCGCGGTCCTCAAGGCCATCCAGCGCCAGTCGCGCCTGATGATCCATATCTCGAACCTTTATTATCACGAGTACCAGTCGCAGCTAGCCAAAGCCCTCACCCAGGCCTCTGGCCTTGACCGCGCTTTCTTCTGCAACAGTGGCACCGAAGCCTGGGAAGGCGCGCTCAAAATCGCGCGCGCTTGCGGCCGGTCTTCTTATGGTCAACCCAAATCCGCAAACACCAACGGCGTAGCAAAGGCAGGCAAGTCCCGTATCCTAGCCCTCGAAGGCTCCTTCCACGGGCGCACGTTCGGCTCCCTCTCCACTACCGGCCAGGCCAGATACCGCGATCCCTTCGAGCCCCTCGTCCCAGGCGTTTCGTTCGTCGCCTTCAACGACGTTGCCGATCTAGAACGTCAATTCGATTCCAGCGTCTGCGCGCTCTGCGTCGAAACCATCCAGGGCGAAGGCGGCATCCGCCCTGTCAGCCAGCAATTCTTGGCCCGCGCTCGCGAGTTGACACAACAACACGGCGCGCTTCTCATCCTCGATGAAATCCAATGCGGCTTGGGCCGCACCGGGCGCTTCTTCGCCTATCAGCACTACGGCATCAAGCCCGACCTCGTAACGGTCGCCAAGCCTCTAGCCGCCGGTATTCCGCTGGGAGCAATACTGCTAACCGACGAAGCCGCTTCCGCCATCCATCCCGGCATGCACGGCACTACCTTCGGCGGCGGTCCGCTCGCTTGCTCCGTCGCGCTCGAAGTGCTGCGCGTCACCAAGGCTCACCTTGGCCGGGTGCGCACCACAGGCGCTTACTTCCAAAAACGGCTCAAAGGTCTGGCCAAGAAACACAGCTCCATTCGCGAAGTCCGAGGTCTCGGTCTCATGCTGGCTCTCGATTTAGACGACGCCGCGAAGGCTAAAGGCATCGCCCAGCAACTCCTACAAAGTGGCATCCTCATCAACCGCACGCATGAAACGGTGCTGCGCTTTCTTCCGCCTTTCATCATCGAAAAGAAGCACGTGGATCAAGTCATCCGCTCGCTCGATGCCGCCTTGGGTGCAAACCAGGCCGCGCCCAAAATTGAACTAAGTCGTTCCACTCAATCCACGTCAAGGAGATCGAGGAGTCAAAAGTGAATACACAACTGATCAACCACCCGCAGGCTGTACCCGTCCCGGCGCCGAAGTTTGCGCCCAAGGATCTAATTTCGACGCGCGATCTCAGCTCCAAGGACGCTGAGGGTTTGCTCCACCTCGCCGGCCTGATGAAGGCCCGACCCGCGGATTTCCGCGACGCGCTCGGCGGGAAGCAGTTGGTCATGTTCTTCGAAAAAGCATCGTTGCGCACTCGCCTCACCTTTGAAGCCGGAATGGCCAGCCTGGGTGGCGTGTCGTTCTTCTTTGATCAAACCCAGGGCCGCCTCGACGCCCGCGAGAAACTCAGCGACATCGCCCACAACCTTGAGCGCTGGATCGACGTCATCGTCCTCCGCACCTACGACCAGAGCACCATTGAAGGCATGGCCGAGCACGCCAGCGTCCCCGTCATCAACGCGCTCAGCAACCTTGAACACCCGTGCCAGGCCCTCGCCGATTACATGACGCTGCAAGAGCGCTTCGGCGATTTGAAAAACGTGACGCTAGCCTACGTAGGCGATGGCAACAACGTAGCCAACTCGCTTCTGCTCACCTGCGCCGTTCTAGGATCGCAAATTCGCATTGCTACCCCAGCCGACCATGGCGTCGACAAACAGATCCTGGCTGACGCTAAAAAGATCGCCCGCAAGACCGGCGCAAAGATCGAACTTCTCACCGACCCGCACGCCGCTGTGGCCGGAGCCGACGCCGTCTACACCGACCAATGGACCAGCATGGGCTGGGAAAACGAGCAGGAAGCCCGCGCCGCCAAGTTTCCGCCTTACCAGGTCAACGAGGCCTTAATGGCAGAAGCTGCGCCCAACGCCTTGTTCATGCACTGCCTCCCCGCCCATCGCGGCGAGGAAGTGACGGATGCTGTTATCGATTCGGAAACCAGCGTCGTCTTCGACCAGGCCGAAAATCGCATGCACGTCCAGAAAGCCATCCTCTATCAATTGCTGGGCGGAAGCGTGAGCCGTATGCCCGTTAGGAGCGCCCATGTCTAACTTAGGAAAATCGAAATCCGAAAGGGTCGTCCTAGCCTACTCCGGAGGTCTCGACACCTCCATCATCATTCCGTGGCTCAAGGAAAACCACGACTGCGAAGTCATCGCCATGATCGCTGACGTGGGCCAGGGAGATGACATTGAAGCAGTCATCAAGAAAGCTTACGACACCGGCGCCAGCGAAGTCGTGGTCGAAGACCTGCGCGAAGAATTTCTGCGCGGCTATGTTTTTCCCGCCGTGCAAGCCGGGGCGGTCTACGAGCACAAATATCTTCTTGGAACATCGCTGGCACGTCCAGTGATCGCCAAGCACCAGGTAGAAGTAGCTCTACGCGAGGGCGCAACCTCAGTCGCCCACGGATGCACCGGCAAAGGCAACGACCAGGTCCGCTTCGAGCACGCTTACCAGGCTCTCGCCCCGGAACTCAAGGTCATCGCCCCCTGGCGTGAGTGGACCCTCAAATCCCGCGAGGACTGCCTCGACTACGCGGCCGCCCGCGGCATCGAAGTCACCGCCAGCCGCACGAAAATCCACAGCCGCGACCGGAACCTCTGGCACATCAGCCACGAGGGTGGAGAGCTCGAAGACGCCGGCAACGCGCCCCTCGACAGCACGTGGCAAATCTCGCGCTCCCCGCAAGACGCCCCGGATCGCGAGGAGCAAGTCACCATCGGCTTCGAGCAGGGAGTCCCGGTTTCCGTCAACGGAATGAAGCTCGACCCTATAGCCCTGGTCGAACTCCTCAACGAAATCGGCGGCCGCAATGCCATTGGCCGCTGCGATATCGTCGAAAACCGCTTCGTCGGCATCAAATCCCGCGGCTGTTATGAAACTCCGGGCGGCACACAGTTAATCACTGCCCATCGCGAACTGGAATCGCTAATACTGGATCGCGACCTGATGCATTTCAAGCAACACATCTCGCTCAAGTATGCCGAGCTCACCTACTTCGGCCTGTGGTTCACGCCGCTGCGCGAATCGCTCGATGCCTTCGTAGCCAGCACGCAGCATGAAATCACCGGCACCGTCACGCTGTCGCTCTATAAGGGCAACGTGTCCATCGTCAGCCGCCACTCCGAGTACTCGCAATACCGCACCGACCTGGCCGCCTTCACCATGGGCGACAGCTACGACCAAAAAGACGCCGCCGGATTCATTCGCATCCTGGGCCTGCCCGCTCGCTCGCGCGCCGCCGCGCTGGCCAAATCGAAAGTTGAGGTGGCGCAGTGAAGATGTGGTCAGGCCGTTTCCGCCGGCCGCTCGACGCGGAGTTCGAGCGCTGGCAACGGTCGTTTCCCTATGACCAGCGCCTGCTGCCCTACGAGCTGGCGGCCAGCCGCGCCCACGCCCACGCCCTGAAGGGTGTCGACGTTCTGTCTTCGGAAGAGCTTATCTCGATTCTTCAGGGCCTCGACCAGATCTCCGCTCAATCCGCCAACCCGGAATTCCTCGAAGATACCGAAGCCGAAGACATCCACCATTTCGTGGAAAAACAGCTAGTCAGCCTAATCGGAGACACAGGCTATAAGCTCCACAGCGGCCGCAGCCGCAACGAGCAGATCGCCACCGACCTCCGTCTCTACGTTCGGGCCAACATCGACCAACTGCGTTCGTTCCTGGCTGACTGGATCGACGCCCTGCTCGACCGCGCCGACTCCGCCGGCAAAGCAGTGATGCCGTCCTACACGCATCTCCAACGCGCTGAGCCAATCCTGGTAGCCCACTGGCTCCTCAGCTACGTCGAAATGTTTCTCCGCGACGCCCAGCGCCTCGAAGATGCGCGCAGGCACGCCAACCTGTGCCCTCTAGGCTCGGGCCCAGTAGCCGGCGCCACGCTTCCGCTCGACCGCGCCGGCATGGCCGCCGCTCTCGGCTTCGACGCCCCTACGGCCAACAGCATCGATGCCACCAGCGACCGCGATTTCATTCTCGAATTCGTAAACTCTCTCGCGGTCTTGTCCCTGCACTGGAGCCGGTTCGCCGAAGAAATGATCCTTTTCTCTACCCATGAATTTGGCTTCGTCCAACTTCCCGAAGCTTATTCCACCGGTAGCAGCGCCATGCCGCAAAAGAAAAATCCAGATCTCCTCGAACTCATGCGCGGCAAATCCGCCCGCATCGCGGGCCAGGCCAACGCCCTCATGATCACAGTGAAGGGCCTACCGCTCGCTTACAACAAAGACCTGCAAGAAACTCAGGAGCCGCTCTTCGATGCCACCGAAACTGCGTTAGCCATCCTGCCCATGGCCGCCGCCTTCACGCGTGGCGTCGAGTTCGAGTTTGCGCGCATGGAACAAGCCGCCAAAACCGGCTTCCTCAATGCCTGGGCCGCCGCCACCTACCTCGTTCGCCAGGGCGTGCCCTTCCGCCTGGCGCACGAGCAAATCGGCAAAGCCGTCCAAGTTTGTCTCGAGAAAAACTGCGAGCTGGAAAACCTCACGCTCGCAGAACTCCAGGCCATCAACCCAGCCTTCGGCCCCGACTTCGAAGCAGCTCTCACCCTCCAGTCCGTCCTCGAGGTCCACGATGTCCCCGGAGGCACCGCCCCCAATCGTGTCCGCCAGTCCATCACCGCGGCGCGCGCCAAGTGCGCCGCGCTCCGGGAGGCCACCCATGTACACGCGTGAAGCCCTGCTCCCCGATGCCGAGCATATTTATCACCTCATCTCCAACTATTCCGGAGACGGAACGCTCCTGCCGAGAACCTTCCCGGAAATCTGCGAGAACGTCCGCGACTTCATCGTCCTTGAACGTCAGGATGAGGGCGACCGCCCAGAAATCATCGGCTGCGGCGCCCTCCACCTCTACGGCCCACACCTCGCAGAAATCCGCTCCATCACCGTCGACCCGTGCCACCAGAAAGTGGGCTGCGGACGCCTCCTCGTCGAAGCCGTCCTAGCCCAAGCCGAGCGCCATCAGGTCGGCTGCATCTGCCTCTTCACCCGCACCCCGGAATTCTTCGCCCGCCTCGGTTTCCACGAAGCCCAGCGCGAACTCCTCCCGGACAAGATCAACAAAGACTGTGTTACCTGCCCACGCCTCCACCGTTGCGACGAAGTCGCCATGGTCCGCGGCGAAATCCCCACGTACACCGCCGCCAGCTTCTCCGGTCCCCAGCTTGTGACCATCGAAGCATGAACCAACCCCTGCGTCCGGTCTGCCGCGCGCCGGGAGAAATTCGCGTTCCGTTGGGTTTCACATTCGCAACAGCGATTGCGGGAATCAAACAAAGCGGACGTCCAGACTTGGCCCTCGCAGTCGCCGGTGAAGGCGCTACCGCCGCCGCCGTCTTCACCAGGAACCGGGTAGCCGCCGCCCCGGTCGAGGTCGGCCGCGCCCATCTCAAAGGGTCCAAGGGTAAAATCCGCGTCGTCCTCATCAACTCCGGCAACGCTAACTGCGCCACCGGCCCGGCAGGGAAGACCGCCTGTGAGCGAGTCTGTAAGGAAACTGCCTGCATGTTCCAGTTCCGTGACAACGAAGTCTTCCCCTCCTCCACCGGCATCATCGGCGTCCCCCTCCCCACAGAAAAAATCATCGCCAAGCTCTCCGATCTCGCCGTGAACCTCAGCTCCTCCGAAGCCTCAGCCCAAGCCTTCGCCAACGCCATCCTCACCACCGACACCCGCCCCAAAACCGCCTCCGCCCAATTCACAGTCGCCGGCAAGCCAGTCACCCTCCTCGGTGTAGCCAAAGGCTCCGGCATGATCCATCCGAAAATGGCCACCATGCTCGCCTACATCTTCACCGATATCGCCGCTGGCCCTCGCGATCTCCAGCAACACCTCAGCGCCGCTACCAACGCAACCTTCAACAGCATCTCTGTCGACGGCGACACCTCCACCAACGACACCGTCCTCCTAATAGCCAGCGGAAAGAGCGGCGCCAAACTCATCCCCGCCACCCGCTCCAAATTCACGCATGTTCTCCGCGACATCTGCGAATCATTATCGGAACAAATCGTCAGCGACGGCGAAGGCGCCACGCACATCATCCACCTCTCCATTGAGCAGGCCCGCACTCGCGAAGAATCGCTGCAAATCGCCCGCGCCATCTCTCACTCGCCGCTCGTAAAAACCGCCTGGGCCGGCGCCGACCCCAATTGGGGCCGCATCCTCGCCGCCATCGGCAATAGTGGCGTGCCTGTCGACCCCGTCCGCGTCCAAATCCACATCGGCGACCAGCAAGTCTGCCGCAACGGCGCCATCCACCCCTTCGACGAACCCCGCGCCCATCGGCATCTTTCCCAACCCGACGCCTCCATCCGCGTCCAGCTCCGCCGCGGCAAGACGAACCTGCAATTTCTAACCACAGACCTCACCACCGAGTACGTCCATATCAACGCCGACTACAGCACGTAAGATGGGACGGGAGTCTGGAAGAGATCCAAGAAACGCAGCAACCTGCAAGCTTTCTGATTTGACGGATAGACAGAACCGCATCAGAATCGCCGTCTCCCGGTCCTTTCATCCTTGTAAGATTGTCATTCCGATCAACGGGAGGAATCTGATCTTGTTTGAAAAGGCTTGTGATCTAACGCAACGGGAAAGATCTGGCAGCGAGAACGCTAGGCTTTTGGGCGGCGCAGCGCTTCAGCGCTGCGATCAAGCCTGGAGTAAGGACGGGCTTTAGCCCCCGAGGTAAAGGTGTAAACACGAGCATAATGTCCAACCCCAACCCAACCCGCGAACCCGACGCTCCTCTCTGGGCCACCACCCAGCAAGCCGAGCGCCTGGCCGAACTCACCGCCAAAACCAATGACCCCTCCAAAGATCTCCCGCTCCGCCGCGACGTTCGATTCCTAGGCATGCTACTCGGCAAAGTATTGATGGAACAGGAAGGCGAACGCCTCTTCAATATCGTCGAGCACCTACGCCGCCTGTTTATCGAATACCGCGATCACCCTGCATATTCTGAGGAATCGGGCCAAGGTCTCAAGCAGGCCCGCGAGATCATTGCCAGCCTCGGGATCGACGACGCCTACCGCGTCACCAAAGCCTTCGCCATCTACTTTGAACTCACCAATCTTGCCGAAACCAACCACCGCAAACGCCGGCGGCGAGCAGCCACCTCCCGTGGTGACGGGCCGCCGCAGGCAGGTTCCTTTCGTGGAACCCTGGTTCGACTGAAAGAGTCCGGCCTTACCCCGGAGGCGCTGACCAAAGCCCTTCAACAAGTCCAGGTGACGCCAGTGTTCACGGCACACCCAACAGAGGTCACCCGGCGCACCGTTCTCCTGAAACGCCGCCGTATTGCCGCCTGCCTCCAAGCTCTCGACAACCTCCCCCTCTCCGCAGCCGACGCCCAGGACTACGAGCAGCAAATCCTCACGGAAATCACCGCCCTCTGGCAGACCGACGAGGTCCGCCTCAAGCGCCCCACAGTGAACGACGAAATCCACATGGGCCTCGACTTCTTTCCCATGATTTTGTTCGATACGATCCCGCGCCTCTACGACGAACTCGAAGATTCCGTGCGTGCTGTCTATCCCGCAGCTGCCCAAACGCTTCCTGATCTTCTACGCTTCGGTTCCTGGATCGGCGGCGACCGCGACGGCAACCCGTTCGTCACCGCCGAAAGCACGCGTCTTGCCTTGCAACGCGCCCGCGCTCTCATCCTCGATCACTATGCCTCGGAAGTCTTCCGTCTAGCGGACCAACTTAGCCCCTCCGTTCGTCGCGTTGGCGCCTCAGAAAAGCTGTTAGTAAAGCTTCAGGAATACACCGCCACATTAGGCCAGGACTACTCCCGCTGGCTCCGCATTTCGGGCGCGGAAGTCTACCGCTGCTTACTCGATTTTGTGGCGGCTAAGCTGCGTTTCGCCCGGGAAACGCCCGATCACGAGCACGCGTACCTTTCCGCTGCCGAATTCGAGAGCGACCTTGTCCTGGTCCGCACCAGCCTCGCCGACAACCGCGCCCCCCGCATGGCCTACCGCCTGGTCGACCCACTTCTGCGGAAAGTCCGCACCTTCCAATTCCACCTCAGCGCCCTCGATATCCGGCAGAACTCGCGGGTCCATTCTCAGGCGCTCGAAGAACTCAAGAACTCAGTCTCGCCAATCACCAGCCAACCGCTCAAGGAAAGGGAACTGTCGCCCCAATCCGTTGAGCTTATCGACACCCTGCGCACGGTCGCCGACCTCAAAAAAACCCATGCCCCACAGGCCCTGCAGAACTTCGTTATCAGCAATGCTCAAACGGAACAAGATATCTTCGCGGCAGTCCAGTTAGCCCAACTCTGCCGTGTGCGCGTCGGGGGTTCGGAAAATGACCCCGGCCTCAAGCCTGTTCCACTCTTCGAATCCATCGACGCCCTACGTTCCTCCGCGGCCACCATGCACTCGGTTTGGACATCGCCAGCCTTCCAACCGCTGCTCGATTCCTGGGAGCGTCAGCAGGAAGTCATGCTCGGCTATTCCGACTCCAATAAAGACGGCGGCATGTTAACCAGCACATGGGAACTCTATAAAGCGCAGCAGAATCTCCACCAGACCGCCCGCGAGTGCAACGTCAAGCTCCGGCTTTTCCACGGCCGCGGCGGAACGGTAGGCCGCGGCGGAGGACCCACCCACGCCGCCATCCTCGGCCAGCCTCCTGGCGACTTTACTGGAGAAATCCGCATCACCGAACAAGGGGAAGTCCTCAACTGGAAGTATTCCGATCCAGTCCTGGCCGAGTGGAATCTCGAACTCATGATCGCCGCCAGCCTCGAAGCCGTAACGCTAGGCGCTCGTCCCGCCCCAGCCGCCCACGCACAATGGGCCGCCGCCATGGATGCCATGTCCGCCGAATCCTTCGCTTTCTATCGCGAGCACATTGCCGACAACCCCGACACTTTGCTTTATTTCGAGCAAGCCACGCCCATCAACGAAATGGAACACGCGCAAATCGGCTCCCGTCCTGCCCGCCGGTCTTCGATAGGCTCTTCGAGCCGCAGCCTCGACGACCTCCGCGCCATCCCCTGGGTCTTCGGCTGGATGCAAAGCCGCCACGCCGTACCCGCCTGGTTTGGAGTAGGCCACGCCCTCGAAGGTTTCCTGGCAAAAAGCCCGCAAAACGAGGCCCATCTCAAGTCCATGCTCCGCGATTTCCCGCTCTTTTCCAACATGATCCGCAACGTCGAGCTAGCCATGGCGAAAGCCGATCTCACCATCGCCCGACTCTACGCGAATCTCGTCACCGACGAGGGAGTCCGCGAACGCACCTTTTCGATGCTGGAAGCCGAATTCGAACGCACCCGCCGCGTCATACTCTCCATCAGCGGCCAGAAAGAACTTATCGAAGGTAACGCAGTCTTGTCCCGTTCGATCCGCCTGCGGAATCCCTACGTTGATCCGATGAGCCTCGTGCAAGTCGACCTCTTACGCCGCAAGCGTGCCGGAGCCCCAGAAGAAAGTTTGAACTACGCCTTGGCCGCCACCATCAACGGCATCGCCGCCGGGCTGCACAACACGGGCTAGGGTTTTGCTCTGTCACCCCGACCGAAGTGGAGGGACCCCCTGCGCTTTGTGCGCGCTCGGCTTCGGCGCTCGAGGAAAGAGTCTGCAACCCCATGCTAGACTCCCCCATGCCCAGCGACCCCCCGGCCGGAGCCGACCTCCAACACCAAAGCTCCGCCCTGCGCAAAGAGCTAACCCTCTTCGACCTGATCCTGGCCCAGCTCCTGGTTGTTCTGGTAGCCGACTACATGGGCACCGCCGTAAAAGCCGGCGCCTCGCACGTAGTCTTCTGGATCGCGGGCATCCTCTTCTTCTTCCTCCCGCTAGCCGCGGTCGTAATCCACCTCAACCGCCTGATCCCTTTAGAAGGCGGCCTCTACGAATGGGCCCGCATCGCCTTCAACGACAAAATCGGATTCCTGGTTGCCTGGAATCTCTGGTTGTACGCGATTCTCTACGTCGGCATCGCCGGATTTCTCACCGTTTCCTTCGCCGCCTACGCCATCCCCGGAGCCGCCTGGATGGCCTCCAGCAAACCCATGCTCATCGCTTCATCGTGCGCGGTCGTGGCCATGACCATGATCATCGCGGGACTCGGCCTGAGCGCAGGGAAGTGGGTCAGCAACATCGCCAGCATCGCGTTCCTGGTAGCCATCGCCATGCTGATCGCCAGCCCATTCCTCAACTTATGGCGGGGCACGCTCAAGGAATATCACCCGCTGGCCCTGGTGGCGCCACCCCTCACCTTGTTCAGCCTCAGCGTCTTCAGCAAAATGACCTTCGGAGCCCTCACCGGCTTCGAATACGTAGCCGCCCTGGCCGGAGAGTGCCGCAACCCCCAACGCGATCTTCCACGTTCCGTCCTCTTAACAGCCCCGATAATCGCCCTAATCTATATCCTAGCCACCAGCGCCATCCTGGCCTTCGTCAACCCCAACGCCGAAGACGTAGTGGCCCCGGTTGTGCAAGCTCTCAGCCGCGCTACTCAAGCCTTCGGAATAGCTGGCATCATCATCCCCATCACGGTAGTCCTGCTCCTCATCTACTATCTAGCCACGTTCTGCATCTTCTTCGGAGTCAGCACCCGCCTTCCCATGGTCGCCGGATGGGACAACTTAGTCCCCGCCTGGTTCTCCCGCCTCCACCTCCGCTATAAGACGCCCATCAACTCCATTCTATTTCTGGGAATCGCAACCCTAGCCGTGGGCCTGGGCTCCTCCATCGGCGTAGGCCACCAGGAAGCCTTCGAACTCCTAATTACCTGGAGCTTCACCTTCTACGGGCTGGCCTACCTAGCCCTCTTCGCCGTCCCAATCTTCTCCCCAAAATCCCGCAACCTCCGCCCCGCCCCATGGCTTCGCATCATCGCCATGTTCGGCTTGCTGTCGACGCTACTATTCGTAGTCCTCTCCATATTCCCGGTTGTTACCCTGGAAAACCCCTGGCGCTACTCCCAAAAAATCGCCTCAGTAGTTATCGGCGCCAACCTCCTAGGTATAGTCGCCTATCGAGCCGGAAAACGCTCGACGGTACGATGACCGTCATCCCGACCGCAACAGAGGAACCTGCTTTTGGGCGGCGCAGCGCTTCAGCGCTGCGATTGGAGCACAGAAAAGCGCGACTTTAGTCGCCGAGGTAAGGCTTGGTATCCGGGCATGCCTTCGGGGGCTGCGAACTTACTGGAATGCATTGGAACAAGGAACAACCATGCTTAGCCTGGTGTCTAATCAAGTATTCAACATGTTGCGTTGAATCCTTATCCGAGTTGTTCTATTGACGCTATTGAGCGCGGCGACGGCTGCTGCTGCCATCCAAGTCGAGCAGCGACTACTCCGTGCACGAACTGAACGCCTCCTAGAGGACATTCGAAATCTGGAGCTGCGGAGGAGCACCTGGGCCGACGCGCAAAGAATCTACACCCGCTGGGGCGCTTGGGGGCACTACGACGGCTCTTGCGTGGCATCCAATTGCAACTATCGGGTTACATTTGTCGACATCTTTGCCGCTCACTCGGCATCGATTCCGGACACGTCCACGATACGACGCGTTCTGGATCTTTTCGGTGTTCGTATGACTCTGGTTGCAGCCCAAGTTGTAGTTTCGGACAGTCTCGTGATGGGCAAGGGATTTATGATGGGCGTCGATGTTCCTCCCGATGACCGACCGAACCACCCATTTTCCGGTTATCGGTACTCCCTGATCGGCAGAGCCGAGACCGTCTCTGACACATTCAGACTCGGTGGCTCGTTGCGCGAACGTTCGTTGCATCCTGAGTACGCCGTGACATCGCCGAGCGCTTGCACTGGTTGTATAGCTAGCTTTGTGAGATTTACGCCATTGGCTAATCCTGCTGATGTGCAGCGTTTGATGGACTTCAATCTTGCTTGCATGACTAGTTACAAACCGTGTCGAGAACAGGAAGACATTATGCCGTCCGCATGGAGGCAGCACCTCGCCGAAATGCAAAAGGAGAGAACTGCGGTAGATACCCCTACTCCGTAACCACCGCCTTCACCAAATTCCTCGGACTATCCACATTAGCCCCATTCAACACCGCAAAGTGATAAGAAAAAAGCTGCAGCGGCACCGCCTCTAAAATCGGCAGCAACAACTCCACCGCCGGAGGCACCGTAATCACATGCTCCGCCAACTCCCCAATCTCTTTGTCCCCCTCAGAAGCCACCACCACAGGCTGGCCGCCGCGCCCGTTGACATACTCCAGCACCGCCAAAGTCTTCTGATACCGCAACACCGAATCCGGATCCCGCAAATCCCGCGTCGCCAGTACGACTACTGGCAACTCTGAGTCCACCAGCGCCAGAGGACCATGCCGCAATTCCCCAGTAGGCATCCCCTCAGCATGAACATACGAAGCTTCTTTTAACTTTAGTGCGCCCTCGCGGGCAATCGCATAATGCACCCCGCGCCCCAGGAAGATGAACGCCTTCGCATCCTTGTGCACCTTGGCTATCGCCAGAGCCTGCGCATCCCACGCCAAAAGCGACTTCTCAATGATTCCCGGAATCTCCGCCAGGCGGTTCAAATGCACTCGCGTCACTTCCGACGTCATCCGCCCGCGTTTCCTCGCCAGGAACAGAGCAAAGAGGTACAGCACCGTTAACTGCGCCGTGAAACTCTTCGTCGCAGGCACAGCTTTTTCTAATCCAGCATGAGTTAGCAAAGCCGCGCTGGCCTCGCGCACAATCGTCGCCCCGGCCACGTTCGAGATCGCTACTGTCTTGGCGCCTCGGTACGAGGCCTCGCGCTGCGCTGCCAAAGTATCTGCCGTTTCCCCCGACTGCGTGATTACCATCACAATCGGATCTGCTCCGGCGTGACTGGAGCGGTAGCAGTACTCGCTCGAGTATTCGACGTCTACCGCAACGCCCGCCAGATCCTCCATCATGATTTCGCCCGCGAGTCCGGCATGGCGGCTCGAGCCGCTGGCGGCAATAATAATCTTCTTAAACGCCAGCAGAGCGTTCTCGATCGGGTTCAGCATTTCGGGAAAGAGCACATCGCCCTCTACATTCAGGCGAATGGTTTCGCGAATCGTTCCCGGCTGCTGATAGATTTCGCGCAACATTTGATGCGGAAAGGCGCGCATTTCCCCCGTAGCGTCTTGAGGCCGGGCCGACAACGGAGTCTCAGGCATAGCGCAGGTAAGTCCTCCACTGGCAGTGTACGTGGCGTCAGAACCGCGCGCAATAGCTGTAGTGAAACGTTTCAATAAGGGGGCGAGAACTCTGCGCCAGTCCGCCCCTGCACTTCTCACGGCTCTTTGTTTACCATTGTCATCATCTATGCCCACACAGCCGCCGGCACGCTATGGCAGCATCTATAAGGATTTCGATAACCCCTTGATGGGCCAATTGCGCCAGGCGGCTTATGGGGAAGACATCGGCCAGCATTCCTGGGTCACGGCGGAAGAACTCACCGGTGATATTCCCCGGCTCCGGCTGTCCCGAGAAAGCCACTTACTCGACCTTGGGTGCGGACCCTGCGGGCCTCTGACGTTCGTCAGCGCGCAGGTGGGTTGTCGCGGTACAGGAGCCGATTTCAGCGCCGAAGCCATTGCAGCCGGGCGCGCCCGCGCTGGCTCATTGAAACTCGAAGACAAGCTCATGCTCCAGGTCGCCGATCTCAACGATCCAATGCCCTATGCAACTGCCACTTTCAACGCCGTGATGTCCCTTGATGTCGTTCTTCACCTGCGGGATCGCCACGCCGTCTTTCGGGAGGTCGCGCGTGTTCTCATTCCCGGCGGAAGGTTTCTCTTTACCGATGCCGCTGTAATTACGGGCGCCGTTTCCAACGAAGAGATGGAAAAGCGAGCGCCGCACGGACACACCCAGTTCGTTGCGCCGGGTTTCAACGAACGCATGCTGGAGCAAGCGGGTCTAAAACTCGTCGAACAGTACGATCGCACTGTGAGCCTGCTCAAGGCTGCCGCCGGCAGACTCGCCGCAAGGATGTCTCATCGCGCCGAACTCGAGAAATTAGAGGGCCCAGGCGTCTTCGAGCGCCAGCTTCATTACCTCGAAACCGTGGTGGCCCTCGCGAAAAGAGGAGCTCTGTCCAGAGTCATGTATCTCGCTGAAGCGCGCACGTCCTAGCGGGCTTTGGAGCCCTGTGGAGTTCGTGGTACGCTCACCCAGAGTCCCCGCTCATGCACGCCTTCCTTCGCCCCGCCCTCGCCGCAAGCCTCCTGCTCGCTCTGGATTTGCTGGCTTTTGCCGACGACACGAAGGCTCCCGCATCCAATCCTGCGCTCGCGGCTGCTGACCAGCTCTGGCAGTCGGGCAAGTTTGCCGAGGCCGAGGCCAGCTACATCGCCCTCATTAAAGCCGATCCCTCTCTAGTCCCGGCGCAAGCCGGCTTAGTCCGCACGCTGCTGCGCGAAGACAAGATGGACGAGGCGGAAGAGACTCTGACCGCCGCCCTGAAGTCGCTCGGCGAATTGCCTCTTCTTCTCTCGGCGCGCGGCGATTTGCAATTCCGCCTCGGCCAAATCGACGCCGCCGAGTCTTCTTATTCCGATGCCAAGGCCCTCGACCGCAAGCTGGTTCGTGCTTATCTCGGGCTGGCGCGAGTCTATCGTTGCCAGTCTTTATACCGGCAGTCCTACGAAGAACTGAGGCGCGCCCACGAAATCGGGCCCAACGACCCCGAGGTCGAAAGGGCGTGGATCAGCGTCCTGCCACGTCGCGAACGATTAGCAGCGCTGCAGGCTTATCTCGCCGGACCGCACCCGGATGACGAAGAGCAAAACGAATGGCTCACCGACAGCGTGGAATTTCTGAAACAAACGGCGGATCAACCCGCGCATTCCTGCCGTCTGGTCAGCAAGGTCGAGCACACAGAGACCGCGCTCTTCACGGTTCGGAATTCCGGCGGCAGCCAAAGCGGCATTGGCCTCACCACCCGGCTTAATGACCAGGCGTTCAACCTCAAGTTTGATACAGGGGCGGGCGGAATCATGGTCAGCCGCAAGGTGGGCGAAAAGGCGAAACTGACCCGCATTTCGCCCGCGCACTACGGTGGCATCGGCGACAAGGGCCTGCAAACCGGATACCTCGCCCTGGCCGACCGCATCAATATCGGCGAGCTGGCGTTCCAGGATTGCGTTGTTTTCGTTAGCGACAAAAACTCCCTCGGCAATGAAGACGGTTTGATTGGGGCTGACGTACTCGCCAGCTATCTGGTTGACATCGACCTTCCGGGAATGCGCCTCGCGCTCTCGCCCCTGCCGAAACGGCCCGATGACGTCACTGCGCCCCCGTCGCTGAATAGCGAGGGGGAAAGCGAGCTTGGGCGAGCTACCAAAGCGGAACCAGGCGATGGAACCGCAAAAGACGCCAACCCGCCTTCCGATCCAGCGCCCACTGCCAGTTCTCGAAACAGCCAGCCACGGAATCTTCCCAAAGACCGCTACGTCGCTCCGGAGATGTCGCGGTGGACGGAGATCGTGCGCATCGGCCACGACCTCCTGGTTCCCACCACCGTGAACGAGTCTCCTTCCATGCTCTTCCTGCTCGACACGGGAGCCTTCGACAACATAGTTTCCGTGCGGGCTGGACAGCAGGCCGCCAAGGTAAAATCCAGTTTCGGAATGAAGGTTACGGGTCTCAGCGGCGATGTCAAGAAGGTCTACCATGCCAAAGTGACTCTGCGCTTCGGCCACCTCCAGCAATCCAACGTCGATACTGTTACTCTCGACCTCTCCCAAATCAGCCACCGAACCGGCACCGAAATTTCTGGCCTGCTCGGCTTTACTATGCTCCAGATGCTCGACGTAAAAATCGACTACCGTGATGGCCTTGTCAATTTAGCTTTCGACCCCAGCAAAGTTCAGCATCTGCTGAAGAAATGAAAAAGGCGGGCGGCTCGGAGAGCTGCCCGCCTAATTGCAAAACTTTATCGAGTTACGGCTGGAACGTATTCGTATATTCGATATTTGTCAGGAAGTCGGCGCTCAATCCATGGAACAAAACCGCCGCCTGACCAGCGCTATTGACGGCGACGCTCTCCGGTACGCCCCCACCTTCAAACGAAGTTCCCGCCGTAGCCGGGGCGTTCCAGGCCACGCCCGGTCCGCTCCGGGTCACGGCCCGCCAGGTTGTATTGCTGTTGGCGTCGGTCAGGCCGTAGAAGGCGATGGCCTTGCCGGATGCGCTCATGGTGAAGTCGAAGTAGCCGGGGTCCTGATCCGCGCCGGAAATGGTTTGCACTGTTCCCCAGGTATTCGTGACAAGGTTGCCATCCACCGCCACCAGGCTGGTTAAGCCGGCATTCCAGTTCACAAAGGAAGCGTGCCCGGCCGAATCGCTGGCGTACACGCGATTCTGTGTGACCACGCCGCTGTTGAATCCGATTGTCGAAGAAGAGGCAATCGTTGTGGGTCCTGTCCAGGTGCTCCCGTGACGCACGAGCGACACCAGGTTTCCTCCCGAGGTCGAAGCCACCCCTAAGTCTCCCGCCGTATCTCCGGCGAGTTGGCCGAAATGCTGCGTTGCCGAGGCTCCGAGGAGCGCTCCCGAATCCACCCAGCTTCCACTCGCCGCCCGCGTCGAAACATGCAGCACCCAGTTCGATGTCTTGCAGGTCCGCGATCCGCAGACGGAGTCGAAGCTTTCCCAAGCCACAGCCATCGTTCCATTGGGAGCCAGCAGTGCTCCATCAAGGTTCAAGTGTGTCCCGGATGCGATGGTCGTTGCCGCCGAACTCCATGTTCCTCCAGAGGGACGCTGCACCACCGCGATACTCGTCACGCCAGCACCGGCCCTTGTCGCGCCGACGCCCCAGGCCAGGGCATCGTCGCCATTGTCGTTGCTGACATAGAACTGGTTCACACCGTGCGTCGTTCCCGGGGTTCCCCATGTCCCGCCGGAGGTGTGGTCAACGAAGGCTGCTCCCAGCGTGGGGTCGGTGTAGATGACCGTCGCTTTTCCGGCGGCGCTGGTGCGGACCAGCGAGTTTCCGCCTGACACGCTGATCGTTCCAGAAATGTTCACTGGTACCGACCAAGGATGTCCGATCGCCGCGGTGCTGGCCCAAATCTGGTTAACGGCGCCTCCGCTGGGCGTCTGATATTGAAACCATACACTCGTCAGATTCCCGGCCGAGTCGATGGCAATACTGCCCTGATAGGCGCTGTTAGCAAGAACAACTTGTGAATTCCACCCCGCCCACGCTGGCATTACGGCAAAGACAGCAAATAGGCAGAACACAGAAATTCGAAGCGCAGGATTGTGTAACGACATGGTTCGTCCTCCTTGGGTAAAGCGTTTAACTCGCAGGAGGATAGTAGCTCAACCTTCGCTGGAGAGTTGTCTTTTTTTCGTGAATTCTGGGGCTGTGAATTCTCGTTCTGAATCGCGTGCGAATAACGCACGGTTCTGGAAACGAGTTTCCAGGTCACAAACAACGTGTAAAGAAGTGTAAAATCTTTAGTGAGGGACGCTGCCGGTCCCGGCGGCGCGGATGGAAAATTGCCTGATATTTCCAGCGGGTTTCGCCTGCGGATTTTCAGAAGTTACTTCGCCGGGTCCGGCGTTCCACCGTCGTAGATGACCTTCCACGACCCGTCGGCCTGCTTCTGCCAGACGGTGAGGTAGTCGCCTTGCAGGGTGATCTTCTCGCCCTTTTCGTTCCTGCCCCGGTAGGTCCAGCGGCCGGAGGTGTGGCCCATCTTGCCGGACTTGAACAGTTCGGCCTGCTTGGGTTCCCAGGTGAGCGAGTATCCGGGTTCTTCCCAATCACTTTTAATGGTGGCGCGCACGGCGTCCTTGCCGAAGACGGGTTTGCCGCGAAGGAGGATGACATCGTCGGCCATGAACTGCATCCATCCTTCGAGGCCTTTATCCTTCGTGGCTTTGTTGAAATCGCGATCGGTTTGCAGGAGGGTGGCTTCGGTGGCCGGGGCTGGCGGGCTTTGGGCTTGCGGCGCTTGCGCTTGAGGAGTTTGCGTTGGAGAAGCTTGAGCTTGCGCGAAGGCGGTGTTCACTGAAAGCGCGACCGTCAGCGCGATTGTGGCTGGCTTCATCGATAGTTCTCCGTGTTCCCAGAGCCGGCGGGGATAGATACCCACTCAAGCCAAAAGAAGGCTTGAGTGGGGCACCCGGTACAGCGGTGCCAGCGTGATCGCGATATGGAACATATCATAGACATATGGCTGGACATCGGCTACTTCACTTTGCCGAGCTTCTCGAAGGGCCAGTAGCCGAACACAGCCTTGCCCACGACAAACTTCTGCGCGACGGGGCCGAAGTCGCGGCTGTCGCTGGACATATTACGGTGGTCGCCCATCATAAAGAACGAGCCCTGCGGGACGGTGAGTTCCGGAACCGAGCGCCAGTCGGCGTATTGCTGGGGAACGTAGTCCTCCGAGAGGGGCTCGCCGTTGACGTAGACCAAGCCGTCGACGATATGGATGCGGTCACCGGCGACGCCGATTACGCGCTTGATGTAGCTCTTGGTTGTGTCCTTGGGATAGCGAAAGACGATGATGTCGCCGCGCGAAATGGGCTCGAGACGGTAGACGAAGCGGTTGACGAAAATTCGCTCCTGGTCTTCGAGGCCGGGCAGCATGCTGGTACCTTCGACTTTGACTGGCTGATAAAGGAAAATGACTACGAAAGCGGCAGTGAGAAGGGAGACCACCAGATTGCCCAGCCACATGCTGATGAGATCGACGGCGGAGTGCTTGCCGCGGGCTGAAGCAGGCACGGCTGGGGCGGCGATTTCGGGAGCAATTGCTGGCAGGACCACTGCGGCTGGATTGGTGACGGGAATCGCGATCACCGCAGGTGCGATTGCGGGAGAAGCGACAACAGCGGAAAGAATTTCCCCGGATATCATTGCTTCCGCCGCACCGGAGGAAGCCAGGTCTGCGTCGGGCGCCGGGTTCGTCGTCTGGTCCATTTCTTCGGGTATTATACGATGACGCACGTGGAACTCTGGCGGGCGTGTACTTCTCAGGTCCGTTGGCGGGGCGGCCCGCGTACCTATCGCGGCGATTCGCGATAGAATAGTGGTAGCCGATACTTCCTCCGGAAGGTTTCCATGTTGAAGCGACTTCTTCTAGCCTCCCTCGCGTTCGTACTGCCCCTGACGCTTTCAGCGCAGTATTCCGATCAGCAGGATGGTGGTGTTCCGGCCTATAACAAGACTCCTCCGGCCAAAGGCGCGAAGCAGCCGCCGATTTTGAAGCCGGACGCTCTTTGGGGAGCGAACGGTGGGCCGGCGCAGATCAAGGCATACACTTTGGCCGCGAGGATTCCAGGGGTTCTGCACCAGCTTCCTTGTTATTGTTACTGCTCGAGGTCGATGGGGCACAAGAGTTTGCGAACGTGCTTCGAGGGCACGCATGGAGCCCAGTGCGACGTGTGCATGAACGAACTGTTTTATGCCTACGGAGAGAAGCAAAAGGGTAAAACCGTGGCGCAGATTCGCAAGGGCATTATGGATGGTGAGTGGAAAAACGTGACACCCGAACAGGCTCAGGCATTGAACTAGGAGAGAGCCTGAAAGGAACAGACCGGTCGGGAAGATTTCCACAGGGTCGTTTTTGGGTAGTGCCCGCCGAGCTTTCTCGCGAGGATCCAGATACATTTTGTTTTACGAGTTTTGGTTTAGAATTTACTGCGCAAGTGATTGAATAAAAATATGGTTACTAAAACAGCAGCGAAAACACCGAAGAGCGTTCCCATGGCCAGTGCCAAGAAACCTGTTCCAGTAGACCCGAAATTTGCACAAGCTGTGGAAATGTATGAGACGGGCCTGAAGGCCCTTCAGGAGCGAAAGTTTGAGAAGGCGAAGACGGCTTTCCAGAAGGTTTTGGACGGCACGAGCCGGGAGTTGGGCGACCGCGCGCGGATGCACTTGAGCACCTGCAATCTGCTGACGGCCAAAAATGAGCTTCGCTTCGAGACCGCCGAGGAGCATTACGACTACGCGGTGTCGCTCATGAACCAGGGTGACTATGTCGGGGCGCGGGAACATCTGGAAAAGCTGCAGAAGAATCCGGCGCAACGGGATTACGTCACCTACGGCCTGGCCGCCCTCGACTGCCTGACTGGGCATTTGGAAGACGCACTGCGGCGGTTAGGCGAGGCCATCTCGTCGAACGCGCAGTTGCGTTTCCAGGCGCGCAATGACGGCGACTTTCACAACCTGGCCGAAGACCCTCGTTTCACCGAGTTGCTGTATCCGGATCCGGGCGCGGAAATGGGCCACGGCGGATACGAGCAGTAAGACTCAGCCCCATGCCAGGGAATCAGCAGGGATCGGCTTCGCCGGGGGTTCGCCCGCTGCGGGTGGTGGCGATTGGCGGAGGCACGGGCCTATCGGCGATCCTGCGCGGGCTGAAGCATTTTGCCGCGCGGCCGGCTGCGCACGTTGCTTCGTCTTCCGACAGTCGGCTTTGCATTTCGGAACTCTCTGCCATCGTTACGGTGAGTGATGATGGCGGGTCGAGTGGACGCCTGCGTAAAGAATTGAACATGCCGCCGCCCGGCGACATAAGGAATTGCCTGGTCGCCTTGTCGGAGGATGAAGCGCTGCTTTCGCGGCTGTTTCAGCACCGGTTCAACAAAGGTTCTGAACTGGAAGGGCACAGCTTCGGAAATCTTTTTCTGGCTGCGTTGACGGCGGTGACGGGAGACTTCACCGACGCGGTGCAGCACTCCTCGGAAATTCTGGCTTCCCGAGGCCGCATTTTCCCCGCCACCACTTCTCACATCGAACTCGAAGCCGAAATGGCGGACGGGAGTCGCGTACGGGGCGAGACCAACATTACTGCCAGCAGCGGGCGCATTGTTCGCTTGGTGTTGGTTCCGGCGGACGTGGAACCCCTCCCGCAGACGCTCGAAGCGATTGCTCAGGCGGACCTGATCACCATTGGTCCGGGATCGTTGTTCACCAGCCTCATTCCAAACATGCTGGTCCGCGGGATTCCGGAGGCGATTGTGGCTTCTCCGGCGATCAAGGTCTACATCTGTAATTTGATGACGCAGGCGAATGAGAGCCTCGGGCTGACGGCGGCGGATCATATTCACGCGCTGCATGAACACGCCGAGATGCGGATTTTCGACTTTGCCCTGATCAACAGGAAATCGGTTGCGAATGCGGTACGGGCTCGATACGCGCTGGAAGGCGCCAGTCAAATTGTGGCCGATCTGGACGCGGTCCGCTCGCTAGGCGTGCAGCCGATTCTGGGGGATTATCTGGCGGATGACGACAAGGCTCGGCATGCCACGGATCAGGTGGCGCATGACTTGATTCACTTGACGCAGATTGCCCTGGTGCAGGGAAAAACGAGTGTGGCGCCGACGGGGTTTGGAGCGGAGTAATCCTTGCCAAGGAAAAGTCCCGTTTGCGCGCCGAGGGTCCTACGTTTGGGAGCCGGGACTCAGAACCGGATCCGCCTGTGCCTGATTCAGCGGGCAGAGCCTTGGAGAACAGGCGGACTCAACGTTGTGTTATTGATCGTCACAAACTTCCATCTTTCTACGGCTGCGTTGCCCAGGACTGAAGGCGGAAGGAATACCCCGTCAGCTAAGGTTCGGCTGGCCACTGCGTCCTCCGTAACGGCCAGAAAGAAAAACTTTTTTCCATCTTTCGGGATGAAGTAGAAGCCACACATATTCTTGCCGAGGCACATGGTTTTCATTTCGCGGATGTCGTTTTTGGAAAAGCGGATGGTTTCATCGGAAGCCACGTAGACACCGTCGTTTTCGTTCATCGTCAAATGCCCAAAGCCGTAACCGAAGCTATGAGAATGGGCGACCGGGAAGGTGTATTTGTCGGCTTCCGCCTTCTTCTTCTCCGTTTCGGCAGCATCGGCCTGCCGTTTACGATCGGTGTCCGCAGCCATCTGGAGACCTTCCGCCTGGTGCCGGTCCAGCCAGCCTTTGTTCTTTAGCTGACCCAGCAGGCCCTGAAGAGCCGGATCGTTGCTGTCGGCCGCGCCCGAGTCCAGGAGGTTCTGCCCCGCCTCAAAACCCTCCATCGGCTCGTTGAGGCTGATGGCAGTCGCAGCTCGGATCTCCCAAAGCATGGCTTGGTGCGGATGCTTCAGTAAGAAGGTTCTGCTTTCGTCCATGAACTGTTGGAGTGACGCGTTCTGTTGCGAGAGGTCGGTGGTCTGCTGCGCCTGCCGCGCCAACGCAATGAGCGCGTTGTAATCCACTTTTTCCATTCCAATAAGCTGATCGGAATTTACTGGAGGGGTGGAGGCCGGGTTCCCGGATGGACTGCCGCCCGGATTGGCCAGCAATTTGTCGATGAGTGCTTTGGCCTTGATGAGCCGCTCGTCGCTGGGATAAGCCACCAGTAGTCCTATCGTCAACTGTTGAGCTTCGGCGTATTGGCCGGCATGAACCAACGCGGTGATCCTGTTGGTTACGGCGTCGGGCGCCTGTCCGCTGGGCGCTGGGCTGGCAGAGCTTCCAGCAGGAGCCGCGTTGTTTGCCGTTTGTGCAGGGCTCGACGTGAGGCACGTCCCAGCAAGCAATAGTCCGAGGAGAAAAGGCTTTAATAGTTTTTCCATAGGTCTTCCTACTTGTGGGGTAAGACGGATGGAGGATTTGTCGTTCCGCCGGTAATGCCTGTCTCCAGCGTGTCATCCAGTCCTCCGGGTTTCGCGAAAATTGCGTCGAACTCACGTCCCAATTGCGCTTTGTTCGAGGGATCCGCATTCGGCGGAAACTGTGCCGGTGAAGATTGTTGCAGCTGGAACAGCAGTTCGACATCTTTCGCGTCTGGCAGGACAACCCGCGGATCGCGTTGTGGAGAGACCGGAGCGCCATTCATCATGAGCGCATCAATCTGACTCTTCAGGGACTCCGGAGACACCCTCGAAGCGTCGCGCAAGTCGACTACATTTCCGTCGGAACCGTTTCCCTCGGAACCATGGATCACCGAAATGAGAGCCAAGGCGTTCGGGCTGGCAAGCGCCGCATGGGTCAGGCCGTCGAAATCAAACTGGCTCAGGCTGGATGAGGGCGTACCCAGCAATGGATTTAAGTTAGTGCTGGTCTGCGCAGCGAGCGCAGCGTTCTGGCGCAACTGCTTTGCCAGGGCGAGATTGCGGAGGATGGTTGGGTCGTTGGGAGCCTTGAGGAGAGCTTGCTGGAACTCATTGATTGCGCCCGAGTAGTTCTTCTGTTGGAGCAGGAAGATTCCACTGTTATTGAGCTGCTGAGCGGCAAGTTTCCGTTGCTGTTGTGCGGGGTCGGGCGGTGGCGCCGGCTTGCCGTACAGGAAATTATGAACTCCCTGTTGCAGATAGGGAGCGGCCGCCTGCCCGAGCGCAAGACCCATCTGTTGCTGCGAGGTGATTCCAGAACCACTGGGTCGGGTAGCGGTTCCCCCGCCACAATACTTGGCATACAAAGGAGTGCTGCTGGGCATATCGCAAAGGCTTTGGGACGATGGGGTAGGTATGTTTTGTGCGGAACAGGAGGACACAGCCAAAGTAATACATCCTAGACATCTGGCGAAAACCGGTAACCGCATGAAGTCCCCCAGACTTTTGTTGTTCCTGGAATGGTTCTGCTCATGCGCGTGATCCGCCCGATTTCGCAGCCAGGGTCGACCACACGTCTCCTTCGCAGGATAACAAGGGTGGCGAGGACTTTAGACACACTTAAGTAACCCAGCTGCGAGATAAGTGGGGATCACCTGGCCGGTTTTTTCAAATGGCCCTGATTCTGGGAGAAGGGGTTATTGCCCTAAGTTACTATTCGACGTTTTGTCCCAAGCGTAGGCCCTTCCGAGCTTCGAACATGCAGTTCTGTGTTTCGGGAGCACTCTGGTCTTAGGAGCAAACTTCCCGCAGGGCTGCAATCAGGTGTTGTTCTACGGATTCGGTCTTGGAGAGTACAGCTTTGATGCCTGCGGCAAGAGCGGTTTTGCGGAGTTGTTCGGAAGCGTGCATGGTTAGCATGAGCATTGTGGTTTGCGGGGCGAGAGTGCTGATGTAACGGGCGGCCGCCAGGCCGTCCATTACGGGCATTTGCAAATCCAGAATAACCACGTGGGGATGGAGTTGCTGTACTTTGCTGATGGCGATTTCACCATTTTCAGCTTCGCCGCAGATCTCATATTTGGTTTCCGGCTCGAGAAGCGATCGCAGCATGCGACGCATGGTGGGGTTATCGTCGACGATGAGAACCTTGTGAGCCACGCCGCCCTCCGGAGACGCCCTTGGCAGACTGCTGACCGGGTCGTGCTGCCTCGGACCGCGCGACGGGGAAAGGGACCACCTCACCCTAGGGAATTCTGCCAGCGAAGGCCATACCATGAAGTCTGTAAGCTTGCGTACATTTGAGGGTCCGCTATTAGGACTTCACGATCTCGAGTTAAAGAGTAGTGTTAAAGAGTCTCTTCTAGCATTTGCCACTGGACCCCTTTCTAGGGCAACGGTTTCTTGCGAAATCAGATTGTGATTCCGCAAAGGTGCCTCCATGCTGAAGAAGACTGCGCTTGTCCCTTCCATTCCCTCCGACGGTGACGGAAATTCGGTGCGCAACAAGATTTTGCTCAGTCTTTCCCGACAAGACTTGGACCGAGTACTGCCCAAATTGGAATTTGTCCGCCTCAAATTGCATCAGGTGCTGCACGAAGCCGGTGAGACCATCAAGTCCGGATACTTCGTGAATGACGGGATGATTTCGGTCCTGGCGGTGCATGCGGACGGGAAGTCCGTGGAAGTGGGGCTGATTGGTAGTGAGGGGTTTGCTGGAATGCCTTTAGCGGTGGGGTTCCGCACGAGTCCGACTCGACTTATCACGCAGGGGGACGGTTCGGCTTACCGGTGCGATGCGGAGACGCTGCACCAGTTGATGCGGCAGGCGCCGGCCTTGGAAAAGGAGCTGCACCGCTTCGGTCAGAAGCTGGCGATGCAAACGACCCAGATTGCGGCGTGCAATCGTCTGCACGAAGTGGGGGAGCGGCTGGCGCGGTGGATACTGATGACGCAGGACCGGATCAAGGCGAACCGGCTGCCGCTCACGCAGGAATTCCTGGCTCAGATGTTGGGGACGCGGCGCGCCAGCGTTACGGTGGCCGCCGGGGCCATACAGAAGGCGGGTTTGATCGCCTACACGCGGGGAAGCGTAACGATTTTGGATCGCAAAAAACTGGAAGTCATGGCGTGCGATTGTTACGAGATCGTTCAGCGTCAGTTGAAAGAGTGGGAAAACGAAACGAAATAGATAAGTCCTGGACGTCGCAAGTTTCGCTAGCGTACCGACAGGCGGCCGCTTCCTGCATCAGTGTTTCGTCAGTTTTCACGGGCGCAATTTATTCCTTCTGGGGTGGCCATGCATAAATCTGACTCTCCGTTTCAACATTGGCAACAGGTTTACCGAGCAGCTGCTGGAACGAGATCGGGACAAGATGGTGGAACGGATCAGCCAGGCTCGTCTCGCGATCATCGAGCGCGTGGAAGCGACCTTTACTCAGCCCCGAGAACGTGAGCGCCAGGAGATGTATAGTGCGCTCAGGGGTCTGCGGGCGTTGTGTGTCGAATGTGAACTTGAGGGGCAACAAAATCTGGAGAGAGACCTGGCGAGGAACCTTGAGCGTCATTGCGCAGCCGATCAGTTCGAGTGGGGCGATCACGCTTCGTCAGATTAATTGTCGGTCTCACCGGGGCTAGCCAAGTTTTCCGGATTCTCCTTCCGCAGCGTCTCCCGGCGCTGATCCAAAGCCCGAATCAAATTATCGAGAAGCGTGATGAGACGTTTGGGATCTGTCTCGCTCGCTACCTGCGCTGTTAACATCTGCCAATCGCGCTCGTCGAGTTTCATGGGTGAAGAGAGGGCACGAAGATAGCCAAAATCCCAGCTTTTCCTGGACCGCCATGACTCTTGCAACCTATTCATTTAAGGGAGCTTAGGGGTGGACTTGAGGTTGGCGCGGGAGAAAATGTAGGAAATAATTACCGAAAACGAGGCTCTTGCGTGCGCCATCGATGGGATTCTGATTCGGGCGGTATCGCGCGGAGACTGGGGGGGCCCCATCCTGT
>Ga0080027_10000116_pt1 | contig 34395 bp, 25 predicted proteins | sample OrgsoiDNA2013046_FD_70962 | JGI IMG/M metagenome (GOLD analysis project Ga0080027, IMG submission 70962) | Permafrost soil microbial communities from the Arctic, to analyse light accelerated degradation of dissolved organic matter (DOM) -... | ecosystem: Environmental > Terrestrial > Soil >... | reverse complement strand
GGCCGACAGCGCGATGACCTATCGCCGGCGCTACCGGGCCACGCTGCAGGTGGCCCCGGTCGTCGATCTGCTGGTCGCGGACGAGCGGAATCCGCGTTCGATCGTCTTTCAGCTGGTGGCGCTGGCCGAGCACGTCGCCTCCTTGCCCCGCGACGGCGTCTCGGCCCGCCGCAGCGTCGAAGAACGCGTCGCCTTCGAGGCGCTCTCCGAGATTCGTCTGATCGACGTCGAAACGATCTGCGCGCTCGCGGGCCAGGGGCGCCCGGCCTTGGCCGCGCTGCTGCGCGATCTGGTCGGCAAGATGCAGGGCCTCTCCGACGCGCTGTTCGCGGCCTATCTGACGCCGGCCACGATTTCGCGGGCGCTGTCGGCCCCGGAGATCGGGTCGTGATCTACCGCGTCAAGCACGTGACCTCGTACGCCTACTCGGTGCCGGTGTCGACCTCGCACCACGATCTGCACGTGCTGCTGCGGGGATCTGCCGAGCAGCGAATTCGAGCCGAGCGGCTCACCGTGACGCCCGCGCCCGCGCTGCGGCGCGATCGCTTCGATTGGTTCGGCAACCGCGCGACGCACCTGGCGATCCACGAGCGCCACAGCGACCTCACGGTGACGGCGGAGGCCGAGATCGAGCTTTTGCCCCCGCCGGCGCCGATCGATGGTGGGGCTCCCTGGGAGGCGACCCGGGACTGGGTCCGGGCCGCGAACGACGCCGAGGCGCGGGCGGCGGTCGAGATGGTTCTGCCCTCGCCGCACGTGGAGCTGTCGGCTATCGCGCTCGAATTCGCCCGGTCTTCATTTGCACCGGGGAGGCCGCTCATCGAGGCGGCGCGCGATCTGACCCGCCGCCTGCACTCCGAGCTCACCTACGATCCCGAGGCGACCGACACCTCGACCTCGGTGGACGAGGTGCTGAGAGGACGGCGCGGGGTCTGTCAGGACTTCGCGCACGCCCAGATCGCCTGTCTGCGCGCTTTGGGTCTGCCCGCCCGTTACGTGAGCGGCTACCTGGTGACGGCGCCACCGGGCGGGGGCACGCGCCTGGTGGGGGCCGACGCCTCCCACGCCTGGCTGTCCCTCCGGCTGCCCGGCAGCGGTTGGCTCGATCTGGATCCGACCAACGACGTTATCCCCTCCGACCGCCATATCGTGATCGCCTACGGGCGCGATTTCGGAGACGTCACGCCCATGCGGGGCGTCCTGCTGGGCGGCGGGCGCCACCAGCTGAACGTCTCGGTCGACGTCAGCCCGGTCGATCTCAGCCCGGCCAATCCGGTCGAGTTTTCCTGATCTTGACCGGACGGCAAACGCCCGTTCACGGGAGATCCGCTATTCTGGCGCGCTGAGGTAACAGACCCCCATGGCCATCCGGGTCGCTCTCACCCACACCACCCGCTACCGATACGACCGTCTGGTCTCGCTCCAGCCGCACGTGGTGCGCCTGCGTCCGGCGCCGCACTGCCGCACGCCCATCATCAGCTATTCGCTGAAGGTTGCCCCGGCCGAGCACTTCCTCAACTGGCAGCAGGATCCCTACGGCAACTACCAGGCGCGGCTGGCGTTCCCCAAGCCGGCGCAAGAGCTCCAGGTCGAGGTCGATCTGGTGGCGGAGATGGTGGCGCTCAATCCATTCGATTTCTTCGTCGAGGAATATGCCGAGAAGCACCCCTTCCGGTACGAGGAGATCCTGGCCCGGGAGCTCAAGCCGTATTGCGAGACGGCAGCGCCGGGCGCGAAGTTCGCGGCCCTGGTCGAGGAGCTGAGCAGCCGGTTCGCGCGGCCGGGCCGGCGAACCATCGACGTGCTGGTCGATCTCAACCGCGAGATCGCGCGCCGCCTCCGCTACGACATCCGGATGGAGCCGGGGGTATTCCCGCCGGAGGAAACGTTGGAGCGCGGCCACGGTTCCTGCCGGGACTTCGCCTGGCTGGAGGTACAGCTGATTCGTTGCCTCGGCTACGCGGCGCGTTTCGTGTCGGGCTACTCGATCCAGCTCAAGGCCGACGTGGCGGCCCTCGACGACGGTCCGTCGGGCGTGAGCGAGGACGTGGCCGATCTACACGCCTGGACCGAGGTCTATCTCCCCGGCGCGGGCTGGGTCGGCTTCGATCCGACCAGCGGCCTTCTGGCCGGGGAAGGTCACATTCCGCTGGCCTGCGCGGCGCTCCCGTCGACGGCGGCGCCCATCACCGGCTCGTTCACCTGGGCGGGGGCGAAGGAGCAGGAGCGCGTCGGTGAGGAGTTCACCTTCGAGATGCGGGTGCGCCGCCTCGCCGAGGCGCCGCGGGTCACGCTTCCGTACCGCGAGGACGAGTGGGCGGAGATCGACGCCCTGGGGCAGCGGGTCGATCGCGATCTCGGCCGTCTCGACGTTCGCCTCACGATGGGCGGCGAGCCGACCTTCGTCTCGATCGACGATCGGGACGCGCCCGAGTGGAACACCACCGCGCTCGGCCCGACCAAGCGCGGGATCGCGGATCGGCTGCTGCGCCGGTTGCGGGCCCGGTTCGCGCCGGGCGGCCTGCTGCACCACGGGCAGGGGAAGTGGTACCCGGGCGAGGTGCTGCCGCGCTGGGCGTTCTCCTGCTACTTCCGGCGCGACGGCCAGCCGGTCTGGCGCGACCCGACGCTGTTCGCCGAGGAGAAACCGCTGCGCGCCGCCGACGCGGTGACGGGCGAGGGCTTCATCCGCGCGCTGGCCGTTCGCCTGGGGCTGACGCCGGAAGCCGCGCTGCCGGCCTACGAGGATGTTTACTATTACCTCTGGCGCGAGCACCGCCTGCCGCCCAACGTCGACGTGCTCGACAGCCGCATCGACGACAAGGGTGAGCGGGCGCGGCTGGCCAAGGTGTTCGGCGGCGGGGTCGGCAAGGTGGTCGGACATCTGCTGCCCCTGTCGGCGCGCGGCGACGGAGAGACCGGGGGCGCGGTCTGCTGGCAGAGCGGTCCCTGGCGGGTGCGGGCCGACCAGATCTTTCTTCTGCCGGGCGACTCACCGATGGGTTTTCGTTTGCCGATCGACGGTCTGCCCTGGGAGACGGAGGCGCAGCGGGCCCGGATCTACGAGCTCGATCCGCTGGCGGCGCGACCGCCGCTCACGATCTTGCCGGCGGGCATCCGGCCGACCCCGCCCAAGACCGCGCCGGCCGCCGTCGTGCGCACCGCCCTCTGCGTCGAGCCGCGCGATGGCGTGCTCTGCATCTTCATGCCGCCGCTCGGCCTGCTGGAGGAGTACCTGGCGCTCGTCGCCGCGGTCGAGGACGTCGCGCGCGAGCGGAAGCAACCGGTTCGCTTCGAAGGCTACAACCCGCCCACGGACCATCGACTCGACAAATTTTCGGTGACGCCCGATCCCGGCGTGATCGAGGTGAACGTCCACCCGGTGCGCACCTGGCCCGAGCTGTCGGAGATGACGACCGCCCTTTACGAAGAGGCGCGGCTCTGCCGCCTCGGCACCGAAAAATTCATGCTCGACGGTCGCCACACCGGGACCGGCGGCGGCAACCACGTCGCGCTGGGCGGATCGACGCCGGCCGACAGCCCATTTCTGCGCCGTCCCGATCTCCTGCGCAGCCTGATCGGCTACGTCGTCAATCACCCGTCGCTGTCGTACCTGTTCTCGGGGCTCTTCGTGGGGCCGACCAGCCAGGCGCCGCGCATCGACGAGGCCCGCCAAGACAGCCTGCACGAGCTGGAGATCGCCTTCGCGCAGCTGCCCAAGGAAGGCCCCGCGCCACCCTGGTTGGTCGACCGGATCTTCCGCCATCTGCTGGTGGACGTCACCGGCAACACCCACCGCACCGAGATCTGCATCGACAAGCTCTACAGCCCCGACGCGGCCAGCGGCCGGCAAGGGCTGGTCGAGCTGCGCGCCTTCGAGATGCCGCCGCACGCGCGCATGAGCCTGACCCAGCAACTTCTGCTGCGCGCGCTCACGACCTGGTTCTGGCGGGCGCCCTACCGGCGCAAGCCGGTGCGCTGGGGAAACGGCCTCACCGATCGGTTCACGCTGCCGCATTTCGTGGCGCAGGACTTCGACGACGTGCTCGACGATCTGCGCGGGGCCGGCTACGCGTTCGATCGGGAGTGGTTCCGCGCGCACCACGAGTTCCGTTTTCCCCTCTGCGGCACCATCGCCGCCGCCGGGTTGCAGCTCGAGCTGCGCACCGCGATCGAGCCTTGGCACGTGATGGGCGAGGAGCCGGGGGCGGGTGGCACCGTCCGCTACGTCGATTCGTCGTCGGAGCGCCTGGAGGTCAAGGTGCGCGGCATGACCGATTCGCGGCACGTGATCGCCTGCGCGGGGCGGCGCGTCCCGCTGCACCCGACGGGCACACCCGGCGAGTTCGTGGCCGGCGTGCGTTTTCGCGCGTGGCGGCCCAGCACGGGCATTCTGCACCCGACCGTTCCGGTGCACGCGCCGCTGGTCTTCGACGTGATCGATACCTGGAACGATCGCGCGATCGCGGGCTGCACCTACCACGTCGCGCACCCGGGCGGTCTGTCGCACGAGCGCCTGCCGACCAACGCGCTCGAGGCGGAAGGGCGCCGCATCGCTCGTTTCTTGCCGTTCGGCCACACGGCGGGGACGCTCCCGGTCCCGGCCGAGGAGCGCAACCCCGACTTTCCGCTCACCCTCGATCTTCGCCGGGAGCGCTGAGGCCCGGCCCGCGAGCTCGGTTAGCCGGCGTTGCGGAGGCCGGCGGCGATGCCCAGGATCGACGTCATGAGCGTGCGGGCCAGGCGCGCGCGCTCGGGCGCCTCGGGGGCGGTCGTGCGGTAGCGGTGGAGGAGCTCGACCTGGAGGCGGCTGATCGGGTCGACGTAGGGATCGCGCAGCTCGATCTGGCGCGCCAGCACCGGGTGGCGGGCGAGCAGCGGCGCTTCGAAGGTCTCTTCCAGCATCGCGCGCGCGTGCGCGAACGACTCGGTGAGCGTCGGGAAGAATCGCTCCGCCAGCACCGGATCGACCAGGCGCAGGTACTGCCGCGTTACCTCCGGGTCCCCCTTGCCGACCGCGGTGGCCGCGCTGTCGAGCGTCGATGCGAAGAACGGCCACTGCCGAAAGAGCTGCCGGCGCAACGGCAGCGGGATGGTCTCCAGTCCCTCGCCGACGCCGAAAAAGGCCGGCAGCGGCAACCGCACCTGCGACCAGGACATAACCCAGGGGATCGCGCGGAGGTCGGTGATGTCGCGGACGCGCCCGGACCGGTAGACGGGGCGACTCGCGATCTCGAGCGTTCCGATCTCGCGGATGGGGGTGAGCTGCTCGTAAAACTCGAAGAAGCCCGGGGCTCCGAGCAACGCGCGGTAGGCGGCGGAGGAGGCCTGCGCGGCGCGGCTCAAGGATTCCCGCCAGAGCGGATCGAGCGCCGCGCCGCCGCCGCGCGTGTCGCGGGCCGCCGCGTGGCCGAGATGAAAGAGCAGCTGCTCCAGGTTGCGGTGGGCCAGATCGGCGTGGCTGTAGCGATCGGCCAGCGCCTCGCCCTGCTCGGTGAGTCGCATGCGCGCTCCGACGGTGCCGGGCGGCAAGCTCGCGATCGCCCGGCCGGCGCTCCCGCCGCCGCGCGCGGTGGAGGTGCCGCGTCCGTGGAAGAACCAGACCGCCACGCCGAAAGGTTTGGCCGCCGCGGTGATCGTCTCCTGCGCTTGGTACAGGGCCCAGTTGGCGGCCAGGAAGCCGGCGTCCTTGTTCGAGTCCGAGTAGCCGATCATGACCTCCAGGCCGCCCCGCGCCCGCACGTGCGCGACAAAGAGCGGATTGCCGAGCAGGCGCGCGACCACCGCGCCGGCACCGTCGAGATCGGCCAGCGTCTCGAACAGCGGCACCAGGTCGAACGGAAGCGCGGCCCCCGGCCGATAAAGGCCGACCTCGCGCGCGAGCACCATGACCTCCAGGAGGTCCGACGGCGAATGGGTCATGCTGATGACGTAGGCGCCCCGCGCGCGCCAGGCGTTGAGCGCACCCAGCGCGACGTCGAGGGCTTTGGCCGCCGGCTGGTGGCCGACGGGCGCCAGCGGTCGCGCCGAAGCCAGCTCGCGCAGCAGCAGGGCCTCGCGCGCGTCGCGGTCGAGCGCTTCGTAGTCGGCGCAGACGCCGCCCACCCGCAAGAGCTCGGCGACAGCGGCCGCGTGGGCGCGTGATTCTTCGCGCAGATCGAGCGCCACCAGGTCGAGACCGAACACCTCCGCGCGGAGCTGCAGCGGCCGCACCCCCAGCGCCGCGGCGCCCGATAGCCCCACCTTGCGCAGGCCGCCCGAGATCGTCTTGAGGTCGGCCAGCAACTCGCGCGCATCGCCGTAGGTTGGTCCCGACGAGGTTTCCGAAAGCCCGCGCAGCTTCTCGCGCACGCCGACGCAGAGGCACCGGAACGGCTCGCCGCGGAACGGCTCGGGAATCGCCACGCCCATCAACAGATCCTCGATCTCGAGGCGCAGCGTTTCGGGCAACCGCACGCGTTGATCGGAGACCGAGAGATCGCGTCCCAGGGTGTCCAGCTCGTCGGCGTAGAGGCGAACCACCTCGCGGCGCGCGAAGTCCTGGGCCCAGCGGGTGACGGCGGGCAGCACGTTCGGGTTGCCGTCGCGGTCGCCGCCGATCCAGCTCCGGAACACCACCGGCGCCGGCAGCGCCGGCCGCTGGCCGTAGTGGGCTTCGACGGCCTGCTCCAACCCTTCGACCAGCTTCGGGAGCACCGACCACAACACGATCGGCAAATAGTGAAGGCCGCCGCGCACCTCGTCCTCGACGGTGGGGCGCAAGCTGTGAAGCTCCGAGGTCCCCCACAGCAGCGCCACCCGGGTCCGGACCTCGTCGGGCGACTCCCGGTCGAGCGCCGCGGAGATCTCGGTCAGGTGGTGGCGCACGGTTCGGCGGCGCGTCTCGGTCGGGTGGGCCGTGAAGGTCAGGTGCAGGCGCAGCGACGAGAGCAGCCCGACCAGGTCGGCGTAGCTCCAGCCCTCGCCCTTGAGCGTTCCCACCAGCCCCAGGATCGATTCGCGGCGCGGCGCCTCGGCGCTGCTGGCGGTGTTGCGGGCGGCATTGACCCGCACGCGGTGGCGTTCCTCGGCGGTGTTGGCGAGGTGCAGGTAGACGGAGAAAGCGCGCAGCAGCCCTTCGGCGTCGTCGACCGAGAGCGACGCGACGATGTCGTTCAACCGCGCGGCCGCGGACGCGCCACCGCGGCGAGCCTCCTTGGTCAGCGCGCGGATCGCTTCTTCGTGCGCGTAGAGGCCCTCACCCGACAGCGTGCGGATCGCTTCGCCCAGCGCCCGCCCGAGCGCGTTCACCTCGCCGCGCAGAATGGCGAACCACTCCTCCGCGGTTCGCACGGCCGGCTCGCTCATGGATCTGACATCTCACGCCGCGGGCTCCAAAACCAGCGCAACATTGTTAATGGAGTGTCAACGTCCATCGGGCGGGCTCGACGGGAGCTGCCGCCAGGAGGTCCCTTGGTGGCGCGGCGGAAAGTGCGCGGGGTGGAGCATCTCAGCCAGGATCTCGGGCGTCTCGAACAGCATCGGGCCGGAGCGGTTGAAGAAGAAGTTGCCGTCGGCGGCGAAGGCGCGGCCGTTGCGCACGGCGGCGAGGTCGAACCAACCCGGAAGCCCGGTGAGGAGCGGCATCTCGGCGAGCGTCCGTTCCAGACCGAACCCGCAAGGCGCCACCACGATGATCTCCGGGTCGGCGTCGCGCAGCGCCTGGTAGGGCAGGGTGGTGGAGTGCGCGCCGGGCGCACCGAAGACGCCGGCGCCCCCCGCGATCTCGACGATCTCCGGACCCCAGTTCCCCATCGCGAACAACGGCTCGATCCATTCGAGGCAGGCGACCCGCGGATGGCGGAGAGGCCGCGTGACTTCGGCGACGGCGGCCAGTCGCGCGCGTATCTCGGCAACCAAACGGCGCCCGGCGTCTGCGGCCCCGAGCGCCTCGGCCACGTGCACGAACCCGTCGAGGATGCCGTCGACGGTGCCGGTGCTGAGCGCGACGACCTGGTGCCGTTCCAGCTTGGCGGCAACACCGTGCACCAGATCGGCCGGGCTGACCGCGCAGACCTCGCAATGGGTCTGCGTGATGATCACGTCGGGCGCCAGAGCCGCCAGCTGCGTCTCATCGATCTCGTAGAGCGGCGCGCCGCTGCGCAGCCGCTCGCGGACGCGGGCATCGATCTCGCCGCTGGTCCCGGTGATGTCGAAGGTCGGTCGGCTGAGCGACGGCAGGCGCTTGACCCATTCCGGGTAGTCGCACTCGTGCGAACGGCCGACCAGGCTGTCGCCGAGGCCCAGCGCGGCCACCAGCTCGGTCCCGCTGGCGAGGAGCGACACGATGCGCATGGTCAGAATACCCTTCTGGTCAGGCGTCGCTTCATGGCGGCAGCAGATCCGCGAAGACGAAGCCGTCGCGCGTGACCACCTCACCGGAGCGGATGGCGATCGGGTGACGGAACATCGGCCCGTCGTATGTGAAGGTGTGGAACTCGCCGTTCTCGCCGCAGGGATCGACCGACGGCGGGAGATCGGCGAGGAGAGCCACGTCGAAGTCGCGCCCGGCGAAGCTCGGATCCAGCTTGGCCGGATCGACGCAGGTCAGCCGGGCGCGCAGGCCGGCCTCCACCATGTGGGTCGCGAGCGCGCCGGTTGGCGCGCCCCAGATCGGAAACAGCGGCCGAAGACCGGTCTCCTTCATGCGCTCTTCACGGTAGCGGCGGATGTCGTCGAGGAAGAGGTCGCCGAACGCGACGGCCGAGATGCCTGCCGCGGCCGCGCGCCCCAGCACCGTCGCCATCGCCGCCTCGTATTCTGCATTGCTGCAAGGCCAGGGTATCGGCACCGGCCATAGCGGCAAATCGGCCGCGTCGGCCTGCGCGCGCAGCAGCTCCGTTCGCACCGCGTGCATCGCGACGCGATCGAAGGTCTCATTGATCGTGGTGAGCAGACCGACCACTTCGACCTCCGTCTGCGCGCGCAGAACCTGCAGCGACCAGGCGCTGTCTTTGCCGCTGCTCCAGGCCAGAAGCGCTTTCGGTCGGGCTGTCATCGATCGCCGCGCGCGACCTTATCAAGTTTCGCCGCGGGCGGTCTGGCCGCCCGCGATCGGGGCGCTATATTGCCGCCATGTCCACCACCGACATGTCCACCGTCGCCCCCGCGTGCAAGGCCAACATCTCCTCGGCCGGGCGGCAGATTCGGGTTCGCTTCGGGAGGTTGTGGCTCGCGATCTCCGGCGTCCTGCTCGCGGCGCTGATCCTGCTCAAGGCGCCCTGGTACTGCCGCTTGCTGTTGTTCGTACCCACGACGTTGTCGGCGGTCGGTTTTCTGCAGGCGGCCCGCAACACCTGTATCCGGCGTGCGGCGGAAGGGACCTTCGAGCACGAAGATCTCTCCATGACCAAGGCCCCCGACGACGAAGTCGCCGCCAGCCGCAAAGTCGCTGGCGGCATCCGCCGCGACATGATCCTGATCGGTCTCGCCGGCGCGGCGATCGGCGTCGCGACCGCCGCGATCCGCTGAGGCGTCGGTCTAAAAGAAGTAGCGGACGCCCGCTTCGATGTTGAACAGGAGACCGCCGTCCTGATGGATGGTGGTGGTGTCGTTGGTCGCGCTCAACGTGCCGAGGTCATCGATGCCGGCACCGACCAACACGCCGACGCCGGAGGCGAAGCGCCATTCGTAGCCCGCGTTGACCAGCAGCCCGGTCGCCGACGCCGTCACGTTTTGGAGCGACTCGTGGATGTAGACCAGGCCGACGCCGAGGTAGGGCGTGTGTCCGATCGACTTGAGCTGAAACTGAACCATCGGCGCGAACGCATACCCGGTCACCGTCTGGTCCTGGCCGTTGATCGACTCGGAGAGGGACACGTAATTGGCCTGCAGGTCGAAGACGACGTGCGGCAAGAGGCGGAGAATCAGGTCGACGCCCAGGAAGCCGATCCCGTTGCCGATCTTGTAGCCGGCGCCGACGCTGTGGGCCTCGGTCTCCTCCGCGTGCGCCCGCGCCGAACCGAAAAACAGGACGGCCGTGATGCCGATCGAAATCCAAAGTCGCTTCATGCCTGCCTCCCTCGCCGGATTCCCGACGCCACCAGAGTAACGGCAATGTGCATTCGGTCGAAGTAGTTTGCGACCGAGCCCCCGCAGGGGCGTTTCGTCGCGCCGCTAACCGAGCGCGCGGGCCAGGAAGTCGGGGTGTAGTCCGAGGCCCAGGAAGCCGGCCAACCCGAGCACCACCCCGATGGCCGCGAAGCCCCAGGCCAGGTAGAGCAGCCGTTTCTTCTGGGTGAGGGCGGTGATGCCGAAGAGGGCGACGGCGATCGAGGTCAACGCCTCGGCCATGTCGAATTGATCGTGGCGGGCGTCGAGCCGTTCGTAGTCCTGCTGAAAACCCTCGGCGGTCCGCTTGATCTCGCCCTTTTCGACGTCGTAGCGGTGCACCTTCTCGGTGGTGTCCGCGACCTTACAAAAGAAAAGCGCGCGTCCGTCGGAGGTGAGCCCCGGCATGGTCTCGCTCTGGATGCGCAGACCGTCCAGCGCCGACTCGGCGATGTTCAGCTTGGTGCCCTTGGCCTGGTAGTACGACCAGGCGTCGACGCCGCTGGTCTGCGCGCGCGCCATCGCCTGGATCACGTTCCCCTTCTTGACGTTGCAGAGCGCGGTGAAGGTGGCCGTGATCGCGACGCTGATGGCGACCACCGCGTTCAGGTTCCAGCGCGGCCGGCCGGGCGCGGGCTCTCCGCCGCCGCCGCCTTCGCCGCGTGATCGCTCGACCGCCTCGTTCACCGTGTCGGCCAGCTCGCTCATGCGCGCATCTTACCTTTCATGGTGCCGGGTAGCGGCGCCCGGGGCCGCCCGGCGAAAACAGCCGCCGGCCGGTTCAAAATTCCAGGTGGCCCCGCAACGAGAATACCCACACCGGTCCGCGCGCGGCGTTATAGCCGGGATGGGCGATGAATTGCACGTCCTCGGCGAGGAAGGCGCCCCGCCAGACGTGGAGGTTGTAGTAGTGCTCGACGATCGTCTCGCGCGCGTAGTCGAGGTTCCCGTCGCCGATGATGAATCCGAGGCCGCCCTCGCGCAGATACTCCGCATGCAGGCTAGAGATGCCGTTGCTCACGAGCGCCAGACCCAGCCGATCGTCGGGCCGGCGCCAGGGGATCCCGCGCAGGTCTCCACCGATCTCGAAGGTGTTGTCGATCTCCGTGTAGGCGAAGCTCTCGTTCCGGCCGTCGCTCCACCCGATGCGCGCGAACGCCCGCACCAGGGGCCCCAGCTCCTGGATCTCGTTGAGACCGAATCCGCCCTTGAGTCGCCCCTTCTGGCGCGACAGCGTGATGTCGGGGATCGTGCCGGCCGCCTGGGCGTCGGCGATGGCCTCCGCGTAGCTTCCCATCGCCGCGTGGTTGAGGAAGCCGAGCACCCGCAACGTTCCGGCCCAGTCGTCGCGGCGGCTGTACTTGATCTCGAGCTCCAGGTTTTCGGCCCGGTCCTTGGCGAGATCCCAGTCGAGATCGATCCCGTTCGCCACGGTGGGCATCAACATCTCGCCGAAGCGCGCCTCGACATACGGCCCTTGGTACTCGACCACGAACCCGTAGGTGTATCCGCGCGTGTCGGCGGCGTAGTCGTACGCGCCGTTGTTGTCGACGGCCCAGTTCATGAACTGCATGTGGCTGTCCGATCCCGCCGGATTGATGTCGAACAGATCGGCGGTCGACATCTTGCCGGCCCGCAGCTCCAGCCGGTGACGGGGCACCATCGCGAACGACGAGATCGGCCCGCGATCCCCGTTCGGCTCCCACACATCCGACAGCGGGATGATCTGGTGGATCTCGTAGCGCGCAAAATACGGGACGTGCGGAAGGGTCGGGTTGCGGACCACGTCGAGGTTGGAGAAGCCCGCCACGCCGATGGCCCCGGAAAGGCCGTTGCCGAGGGCCAGCTCGCCATCGACGATGAGCTCGGTCGTGCGGAAGGGGCGATACCCGGTGAAGATCGTCAGTAGCCCCGAGATGGCCGCCTCACCGCCGGCATGAAGGCTGTTCATTCCCGAATACGCGGCCGGGAACGAAGGGTGGGCCTGAAAGATGCTGTTCGCCTCGGCGCCCAGCCAGTACGGCTCGGTCCCGCCGTGGTCCAGGAAGGTGATGTCGTTGCCGGGCCGCGGGGCAGTCTCGGGCTCCTCCGGATTCTTCGCCGCGGCGGCGCGCGGGAATCCGGCGATCGCCAGCGCGATCGCGAGCATGCCCGCGGGGATCGAACGCAGGCGCGGGCGCGCAATGCAGAGGGCTTTCAGCGGGACACGCTTCATCTGGACACGCTCCGTGCGATTGCGCGGAAGGCGCGGGCCAGTCGGCGGGTCAGCTTTCGATCGCCGAGCCGCAGCGACGACATCAGCCGGCGTCCCAGGGAGAAGAACGCGCAGGCCCGTCGCCGGCGCGCGAAACGCGCGCGCGCCTCGGGCGAGAGGTTCTCGAGGGTGGGCAACCGCTGCGCCCGCTGTGGCGAAAAGCCGGTGGCACGGCCGATCACCGCGTCGCGCGGGCAGGTGGCGAAGGTGGAGCTGGGCGCGTCGCCCTGGTGAATGACGAAGCGCTCGCCCGCTTCCGAGAAGAGGTGCATCACGCGGTGAAGCAACAGATCGTGGCCTTCGCCGGTGGCGATGAGAACGATGTCGCCGGCGTGCAGATCGCCGGCCACCGGTTCGACCCTCAGCTTGGCGCCCCGCTCCAGCGACGGCGTCATGCTCTCGGCGGTCACCTCGATCACCACCGGCAGCCCGTGGGCGAGCACCATCCGGACCGCCTGGGGGCGAAGGATCACTTCAGGACAGCGGCGCCGAGCGCGGTGAGGAGTGGGCTGCGCTGCCCGGCGGCGGCCGAAGGAAAGCAGCCCCCGTTGATGGTCCAGATGATGGCGCCGCCCAGGGGGTTGGTCGCGATCGTACAAGGGGGGGCCCGCACCCGCGCACTATATCTCGAACGTTGTGCGGCGGGCATCGGCGCGGTCGCTCGGCTATGCTCGCGCCGTGGCGGCCTCGGTCGCAGCTTCGGACTTCAGCGGTGGCGCGACCATCTTACGCGCCCAGGCGCCCGTGCACGGCGCGACGTGGCCGCTCGGGTGCGCGCTCGCCTCGTCGCTGACCGTCGCGTTCGGCGTTCACTGGGACATCGCCTGGCACCGGTCGATCGGCCGCGACGGGTTCTGGTCCCCGCCGCACGTGGCGATCTATGCGGCGGCGATCTTGGCGGCGGTGGCGGCGCTCGCGCAGGTGTTGCCGGCGACCTTCGGCCGCGGCGCGGCCCGCGACGCCGGGGTGCGGGTGCTCGGGTTCCGCGGGCCGCTGGGCGCGTTCATCGCGGCCTGGGGCGGCATCACGATGCTGTCGTCGGCGCCATTCGACGACTGGTGGCACAACGCCTACGGGCTCGACGTCAAGATCCTGAGCCCGCCCCACGTCGTGCTCGGTCTGGGGATCATCGCGATCCACATCGGCGCGCTGGTGATGCTGGCCGGCGCGATGAACCGGCTCGAACCGGGCGCCCGCCGCCGCACGCTTGAGACCCAGATGATGGTGGTCGCCGCGATGATCATCGTGGCGCTGATGACGATGTTCATGGAGAAGACCGTCCGGCCGTTCATGCACGGCGGATCCTTCTATCTGGTGGTGGGCCTGTGCGTGCCGATCGTGCTCACGGCGATGCAGGGCGTGTCGGGCCGGCGCTGGGCCGCGACCGGGACGGTGGCGGTCTACTCGGGCTTTCTCCTGGCGCTGCTCTGGATCCTCCCGCTGGTGCCGGCGCAGCCGAAGCTGGGTCCGGTGCTGGTGCCGACCACCAACCTGGTTCCGCCGGAGTTTCCGTTGCTGCTCTTGCCGGCCGCGATGGCGCTCGATACCTGGCTCTGGCGACGTCGCGCGCGGCCGGGGCTGGCGACCGTCGCCGGGGCGGCGCTGCTTTTCACGGGCGTCTTTTTCGTCTGTCAGTGGCCGTTCGCTTCGTTTCTGATGTCGCCGCCCGCGCGCAATTTCTTCTGGGGCGCCAAGTACTTCGATTTCTGGTTGCCGCCCGAGACCCTCTACCGGCGCTACCTCTTCATTTTCGAGCCCGGCGCCGCGCTGGTACGCGGCCTCGGCTTCGCGCTCCTCGGTTCCGCGGCCTCGATTGCCGCCGGGCGGGCCGTCGGCCGCTGGCTGGCGCGCCTGCGCCGATGAAGGCGACGCGCGCCCCTGCGGCCGCCAGGCTTGCGGCCGGATTGTCGATCGGCGTCGCGGTCTTCGCCGTCGCAGGAGGCGCCCAGGCACACGTCGGCAGCCCGGACGCCGTGCAAGACGGTCAGGCCGGGCCCTATCACCTGCTTGTGACGATTCGTCCGCCCGAGGTGGTTCCCGGGATCGCGCGCATCGACGTCCGGACATTCGACGACGACATCGCGGGCGTTTCGGTGGTGCCGCTGCCGTTGCGCGGTCCCGGCGTCGATTCGCCGCCGGTCGCCGATCGGGCGCGCCCGAGCCCCGCCGACCCGCATCTCTTCGGCAGCACGCTCTGGCTCATGCGCACCGGTGCGTGGCAGGTCCGCGTCACCGTGGACGGCGCGCGCGGCGCCGGCGTGCTCTCGATTCCGGTCCCGGCGCTGGCGCGCGCGGTGCGGCCGATGTCGCCGGTCTTGATCGCCGTGCTGGCCGCGCTGCTGGCGTTGCTGGTCATCGGCCTCGTCTCCATCGTTGGCGCCAGCCTGCGCGAGGCCGATCTGGCCGCGGGGGCCGCGCCCGATCGGCAACGCCGCCGTCGCGGGCGCGTCGGGATGATCGCGACGGCTGCGATCCTGGCGCTGGCGATTGTGGGCGGCCGCGGCTGGTGGACCGGCGAGGCGCGCTTCTACCGGCGGCTGCTCTACAAACCGATGCGCGTGGTGGCGACGCGGCCGTCACCCACGACGCTAGCGCTGACCTTGACCGATCCGGGCTGGATGCGCTGGCGCCTGACCGACGATCTGGTTGCCGACCACGGCCACCTGATGCACCTCTTCCTGGTGCGCGCCCCGGATCTGGACGCCATCGCGCACCTTCACCCGAAGCGGGTCGACACCGCGCGCTTCGACCAGGCGGCGCCGCCGCTGCCGGCCGGATCGTACCGACTGTTCGGCGACATCGTTCACCAGACCGGCCTCGACGAGACAGTGGTGACGACGCTGGATCTGGCGGGCGATTCACGGGCGGCGCCCGATCTGCCCGGGCTTTCCGACACTCCCGACACTCCCGACACTCCCGACACTCGCTTCGATCCCGACGACGCCATCGCCGTGGTGCCGCGCGCGGCGACCATCGATTCACCGGTGTTCACCTTTGCCGACGGGCGCGGCCGGCTGCGCTGGCTGGCGCCGCGCGCGCCGCAGGCCGGGCAGACCGTCGCGCTGGAATTCGAGGCCGAGGGGCCGGACGGCCGCCCGGGCCCTGGCATCGAGCCCTACATGGGGATGGCCGGGCACGCGATGATCGTGGCGCGAGACTTCTCCGTCTTTGCGCACATCCACCCGACCGGCTCGGTCCCGATGGCCGCGCTGGCCCTGGTCGAAGGCGGCGGTCCGGTCCCGGACCACTCTCACCACGCGATGAAGTTCGCGCCCCGCGTCCGGTTCCCCTGCGTCTTCCCACACGCCGGCGCCTACCGCCTCTTCGTTCAGATCAAGGAAGACGGTCGCATCGAGACCGCGGCGTTCGATATCGCCGTCGCGCCGGGCGGGTAGGTGGCGGCGATCAGAATTGTGCGTGCAGGCCGACGGTCGGCAGCACGAGAAGGACTTGCCCGCGAGCGACTCCAGACTGCCCCGTCGTCGAATCGTACGTCGCGGTGAGCTGCAGGACCTCTGGATCGTAGGTGGCGTTCGCGACGTCGGCGTAGAGGTCCATCGTGAAACGGTCGAAGACGAAGTGTCGCTCGGCGCGCAGGTCGATCTGATAGTGGATGGGAAGCTGCTGGTACTCGCCCATGCTGCCGATGACGGGCGCCCAGCGCCCCGTGTTGAGGTGGAACCGCGCGCCGACGGTGTAGCCACCCCGCAGCCGGTAGCCGGAGACCAGGTTCAGCACGTGGCGCTCGTCCCAGTCCGACCGCCCGTACACGCCGCTGTCGTCGGCCCGCAGGCTCCACGACAGCGTGTAGGCCAGCCAGCCGAAAAGGCGTCCCTCGTTGGCCCGCCGGAGCAAGATCTCGGCGCCGTAGGCGCGGCCGGGGCGCGACACCAGGAAGTCGGCCTCGGTCGGCTGAATGTTATTGAGGTCGATGTTGCGGACGTCGGTCAGTCGGAGGTTTTCGTAGTAGCCGGTGACGCCGAAAGTGAAGCTGCGCGGCAGCCGCGTTTCGACGCCGAGCGATCCGCCGATGGACGTCTGGGCGCCGAGGTCGGCCAGCCCGAACGCTTCGAAGCCGGGAACGCTGACCGGCAAGCTGGGCATCTGCGCGAATCGTCCCCCATCGGCCTTGAGCGTGACGGCGTCGGTCACCCTGTAGAGGATTTCTAGGCGAGGCTCGAGGAAGAAGCTCTCGGTCCCCTCCTCGGCGAAGAGATCGCCGCGCAGACCGGGCGCCACCACCAGTCGGCTCCCCAGCCGGAACGAGAGGGTCGCGAACGTGGCCTGGGACAAGGCCTGGCGCGAGCTGCCGAGATCGCCCTGCTGCGTCTCGAACGAAGGCTTGGCGGTCGCGAAGGTCTGCGCGTCCGCGCTCGCGCCGATCTCGAGGTCCGCGGACCCACCGAGCGCGTGGTCGTAGACGAGGCGCGGCGACGCGCTGCCGGCCCGGACCTTGATGGGGGCGCTGAACAACGTCGATTGTGTCCAATCGGCGCCAACCGTGGCGCCGACCAGCAGGCGCCCGCCCGCGAGCGCGCGACGCCAGCGCAGATCCAGGCGGTGGAACTGCAGCGATCCGTACTGCTGCGTGGCCGCGCCGAGCTCGGTCCAGCCCAGGCTGTCGACCGCTCCGAAGGCGAACACGGTTGCCTGGCCGCCGGCGAACGGGTGGTCGGCCCGCAGCTGGTAGTCGCCGTACCGGAGCGTCGTGCCGGTCTGCAGGAGTGAGAAAATAGCTCCGGTGTACGAATAGCGACCGGCCACGGCAACGGTCCCGCGCCCGCCGTCCCAGGGCGCGGTCACGATGCCGCCGGCGTCGAAGAACGTAACGTCGGCCGAGGCGTGCACCCGATCCGCCGGGGGCGCCGCCGTTCGCGCGGTCATGATCCCGGAGACGTAGGGGCCGTAGTTGGCGGGGTAACCACCGGGATAAAAATCGACGCCGTCGATCAGATACGGGTGGATGACCGACGGACCGAGGGCGATGTGAAACAGAGCCGGCACGCGGATGCCGTCCAGGAAGAACCCGGTGTTTCCGGGGTTCGCGCCGCGCACCACGTAGAGCGCGGCCGGCCAGGCGATCTGGATGACGCCCGGGAGCGAGCCGATCACACGCATCGGATCGCCGGAGGTCCCGGCTGTTTGTCGTGCTTCATCGCCCGAGAGAGTGACCTTCGGGAGCTCCGGTCGCCCGGCGTGGACGACGGTCTCGTGGTGATCGCCCGTCAGCGCCGGCGTCACCCGGAAGGTTTGCTCCGCCAGGTCGGCGCGCGCCTCGACCCGGGCGTTGAGCGTCGCCTGGCCCGCCAGCTGGATCTCGAGGTGGTGCGGGCCCGGCGCCACCGACAGCTCGAAGCGACCCTCGCCGTCGGTGGTGGCGACCGGCGTGGCGTCCACCTTGATCGCGGCGCCGGCGAGCGGACGTTTGCTCCCGCGCTCGACGACGCGACCGCGCAGCGTCACCCCGGGCGGGAGCGGTGGTTGGGCGTCGGGCGCCGCTGCGGGCGGCGAAGCGTCGCCGGCGTCGGCCGCGCCGTCGAGGGCGCCGGGCGCTGCTTCGGCCCGGGATAGATCCGCGCGTGCGTCCGCGCCGCCGTCGGGCGCAGCTTCGGCCCGCGCGCCAACGACGGCGACCAGCAGGACGGGAGCGAGCCAACGCGCGCCGGTTCTCACTGAAGGTCGGCTTGGTCGATGGTCGCGACCCACACGCCGTCCTGGGGCGACGGGTTGCGTCCGCGTACCAGATACGCGATCTGCTGTGCCGTTGGTAGGCCACCGTCGGGCGGGGGGTCGATGAAGATCGCGGTACGACCGCTGGCCACGGCGATCTCCTCATACAGCGCCACCTCGGTCGAGATGGGCCGCTTCGATCCCCCATTGCGGTTGACGAGACCGAGCGTGCCGGTGGCGTCCTGGCTGCTGTAGTCGTAGCCGATGACGATCCAGGGTCCTTGCAGGTCGATCGCCGTGCCGAAGGTCTGTTCGACGATGGTGTGGACGTTGTTCTGGGTGTCGGTCGTATCGACCCACACCAGAGCGCTGCCGAGCTCGAATTCCAGTTGCGTCCCCGACACGTAACGCGGCTGGGTGATCGCACCCTTGCCGACCGGCCGCGCGCCGGTGCCGTCGGCCGCGGCGGTCCAGAGGGTTGAGTTTAGGCCGACCTCGGTCTTGATCCGCCAGAAGACCGCGCTGCTGTCCGTCGAGAATCCCGCCTCCTCCACGTCGCCGGGCGCCAGGATCGTACAAGCGCCGGCGCTTCCCGGGGTGCCGGTCGGCAACGAAACCACGACCAGCGGACCGGGTGACCCGACCGGCGTCCCGATGAACGAAGGCGTCCCGATGAACGAAGGCGCCCCGTACAAGATCTTCGTTCCGTCGCGCGTGGAGACGCCGCTCTGGTAGGTCGGGGCCGGCAATGGACAAGGAATCAATTGCTGGTGGCCGCTGTCCCAGACGATGAGAGAGAACTGCTGCGCGGCGCTGTCGTCGAGCTGCCAGGCCCAGGTGGCCTCCGATGCGCCGCTAAAGGCGCCATCAACGCCGACGCTGACGGTCGCGGACGGGGGGATTTCGAATAGAGCGAGCTCGCTGGCCGGTCCGGACGGAAAGGTTCCCGTGAACATGATCGCCGAGCCGTCGCTCATCGCGCGTGCGTAGCTGTATTGCTGGCTTAATCCGACCCGAGATAGGAATTGCTCGCCCAACCCCGGAGGCACGATAAGGCTGGTGGACGAGAGGGGAGTGCTCGTGGCGGTGGCACCACTGGCCCAGGCCGCGGTGCCCAGCGTGGGCGGGATCAGCGTGGTGACGGCGAAGGTTCCGAGATCGATCGAGAAGAGCCCCACCGCATCCGGCTGTGCCGACGGCGTCCCGAGAACGACGGCGGTTACGTCGCCCTTGTCGTTGGTCACGTAGAAAAACTGAGAAATCGTCACGGAAAGGGATATCTCCTGAAGAGCGCCGGCGGGGCCGCTCCAGAGGGTCAAGGCGCTGTTGGCGTCCCACCGCAGGAGGGTCAGGGTCGGGCCGGCGCCCGAGCATTCCAGAACCTGGAAGACATCGTCGATGCTGGTCTGCTGACCCGTCTGTGGGTCCGTGATGAGCAAGGTCTGGTTGATCGTGGCGAAGGCCTGGACGCACACGTCGATCCCCAGACCGGCGTCGGCCTCGGCATCGGGCTGACCCGCGTCCCGATCCGCCATCAGATCGATCGTGCCGTTGTTGTAGCCGCCGTCCGCGTACGTTCCATATTCGATGGTCTGGGGACCGGACTCGTAAAACGTGAAGGTCGAGTCGCGAATCGGCAGCACCTCGTGTGAGCCGAAACCGCGCGCGACCGGCGTGCCCGAGCCGCACGCGGACAACGCGGCGGACAGCGCCGCCAGCGCGGAAAGGAACCAGACCTGGGCGCGTCCGATCACTGCAAGTCGCTCTGGCTGATGGTCGCCACCCAAACGCCGTCTTGGGAGGACGGGTTACGGCCCCGGACCAGATAGGCAAACACGCCAGCGCCAAACTCGAACTGCGCCACCTCCGGAGAGATGAGCCGCTTCGTTCCCGTGTCGCGGTTGACGAGACCCAGAAGACCGGTCCCGTCCTGGGTGCTGAATTCGTATCCGATGACCACCCAGGAAACTCCGAGGTCGATCGCCGAGCCAAAGACCTGCTCGGCGACGTAGTGCAGCGTGTTTGAGCTGTCGGTCGTGTCGACCCACACCAGATCTCCGTCCAGCTCGAACTCCAGCTCCGTCCCCACCGCGTAGTGAGGCTGGGCGATGGCGCCGCTCCCGATCATCCGCGCGCCGCTGCCGTCGGCGGCTGCGGTCCAGAGCGCGGGGTCGCCGGTCGCGGGCCGAACCATCCAGAAGATCTGGCTGTTGTCGGCGGAGAATCCCGCATAGGCGACGTTCGCGGGCGCCAGAAGCGCACAGGTTCCGGCGCCGGCGCCGGCGTCGATCTGGGCAGCCGTCGGGAACGAGACCAAGATCAGCGACGAATTCGATCCACCGGAATCGTCAAAGCTCGACGGCAGAGTCGCGCCGAAAAGCAGCTTGGTTCCGTCGGTCGTTTCGGCACCCAGCACGCCAATCGGAGATGGCAACGGACACGACCCGAATTGCTGGTGGTCATCGTTCCAGATGTACAGAAAGAGCCCTTGCGCGTCCTGGTACTGCCAGATCGCCTGGTGCGTCCTTTGCTGGATGAGGAGGACGCTCGACGATTGCGCGACCTCGAACAAGGCCAGCTCGCTGGCCGATCCCGAGGGAAAAACTCCCACGAACATGATCGTGGAGCCGTCGGCCATCGCCCGTTCGTAGGCGTATTGGGACCCGAACGGCGACACGAGCGCCCGGTAGGGATTGGGCGGCAGCCAGAGACTGGAAGACGACAGGGCGCCGGTCGTGGCGGTGGCGCCGGTCGCCCAGGCCGCCGTGCCGAGCGCGGGCGGGACCACCGGCGTGACCACAAAGGTGGTGAGATCGATCGAGTAAAGCCCGATCGCGCCCGGCTGAGCCGGCGAGGACGCCAGCACGACGACCGACGAATCGGTGATGCCGCTGGACATGCTGCCGATGACGTCGACACATTGATCGAGCGTCACCGGCAGCGGTATCTGCTGGAGAGCGTCGAAGGGCCCGCTCCACAGGCTCAGCGCCCCGCTCGTGTCGGCCCGCAGGATGGTCAGGGTCGAATCGTTGTACGGACATTGCACGAGCACGGAGAAGTCGCCGACGGTCGTCTCCTGGCCCGTCTGCACGTCGGTGATGTTCACGGTCCAGGAATTGTCTTGCGTGTCGAGGACGGGCTCACAGTTGTAGAGGTTGCCGACGACGACGCTGGCGTCCGGCAGGCCCTGGGCGGGGGGGGGCACCGGCCCGATCTGGATGGTGCCGTTCGTATTGTCCGACGTCGAATAGTCGATGGTGTTGATGCCCCACCCGGAGAAGCCGAACGTCGAGTCGCGAATCTGCAGCACCTGGCGGGAGCCGAAGCCGCGCGCGACCGGCGTGCCCGCGCCGCACGCGGGAAACACCGCCGCCGCCGCAACGATGAGCCACGACGACCACCGCCTCGCCGCCAACCTAGGATTTCGCCCCAACATGCTCGTTCTTTGCGAGGCACATTCTAGCGGACCGATCGGCGTGGCACTATCGGCTGCGAAGGACGCGCGTTCTTTGCGAGGCGCCTCAGCGCGCGACCTGTCCGTTTTTGAAACAGCCCGGTGTCGCGCTGATGGGTTTTGAAACAGCTGGACGAGCGTCCCGGGTTAGACGTAGCCCGCCGACTTGAGCTTGGCCTTGGCCATGCCGGCGATCTTGCTGCGGCCGCCGCGGGCGAGATCGCCGAGGATCTCTTCGCCGGCGGGGTGGCGGCGTTCGCAAAGCGCGAAACCTACCTGGTAGCGCAGCGCGGGATCGAGGCCGCGATCGCGACGGAGGGCGGCCGCCAGATCGAACCCACGATCGAGAAGCTGCCGCGCGATCGCGAGCGCTTCGTCGCGGCGGCCGGCGCGCAGCTCCGCCGACGCGAGCGCGTAGCCGTCTTCGGCGGTGGCGTCGGCCGACTGGCCGATGAGGCGCAGGAGGGCCAGCGCGCCCGAGGTGTCCTGGCGCTTCTGCAACTTGACGGCCTGCGCGCGGAGGCCTGCGCCGGTGGCCTCCCGGTCGATCTCACGCGCGAGCGGCACGAGATCGGCATCGCCGCCGGCTCCCGCACCGGCTTTGCCGGCCCGCGCGACCGCCGCGGTCACCAACTCCCGGGCCAGCTTTTTCCCCGCGGCGCCCGACGTGGCGAGCCCACGCGCCCGTGGCCGCAGCAGCCGCGCCAGCAGGGCCACCCGCTCGCCGTCGTGGGTGGCGAGGAGCGCGCGTCCGATCGCCAGCGCGCCCTCGGGTCTCGCGTCGAGAGCCCCGGCTGCCACTTCCGCTCTTCCACGGTCGGCGGTCGCGGCCAGCACCGCCGCCAGCGCATCCGCCCCGACGGCGCCCCGGATCTGCGCCAGTCGCTCGATCGCCAGCAGCGCCCGCTCGGGCTCTCGGCCGAGCGCGAGCTTGCGCAGGCGCGGCGCGAGCGCGGCCGGGATCTCGAGGCTCGCCAACGTGTAGAGCGCCGCGCGCGCCAGCTCGGGGGGCGCGCGCTCGGCCAGGTCGATCAGGGTGGTCCCCACCGACGCCGCCTTCCCGCGGGCGGTGAAACGCAACGCCACGATCGCCTCCTCGCGTACCGTCGGCGCCTGCCGAGCGTCGCGCGCGAATGCGATCAGCGTGGGAACCGCGGCCGAATCTTCCAGATACCCGAGGATCTTGAGGCCGCCCACCAGCAGGCCGACGCCCAGTCCGGGGCCGCGACCCGACGCGCGCCCGGCGGACATCTTCGCGCGCAGCACCTTGGTGACCGCCGCGAGGTAGGCCGACCGCTCGCGGGGATTCGCGTCTTTGACCCGCTGCCGAACCGCCAGCGCCGCCGCGCGCGCCGCCTCGATGTCGGGCGTGTCCAGGGCCGCCATGAGCGCTTTGAACGCGTCCTTGCCGCCGACCCGCCCCAGCACCTCCTCGAGCGCGCGCCGCTCGGCCGCGTCGGTGGTCTCCGCCAACCGCGCGCGCACCGGCCCGACCGCGTCGTCGCCGAACGCGATCGCGGCATCGATCGCCGCCCGCCGCACCGGATCCTCGCGCGAGCCGAAGCAGCCCAGCACCGCCGGAAGCGCCTTGCGCGCCGCCTTGCCGCTGGCGAGGCGCGCGAGCGCCTCCAGCGCGTGTCGTTGCACCGGCGGGATGCCGCCCGCGACGGTCGCGGCCAGCGCCGCCGTCACCGCCTCGCCGCGGGCGCCGATCTCCCCGAGCACGATGGCGGCCGCGATCTGCCGCTCGTGCGCCTCGCTGCTCAGCAACCCAAGAATCTTGTGGATGAGCTGATCGGCCATCGCCGAATCGTAGCCGAATTTCACGATCGACGAGGTTCGGCTTGCGGGGCACGTCGCTTGCATTACAGTTAGACCATGCTGTCCGGGGTCAAGGTTTTCACGGCTACCAAAGCCAGAGATCGGGAAGCGCTGGGCGAGGCGGTAACGCGGTGGCTTCAGGAAAACCCCGGCCTGCGCGTCATCGACAAGACGATCACGCAGAGCTCGGACAGCCAGTTCCACTGCCTGACGATCGCGCTCTTCTACGAGTTGCTCGCGCCAGGCGGGGCGTAGCGCCCTCAGCCGCCGAGCGGGCCCGCGCCCGCGCTCACGTTGCCGAGGTCGACGAAGGCGCCGTCCTGCATGATCACGAACGGGCGCTCGTCGAAACGAAGGTTGCCGTGGCCGTCGTGCTCGATGATCTCGAGCTTGCCCATCCCGTAGCCCATCGGTCCGCGGCTGAAGTAGTGGGCCTGCAGGTGGTAGGGGACCGCGCGGGAGGCTGCCGGGGCGCGGATGGTGAAGCACTCGGGGCCATACCCGGTGGTGACGTCGGCGTAGAGATCGCCGCCCGACGGCAGGTGCGGCGCGCCGTAGTAGGCGTGGCCGCCCTTGCTGTCCTCGATGTGGAAGTCGACGTCGTTGGCGTCGGTCTCCCAGTTGAGCACGAAGCGCAGCGACGGCGCGGCCTCGGCTGAGCCCCCCGCGCGGATGAGGCGGGCGTTGATCTCCCCGCGGCGCGACGGCTCGACGCGGATCCAGGCGGCCGCGGCCAGGCCCAGATCCTCGCGGAGGATGCGATCGACGCCGGCGAAGCGGCCGGCCGGAACCTTCTGCGCGACGCCGACGGCGATCGCGTCGAACGCCTCGTGGGCGTGGCCCGCCTTGATGAGCGCGAAGCCGAGGAGCCGGTGGCCGGCCGGGTGGTCGGGGCGCTGCTCAATCGACTTGCGGTAGCTGTCGATCGCCAGCGCCAGCGCGGCGCCGGTCCGCAGGTGCTCGAGCCGCTCGCCGGCGAAGCGCCGCATGTCGGCGCGCCCCGGGAAGAGATCGATGATCGAGCCGTAGGCGCGTGCGGCGTCGGCCTCGGCGCCGAGCGCCTCCCACGCCTCGCCAAGCGCGACCAATGCCAGCACGTCGCCCGCGTCGCGCTCACGCCAGCCGAGCGCCAGCGTAAGCGCCTCGCGGGGACGGCCGCCGTGAATCAAGTCGAGCGCGTCCTTGAGCGGCCCGGTGGCGGGCGCGACGTCGGACGACGGCATCGGCGACGGTGGCGGTGCCGGCGAGATGACGCCGCCCGTGGCGCGGCCGTTCGAGGCGGCGAGGCCGCCGGCGCCGCCCTCGAGGCGTCCATGCGCCCCAGAGCCGACCGCGCCGAAGGGCTGGGCGGAGGCAGCCGGCGCGATGGCCCGCTCCCGAGGCGCGGGTGCCGCCGCGGCCATCTGCCGTCGCATGGCCCGCGGCTCGGGCGCGGATGGGGGCGCCTCTTCCATCGCGGCCCGGTCGGCCATCGCGACCGACGCCTGCCCCAGCCGATCGTCCCGCTCGGTCTTGTCCATCGGGCGAGCCTTGGCCGGGATGCTCCCCGAGCCCGGTTCGTTTTGGACCAGCTCGCGGACGGGGGACGGCGCCGCGATCTCGGTGCGGTGGACGAACGCGATCCCGTGGGGCCCTATCGTCAAGATGTCGGCGAGGGCGCGCCGCTCGATGCCGAAGCGCGCGTAATCCTGCTCCGTCTCCAGCACCAGGAGAGACGTGAAGGGGCAGAGCACGCGATTTTGCACCGACAGCTCGATGGCTTGCTTCTCGAGCGCCTGCGCCAGATCGCGATCGCGGCCGGCCAGCGCGTCGCGCTGTTCGAGGATCCGGGCGATGCGCGCCTGTACCCAGGCCCGTTCGAGCAAGGGCCGCGGCGCCGGGGCCAGCGTGCCGGTGAGCGGCAGAGGAATGCCGCCGACCTTGAGCGCAAACGGTCGATCGCGCGGCAGGTCGGCGTAGACCAGCACCTCGTCGCCGGGCTGAATGCCGTCGAGCACGCTCGGCCAGACCCAGCCGGCGCCGTCGATCTCGACCTTGACCCCGGAGCGCGTCGCGCGGGTGAGCCGCCGTGCCAGCGTCGCCGCCGGCTGCGTTCCGTCGAGGACCACGCCGTCGCGGGGCAGTCCGGAGGTGACCAACCGGCAGAGCAGCACGTCGTCGCGGATGCCGCCCACCGCGAGCGCGTCCAGCCGCCCGATGCCGGCGGTTGCGAGGGAAGCGACGCGCGCCCGCAGCTTGTCGGCGCCGATCTCACCGGCGGTGGCGACGCCGTCGCTCACCAGCAGCGCCCGCGCGTGCCCCGAGGTGCCGTCGCGCTTGGCGGTCGCCGCCAGCCAGGCAAAAGCGCGATCGAGGTCCGACGCGCCCAGCGCCCGGCGGGCCGAGAGCCGTTTGCGGATTTGATCGCCGGCGGCGCTGGCCTTGCCGCTGAAGATGGGGACCACGTCTTGATCGAACGCGGCGACGGTGACGGTCGGATCGCCGGCGCGGCGCAGCTCGGAGAGGAGATTCTCGAGCGTCGCGATCTCGTCGCCGAGCCCGAGCGCGCGTGAGGCGCTGGTATCGACCAGCACGTAGAGCGACGAGACCTCGTCGCGCCGGTTGTCACCGCCGAGCGGGACGATGCGCGCGACGACCAGGTTGTCGTCGCGCAGGCCAAGGTGGGTTGGCGCGCCGCCGGCGGCGTGCGCCACCTCGAAGTCGCGATCGGGAACGAAGTCGTGGCGATTGAGCTCGGCGAGCTTGTCGGCGTCCCCTTGGCGGACTTGGACGCGGACCTGGACGCTCAGCAGGCCGAGACGCGGCAGGCCCCGCAGCGGCAGCCGGTAGGGCTCGCTCGCCCGCGCGAGACCCTGCGAATAGGAGACGACGATCTCCTTGGTCGCGGCGGCCGGGATCGGAAACACCCGCGCGGAGAACTCGTTGCCGGCCTCGTTTTCCAGCAGCGCCGGGTCCTGACGGCGGTGCAGAAAATCCTCGTAGGCCACGCGCGCCGCCTGTTGCTCGACCACCTCGCCCTCCTGCCAGCGATCGCCGATCCGCATCGCGAACCGGCTGAGGGTGGCGCCCGCGGGGAGCGTGATCCGGAAGCGCCCTTCGCGGACTCGCGTTTCCGGGTTGCGAAAGGTGAGGTGGAGCTCTGTGAAGGCGAGCGGGTCTGCCACCACCGCGTTCGCCGTGAGCGACACCAGATCCAGCCCGGCGCCGTCCGAGGCGGTCAGGCTGATCGGTGGCGGCGCCGCCACGACGACGCCGGTGGGGCTCTTGGCCGCGACGACGCTGGTAGGGCCCTTTGCCGCGACGAGCAAGGGCAGGAGGAGGAGCTTGAACCAACGGGGGGATCGGGACGAGATTTTGGTGGCCATGTTCCTACCGACGCACGACCCCCGCATTCGATCTGATGGGTTCGAACAAAAGTCGGAGGTAGACGAACCACCCACTTCCAAGGTCATCTGGCGGCTTGATTCATTTGCCACTCGGCCCGCCCGTCATCGCGCTGCTGGCCGCCGCCGCGTTCGGTGCGGGCCTGGTCGACGCGATCGCCGGCGGGGGCGGGCTGGTCAGCCTCCCCGCGCTGCTGGCGGCGGGCCTACCGCCGGTTCTCGCTCTCGGGACGAACAAGGGGCAGGCCGTGTTCGGCGCAACCGCCTCGGCGATGACCTACTGGCGGCGGGGCGCGATCGATCGCGATCGGGCCGCGCTGGGGTTCGCGGCGGGGTTCGCCGGATCCTGGCTGGGCGCGCGGGCCATGCTGGCCGTTCCACTGGGGCCGCTGCGAGGGATCGTCATCGCGCTCTTGTTGATCGCGGCGGCCGTCGTGCTGGTCAGGCGCAACGTCGCGCCGCGACCGACGACGCTCGCGCCGGGGGCCGCGCGCGCGGCGCTCCTCGCGATCGCGTTCGGGCTCGGCGCCTACGACGGATTCTTCGGGCCGGGAACGGGTTCGATGCTGGTGATCGCGTTCGCGACGGTGTTCGGCGACTCGCTGACGCGTGCCTCGGGAAATGCCAAGGTGGTCAACCTGGCCTCGAATCTGGCGGCGATGATCCTGTTCGCCGCACACGGGACGATCCTGTGGCGGGTGGCGTTGCCGATGGCGGCCGCGAACGCGCTCGGCGCCACGACCGGCGCGCACCTGGCGGTGCGAAACGGCGATCGTCTGGTGCGGCTCGTCGTGGTCGCGGTGGTGCTGGCGGTGGTGGTCAAGCTGGTGGTCGATCTTCTGCGCGCGCACGGCAGCTGAACTACAATTCGCCCCACGCCATGGCCGGTTACTCGGGGACACCGTTGCCGCAAAAGCTGGGCATCAAGCCGGGGGCGCGTCTGGGTCTGGTGCGTCCCCCGGAGGGGTTCGGCAAGACGCTCGGTCCGCTCCCGCCCGGTGTCACACCGCGCGCGGTGGGAAGCGGCCGCGTGCGCTTCGACGTGATCGTCTGCTTCGCGCGCGGCTCTAAGGATCTGGCGCGGAATTTCCCCGCGCTCGCACGGCGGCTCGATCCCGCCGGTGGCCTCTGGATCGGCTGGCCCAAGAAATCGTCGGGGGTGGCCACCGACTTGACCGAGGCCGAGGTCCGCGGGCGGGGGCTGGCCCTCGGTCTGGTCGACAACAAGGTCTGCGCCATCGACGACGTCTGGTCGGGCCTACGCTTCGTCGTCCGCCTCGCCGATCGTCCTCCCCGTGCGCTTCGCGCCGTTCGCCCACCCCGCGCGACGCGTTCGAGATCTGGTTAGGGCAGCTCGTAGGTGACGGTGAAGGTCCACTCGGTGGCGGTGGCCTTTCCATCGAGCTGGCCGGGCTTGAAACGAAAGTGCTTGAGCGCGCTGCGGACCGCGGCGGCGCCCAGGCCGTAGCCGGGATCCTTGATCACGACCGCGCGGCGCACGCGGCCGTTGGCGTCGATGACGATCTTGAGGATCACGCTCCCCTCGAAGCCAGCGTCGAGCGCCTGCTGCGGGTACTCGCTCTTGGGAATGTCGGTGTCGAGCGGCTCCGGCTGCACGGTCAGCGACGCGGCGTGCGCGACGGGACCGATGTCGTCGCCGGCCGGCGCCGCCGCGCGGGGCGCCGGTTTCCCGGAGAGGCTGTTGCCGACCGGCGCCGAAAAACCACCGCCCACACTGGTCGACGAGAGCGAGATGCCGAGGCGAACCGGACCGGGTGTGAGCGTGGGCGAGGGCGGCGTCTCGGGCGGGGGTGTTTCGGGCGGCGGCGCCGCGGTCGGCGGGGGGGGCGTGCTCAGAGCCACCCGCCGGGCCGGCCGCATCTTGACCGGCTCGGTCTGCTTCGGGGGCTCGGGGGCCGGCGGCTTGGGCTCGACCGGTTTCGGTTTGACCTCGACGAGCTCCACGTCGACACGCTCGGTGCGGCGCGCGCGGGTGGGCAGCGCCCAGGCCCAGCCGAAGATCGCCAGGTGGAACACGACCGACAAGACGTATCCGACCGTCGGCGAGAGCCGGCGGCGCGTGGGCGAAGCTCGGCTCATTGCTCCTTTTCGATGTTGATGGCGAACTTCGCGATTCCTTCGCCCTTGATCAGGTCGAGGACGTGCACCACGGCGCCGTGGAGCGAGTTCTTGTCGGCGCTGATGATCACGCGGGTGTCCTTGTCCTTGGCGGCCGCGGCGCGCGCGGCGTCGCGCAAGCCGGCTTCATCGCTCTTGCGGCCATCGAGATAGATGTCGCCGTCCTTGGTGAGCATGACCGCCAGCGTGGTGCCGGTCGACTCGCCCGCGTTGGCGGCGCGTGGCAGGTCCACCTGGATCGCCTGCCGCACGATGTAGGTCGCCGTGACCATGAAGATGATCAGCAGGACCAACGTGATGTCGACCAGCGGCGTGACGTTGATGCCGCTGATGACGCCGCCGTCATCGCCGTCGTCGGCGTCCGACCCGGAGGTCATCGGGCGGCCTCGCTCTTGACGTCGCGACCCCGCAGGCGGGCTTCCAGCAGATCGCCCAGCACCATCGCGCGCTGCGAGGCGCGGCGCAGGGCGCGCTGGAAGACGTTGTAGGCGACCACCGCGGGCAGCGCGACCAGCAGACCGACCGCCGTCGCGATGAGCGCCTCGGAGATCCCGGCCATGACCGAGCTGGCGCCCGCCGCGCTAGGGTTGCGCGCCAGATCGCTGAACGCGCGGATGATTCCCAGCACCGTGCCGAACAGACCAATGAAGGGCGCGTTGTTCCCGAGCGTCGCCAGGAAGGCCAGGCGCGACTCGTACTCCAGCCGCGACCGCTTGATGTTCGCGTCGACGACCTTGGCGACGCTGTCGGGGCCGCTATCGGTTTGATCCAGCGCGGCGCGCAACACGTCGGCTTCGATGCCGAACCGCTCCCCCAGCGCTTCGCGGGCTTTCTTGAATTCGCCGGCGAGCAGCAGCGCAGACAGCGCCTCGCGGCCCGGCAGTCGGCGCCCCAGAAAGAAGAACGTCCGCTCGATCATGATGCCCACCGAGATCACGGACAGGCCGACCAGCAGCCACAGAACCCAGGCCGCCCCCAGGTTCACGATCGCCAGAAGCTTCTGAATGATCATTCGTCTCGTTCCTTTCCGTCACGTCATTGGAAGTCTTGCGCGACCCAGTTCTCGCCATCGCGCCCGTCGCGCACGACGCCGTAGAGCGTGAACGGTCCGGGCGGGCGGGTAAATGTCTCGAAGGTCCGACTGGTCAGGTCGGGCGTTCCGGCCGGATTCGAGTTGGAGATGCTTCCTTGCGAGCCGGCGGTCTCGTACCAGGTGATGTTGGGCTGCTCCTTCTCCGTCCCGTCGGCACCATCGAGGCCGCAGTAGTAGTAGGTCTGAACCTCGTTGGGGTTGGCGGTGGTATCGGGGAGCTGGGCGCAGATGGTTTGGGGTCCACCCGGGAAGGGCGCGGGCGGGCACCAACCGTCCGGTGAGCAGGTTGCGCCACCGCAGTCCGCATCCGTCTGGCAGGCGCTCACCAGCGTCTGCCCGGCGCAGGCGCTTCGATCGTTGGGGATGTTCAAGGCCGCGATGGCGGGGTTGGCGTTGCGGATGTAGTACTGCAGCGCGGGGTCCGTCGCGCCGGGGCCGGTCTGGCTCCAGGGCGAAAGGCGCAGGTTCTTGAGCGCCGTGACCACCGATCCGTCGCCGCCCTGGGCGATGATGAGGAGCGGCGCCTCGATGTAGAGCGCGCACTCGGCGTTCACGTTCTGATCGGCCCGGGCCACCAGCGCATCGAGGAGCGGTTGAACTTCCTGAGGTACGGTGTACTGGATGGTCTCGCCGACCCCCAGCTCGATCACGCCCTTGGTGGGGTCGCTCGCCATCATGATGAGATCGGCGGGCTTGCGCAGCACCTGCTCGTCGGAGCAGGGGGTGAGCGTGTTGTCCAGGGACGGCAGGCAGGTGACCCAGGTCACCGTCACGTTGGGGACGGCGGTGGGGTTCGCGAGCAGCGCGCGGAGCGTGATCGTATCGCCCACCTCGGCATCGGCCCAATCGACGCCGTCGCCGTTATCGATGTGCGCCGCCGCGCCCAGAATGCGCAGGCTGTTCACGATCTGATCGTTGCGGTCGAACCCCGACTCGCAGCCCGCCGCGCCGGCCCACACGATCGCGGCCACGATGAACCCCGGCGCCCAGATCGCCCGTTTCAAAATTCGGCCCTCAGCCCCAAGGTTGGAAAGATCGGGAGCCCCGTCAGGGTCGAGTAACCTTGGCAATTGTAGTTTGGGAACAGCGCCTCTGGATTGGCGCGGTTGGTGGCGTTCTGGACGTCTAGGTAGCCGGTGAAGCTCCACCTGTCGTAGACGAAGCGGCGGTCGATCCGCGCGTCGGCCTGGAAGAAGCCCGGCGCCCGCGCCGTGTCCGGGTTCCCCGGAATGCAGGTGTAGCTGCCGTTGTTGGCGTTGAAGATGCCGTTGACGAACGGGGTGTAGGGGTCGCCGCTCGTGTAGCGCAGGCGGGTCCCGAAGGTCCAGTTGTGCTCCGTCTGGTACGACGCGATCAGCGTCAAGATGTGCGTCTGGTCGAAGTCGTAGAGGTGATAGCCGTTCTGGTCCAACGACGGATCGTCGAGCCGCGTGCTGCGCGAGAGCGTGTAGGCCAGCCAGCCGTAGAAGCCGCGCATGATCTGCCGGCGCAGCAGCAGCTCGACGCCGTACGAGCGCCCCTTGCCCAGGTTGGAAAGGTTCAGAGCGTCGCCGGTCATCGGGTTGACAGCGTTCGTGTCTGTCACCAGCTGGTACATGTACTTGTCGTAGAGCGTGAGCTCGAGATCCGTCTGGAAGGGTAGCTTCTGGTCGACCCCCAGGCTGTACTGGAGCGACCGCTGATAGCTGAGGCCCGGGTTGCCGAACCGCGCGGTGAGGTCCTGCGGCTGCGGAGGCTCGGAGTAAAGGCCGATCCCACCCTTGAGCACCGTCTTCGGCCCGGCCGTGAAGTACACGGACAGGCGGGGATCGAACCACCAGGAGGCGCCGTTGCCGATGCGGGAGTTGCTGTCGAAGCGCAGGCCGGGCTGAACCCGCCAGCGCGAGCCGAGCGCGACGGTGGCGGAGGTGAAGAAGCCGGGTTGGGCCCAGCCGCCGCTCGCGGAGGCGTTCACCGGCGGGTTGGCGCCGAGGCCGCCGTTGCCGAAGGCGGCGCCCGGCTGGCCGAAGTTCGGGAGGGTGACGTCGTACGAGAAGTATCGCAGCGACGAGTCGGTCCCCAACTCCAGCGTGAGGCGATCCGAAGGGCGATAGCTGAGGGTGTCGCGCAGGTTCGCGCTCCAGGTGGTGGCGTCGATCCGGATCGCGTTCACCGCTTCGGCGCCGGTGTCGTCGTACCCGAACGACAGCACGGCGTCGTTGCGCCAGCTGTGGGCGAACCCGCGCTGCCAGCGGGCGGCCAGCCGGTGAAACTGGATCTCGCTGTCGAACGAGAGCACCCGCGCCGTGTTCTGGTCGAGGATATCGAGCGCGTCGCTCGATCCGAAGGCGAAGACCGATCCCTGTCCGCCCCACAGCGAATGCACGTACTTGACCTGATAGTCGTAGAACACCGGCGCCACGGTGAGGCCGCTCGGCACCACCGCCTTCAACACCTGGTCGACCCAGCTGCGGCGGACAGATGCGAAGAAGCTGCCGTCGCCCACTGGCCCCTCGACCATCGCCGCGCCGTCGTAGAGGTCGACGTGGCCTGCGCCGTGCCACTCGTGCTTGGGATCGCGGGTGTGGATCTCGACGGCGCCGCCCATGGCGTTGCCGTAGTAGGCCGAGAAGTTGCCCGGAAAGAAGTCGAGCCCCGAGATGACGTCCGAGTTGACCACCGCGGTCAGCGCCAGAAAATGGAAGAGGAGCGGGATCTGGACCCCGTCCATATAGACCACCGTGTCCTGCGGCGACGAGCCGCGCACGATGAGCAGCCCGAGGCCGAACGGCGCGCGCGCGACACCCGGGAAGTCCTGGATCACCTTGAGCACGTCCCCCTGCGTGCCGGGGACCGTGGTGATCTCGCTGGTCGTGACTTCGTGGACCGCCAGCTCTTTCCGCTCGCGCTGGCCACGGACCACCGCCTCGAAAGCGCCGTAGCGCCGCCGGTTCATCCGGTACTCGACCTCTTTGAGCTTGCCCTGCTCGATCACCTCGTCGACCAGGAGATCGTGGTGCGCGGGCGAGACCACCCGGATCCGGATGGGCCCGATCGGGAGGCCGCGCAGGCTGAAGCGGCCGTCCGTATCGGTCTCGGCGGTCACGCCGTCCGCGTCGATGCTGGCGGCGACGACCGGCGCGCGCGTCCCGCGCTCGATGATGCGCCCCTCGAGGGACAGCGGTTTTTCCGTGGACGCCGGCGGCGGGGGGGCGCGCTTGAGCACGAACTCGTAGCGGTAGCTGATCTCGACGGCGGCCGGCTTGCCGGCGATCTCGGCGGGCGCAAAGCCGAATTGCTTGACCGCCGCCACCGCCGCCGGCGCGAACCCCGGGTGGGGTCCCGGATCGAGCACCTTCACCTCGCCGACCTTGCCGGTCTCGTCGATGACTATCGACAGCATCACCGATCCGGCGATCCCCGCTGCTTCCGCCTCGGGCGGGTAGACGGCCGGCACGAAGCGCTTGAGCGCCGGGGGTTTGACCGCGGCTTCGCTGGACTGCGGGGCGGGAGCCGCATCGGCCGGTGGTGCACCGGCGTCGACAGGAGCGCCTGCGTCGATTGCCTGGGCCTGGACCAAGGCCAGCACGACCATCGCGAGCATTCCCGCCATTGGACTAGCGCAGGCGGTCGAGCGATGCCAGCATCTTTCGCGCCACCATCCAGGAGCTGGCGGAGGAGCTGGCGGAGGAGCTGGCGGAGGAGCTGACGGACGAGCTGGCGCTTCTCGCCCAGTGGCCCTGTTGAACTGGCCCTATTCGTCCGGGCGGGCCACGAAAACGAGTTGGGGTTTGGCCGTCGCAAGTGTACGATAGCGCCCACATTCCGCGCGTCGGTGGTCGTTCGACCCGGTCGCTCGACTTCTTTGAGTCTATGCTAGTTGTCCCCTATTCCCCCAATTTAGGAGTTTGAACATGCTTGCACGCCATGCCTCCTTGCAGGCGGCTCTCGTTGCCATCCTGGGCGCCTCGCTCTTCGTCGCCAGCTGCGCCAAGCCGGTCAGCGGCGGGCCGACCTGCAACTCGGATCAGATGGCGTGTAGCCAGGGCTGCACGAACGTCTCGACGGATTCGCAGAACTGCGGAAGCTGCGGCAAGGTCTGCGGGTCGGCGCAGAGCTGCACGGCGGGCGCGTGTGTGTGCAACTTGGGATTCCTCCTCTGTAACAACAGCTGCGTGCAGTCGGACTCTACCCACTGTGGCAACTGCCTGACGGCTTGCACGGGGACGACCCCGGTCTGCAGCAACAACAGCTGCTCATCGAGCTGTCCCGTGGGGGCGATCCAGTGTCAGGGGGGCGCTTGCGCGGTCACCAGCAGCGACAATGCGAACTGCGGAACCTGCGGCATGGCCTGCTCGGGCGGATCGACCTGCAACGGCGGCTCTTGCACCTGCCCGGTAGCCGGTCAGCAGCTCTGCGGGACGCCCGGGATCTGCACCGATACCAACGGCAATACCAGCAACTGCGGTAGCTGCGGTCACGCCTGCATGTCCGGACAGACCTGCTCGGGCGG
>Ga0080027_10000115_pt1 | contig 34465 bp, 30 predicted proteins | sample OrgsoiDNA2013046_FD_70962 | JGI IMG/M metagenome (GOLD analysis project Ga0080027, IMG submission 70962) | Permafrost soil microbial communities from the Arctic, to analyse light accelerated degradation of dissolved organic matter (DOM) -... | ecosystem: Environmental > Terrestrial > Soil >... | reverse complement strand
CGGGATTGCGCGTCGTAGCTCTCGAACCGGTACGTCGTCACCTCAAGGCGCTGCCCGTTCTTCAGGAGACCGACGGTGCCGAAGGCGATGCCGGCTTCCCATTTGCTGTCGCGCCACTCTTTGGTGATCCGAAGGATCTCGTCGGGCCGGGCGCTCGTCGCGAAGTCGAGATCATGACCGGGCTTGCCGAGCAGGGCATCGCGAACCGAGCCGCCGACCAAAGCGAGATCGTGCCCTGCGTGCGCGAACAGCTCGCCTAGTTCGGTGACGACCGGCGCACCCTGGATCAGGTCTTCGATCGCGGCCCGCTGGGCGGGACCAAGCGATGGGGAGTCCGAACTCGACGCAGGCACGGGCGCACAGCGTATGCCCGGGTGGTCACCGCAAGGCAATCGGTCACCCGAACCGACTGATGAAAGACCCTGTGCAAGGCGAACCACCCCGTCCTACGCTAAAGGCAGCTGGTTCGTGCCCCAATGCCCGAATCAGCACCGTCTGTAGTTCACTAAGAGTTTCGTAAGTTCAGGGTTCCGTTCCGTCGTCGCCGCGCCTAGTGTCGAAGCGAAGAACCCGCTGGTCATCGCCGGTGAGGGAGGTCGACATGCTCGGTCCGCTCGACATCCACCACTACCTGCTTGCGCACGATGTCCACCACGAAATCGTCCGGCTACCCCGGCCGGCCGCGAGCGCCGAGCACCTCGCCGAGGTCCTCGGGCTCGCCCCACGCCGGTGCCTGGCGGTTCATCCGTTCCATGCCCTCACGACCGACGCCGACCTGCTGGTGCTCGTGCTCGCCCCTGCCGACTTCGCGCCCGAGGCGGCGTCTCTCGTCATGCTGTTGTCGGAGGTACTGCGCGATCGGCTGGGGCCGAATGCGGTTGTCACCGCCGCCGGAGCCGACCTCGTGAGCAGCCGCACGGACTACCTGGCGGGCCACCTCGCGCCACTGCTGCTACCACCCGACGTCCTCGTGGTCGCGACCGAGGGCGTGGTCGATCTCGCCGCCACGATCATTTACACCGCGACCGGCGACGGCGGCACGGCACTTGGCATCGGCGCCACCGACCTACTGAACCTGAGCCACGCGATCGTCCTGCCGACCCCCCGGCACCGGGGGCGCCGCGTGCGGATCAATCTCGACCGCGACGGCGCACCGATCCATACGACAACCGCGGGCAGCCCCGCGACGGCGGTCGCGGCCACTGCACGCTGAGAACCGGGCCCGGCCGTCGTGGCCATTACGATCGAGCCGTGCCTGCTGGACGCCGTCCGATACCGAGACTTCGCCGCGTTGAGGAAACCTCAGCCGGTGGGCTGGTCGTCGATGCCGGAATACCGGGAGTGCGCGGCCGGCGGGCGGCGCTGATCGCCAGACATGACAGGCGAGGCCGGCTGGTGTGGTCGTTACCCAAGGGCCACGTGGAAGACGGCGAAACGCCGGAAGTCGCGGCGGTTCGCGAAATCGCTGAGGAGACCGGAATCGCCGGCCGGGTGGTGGCTCCGCTCGGAACTATCGACTTCTGGTTCGTGGCGGAGGGCCGCCGGATCCACAAGACGGTCCACCACTACCTGTTGCTGGCCGAGGGCGGCGAACTGTCCGACGACGACATCGAGGTTGTCGAGGTGGCGTGGGTGCCGTTGGAGGAACTCGCCCAGCGGCTGGCCTACGACGACGAGCGCAAACTCGTCGACCAGGTGCCGGGGCTGCTCGCGGACATCGCGTGACCTCCGCCGGGCGGCGGGTCGGGGCCGCCATCGCGGCGCTCGTCACAGTGCTCGCCACCACCGGCTTCCAGACCGCGCGCGCCGCACACACCCCCGCAGCGAGCCCGAGTCCGACAGCGTCCCCCGCCAACGCGCCAGACCGGGTCGCTATCACCCTGACCGACCTCGAACCGAGGACGGTGCGGCCCGGAGATGTCCTCACGATCGAGGGCACGATGACCAATATTTCGGGCAGCCAGCTGGAGACTGTCAGCGTTGTCCTCCGCCCATCTGCGCACCGAATCAACACCCGGTACGACCTCTCCCGCGAGGCAGACCCGGCCGTGTTACTCGGGAGCACCCTCCAAAACACGAGGCAAAGCGTTGGCCTGCTCGATCCCGGCGAGACGGTCAGCTGGCAGTTCTTCCTACCGGTCGATCGGCTGAACCTGCCGACCGGCCCCGATGATTTCGGTGCCTATCCGCTTGCCGTCGACGTGCGGTCGACACTTGGAAGCAGCACCCGCGTCACCCGGCTACCCACGTCGTTGGTCTGGCTGCCGGAAGGTTCGCAGTTCGTCCCGACCCAGATCAGCTGGTTGCTCCCCCTGACCGCCGGCGTCCACCGCGCCGCGAGTACAACATTCCTGAACGATCAGCTGGCGACCGACCTCGCGCCGTCCGGCCGGCTCGGACGCCTGCTGACCTTCGCCGCCGCGGCCAAGGTCCCGCTCACGTACATGGTGGACCCCGCGCTCATCGACGACGCAACCGTTATGACGGAGCCACGACAGGCCGCGCCCGCTGGTCCGGCCGCCTCCGGATCCTCCGCCCCCCCATCGGCAAACAGCTCTCAAGCCGGGACGTCGTCTGCTGGCTCACCACTCCCGTACCAGGTCGCTGCGGGCAAAGACGGCACGACACCCGCCAACGGCACGGGCAGCGCCACGGCGGCTTCCTGGCTAGCCGACCTGCGCACCGACAGCTCAGCACCTGGTGCCGCACTGGTCGGGCTTCCGTACGCCGACACGGATCTGGTTGCCGTCGTGCGCGCCGGTCTCACCAGGGAAACGGCGATCGCGAGGTCGACGGGTCTGTCGACATTGAGCACCGACCTCGCGACGTCAACCTTGTCGGACATCGTGTGGCCGGTCGGCGGCACGCTCGACGAGCCGACCCTCGACGACCTGGCAAGCGACTACGACACCGTTGTGCTCGATGACACGTCGCTGCCGCCGCGCGACCCCAACGCCGTCACTGGAGCGCGCACGAACCTACAAACCGCCTCGGGAACAATGCGCGCGGTGCTGACCGATTCGCGGATCAGTGCGCTGCTCACTCCCGGGGCGGCAGCCGCGAACGGTGGCGTTCGCCTAGCCGAGCAGCGCTTCCTTGCCGACACCATGCTGATCACCGAGCAACGACCAGGCGCGGGTAGCTCCGTGGTCGTCGCGCCGCCGCGTACGTTCGATCCCGTCGACGGGTTTGCGGCCACCCTGCTGGCGGACAGTGCGACGGTGCCGTGGCTCCAGGGCGCCAACCTCGGTCAGGTGGCAGGACAGCCGGCTGACGGCGTCCCGCGGAGTTCACTTGTGTACAACGACGCGGCCCGGGCCGCCGAGTTGCGACCTTCGGCACTCGCACCGATCGCGTCCTTACGCAGCAGCCTTTTCGCGTATAGCTCGATTCTCGGTTCGAGTACCACGGGGAGTTTCATCAACACCACCAGCACCGCGATCTTGCGTGCCGAATCCAGTGCGTTGCGGGGTCGTCCCGAGCAATCCGCCGCGATCACGAACGTCATCGCAGGGCAGTTGGCAGCCCAGACAGCGCAGGTCTACATCGTGAAGCCGGGTCTCATCACCTTGACCAGCCGCAAGGAGAAGATCCCGATCACTGTCGTCAACAACCTGCCCGACCCCGTCACTGTGCAGATCAGGCTGACCGCCGTCAACGCGGCCAGGTTGTCCGTGGGCGCGCAGCTTCCGTTCACGGTGCCCGGAAATGCGACCAGGCATGAAGTACTCGTGGAGGTGCAGGCGACAACGGGTGGCCGCTTCGATGTCGAAGCGCAACTCTGGACGCCGGATGCGGACCCCCGCCCTTACGGCGCGTCTGTGCCGTTTGTGCTGAACTCCACGGCCTACGGCGCAGTCGCCCTCGCCATCGCCGCCAGCGCGGCCGGACTCGTGTTCTTGTTGTCGGCGATCCGGATCACCCGGCGAATCCGCGCGAGCCGGCGGCCGCCAACGGAGCCCGGCGATCCGGCGCCGCTGGCACCGTGACGACGTGACGAGCCCCAGCGGCCCGAGCCTCGCCAGGTCGAGCACCGTCATGGCGATCGGCACGATCGCTTCTCGCGGCACCGGCTTCGTCCGCACCGCGGTGCTGGCCGCCGCACTCGGCAGCGGGGCGCTGGCGGAGACCTACAACATCCCGAACACCGTCCCGAACGCGATCTACGACCTTCTCCTCGGCGGCATCCTCACGAGCGTCGTTGTCCCGCTGCTCGTCAAAGCAGTCAAGGACGACGCGCGGGCCGGAGAAATCTACGCGCAGCGTTTGCTGACCGTGGTCGCGGTAGTGCTCGGTACGTGCACCGTGGCCGGCGTGCTGGCCGCACCTTTCATCATCGACCTCTACGCGCGCGGATTGACGGGCGAGCAGCGCTCGCTGTCGGTGACGTTTGCGCGCTATTTCTTGCCGCAGGTGTTCTTCTATGGCCTGAGCGCGACTATCGGCGCGATCCTGAACACCCGCGGCCGGTTCGCCGCGCCGATGTGGGCGCCGGTGCTGAACAACCTCGTGCTGATCGGCACTGGAGCGCTGTTCATCGCGGTCACCTCGGGCCAGCCACTGGCGAAGCTCACCAACCTCAATGCGCGCCTGACGACGGGCGAGATCCGGCTGATCGGCATCGGTACGACCGCAGGAGTCGTGCTCCAGACTCTCGCCTTGTGGCCCTCACTACGGGCGTCGGGGTTTCGGTGGCGGCCACGCTTCGACTGGCGCGGCAATGGCCTTGGCGAAGCGGCCGCGCTGGGCGGGTGGGTGCTCGCGTTTGTCGGCATGAACCAGGTCGGTTTCGCGGTCGTGACGAACCTCGGCAACGCCGCGGGCCGAGCAGCCACGGCGCACGCCGTCGCGCACACCGACACGTTCTCGAGCTACATGTATGCCTACCAACTGTTTCAGTTGCCGTACGCCATCGTCGCCGTATCGATCATCACGGCGCTCCTGCCACGCATGAGCGGCCACGCCGCTGACGGCAGCCTCGACGCCGTACGTGCCGACCTCTCGACCGGTTTGCGAACGAGCGGGGTAGCCGTTGTTCCTGCCACCGCGTTGTTGATCGCACTCGCGCCGCAAATCACCACCGTCGTGTTCCGATGCCTGCCGCACACCCGAGTGACAGCGGGCGACGCGCGGTACATCGGATGGGTCCTGGTTGCGTTCAGTCTCGGCCTTGTGCCGTTCGCCATGTTCCAGCTGCTGCTCCGCGCGTTCTACGCGCTGCACGACACCCGCACCCCTGCACTCATCAATGCGGTTGCCACAGTGATCAACATCGGGGCGGACGTGGCGCTCTACCTCGCCTTGCCGCCAGGCTCCCGGGTCATCGGTCTGGCACTCGGGTTCGCGGCGTCGTATTGGGTCGCGCTGGTTCTCACGGCCAGAGCGCTGGGCCGGCGGCTCGAAGGGCTTGACGGACGCCGCGTGACCCAGACCTACGTCAGAGTGGGCGTTGCCTCGGCAGTCGCCGGAGCGGCCGCCTTCGGGCTCGCCGAGCTCACTAGCCTCCTGCTTGGCCGTGGGGTGAGCGGCAGCGTGGTCGCGCTCGTGGCCGGTGGCGGCATGGCGCTAGCGATCTTGAGCACCGCGATCCGTCGCATGCGCATCGGCGAAGCTACCCGCGTGTTCGACTCTTTTCGCGCCCGGCTCGCCGGGTAGCGCCGGTCATATCGGCTCAAGGCAGGTCGTTTCGGCGCCGACGATACGGTCGAGGTGACGAAGCTGAGTACGGGTCAACGGGCACGAAAGCTTAAGGATCTCGCGCACGATCGCGGCGATGTGATCCTCAGCTGGCTTTCGCGCGTCGTGGTTGTGCTCGCCATCACCGCCGTGATCGGCTTTGACGCCCTCTCCATCGCGGTTGCTCACGTGAGCGCAACGGACGACGCCAACACCGCCGCCGTGGCAGCCTCAGCCGCGTGGCGCACTGACAAAGGCGCCCTGAGCCCGACACTGCTTGCAGCCCAGACATCGGCAGCTCAGCACGATGAAATCGTGCTGCCCACCAGCCTGACCGTCGAGCGTGACGGCACCGTGCATCTGAAACTTCAGCGCCACGCGACCACCTTGGTCGTGCGTCATATCGGCCCGCTGAAGTCCTGGGCGGACGTCATCGTCAAGGGCTCCGGGAAGTCGGATCTGACGTCATGAAGCGCCATCGGCCGGCCGTGCTCGTGACGGTCGGGTGCTTGATGGCACTCACGACACTCACCGGCACCGCCGCCAGCGCCAATCCGCTCGGCGACGCACATGCGCAGGCCCGCGCGCTCCAGGCCCAAGTTGAGCACCTCCAGCTACAGGTGGAGGTGGCGAGTGAGAAGTTCGACGGTGCGCAAGCCAACCTCGCCCAGCTGGTGATCGAGCAGGAGCAGGCCACCCGCGTCGCCACTTCCGCTCGATCAGCAGCAGCGGCGGCGCGCGCCACCGCCGACTCGAGCGCCCGCGCTTTGTACATGTCCGGCGGCACGATGGGCCTTTACGCCAGCGTGATCTCGGGCCAGGACCCGACCCGGTTGCTCGATGGCCTGCACAGTGTTCAAGTAGTCTCGAACGCCAACACCAACGCCCTGCTCGCCGTCAACGCGTCGATGCAAACCGCGGACGCCGCCGATGCGAGTGTTGCAGCACTGCGCACCCGACAAGACGTCTTGACGGCCCAGGCGGCCAATGCATCGGCCGACGTCGCGAACGCCTTGGCCGAGCAACAGCAGACCCTTGCCGATGCCAATGCCCAGGTGGTGGCGCTCGAAGCGCAGTTCGCCGCTCAACAAGAAGCCGAAGCCGAAGCCCGCGACGCCCAAACCCTTGCGCTTGCCCAACAGGCCGCCGCAGCTGTTGGCCTGGTCGCCGGCAACCCGAGTCGGTTCGCCCTCACCGTTATCGCCGCAGCCGAGACCCAGCTGGGAAAACCGTACGTCTTTGGCGGGTCGGGGCCCGACAGCTGGGATTGCTCGGGCCTGACCCAATGGGCGTTTCGGCATGCCGGTGTGCTGTTGCCACGAACGGCCGCTGATCAATACGCCGCCATTGCGACCAAGGTCGCTCTCGGCACCCTTGAGCCAGGCGATCTGCTGTTCTGGGCCACCGACACCTTGGATCCGACGACGATCCACCACGTGGCGATCTACGTCGGTGGCGGCATGATGCTCGCGGCTCCGCACACCGGCGTTAATGTCCAGATACAACCGGTCTATCTCGACGGCTACTTTGGGGCGGCCCGCGTCGGCTGACGCAATAGCATGGGCCCGAATTGCGCCCGAGGACTCGAACATCCGAGCACCCGAGCACCCGGGGAGGTCTGCTGTGGGCGGCGCACCGGAGATCGCACCGGGCTCACTCATCGCGGAGCGCTATCGCATCGAAACTCCACTGTCGGTGCGCCCACGGGACGGACGCATCGGCGAACTTTGGCGCGCACATGACGAAGTGCTCGCCCGGCCGGTCGCCATCTTGTTGGTCCCCGACGACAACCCTGGAGTGCCCGAGGTTCTGGCCGGAGCCCGCGCCGCGGCCCGACTGACGCACGCCGCCGTCGTCCGTGTTTACGATGCCGGAGAAACGCCCGGCCTCGCGTACGTGGTCACCGAATTCCTCGCCGGTGGATCCCTTGAGGCACAACTTCTCGTCGGCCCACTTGAGCCGATCGCCGCTGTCGACCTCGTCTCCGACCTTGCCGTCGGTGTCGCGGCTGCACACGACGTCGGGCTGCACGGGCTGTTGTTGACGCCGCGCAGCGTGCTGTTCACCGCCACCGGGGCGCCGCGACTCGCTGGAATTGGGCTGGCCGGCCACACCGTTCCCGGCCACGGTCTTCTCGACGCCGACGGCCACTCGCTCGGGCCCGACGCCGGCGAGCTTGAGCGCGCACGGTTCGATGCGGTCGGACTAGCCCGGCTCCTGTATGCAGCGCTCACAGCACGGTGGCCTGGCCCGGCGCCCGACAGTGCCCTGCCCAGCGCTCCGTACGCCGAGGGCCACCTCCGCACCCCTCGTCAAGTGCGCGGTGGGGTGCCTCGCGAAGTCGATGCCGTTGTCACCCAGGCGCTCGGTGATGACCTTCTCCTTCGAGGACTGCCCGCGATCGCCTCACCCGCCGATTTCGTCACGGCGCTCGCACCCCTGCGAACCGCAGACGACCACGGGCACCCCTACGGAGCCGACACTCAGCCGATCGCCGAGCTCGACGCACGGCAGGGACAGCGGGGACGGCCGGGCAAGTTCCGTGGCCAGCGTCGCTCGACCGCTGGACGCTGGCGCCGCTGGGCGATCGTGATTGGCTTGCTCATCCTCGCGGTTGCTGGTGGCAGCCTCGCGTTCACGGGGTCGCCGAGCTATCTACGGTTCGTCGGCGGCGCCCCCGCACCGACGGCGGCCAGCTCGCATCCGTCGTCGTCCGCATCAACGACCGCCCCCGCGACGGGGGCCATCACACCGACCGCAGTCACCGAGTTCGATCCCTACGGCGATCACACCGACCCGCATGTGACCGAGGCTCCACGCGCGGTGGACGGCAATCCGAGCACAGCATGGCGGACCCAGATCTACCGCACGGCGGACCTCGGCAAGCTGAAACCCGGCGTCGGTTTACTGATTGATCTCGGTTCTGCACGCAAAGTCAGTGCCGTGCATGTGCTGCTCGTCGGTGCCGGAACGTCGGTCGAGTTGTTCGACAGCAATAGCGACGCGCCACCGGCAAACGAGAAGGTGATGAGTGCGGCAGCGTCGCAGGCCGACGCGCCGAGCGACGTCACGTTGCGCCCGGCGCCCGGGACTACTGCGCGCTACTGGGTTTTGTGGCTGACCACGTTGCCACCGACCGGAACCAGCTTCCAGGGTGGCGTCGCCGAGATCAGCTTCCTGCCGTGATTCTGCGAATCGCGTCGATATGCTGCCCGGCGTGACGGGCGGCGACCGCGACGACGGTGATAGCCCTGTCGACCTCGACGCTGCCGATCTCGACCTGCTCCGCCGGCACCTTGACGGCGATGCCGAGGCGTTTACTCAGATCGTCCGTCGCCATCGCGACCGCCTTTGGGCGGTCGCGCTGCGCACCACCGGTGACCCCGAGGAAGCGGCCGACGCGTTGCAGGAAGCGCTGATCTCGGCGATGCGGCACGCCGCGTCATTTCGTGGCGACGCCAAGCTGAGCACCTGGCTTCATCGCATTGTCGTGAACGCCTGCCTCGACAGGTTGCGCCGCCGCGCAGCGCATCCGACGACTGCGTTGCCAGACGATGACCACGCAGCGAGCACCGGCCGAGACGAGTTCGACGACCGCGACACCGCTACCGACGTTCACGCGGCACTGGCCACGTTGCCGCCGGACCAGCGGGCCGCGATCGTGCTCGTCGACATCGAGGGCTACCCGGTCGATCAGGTCGCGGCGATGCTGGACGTCCCCTCGGGCACGGTCAAAAGCCGGTGCGCGAGGGGCCGCGCGAAGTTGGTGCCCCTCCTCGCGCACCTTCGAGGTGGCGACGGGAACCCGAACGGCGCCGACCGCGTCGAACCACCGATGACACCACCCCGAGAGGATCTCCGGTGAACAGCCCGCACCCGGACCTCGAAACGCTCGCAGAATTGGCCGGCTCGGCCGATCCCGCAGAGTCTGATCTCACCGGTCCGGCCGGCTCGGCCGCCCCGGTGAGTTCGGCTGTTCTCGACCACATCGCCGACTGCCCCGCGTGCACCGCCGACCTTGCCGCGCTGCGTGGCGTGCGCGAAACGCTGCGGTCGCTGCCGGCCGTCCCGATGCCGCCGGACGTCGCCGATCGGCTCGAGGCAGCACTAGTGGCCGCCCGCGTGCCGGTCGGCACTATCACGCCGTTCAGGCCACCGGCACCGAAGCTTGCCCGTACGGCACGCTGGCGGACGCTTCCCCTGAGCACTGCGGCCGCGGTCGTCGTGTTCGCCGCGCTCGCCGTCGGCGGCGTCGTGGGCCTTGCCCACCTCGGCGGCACCTCCTCGAAGAAGTCGACCAGCGCGGCCGCGCCCGCAGCCGCCGCGTCGACCGACCTCTCAACGATCGCGTCCGGAACCAGCTACACCGCCGACCAGCTGCGCCTTCAAGTCGCCGCCATCGTCAGCAGCCGAGTACCCGGCGCGGCCGCGCGCTATCCGGGTCTCGATGATCCCGGGCTGGCGGTGAACGGGGCGAGTGCCGCAGGCTCGGCGCCAGCGGCGGCGGCCCCGCCGGTAACCTTCGCGGCCCCTGCGGCGAGCTCCGCGCCAGCGCCCCAGGCGGCGCCGTCAGCGGCGGCGGCGCCGAATGCAGCGGGCGCCGTCCACTCGAACAACCTGGCCGCCCCCTCATTCGGCCCAAACAGCCGAACGACACCTAGCGGTCCGCTCGCCGATCCGGCGGCACTGGCAGCCTGCATTCAGACTCTGGCGGGCAGGGCGGAGCAACCCGTCCTGGTCGACTACGCCACCTTCAACGGCGTCCCGTCAACGATCATCGTGTTCGCCGACCCCGACGTTGCCAAGAAGCTCGACATTTATGTCGAGGCCGATACCGCGAACTGCGCGACCCAGGTCACCTTCGCCGCGTTCTTGCCCGCGCCGGTCGCGTCATCGCCCTGACCGGGAATCCCCTGCGCCTAGGATCTGTTGACGCTCAGGTCGGTCCAACCGGCAGAGCATTCCGAATTCCAGGGTAGGTCCGTGTGAGCACAACCAGCACGTCCGTAGCGCCGGTCCACAGTGACGAACAGGTGAGTGACGCCGTCGTTCGCGAACTCATCATCATCGGCTCCGGACCGTCCGGCTACACCGCGGCGCTTTACGCCGCGCGGGCCGACCTGCATCCGCTGGTATTCGAGGGCGCGATTGGTGCGGGCGGCGCCTTGATGACCACGACCGAAGTCGAAAACTTCCCTGGCTTCCCCGACGGCATCATGGGGCCTGACCTGATGGGGCACCTACGCAAGCAAGCGGCTCGTTTCGGTGCCGAGCTCGTGACGGATGACGTCACGGCAGTCGATCTGACCGGTCCGGTCAAGATCGTCCACGTCGGCGACGAGACCTTCTACGCCCGCGCGGTGATCCTCGCCACCGGTTCTCAGTACCGATACCTCGGGCTCGACAACGAGGCCCGGTTGCTCGGTCACGGTGTGTCGGCCTGCGCGACCTGTGACGGTTTCTTCTTCCGCGACCAAGACATTGTGGTCGTCGGAGGTGGCGACTCAGCGCTCGAGGAAGCAACCTTCCTGACCAAGTTCGCTCGCAGCGTCACGGTCGTTCATCGGCGCGACGCCTTGCGCGCGAGCAAGATCATGCAGGAGCGGGCGCGGGCCAATGACAAGGTCACCTTCCGGTGGAACACCGAGGTCATCGACGTTATCGGCGCCGACAAGGTGGCGGGCATCGCGGTTCGCGACACGGTCACCGGTAGCTCCGCCGAGCTACCAGTCACGGGCTTGTTCCTCGCCATCGGCCACGACCCCCGCAGTGAGCTGTTCCGGGGTCAGGTCGATCTCGACGACGCAGGTTACGTGAAGGTCGACCAGCCCTCGACCCGCACCAACCTCGACGGTGTTTTCGCGTGCGGCGACCTGGTCGACCACACCTACCGCCAGGCGATCACGGCTGCCGGCACTGGCTGTGCGGCCGCGCTCGATGCCGAGCGGTGGTTAGCTGCACAGCAGGCGGCAGCACGTGAGCTTTCAGCACCATCGACCACCCTGACCACCCGCTGACCACCCTGACCACCACAGCCCAAACCATGCTCAACCGACAGGAGCCCACCGTGGGAGCCACCAAGTCCGTCACCGACGAGACCTTTGCCACCGACGTCCTCGCCAGCGACACCCCGGTGCTGGTCGACTTTTGGGCTGAGTGGTGTGGGCCGTGCCGGATGGTAGCGCCGGTGCTCGAGGAGATCGCGAACGAGCACTCCGACAAGGTCAGGGTCGTCAAGCTCAACATCGACGAGAACCCCGAGACGGCTCGCGCCTACTCGATTCTGTCCATCCCCACCCTGAACGTGTACAAGGGTGGCCAGGTCGTGAAGCAGATCATCGGTGCCAAGTCGAAATCAGCGCTGCTGAAAGACCTGGAAGCGTTCCTCTAGACCGCTAGCATGGCTCCCTCGGCGACCGGATAGGCCGAACGACTGAGACGACCGGGACGACCGGGGTGTCAACCGAAACGTTGCCCCCGGCGTCGACTACCCGAGCTCCTCCCCGAGCGAAGGATGCCCATGCAGCAGCAGCACGAGCGCATCGACGAGCCCCTACGGCGCGGCGATCGCGGTCTTGCTGTGCTCGAGATGCGGCACCGCCTTCGTCAGCTTGGCCTCCTCCTGAGCGACGAGGCGAGCCGCGGTGACGCCCCGGACCTTTTCGACGAGCCGTGCGATCACGCGGTCCGCAGCTTTCAGCAGCAGCGCGGGCTGCGCATCGACGGCGTGGTCGACCGCGAGACACATCGGGCCCTCGACGAAGCCCGGTGGCGGCTCGGCGACCGGATTCTGTCGTTCGCCGTCCGGCATCCCTACGTCGGCGACGACGTCGCGGGCCTCCAGCACCGCCTCATCGATATGGGGTTCGACTGCGGCCGAGCTGACGGCGTCTTCGGCGCCCGTACCGAGAACGCCCTCCGCGAGTTCCAGCGCAACGTCGGCTTGCCGAGCGACGGAACCTGCGGTCCGGCCACGTTCCGCGCATTGCGTCAGCTCGCCCGTACCGTTGTCGGCGGCCGGGCCAACGAGCTCCGCGAATACGAGCGACTCCATCACGGGGGCCCCACAATGGCGGGCAAACTCGTTGTCATCGACCCCGGCCACGGCGGCCGCGATCGTGGCTCGAGCAACGGTCTCGTCGACGAGGCGGGCATCGTCGACGACATCGCGAACCGGGTGGAAGGGCGCCTTACGGCGGCCGGCGCTCAGGCCTACCGCACTCGTGGCGGCGAGGGCGCCATCGAGGGCCCGGACTCCCTCGAACTGCTCGATCGACCACCGACCGACGCCGAGCGGGGCGCCTTCGCCAACGGCGCGGAGGCCGACTTGCTCGTGTCCTTGCACGTTGATGGCGACGTCAACCCGAGCTGCCACGGCGTCTCGACCTACTACTACGGCACCGTCAACGACCGGTCTCTAGTCGGCGCGAGGCTGGCCGAACTCATTCAGCAGGAAATCCTGTCGCGCACCGACCTGCTCGACTGCCGTAGCCACCCCAAGAGCTGGGAACTGCTCCGCCGCACCCGGATGCCCGCCGTCCGGATCGAACTGGGATACCTGACCAATCCCGGAGATGCTGGCCGACTGGCCGTTCCGGAGTTCCGCGACGAACTTGCGGAGGCCATCGTGGTGGCGATTCAACGCCTTTTCTCACCGGCCGAGATTCCGACGGCCGCCGCGATCGAGCTGGGTCGGCAGACGGTTTTCGTATAGGTCATACCGGCCGCAGAACGCCCTCGGGCGTTACCGAACCCAGTAGTCGTTCGAGCGCGCCTTCGACGTCTTCGCGCCACGACAGCACGCTCTTCAAGTCGAGCCGAAGTCGCGGGTTGCGCAGGTGCGGACGCACCGTCTTGAAGCCCAGCGCAAGCAGGAAATCCGTTGGCAGTACGCAAGCAGGCGACTCCCAACGGCTGTCGCCGAATGCCTCGATCGCCTTGACACCACGACGAGTCAGGTCCTTCGCCACCGACTGCAGCAGGATTCGGCCGAGCCCGCCGCCAGTGAATTCCGGCAGCACGTACGCCGTCATCAGCAACGCGGCGTCTGGGCTGACCGGGCTGGTGGCGAACGCGGCCGACCTCGGCACATAGGCCGGCGGCGCGTAGAGCACGTAGCCCGCGGTCAGTCCGTCGACCTCGATGAGCTTGCCGCAGCTGCCCCATTCGAGCAGGACGGCCGAGACCCAGGCTTCCTTTTCCAGTTCAGCGTCGCCGGCTTCTTCAGCGCGGCTTCGGCCGACGGGGTCAAGCTCCCAGAAAACACAGCGACGGCACCGACGGGGAAGGTCGTCGAGGTTGTCGAGGGTAAAGCTCACCACACGTCGCGACATCGGATCACCCGGCTAATTGCGCCTAGTCTTTGGCTGTCCTGGCTGTTCTGGCTGTCCTGGTCCGTCGGGCAATCGTAATGCGCGCCACCGTAAATCGGCAGAGCCGATCGACCCGCGCGGTAACCTGCTGTCGTGGATATGTCAGGCGGGTCGCGGCTCGACAGCTACGTCGATCGCTACGCCGCGCGCACGCATGGGATGACCACTTCGGAGATCCGGGCCCTCTTTGCGGTGGCGAACCGGCCCGAAATCATCGGCATGGGTGGCGGCTCTCCCTGCGTGAGCGCCTTGCCGCTCGACACCATCGCCGCCATGACTGCCAAGGTCATTTCCGACCACGGCGCCCAAGCGCTGCAGTACATGGGCGGCCAGGGCGACCCGCGGCTGCGCGAACTCATCTGCGGCGTGATGGCGCTGGAGGGAATCCACGACGCCTCGCCCGATGACGTGATCGTGACGGTCGGCTCGCAGCAGGCCCTCGACATCGTGTCCCGCATCTTTCTTGACCCGGGCGATGTCGTCATCGCCGAGGCGCCGTCGTACGTCGGCGCGCTCGGTACGTTCACGCAATACCAGGCTGACGTCGTCCACGTCACGATGGACGACGCGGGGCTGGTGCCCGAGGCGTTGCGCCTCGCAATTGCCGATGTGGCCCGGTCCGGCCGACGCGCGAAGTTCCTTTATACGGTGCCGAACTATCACAATCCGGCTGGAATCACCCTGGTCGAAGAGCGCCGCGACGAAATCGTGGCGATCTGCGCTGAGGCGGGATTGCTGATCCTCGAGGACAACCCTTACGGCTTGCTGGGCTTCGACGGACCGCCGCTTCCTGCCTTGCGGGCGCGGGTAAGCGAGGGCGTTATCTACCTCGGCTCGTTCTCGAAGACGTTCGCGGCCGGGGTCCGCGTCGGCTGGGCGCTCGCCCCCCCTGGCGTCAAAGAGAAGCTGATCATGGCCAGCGAAGCGACCACCTTGTGCCCGGTGGCGTTATCGCAATACGTGGTGGCCGAGTTCCTTGAGCACCATCCGTGGCTGGAGCAAGTGAAGGTGTTCCGCGAGTTGTACCGCACTCGCCGCGACGCCTGCCTCGAAGCCCTTGAAGCCTCGTTCCCGGCCGGCTCGTCCTGGACCCGCCCAGCCGGCGGCTTCTACGTCTGGGTCACCCTGCCCGAGGGCATCGACGCCAAAGCCATGCTGCCAAGAGCGATCCAGGGTCGGGTCGCCTACGTCCCCGGGGTCGGCTTCTATTCCGACGGACAGGGCCGCCGAAATCTGCGACTTGCCTACAGCCTGCCCGAGCCCGACCGGATCCGCGAGGGCGTCCGCCGCCTGGCCGGCGTGCTCGCCGAGGAGCTCGACATCGTCGCGACCTTCAGCGGCGCTTCAGGCCCCCAGGCATGAGCGACCTCGGGCACGTCCTCGTGCTTGCGGGCGGGCTCTCCTACGAACGCGAAGTATCGCTTTCTTCGGGCCGCCGGGTCACCGATGCGCTGGCCGCACTCGGGGTCGAAGTCGAGTTGGTCGACATCGACGCGCACCTGCTGCCGCGGCTACTTCAGGACCCGCCGTCCGCAGTTTTCCTTGCTGTGCACGGAATCGAGGGCGAGGACGGCGGTCTTCGCGACGCCCTCGACGTCAGTGGCGTGCCCTACGTCGGGGCCACCGGATCGGCCGCGAGGTTGGCATTCGACAAGCCAGTGGCGAAGGCGATCGTCGGCCGGGCGGGTGTTTGCACCCCGGCGTCGGTTGCCTTGCAGCACGCCGCGTTTCGCGACCTCGGCGGGCCGGCACTGCTCGAGCGCGTGATCGACAGACTCGGGTTGCCGCTGGTCGTGAAGCCGGCGCGCGGCGGGTCTGCCCTTGGGGTCACCGTCGTTCGCAGCGCCTCCGAACTGCCGTCCGCGATGGTCGCGTGCTACTCCTACGACAGCGTCGCTTTACTCGAACGCCACGTCGCTGGCACCGAACTTGCGGTGAGCGTGATCGACGACGGCGGCGGGCCGGTCGCGTTGCCCGCCGTTGAAATCGAAGCGTTGAGCGGCACCTTCGACTACACCGCCCGGTACACCGCGGGAATGACCGAATACCACGCGCCGGCCCGGCTGACTGCCGAGCAGAGCGTCGCGGCTGGCCAGGCGGCCGTGCGTGCGCACGAGCTGCTCGGTCTGCGGGACCTGTCCCGTACCGATCTCATCGTCGCGGTCGACGGCACGGTGATGTACCTCGAGACCAATGTTGCTCCCGGCATGACCACCACCAGCCTGCTCCCGCTCGCGGCCTCCGCCGCGGGGCTCGACCTGGGCACGATGTGCCGAGATCTCCTGCATCGAGCCGCACTCCGTGGCTTCTCGCTGCCGGGCGCGCCTGTGTAACGGCTTTAACCGTTACCGATCGCCTCTTTCACTGCCAGCGCTGGCGCCATCGCCGCAACGATGCGCTCGAGATCATCGACGGACGCGAATTCGATGATGATCTTGCCACGGTTGCGGCCCAGATCAACCCGCACCCGAGTCTCGAAATGGTCGGACAGAGCGGCCGCCAACTCGACGAGCCCAGGCGCGCGGTGCCGCTGCCCGCGGGCCGTCCGACGGCGGGCTGACGACTCGTCGCCGACCGACACCAGTTCCTCGACCGCCCGGACGGAGAGCCCCTCGGCGACGATGCGCTGAGCCAGTCGCTCTTGGGCGGGCGCATCGTCAAGACCGAGCAACGCACGGGCGTGGCCGGCGGACAACACCCCCGCCGCAACCTTCCGCTGCACCGACGGCGGCAGGTTGAGCAGCCGGATCGTATTGCTGACCTGCGATCGCGACCGTCCGATTCGCTTGGCCAATTCTTCATGTGTAGCACCGAATTCCTCGAGTAACTGCGCGTATGCAGCGCCTTCCTCGAGCGGGTTCAACTGTTCACGATGCAGATTCTCAAGCAGGGCATCGCGCAGCAGCACGTCGTCGTTCGTTTCCCTGACGATCGCCGGAATCGTGGTGAAACCGGCCTGCAGAGCAGCCCGCCAACGCCGCTCACCCATCACCAATTCGTAAGCCTCGGCACCGTCGGCATCGCGAGCCGCGGGCCGCACAACGACCGGCTGCAAGAACCCGACCTCGCGCAGCGAATGGGCGAGTTCATCGAGAGCGGCCTCGTCGAAGACCTGCCGCGGCTGTTTGGGGTTCGGCCGGATGTCGGCAAGGTTCAACTCCGCAAAGCGGGCGCCTGGGACGTCGACCATAGGCTGACGGGTGCCTGGGTCGCGGTCGATCACTACCCCTGCTCCATCAGCTGTAGAAGGCCGATCCCGCTGGGTGTTCGTGATCGCCGGGTGTGCGGCGCCGGCCACCGGCGCCGTGGGGATCAGTGCACCGAGACCACGCCCAAGTCCGCCACGCCGGGTGTTCATTTCGGGTCCTCGTCGGTGGCTGCGCCGCGTTCGGCGATCTCGCGGGCCGCATCGAGGTAGCACAGCGCGCCCGGCGACGCCGGGTCGTACGTCATCACCGTCTGGCCATAGCTCGGCGCCTCGGATACTCGCACACTGCGCGGAATCACGGTCCGCAGCACGGTCGGGCCAAAATGGGCCCTGACGTCGTCGGCTACCTGAGATGCGAGCCTGGTGCGCGCGTCATACATGGTGAGAAGGATCGTCGAGACGTGCAGCTCCGGGTTCAAGTGCGACTTCACCAACTCGATGTTGCGCAACAACTGCCCGAGCCCTTCGAGTGCGTAGTACTCACATTGGATCGGAATCAGCACTTCTTCGCCGGCGACCAGGGCGTTCACGGTCAATAGTCCGAGCGACGGCGGGCAGTCGATGAGCACGTAGTCGACATCGGCGGCGAACTCGGTGAGTGCGCGGCGGAGTCTCGCTTCGCGGGCCACCAAGGAGACGAGCTCAATTTCCGCTCCCGCGAGATCGATCGTCGCCGGCACGCAGGAAAGCCCCGGAATGTCCTCGACGTCGACGACAACGTCAGCGAGCGACTTACCTTCGATTAGCAGGTCGTACACCGACGGAATGTCAGCGTGGTGGTCGATTCCAAGCGCCGTGGAGGCATTTCCTTGCGGATCGAGGTCGATCACGAGCACACGGAGACCGTGCAGAGCCATGGCGGCGGCAAGATTGACGGTCGTGGTGGTCTTCCCGACCCCGCCTTTTTGGTTGGCGACCGTGACAATCCGGCGCCGCGCCGGGCGAGGGAAGGTCTCGCCGGTGTGGCCCAGGACGCGGAGCGCGGTGGCGGTCTGAGTTGCGATCGGCGTCTCGTCCGACGAATGGTCGGGTGTTTCACGTGAAACATGCGCGTCGTCGAGGTTGGCTGGGGTATCTGGTTTCGTCAAGCGGTGGGTCTCAGCCGCAACGGAAAGGGTTGGACGCGCAGCGCCCTTTGTTTCACGTGAAACATCGAGCAGGGGAGCCCGATCGACATCGTTCACGTGGGAGTCCTCCGATCGACGTACGACGACATCTCGGTGCCAAAGGTCGTTGCCGGCTCGCTTGCCACGACCGGTGATCGCTCAACCGCAACTGCCCGGGGCACGTCAGCCTAGACCAGGTCGGCCCCGGTGCAAGACCCCCTACCGAGACCGGTGCACCCAGGCAACTGGGTCACCGAGGGTCCCGGATCAGTGACACCGGGTCAGCCGCAGCACCACCGCCAGCGCACCCTCGTGACCGGTATCGCCGGGCGCCTCCGCGCTAGCGTCGATCCGTGTCGGCGTCCCATCGGAGGCCCACGTCGACGTGCAGATCGACTGGGCCCCAGGCAACCAGCCGGAGTGGATTTCGGATAGCTGCGGACCGGCAGCAACGACAAAGAGGGCCGCGCCGTCGGTCATCGCGGCACGGCGCAGGCCCGCCCAGCCACTGGCGACCTCGGCCGCGACGCCGGCGCCTTTGATGGCCAGGAGTTGTCCGCCAGGCCGGAGCAGCGGCGCGCTGAGGGCGCCCAGCCGCGCGACCGGTGCGACAGCGCGGGCGGTGACGATGTCGGCCCGCAAGCGCGGTCTCGTCAGGTCTTCGGCCCGCGCCCGGCGAACGTCGACGCCATCGAGGCCAAGGTCGGCCGCAACCACCTCGAGGAATGTGGTGCGGCGCAGCATCGGCTCCAGCAGTGTGATCTGGAGATCGGGGCGGGCGATCGCCAACACGATGCCCGGCAGACCGGCACCCGAGCCAATGTCGATCACCCGGCTCCCGGGCGGAATCATTGCTCCCACCGCCACGCAGTTCAGGAGATGCCGCTCCCACAGTCGCTCCGCTTCGTGCGGCCCGATCAACCCACGCTCGACACCCGCACCGACCAACCATTGGGCGTACCGCACACACAGCCCGAGCCGGTCGCCAAACAGCCGTTGGGCTAGCGGCGGCGGCTCAGCGACCAACCCAGGACCGAGTTGGCCGACCCCACCACCTGGGGGATAACCCCCGGTCATACCTCGCCGGAAACCGCCGGGCCGGCCGGGCCGGCCGGCACCGCCAACCCGTCCGGCACCGCCAACCCGATCTGCCCGGCGCCTGGGAGGACGACCACAAACCGATGAGGCTCGACGCCCTCAGACTCGCTCCGCAGGCCCGCAGCGGCGATCGCGTCGTGCACAACCTTGCGCTCGAACGCCGACATCGGAGCCAAACTGACCGGCTCGCCGGTAGCGATCGCTTCCTCGGCGGCCTTGGTGCCAATAACGGTCAGGTCGGCTCGGCGACGTGCGCGGTGCCCTCCGACGTCGAGCATGAGGCGGCTGCGTACCCCCGTCTCGCGCGCGACGGCGAGCCGCGTCAGTTCCTGGAGGGCATCGAGCACCGCGCCGTCAGGCCCGACCAGATGGCGGAGCCGGTCGCCAACGATCGAGACCACGGCGCGGTCGCCTTCGACGTCCATGTCGATGTCGCCGTCCGCGTCGACAATGTCGAGGAGACCCTCGAGGTAGTCAGCCGCGACCTCGCCCTCCCGCTCAAGCAAATCCGCCAACGAGAGGCGCGGCCTGCCCTGCTCACCAGACTCGTCCCCGTCGACAGCGGCCGCGTCCACTGCCACCGCGGTCCCCTCATCGGACGCCGCGTCACGGTCACGGTCGAGGGGTTCATCTGTGGTGCTTGCCACCGGAAAATCCTCCTGCGCTTGGGTTTCTCGCTGTGACGGCTCGACCGGTTCGCTCACCGTGGGCCGCCAGGACGCGGCGTCCGCGGACCACCACGCTTGTTGCGCGGAGGCCGGTTCGGCTGTTGACGGCGGATCTGCACCGTTGACGCTGGTGCAATCGGCGGGGTGGTGCCGCGTTTACGACCGGTTCCATTGACCGCCGTAGTGGCCGTCGTGCCAACGGTGCCGCCGGTGGGTTTCGCACCAGGCGGCGCGCCTCCAGGGGCAATGTGCGGCATCGCTTTGATGACGAAGTGTTGTTGGCCAAGCGACCACACGTTGGTGGTCACCCAGTAGATGAGCACGCCCATCTGGAAGTTGAGACCGAACAACGCGAACAACGGGGGAAGCACGTACAGCATGACTTTTTGCTGCGACGGCATCGCGGTGCCACTTGCTGCATTGCGCGCGATGAGTTGTCGCTGGGTGAGGAACGTGGTCGACGCCATGATAATAATGGCGACGACCGTAACGATTTTCACGTGCGACGGATCGGCTCCGAACGCAGCCGCCCTCGACGCTGTCTTGAAGCCAAGAGCCAGCGGCACCCCAAAGACCTTGGCGTGGCCGGCAGTGCACAACGAACTCGGCGTCCAGCCGTACTGAGCCCGCGGGAACCCGGCCGGATTCGTCTTCAGGTACTGGGTGCAGGCCTGCACCGCATTCGAACCAGCGGTAGAAACGAAACCTGTCTTCGCCTGGCCACCGTGTTCGGAGATGTAGCGCAACACGTGGAAAAGTGCATAGAACACAGGCATTTGAAGCAACAACGGCAAGCAGCCCATGAGCGGGTTGGCGTTGTGCTCCTTGTAGAGCGCCATGACTTCGGCGTTCATGCGCTCGCGGTCTTTTTTGTGCTTGGTCTGGATTTCCTTGACCTTGGGCGCCAGCTCTGACATCGCCCGCTGCGTCTTGATCTGCTTCACGAAGATCGGAAACAGCAGGATGCGCACCAACGCCGTGAGGAAGAACAGCGACAAACCCCAGGTCACGCCGCTGGTCGCACCGAAGATGGGCGTCAATGCAGCGTGTATCGCCAGGATGACCTTCGTGACGACGACATACAGCGGGTTCAGGACGTGTGGCACCGGATGACTCCTGCTGCTATGGCGGACGTCGAGGGCGAAGCTGCCGTCATCGGTTCGCGGTCAGTCGGCGTAACGATTGGTGGGACCAGATCAACTCCGCCGGAGTTCCACGGATGGCAACGCGCCACCCTGCGTACTGCGAGCCACAGACCTCGCACAGCGCCATGCTTGTGAATCGCCTCCACCGCATACGCGCTACAGCTCGGGTAGAACCGACAGCGTTGGCCGAGGAACGGGCTAATGAGGTGGCGGTATGCGTGGATCGGTGTCACCAGAATGCGAGCGGCGAGCGAGGAGCGCGGGGAATTGCTCATCGCCGTGCTCCCACTGGACGGCGGCGCGCAGCAGCAGCGTCAAGGGCAGCGTCGAGGTCGGCGCCCAGCTGCTCGGCGGTGGAGCCGGCGGCGGCCGGCAGCACCCGGACAACAACCCGAGCGCCGGCCGGAAGCTTGGCCAGGTGCGGCGCCATGAGGTGCCGCAGTTGGCGGCGGATTCGGTTGCGTACAACGGCTCCACCGACCGCGCGACCGACCACGAATCCGGCGCGAGGCGGCAGGTTGGGGAGGTTGGGCAGGTGACGCGCGTCACGGGCCTCAATCGGCTCAGCCGCGAGAAGGTGAACGACGAGGCGGGGCCTTACGGCACGGCGACCCAACCGCGCAGCGGCGGCGAAGTCCGAACGCTGCCGCAGTCTTGATGCGGCCGGAAGCACGGGAGATCCGGGTGCGGGCGGCGTCAGGCCGAAAGGCCCTGACGGCCCTTCCGGCGACGGGCGGCGAGAATCGCGCGGCCGGCGCGGGTGCGCATCCGCAGCCGGAACCCATGGGTCTTGGCGCGCCGGCGGTTGTTCGGCTGGAACGTGCGCTTGCTCACTCGAGGACTCCAGAAAGGGAAATCGGACGGCGGTCAACGGGCCGAAACACGGCATCAAGCGTGCGATGGGCTCCAGCAGGTCACAAGGACTCCTTACGGTACGGGCCGATCGCCGAGACGGTCAAACCTGGCCGGCCCCGCCACCGTCCCGTCGGTGTTATGGCCGCCGACCAGCGGTCGTTACCGGCCGGGTAATCTTCGGCTGGAGTCGTTTGGTTGTGGAGAACTCCTTGAAGCACAGGGTGGCGCGCTGTTAGCGTCCCACGGCTAGACCTCCATCGGTGTGAGCTGGCGTGACCGCGCTGCGTACACAGGTTGTGGACGACGGTGTGGACGAACGACCCCTTGACACCGACGAACGACCGCAATAAGGGCGAAACGCACCGGCTTTACCGCTTCTCTACTGCTCCAAACGGTCGGCGTCGCCGGCCGCACCGAACGCGTGACCGGGCAGATTTTGCCTTTGACAGGGCAAATCGTGCCAGTGAGAGGGGTGTGCGTGTCCGCCCCCCACGAGAACGGCGCGCAAGAATCCGGCCCCGAGTTGGCGGCCCTGTGGGCCCGCACCCTTGAGCGACTTGCCGCCCAAGGGGAGGTCACCCCCCAATTTCAGGCGTGGCTGTCGCTGACGCGGCCCATCGCTCTGGTCGAGGACACTGCGGTTCTCGCGGCGCCACACGAGTTCGCCAAAGAAATCCTCGAAAGCCGGCTGCGTCCAGCCCTGACTGCCGCTCTTGCGGCGGAGATAGGACGTGAGGTCCGCGTCGCGGTGACCGTTGAGGCGTCCACGATGACCGACGAGGCCACCGGAGGCCGAACCGATCGGCGGTCCGGCGAGCTGCTCGACGGCGACGACTTGGCCGAAGCCACCCAAATGCGGGGCGCTCAGACCGATGGCTCCCGGCGATCTGACCCGGCCGATCGATCCGACCGGATCGAGTCACCCGACACCGAGCGCGGCGGACACAACAATCGCGACAACCAACCGGCTCGATCACATCCCGGTACCGGGCGTGAGCCTGGTGGCCGACGCGAGATCGAACCCGCGCGGCTGAACCCGAAGTACACCTTCGAAACGTTCGTCATCGGGGCAAGTAATAGGTTCGCCCACGCTGCGGCGGTCGCGGTTGCCGAAGCGCCGGCGAAGGCGTACAACCCGTTGTTCATCTATGGCGAGTCCGGGCTGGGCAAGACCCACCTACTGCATGCCATCGGGCACTACGCGATGGGACTTTTCCATGGCGCACGGGTTCGATACGTCAGTTCTGAAGAGTTCACCAATGACTTCATCAACTCGATCCGCGACGGTCGGGCTGAAGCCTTCCGCCGCCGTTACCGCGAAGTCGACGTACTACTCGTCGACGACATCCAATTTCTGGAGAACAAAGAGCAGACGCAAGAAGAGTTTTTCCATACGTTCAACACTTTGCACAACGCCAACAAGCAAATCGTCATCTCAAGCGACCGGCCGCCGAAGCAGTTGGTCACGTTGGAAGACCGCCTGCGCAACCGGTTCGAATGGGGCCTGCTCACCGACGTTCAGCCGCCCGAGCTCGAGACCCGGATCGCGATCCTACGCAAGAAGGCAGCGCAGGAACGGCTGAACGTGCCTAACGACGTCATGGAATACATCGCCAGCAAGATCGCAAGCAACATCCGCGAACTTGAAGGGGCTTTGATCCGCGTAACTGCGTTCGCCAGCCTCAACCGCCAGGGCGTCGACTTGTCCCTCGCCGAGGTGGTGTTGAAGGACCTCATCCCGGACAGTCAGGGGCCAGAGATCACCGCAGCGACGATCATGGGGGCGACCGCCTCGTACTTCGGGATCTCCCTTGAGGATTTGTGCGGCTCGTCACGCAGCCGGGTGCTTGTGACGGCACGACAGGTCGCCATGTACCTATGCCGTGAGCTCACCGACCTGTCGCTGCCCAAGATCGGCCAACTGTTCGGCGGCCGCGACCACACCACGGTCATGCATGCTGACCGCAAGATCCGGTCTCTCATGGCCGAGCGGCGATCGATCTACAACCAAGTCACCGAGCTCACCAACCGGATCAAGTCGCAGGCCAAATAGTGATCCCCCCGAGCCCTTGCCACCTCGATCAGGAGCACCGCGTCAACGGCTGTGCCGGTGACTGTGCCGGTGACTGTGCACAGCCTGGGGACAACCTTGTGGACCAGTGGGTGGTTTCGGTGGGTAAGGCGGTCAAGCCGTGGGACGGCGTGTGGGTACCAAGGGTTACGATCACGCCGATCCCCACCCCGCGCACCGCCAAGCCACAGTTATCCACACCCAACGACGCGTACCAAACAGCGCCTGACCTGCGACAAAGGAGCTTCTCCACACTATCCACCGCACCGATGACGACTTCCTTGAGACAAGGATTAAGTAATGACAACAGCTGTATGGACTGCAGGGGGTAGAGCCCGATGAAGTTCCGAGTCGAACGTGACGTCTTTGCCGAAGCTGTTGCTTGGGCCGCTCGTAGCCTGCCGGTTCGCCCACCCGTACCAGTACTCGCCGGTCTCTTGCTCGAGGTGACGGACTCCCCAGCGGGCTTGGCTTTGTCGAGCTTCGACTACGAGGTTTCGGCCAATGCCCAGATCGAGATCACCGCCGCCGAGGCAGGCAGGGCACTGGTCTCTGGCCGGTTGCTTGCGGAAATCAGCCGCAGCCTGCCCGCCCAACCGGTCGATGTGTCACTCGAGGGCGGCCGAGTGGTTATCTCGTGCGGTAGTGCCAGATTCACCATGCCCACGCTGCCAGTCGACGACTATCCCGCCCTTCCTGAGATGCCTGCCATCGCTGGCAGCATCGGCGCTGACGTCTTCGCAGCCGCCGTCTCCCAGGTCGCGATCGCGGCGGGCCGCGATGACACGCTGCCTGTGCTGACCGGCGTCCGCATTGAGATCGAGGGCGAGCGAGTCACGTTGGCGGCGACAGATCGCTACCGCCTCGCGGTGCGCGAACTTCGGTGGCAACCTGCGCTACCGGGACTGTCCGTGGTCGCCTTGGTGCCGGCGCGGACGCTTGCCGACGCCGCGAAGGCGTTGACCGGTGGGGCGCAGGTGACAGTGGCGCTATCGACAGCTGGCGCGGGTGAGGGCCTCATCGGATTCTCCGGCCGCGGTGCATCAGGCCAAGACGGCCAGCGTCGCGCGACGACGCGTTTACTCGATGGCGAATACGTGAAGTACCGTTCGTTACTTCCTGACGACTCTTCAGCGAATGCGTATGTCGAGACCGCGAGTTTCGTCGAAGCAGTCAAGCGGGTCTCGCTGGTGGCACCGCGCAACACCCCTGTGCGGCTCACGTTCAATGCTGACCAGGTCACCCTCGAAGCAGGTACCACCGACGACGCTCAGGCACTGGAATCACTTGACGCGAAGTTTGTAAGCCGCGATGACTCGATCGATGAGTTCTCGATCGCTTTCAACCCGGCTTATCTCCTCGACGGACTAGGTGCCGTCGATTCCGACACGACCCGGATCGATTTCACGTCACCGACCAAGCCGGCGGTTTTGCGCGGCAGCAAGGAAGCCGACGTTTCGGCTGGCGACGACTACCGCTACTTGCTTATGCCCGTGCGATTGTCGGGCTGACCCCAGCGTAGGTTCGCAACCGATGACGCGAACACCCGTCGTACTCGTACTGCACAGAATTTGGAGGAACGCATGGGAGCCACTTTTGAGATCGGCCTGATTGGTCTCGGCAAGATGGGTGGGTTCATGCGCGAGCGCATGCGCAAGGGCGGTCTCACTGTTATCGGGTACGACCGCAACCAAGACATTAGCGACGCCAAATCACTCGACGATCTCGTGTCGCAACTGAGTGCTCCGCGCAAGGTGTGGGTCATGGTGCCCGCAGGTGACCCAACACGACAGGTCATCGAGCAACTCGGCGAACTTCTCGCGCCAGGAGACGTTGTCGTCGATGGCGGTAACTCGAAGTACACCGACGATCAGGTGCATGCAGCGAAGCTTGGTGAGAAGAACATCGGCTTTGTCGACGCCGGTGTGTCAGGCGGCGTGTGGGGTTTGAAGAACGGCTATGCGCTCATGGTCGGTGGCGATGTGAAGCACGTTTCGCTTGTACAGCCGGCGTTTGACGTGCTCAAGCCTGCGGGCGACTTCGGCTTCGTGCATGCGGGCAAGGTCGGTGCTGGCCATTTCGCGAAGATGGTTCACAACGGCATCGAGTACGGCATGATGCAGGCCTACGCCGAGGGGTACGAACTCCTCGCTGCGGTTGACGTCGTTGATGATGTGCCGGCGATCTTCAAGAGTTGGCGCGAGGGCACCGTCATTCGGTCCTGGCTACTCGATCTGCTCGACAATGCACTCAGTGCCGATCCGACGCTCGACAAGGTGCGGGGCTATGCCGACGATTCTGGTGAAGGACGATGGACCATCGAGGCGGCGATCGATCACGCCGTCCCGTTGCCGGTGATCACTGCATCGCTGTTCGCGAGGTTCGCGTCGCGGCAAGAAGAGTCGCCGGCGATGAAGGTCGTCGCGTCGCTGCGCAATCAATTCGGTGGTCACGCGATCCTGCCTGAGACAGCCGCGGGCAGCCAAACCGGCGAGGGCACCGGCGCTACCGCGGGTGCCACCGACCACAAGCACTAAACCCCGAGTCGTGCACCTCGCGCATCTGTCGCTGGCTGACTTCCGCTCCTACGCCACCGTCGAGTTGCCGCTTGAACCTGGAGTCACTGCGCTGGTCGGCCCTAACGGCCAAGGGAAGACCAATCTCGTCGAGGCGGTTGGTTATCTCGCGAGCTTGAGTAGCCATCGCGTTGCCGCCGATGCGCCGTTGGTGCGCAGTGGTGCCGAGCGGGCCGTCGTCCGCGGCAATGTCGTCCGCGACGGCCGGGCGCTGCTGCTTGAAGTTGAGATCAATCCTGGCAAGGCGAACCGCGCGCGGGTCAACAAGTCACCCGTGCCACGGCCGCGCGACGTACTCGGCCTGCTGCGAACGGTATTGTTCGCACCTGAAGACCTCGCGCTCGTCAAGGGCGATCCTTCTGACCGTCGGCATTTTCTCGACGATCTCCTTGTCACGCGCACCCCCCGATTGGCAGCTGTGCGAGCCGACTACGACCGGGTGCTGAAGCAACGCAACGCATTGCTGAAGACCGCTGGCCTCGCCCGCAGATCCGGCGGACCGGATCTGCGGACGCTTGATGTTTGGGACATGCATTTGTCGAAAGCCGGCGGCGAGCTGCTGGCGGCTCGCGTTGAGCTCGTCGATTCGTTGCGGCCGCTCGTGGACAAGTCGTACGCGGCGGTGGCGAAGGGTTCGGCTGCTGTTGGCATCACCTACGTCAGTTCACTTGGCCCTGCCGTCGAGTTAGTCCCCGACCGAGAGGTGCTGGCGGCTGCTCTCGCCGCGGCATTAGCCGGCGTCCGGTCGGAGGAGCTCGACCGCGGCATCACGTTGGTCGGCCCGCATCGCGACGAGCTCGCGCTGACCCTGAACGAGCTGCCCGCGCGCGGCTACGCGAGCCACGGTGAATCGTGGTCGCTCGCGCTCGCGTTGCGCTTGGGTTCTTACGACCTACTGTGCGCGGACGGCGGCGAGCCGGTGCTCATCCTCGACGATGTGTTCGCCGAGCTCGACGCGGATCGTCGCAACCGACTGGCCGAATTGGTGGCGCCGGCAGAACAAGTGCTGATCACCGCAGCCGTCGTGGCCGATGTGCCGGAGTTGCTCGAGGGCGCCCGAGCCGACGTGATGGAGGGGGTGGTGCGCTATGTCCGATGAGGACGGCCCCGACGGCTCCGACGGCGCCGACGGCGCCGACTTCGAGACCACTGAGCTCACCGCCCCGCGCCCACTGTCGGGTGTGGACCTCGCTCGGGCGGCATTGGCGCGGGCCCGGAAGGAGGCGCGGGCGCGCGGCACGGCCGCGCCGGCGAAGCGGCAGCGAGGTAGCCGACCAGCGGGCGGTGCCGACCGTGATCCAGGTGATCCGCAGCTCCTTGGCGAGACGTTGTCGCGACTCCTGGTCGAACGGGGCTGGGATGTCCCGGTCGCTGTCGCCGGGGTGATCGAGCGGTGGGCCGAGATTGCCGGCGCTGACCTTGCCGAGCATTGCCGTCCGGAGAAGTTCGAGGCGGGGGTTCTCCAGCTGATCGCCGAGTCGACCGCCTGGGCTACCCAGGTCAGGCTGTTGCTGCCCCCACTGCATCGCCGCCTCGACGACGTGGTCGGGCATGGCGTAGTGACCAGAATCGAGGTGCGGGGGCCGACTGGTCCAGATTGGCGCCGCGGAGCCCTGCGAGTGCGGGGTCCCGGTCCGCGCGATACCTACGGCTGACGGCCCTGTGCATGCTCGGGCGCTGCGATGCGCAGTTGGACGGCGACGGGCCGGCGCGGAAATTCGGCCTGCGTAGCTATAGGGATCCACAGGGGTTGGCGATAGCGCATTAGCGACACATCTAGGCGGCGCGCAGGCCGGATCGTGGGCTGGGAACGACTACACTGGAGACCACTCCCTGAAGCGCAGCGGCCCTGTAGTGGCTGTGCACGTGCCAGGGCGCTGCAGGCGACCAGGAGGCATGCCCACCCGTGACGCAAGAAGCCGTCATCCCCGAAGCCGTCGAGCCGATCGAAGGCGCTGGTCCTATCGAGAGCATTGCTCCGATCGACCCCGCCGAACCCGACGAATACAACGCCGGCTCGATCCAAGTGCTTGAAGGTCTCGAGGCGGTCCGCAAGCGGCCCGGCATGTACATCGGTTCGACCGGTGAGCGCGGTCTCCATCACCTGGTCTACGAGGTGGTCGACAACTCCGTCGACGAGGCCCTCGCCGGCTACTGCGACATGATCACGGTGGTATTGCAGCCTGACGGCGGGGTGCGCGTCAGCGACAACGGGCGGGGTATTCCGGTCGACGAGGTGGCGAGCGAGAAGAAGCCGGCCGTCGAGGTCGTCTTGACCGTTTTGCACGCTGGCGGCAAGTTCGGCGGCGGCGGCTACAAGGTCTCCGGCGGCTTGCATGGCGTCGGCGTTTCGGTCGTCAATGCCTTGTCATCCCGTCTTGAGGTCGAAATCAAGCGCGACGGCTTCGTCTGGTTTCAGACCTATCTGATCGGCGTTCCGACCGGGCCGCTCGAGCGCCGCGAGCCGACCGACGAGACCGGCACCACGATCACGTTCTGGGCCAACGCCGATATCTTCGAAACGACCGATTACAGCTTCGAGACGCTGTCGAACAGATTCCGCGAGATGGCTTTTTTGAACAAAGGCCTCACGCTGAGCATGCGAGACGACCGCCCTGGCGAGCACACCGAGGGTGATGCCGACGACATTGCCGCTGCTGCCGTTGACTCCGACCCGGCAGAGGTGACCTACCGCTACGACGGCGGGCTGGTCGACTACGTCGAGCACCTCAACGCGTCAAAGGAGCCGGCGCATCGCAGCATCATCGCATTCGAGTCGAGTGAGGCCAATGCCATGACGCTCGAGCTGGCTATGCAGTGGAACACGAGCTACACCGAGTCGGTGCATACGTTCGCCAACACCATCAACACCCATGAGGGCGGCACCCACGAAGAAGGTTTTCGCGCCGCGCTCACGACTCTCGTCAACAAGTTTGGTGAAGAGTGGGGCCTGATCAAGAAAGCCGAAGATCGGCTGCGCGGCGAAGATGTGCGCGAAGGTCTCACCTGCATCGTCTCGGTGAAGCTGACCGATCCGCAGTTCGAGGGCCAGACCAAGACCAAGCTCGGCAACACTGAGGTCAAGGGCTTCGTGCAGACGACGTGCAACGACAAGCTCGGCGAGTGGTTCGAGAAGAATCCGACTGAAGGCAAAGAGATCGTCCGCAAGGGCATTCAGGCGGCGAGCGCGCGCGTCGCCGCGCGCAAGGCTCGCGATCTGGCCCGCAACCGCAAGGGTCTGCTCGGCGGTGGGGGCCTGCCCGGCAAGCTCATCGACTGTCAGTCCTCCCACCCAGAAGAGTGCGAAGTCTTCATCGTCGAGGGCGACTCTGCCGGTGGTTCTGCACGCCAGGGGCGCGACCCGCGTACGCAGGCGATCCTGCCGATTCGCGGAAAGATTCTCAATGTCGAACGCGCACGTATCGACCGCGTATTGCAGAACACCGAAGTTCAGGCTGTCATCTCCGCGCTCGGCACCGGTGTGCATGACGAGTTCGACATTGCGAAGTTGCGCTACCACAAGATCGTGGTGATGGCCGACGCCGATGTCGACGGTCAACACATCCGCACTCTCCTCCTTACCCTGTTATTCCGCTACATGAAGCCGCTCGTCGAAGCGGGTCATATTTACCTTGCCCAGCCGCCGTTATACCGTCTGAAATGGAGCAACGGCACGCCCGAATACGCCTACACCGAACGCGAACGCGAGGGGCTGGTCGCGGCGGGTCTCGAAGCCGGTCGCAAGCTGCCGAAGGATGGCATTCAGCGCTACAAGGGTCTCGGTGAGATGAATGCCGAAGAGCTGTGGAGCACGACGATGGATCCGAACCAACGGGTGCTGCTTCAGGTCAGCATCGACGACGCACTGCGCGCCGACGAGATTTTCTCGATCCTGATGGGTGAAGACGTCGAGCAACGGCGATCGTTCATCCAGCGCAATGCGAAAGACGTTCGCTTCCTCGACATCTAGCCAGGTTCGTTCGAGCACCGAATAACCGAACACCAGGGACACCATGAGCCAGGACACCACACTGCCGCCCCCGCCTAACCACGGCCGGATCGAACCGGTCGACCTCCAGGGCGAGATGCAGCGCAGTTATCTCGACTACGCGATGAGCGTCATCGTAGGGCGCGCGCTGCCCGACGTCCGCGATGGTTTGAAGCCGGTGCATCGCCGGGTGCTGTACGCGATGTACGACGGCGGGTACCGGCCCGATCGCGGGTTCAACAAGTGTTCGCGCGTGGTCGGCGATGTCATGGGTCAGTACCACCCGCACGGCGACTCGTCGATCTATGACGCACTCGTTCGACTCGCGCAGCCGTGGTCGTTGCGGTACCCGTTGGTGAACGGGCAAGGCAACTTCGGTTCTCCGGGCAACGACCCGCCGGCGGCGATGCGCTACACCGAATGCCGCATGGCGCAGCTTGCGATGGAGATGGTTCGCGACATCGACGAAGAGACCGTCGACTTCACGGCGAACTACGACGGCAAGACGATGGAACCGCTGCTGCTGCCGGCGCGTTTTCCGAACCTGCTCGTCAATGGTTCTGCTGGTATCGCGGTCGGTATGGCGACGAACATTCCGCCACACAACTTGCGTGAAGTTGCGGGCGGGGTGCAGTGGGCACTCGAGCACCCTGACGCCAATCGCGAAGAGCTACTCGAAGCGTTGCTCGAACGCATTACGGGTCCCGACTTCCCGACCGGCGGCCTCATCGTCGGCCGCCGCGGAATCGAAGACGCCTACCGCACCGGCCGCGGCTCGGTCACCATGCGCGCGGTCATCGACGTCGAAGAGGACACCCGCGGTCGGCAGTTGCTCGTCATCACACAACTGCCGTATCAGGTCAATCCTGACAACCTCGCGCTGCGCATCGCCGAGTTGGTGAACGAAGGAAAACTCGCTGGTATTGCTGACATTCGCGACGACTCGTCGTCGCGCACGGGGCAGCGGCTTGTCATCGTCTTGAAGCGCGACGCGATCGCGAAGGTGGTGCTGAACAACCTCTACAAGCACACGCAGCTGCAAGACACCTTCGGCTGTAACATGGTCGCGCTTGTCGACAACGTGCCGCGCACGCTCGCGCTCGACGCATTCATCCGGCACTGGATCACGCACCAGATCGAGGTCATCGTCCGGCGCACGCGGTACCGCCTGCGCAAGAGAGAGGAACGCGCGCACATCGTGCGTGCGTACCTCGCCGCACTCGAGCGCCTCGACGAAGTGATCGCCCTCATTCGTGGCAGTGCCACCGTTGACGTGGCGCGTGAGGGCTTGATGGATTTGCTTTCCGTCGACGAGATCCAGGCCAACGCGATCCTCGAAATGCAGTTGCGCCGGCTGGCCGCACTCGAGCGACAGAAACTCGTCGACGAATACGAGGAACTCTCCGCCGACATTGCCGATCTGAACGCCATCCTTGCGAGCGAGCCGCGACAGCGCAGCATCGTCAGCGAAGAGCTCGCCGAGATCGTCGAGAAGCATGGTGACGAACGGCGGTCGCGCATCATCGCGGCCGAAGGCGAAGTCTCGATGGAAGATCTCATCGCTGAAGAAGACGTCGTCGTCACCATAAGCAACGGCGGCTACGCGAAGCGCACGGTTACCGATCTCTATCGGGCGCAACGCCGTGGTGGCAAAGGGGTTATTGGTGCGCAGCTTCGTCAAGACGATGTGGTCGAGCACTTCTTCGTGACCACGACGCATCACTGGCTGCTGTTCTTCACTGACCGGGGGCGGGTCTACCGGGCGAAGGCCTACGAGTTGCCCGAGACTGCCCGCAGTGCGCGCGGCCAGCACGTCGCGAACTTGCTTGCGTTTCAGCCCGACGAAACGATCGCGCAAGTCTTGGCGCTTCGTGACTACGACGTCGCTCCGTATCTCGTCCTTGCCACCCGCGACGGCCTGGTGAAGAAGACTGCACTGCGCGAGTTCGACTCGAATCGCACGGGTGGTGTCATCGCGATTAACTTGCGCGAAGACGACGCGGTCATCTCTGCCCGGCTCGTGTCGGCTGACGACGATCTATTGCTCGTCAGCCGCAAGGGCCAGTCGATTCGGTTTCACGCCAACGATGAGGCGCTACGGCCGATGGGCCGCGCGACCAGCGGCGTCATCGGAATGCGGTTCCGCGCCGGCGATGAGTTGCTCGCGATGATGGTGACGCGCGCCGACGCGTTCGTGTTCACGGCCACCGATGGCGGCTTCGCCAAGCGGACGCCGATCGAGGAGTACCCAGTGCAGGGTCGCGGTGGGCAGGGTGTGCTGACAGCGAAGCTGACTGACGACCGCGGTGGCCTCGTCGGCGCGCTGATCGTCGACACCGGCGACGAGGTCTTCGCCATCACGTCGGGCGGCGGCGTGATCCGCACTCGATCCGACGAGGTACGGCCGACCTCGCGTGCGACGATGGGCGTACGCCTGATCAACCTTGGCGACGGCGACGCCGTTGTCGGCGTGACTCGCAACGCGGAGGCAACCTCGGAGGTCGCCGACGCCGAGGGCGACGGCGACGATGAGCTAGCGACCGAAGGATCCGTGGATCCAGGGGATTCGGAGGTCGTCAATGGGCACAATGGGTCCGATGACCACGCATCGGCCGATCCGGCAGACGCTGCCGAAACGGCCGATCCGGAACAGGGAGACTCGTGACTGACTCGGACATAGGCGATCGGCCACCGCGCAGCCCGTATGCACGGCCGCAGGTCGATGCGCCGACCGAGTCGCACAGTTATCTCATCGATCCGTCCCCAGAGATCGATCCACCGGATCCCGACCGCCCCGAACACGAGCCAGTACAGGATCCCGACACCCCGGCGTCCGGCTCGAGTCAGGTGGCGTGGCCGATGGACAACCCGGGTGGCTCGCTCGCCAACCCGACGGTCGACCGCCCACGTCCGGTTCAGGTGGCGGTGGCGCGCCGCGGCCCGCGCCGGGCCCGGCTGGTGATCAAGCACATCGACCCGTGGACGGTGATGAAGATCAGCTTCGTGGTCTCGATCGTGATGCTCGCGGTGTGTGTCGTGGCGGTGGCGGTGATCTATGGCGTCCTTGGCAAGATGGGCGTCTGGACCCAGATCAACACGCTCGTCAACGAGGTCTCGCCAACGACGACGAGCAAGGCGCTTCGCAGCCCTCTGAGCGCGAGCCGGGTGGTCGGGATCGCCGCGGTTATCGGCGCTATCAACGTGGTGTTGATCACGGCGCTGTCGACGCTTGGCGCCGCAATCTACAACTTGATCTCCGACTTGGTCGGAGGCGTCGAGGTGACGCTGACCGACCCGTGACCTGCGGGTATCCGGATTGGGTCGCCTCCCGACCGTGGGATACCCTTCGGCACGACACGTTGCCGGGGCCTGTAGCTCAGTTGGTTAGAGCGCATCCCTGATAAGGATGAGGCCGGAGGTTCAAGTCCTCCCAGGCCCACTTCCCGCCGTCGAGTCGAGGTGAAAATGATGAAGCGGATCCTGTTGTTGATCGCCGCCGTGATGGGCGGTGTCGTGGTTTACCGCCGTATGCAGGCGGCACAGGCCGAGGAAGACCTGTGGATCGAAGCGACCGGCGCGGTCGAGCCCGAGCCGGCGGTCTGATCGACCACCGGTTCACGGGGACGTAGCTCAATTGGTAGAGCACCGCCTTTGCAAGGCGGGGGTCAGGGGTTCGATTCCCCTCGTCTCCACTCTTGTCCG